>Ga0123519_10005724_pt1 | contig 19727 bp, 20 predicted proteins | sample YelNatPaOPRAMG02_FD_87396 | JGI IMG/M metagenome (GOLD analysis project Ga0123519, IMG submission 87396) | Hot spring microbial communities from Yellowstone National Park - Yellowstone National Park OP-RAMG-02 (version 2) | ecosystem: Environmental > Aquatic > Thermal springs > Hot (42-90C) ...
CCAGATCCCAGTACGCGTCGTAAACTTCCCTGTTCAGAGCCATCAGCTTCGGCTGCCGCATGACTCTTTTCTCGAAACCGCCAAAAGCCGAATTCGCGCCCGCCTCCACGTAGAGCTCGACCTTCTCGCCTCCCCTTGCCCTGTCCGTCACAATGTACTCGGTCCGTCCGGCGTCGAGCGCCTGAACAGGAACATCGTTGCGGAAGATCAGGCACTCTCCGCCGGTCTGAAACCTCAGTGCCGCGCACTCTCCCCGGAAGGACTTCGGAATGTTGAAAACCAGCCTGAACCATGCCGTGCCCCACGGACGGCCCCACAGGAACCCATCCTTCACCCGCCTGTACCTCAGACCGCGGGCCTCCGCCGGGGTCAGATGCTCCATCGTCTCGGCCGCGCAAACATCAATGTCAGTCGCCATCGCCCAGATGAACCTCTCCCCGATCTCAGCTATCCGGCGCTTGACCTTCTCAAGATACAGATTTTCGAGATTCTTCATGCCGTGATCAGCCATGTTCAACCCTCCTCTTCCCTCAACGGCGAGACACAAAACCTATTTCGAAAGCTCCATCAACCATCCGCGCACCTGCGCAGCGTCCCGATCCTGCGGACTCAGTTCAAGAAACCGCTCGTAATGCTCCCTCGCGCGTTCCTGGTCCCTGAGGTCCTCCTGGTAAAGGATTCCAAGGTTGTAGTGAGTGGCCGGATCATCAGGCGAAAGTTTCAACGCCTTCAGAAACTCCTCCTCCGCCTTGCGAGGCTCTCCGACCCTCCGCCACAGACAGCCAAGGTTGTAGCGCATAGCCGTCAACTCGCGGCGATTGGCATCCGCCATCCGCCTGACGATGTCGCGCAGCCGTTCAATTTCCGCGCGCGCCTTGCGCAGGTCATCGTCCTTCTTCGAAAGCGCCGCAATCAGATCGGCTTCGAAGGCCGTGACCTTGCGCTCAGGCTCCGGTGCGGCATGAAAACCGCCATCGGCGCCGGGCAGATTCGCCGCCGATTCGTGGCCTGCCACCTCAGACTCTGAAGCCGTCGATTCCGCCAAGGCTGGCGCCTCGACCTCATCCGCGGTCCGCAAAGAGGATTGTTCCCCATCCTCATTGCTGCCTTCGTCCACGCCGCTGAGAGTCAAAAACGGCCCGCAAATCAACACCGCCACTGAAACAAGGAAAGCAGTTTTTTTGCGTGCTGACATGAACACCCTCATGAGCCCGATCTTGAGTTGTTTGAGAAAGGGCCTGATTTCATGATCTGTCGGAAAAACATGGTCTTTTGACACGATCCGGCCCAAACGGGCAAACACAAAAAACTGAATACGGGGAATGGAACAAAGAGAACACCTTTCAAACCGCTGGGGATTGGCCGGAGCGCTGTGCCCGCCTTGTTGCTCGGCGCTTGCAGTATGGGTGCAAAGCTGCGCCTCCAGCGGCCAGCATGCGGCGCGCTCTTGTCAATCGCAGAATCCGGGATGATCTCCCACCGAAACATGCGGCGAATGCTTGCAGAAATCGGAAAATATGTCACGCCACTTTCGCACAGCCCGGACCGGATTACGATTCGCCGCCTCTCCGCAGACAAACCCGAAGAAACCTTCCACCCATGCCGCGCTCCGGACCGTGCGCTCCGCACATGGCAAAGCCGAAGATGACTCCGGAAAAAAATAGTCCAAAAAAAGCTTTATTCAGACGGAAACACCATGTACAGTCACACGTCAACAAAAAGGGAGGTTCAATTTCATGAATAAACTTCACGTGCTGCTGTCTATGCTCGTTGCCGCCGGCATAGTATCCGTCATCATAACCGGTTGCGAAAATGATGACGACGATACTCCGCCCTCCACGACTACCACCACCTCCACCGGAACGACGCTCACAGCTCCGACCCAGCTCTCGCCCGCAAATGGAGCGTCTTTCAACCATTTCCCCAGAACGACCACTCTGGTCTGGAGCGCGGTACCGGGCGCTCATGAATACGGTGTCGAAGTTCAATACAACGACGGCGTTTCATGGCAGAACTATATCAACACAACGGTCGCCTCCCCCACGTACACGTTCACATTCATCGGCGCTCAGCCGGGGCGATGGAGAGTCTGGGCCATAGACTCTGATGGAGATGCCGGACCGATGAGCGGATGGTTCGAGTTCACTTTCACCATCTGACTGAAGTCCGGCCGATCCGCGGTGCTGCGCAGTCCGGGAACGCGGCTGAACAGGGAAAGCCGGGGCTGAAGATGGACGTGTTCGAAGCCATCGCCAAACGCCACAGTTACAGGGGCGATTTCAAGAATACGCCGGTCCCGAGGACAGACCTCGAACGCATAGTCTGGGCCGGCCTTCAGGCGCCTTCCGGATGCAATGCTCAGACCACATCGTTTGTCATAGTTGACGATCCGGCTCTGTTGCGCGAACTGGCCGCCATAATTGACCGGCCGGTGATGAGAACCGCCAGGGCAGCTATCGTATGCGTGGCTGAGCACAGGCCTGTGTACCATGGCATGTCGTTCGGCGTGGAAGACTGCGCGGCAGCGGTTGAAAACATGCTGCTGGCCATTACAGCCATGGGATATGCCACTGTCTGGCTCGACGGAGTGCTCAGGGTGGAAAACCGCGGCCGTCGCATCGCAGACCTGCTTGGAGTGCCGGCCGACCGCGAGGTGAGAATCGTCCTGCCGATAGGCATTCCAGCCGCAAAGGGAGAGCCAAAGGAAAAGAAACCTTTCGCCGAACGCGCGTGGTTCAACCGTTACGGCGCGGCTTCATGATTCCCGTCCGCCTGGCCGGTTCCCTGTGTTTGACCCCTGATTGCTGCGAACATGCCAGTACAAACGCGCAGCCGCGATCCCTCCGAGAAGAACACACGCCGCCCACAGCCAGGGCGGCATGAGAATACCGCCTCCGGAACGGCGCCGAATGTCAGCAGCGTCCACAGCCACCGCAACGGCTATCACCGAGCGCGCGATCAGAACCCCGGCAACCAGGCACATGATGCCGACGGCCGCAGCCAGGCCCCACTGCCGCGCGCGTCCCAGCGCTCTTTCAACCGCCGCCGACGCATGAGTGTCCGCCGCAGAAAGCGAAGGCTCCTGACTCTCGGAAAGCAGTTCGGCCAGAATGCGATCCGTTGTTCCTGCGGAAATGCCCTTCACCAGAGCGCCTGTTGAAACGTTCTCAAGGGCTTGATACAGCTCAGTCATCTCGCCCATCAACTGCTCGATTTCCGCCGCTTCTGAAAGGCTATGCCCCTGATCCGCGGCCGGGGCCGGAGCAGCGTCGGGCCTGTGCTCCTCCGAGAAGACTGAGCATGTCACAACAAAGCACGCCAGGAGCATCGCAGTGCTCCGGAAAAAACGCATTGAACTGCGCCCGGAAACGTTCATCCGACATTTCCTGACTTGCCTGCGAGTGGCCGACGCGCGGCATCCGCCTTGCCGCGAGACGCTTGCAGCATTGGAGCAAAGCTGCGCCTGCGGCGCGACGGATCTGCCGCAACTGGGCCAATTGCGGAACATGGTTTCATGACCCGCGATACTACACCCTTCGCGCCGCCGCGCAAGCAAATCGGCGGCGTATCCGGGCCACACTCTTCGCGAAGTTGGCCCGAAATTTTCCAAAAGCGCTTCCCGCGTTCCTCCCGAAGTGCTGGACAAGGGCCGAACGCCATGCAAATTGCGCCAATCGAAGGCTTATGCAACGCTTAGCTTACCGAGAACTGCATGGAGGAAATCATGCGATGAAACTTCGAACGCTGATCGGCGCCTATTACTTCGATGGCTGGGCAGGACAAAACAAGGCTCTCGCACAATCCAATGAGCCATGGGCCGAAAATGCACCCACCCATCTGACAAGACGCATGGTCAGGGAATTCCCGCAACGCGAGCCTGTATGGGGGTGGCGCGATGACTCCCTCCCTGTCATGGAAAAGCAAATAGAGCTGGCAGCGGATCATGGCATCGGCTTCTTCGCTTTCTGCTGGTACTGGCACGACAACGGACGCGGGCTCAACGAGAAGGAAATTATGGCCGATCCGAAGCATACCTCTCTGCAATTGTTCCTGAGGGCCGCAAACAAGCGCCGGATGAAATTCTGCCTTCTGATTGCCAACCATGGAGGATACCAAATCAGCGGAATGGACAACTGGCATCGCGCCGGCGCTTTCCTCGCCCCGCTTCTTGCAAATGAACAGTACCTGCAGGTGGGTGGCAAGCCGCTGATCATTATCTTCAATCCCGATGGCTGCGACAGGCGCTGTCTTGCAGCCATGGATGACGCCGCCCGTCAGGCTGGCCTCCCCGGGCTGGCCGTAAGCGGATGCGGCAACGCAACTTTGGAAAAAGGCTTCACGCTCAGGACCCACTATGCCGTGGTTCCCGGATATGAAGGAGGTTCACAGGAGCGAACGTATGCCGAACTTGCTGCCGCAACCCGAGCCAGTTGGGGAGCCGAGGCTTCGCAGCAGTACATGCCGCTTGTCATGGCCGGATGGGACAAGCGTCCTTGGGAGGGACCCGACGGCCTGAACCAGAAGCAGGGCTGGTATTACCCGGACCGCACCCCCGAACAATTCGCAACACTGCTGCGCGATGCGATAGCCTGGCTGGACGCGCATCCCGGCCAGACCCCTGCCGAACGGATCGTGATGATATACGCATGGAACGAGTTCGGCGAAGGCGGCTATATCGCTCCGACAAGGGGCGATCCGGACGCCATGTATCTTCGCGCGGTGAAATCAGCGACAACGCCTGGCGCCTGACAGGGAACAGGTTTTCCCCTTCTTGCGCCCCTCATGCCCGGCGCGCATCCAATTCCGACAAGATTTTCATACCGGCCTTTCGTGGGATTCAGGATTGCTCCATCAAATACAAGTTCAGCGTGAAGCGTTGCCTGACGCAGGAGCTGCAACATATCCTTGTGCATATTTTTCAGTCTCTGGTACATTAGTTCCTGTTGCCGGATGCAGCACGTTGGCCGGCTGCGGGGCTCCGGGCAACTGAAACCCCTGCGGCGGAGGCCTGTTGGCAGAGGTAAGACACATGCTCGAGGTGGAAATTCCGGGCCACCGCAAATTGCGCCTGACGCATCTGGTCAGCGACTACAACGGCACCCTGGCCTGCGATGGGCAACTGATCCCCGGACTGGCACACTTGATCAGGCAAGTGTCCCGCTTAGTCGAGATTCACATTGTCACCGCGGATACGTTCGGTTTGGCAAAACAGAGCCTTCATGCGCTGCCGGTGGAGCTGGCCATACTTCCACCAGCAGATCAGGACCGGCAGAAAGCGGCGTACATCCGAAGACTGGGAGCCAGCCGCACAGTCGCCATTGGAAACGGCCGAAATGACCTTTATATGCTGAAAGATGCAGCGCTGGGAATATGCGTTATGGGCGATGAGGGGGTCTATGCGCATACCATGCGGGCGGCCGATGTGGTATGCCGCTGTGCACATGATGCCCTGCGCCTGCTTCTGAACCCCAAACGTCTGGTCGCGACGTTGAGAAAATAAGCAGCATTTTGTTGCACTCGAAAAATTCAGCATGAATGGGTCGTGCAGACAGCCGGCATGATGAACCAGTCATCAAGCCGCGACGCTATTACGACGGTTTTCGCGATCGAAAGGACATCGGCCGGCTGGCGCAACCGCGCGACAGGGGCAACGTGTGAGTTGATAAAAAAAAACATCGGCAGGGCAAACGGTGCGCAAGAGAATCGGCCGGTCGCAATCCGAACTCCTGCCCGTGGCCCAGAATACATCGAGGTCAAAAGCATGAAGCGAACAGAATCAGTCCGCAGGAGAGGGGGAGTGGTGAAGCAGGACAGCGTTTGTACTGCCTGCCAGGCCTCTCGCCTCTGTGTCACGCGGCGGGATTTCATCAGGACAGCAACGGCAGCCGCCGCATGCCTGGCTGTCTGCAGGGCAAGACTCGCGGATGGCGCCGGCCCTTCAGCCCTGCCTCCCGATGACGCCCTGCCTTTTGCAGCATGCGGGCTATACTGCGGCGCATGCGAGTCCTATCTGAAAGGGGTCGGCGCCCCACCGTCGCAGGCAGAGTGCCTCGGATGCTGGAGCGACAGAAAACCGCCTGCATACGGCCAGAATTGCCAGGTGCGGGCATGCTGCCGAAACAGGAAAATCAAATCCTGCGGCGAATGCCATGACTTCCCCTGCCCGACAATCAGGAAATTCCTTGCCGGCGGAGCACGCTACGAGCTGCGCGAAAAGAATCTGATGGAAATCAGAAAAAGCGGGTTGGAAGCCTGGCTTGCCGGCCAGAAGAGAAGATGGACCTGCGTGTCGTGCGGTGAGGCATTCGCGTACGGGGATCATCGTTGCCGCAAATGCGGAAAGCCCGTGCTCACGGCCGAACAAGAACTGCAAGAATTCAAGAAGGCCAGGTCATCCGGCGCGGCATCAGGCTCGCGCGGAAGGACGCGATGAGCTCAGGCTCTCGCTCCCCAGACTGTGCTCGACAAAACAGGGCAACCTCGTTACCGAGATTTGAAGTCTGTGAAACCAGGGATAAGAGGAACATTCCCAGAGCAAAGAAAGGCACGATGAGACTGCGCAGGATCGGAAACAGCGATTTGCAGGCATCAGTAATCGGGTTCGGAACATGGGCGCTGGCGGGCGACTTTACATGGGGCGTTCAGGATGCAAGCGCTGCGGATGCGGCCCTGAAGACGGCCTATGAACTCGGTGTCAACTTTTTCGACACTGCCGAAATCTACGGAGACGGACGTTCCGAGGAAATTCTGGGAAAGGCGCTCGGCCACGTCCGCCATAGGATAATCATTGCAACAAAGGCCCGAAGCGATCATCTGGCGCCAGACGCCCTGCGCAAAGCCTGCGAAGGAAGCCTCCGACGGCTGGGCACTGACTACATTGACCTTTATCAGCTCCACTGGCCGCGCCGGGACGGATCTGTTGCGGAAACCATCGAGGCTCTCGAACGGCTCAGAAACGAGGGTAAGATACGCTGGTACGGCCTGTCCAACTTCGGTCCCCTGGACCTGGACGATTTCCTTGCAGCAGGCGGACACCCCGTGAGCAATCAGCTTGCCTACAGCCTGCTTTTCCGTGCCGTGGAATACGAGATTCTGCCGAAATGCCGGAAGGCCGGACTCTCGATAATTCCTTACTCGCCTCTCATGGAAGGGCTGCTCACTGGCAAATTCGGCAACGCTGACAGCGTTCCTCCCAAAAGAGCCCGCACCCGTCATTTTGCCGCCTCGCGTCCGCACACAAGACACGGCGAGCCTGGAGCCGAAAAGGAGACCTTCGAGACCATCTCGGCAATTCGGCGGATATCCCAAAGGCTGGGAATGCCCATGAATCAACTTGCCCTCGCATGGCTCCTGTCCTGCGGCGCGGTCGCAACCGTCATAGCCGGGGCCCGGAATCCCGAACAGGTGCGCGGGAATGCCGCGGCCCAGGAGATTCAGCTCGCTCCGGAAATTGTCAGAGAACTTTCGGACGCCACCGAACCATTGAAACAGAAGCTCGGGCCGAACGCGGACATGTGGCAGTCGGACTCGAGGATAAGATGAGTCGTGATTTTGCGTTCGATAAATGGCCGGGCCGGAAAACCACGGCCTTCATACAAAACGAGGTTTGAACGCCAACGCGCATAAAATGTGAATACGCAGAACAGGAAAAAGAGGCCATTCCCCTCGCCCGCATGGCATTTGCTGGTTGGCATTCTTGCCGCCGGCTCTGCCGTTCTCGTGTCGCAAGGAAAGGAACAGGAGCCAAAAATGCAAAGGCCGGACATACTCAGGAATGTTCGCCGAATCGTATTTGTCGGAGACAGCCTCACTGACGGGAGCAGCTACCCGGACTACGTCATGAACACTCTTGATGAATGTTTTCCGGACGCTTCATTTGAGATGGCAAATGCAGGCGTCTGCGGAAACACTGCGGCGGACCTGAGAAAACGGCTCGAAGCCGATGTTCTTGCCAGAAAGCCGGATCTTGTGGTCGTCGCAATAGGCACGAACGATGCGTGGCAGAACAGACCTGCGGCCTCGTTCCGGGACGACATGGAGAATATTCTGCGCGCGCTGGTGGAGCGCTCGATCAAGGTCCTTGTGGTGCTTCCATCGCCCTTCGGTGATCCGGCGCGGGAGGAGAATTTCCTTGCCTGCCTGCAAACCCTGCGGGAAACTGCGTCCAAATACCACGCCCGAATCGCGGACGCGCACGCGCTTTTTCTCGAGTGGCAGAAGGCCGGCAGAGAGGTGCTCGGGCCGGACGGAGTTCATCACGGCAGGGACGGTTTTGAAGCCATGGCGCGCGCGGTTCTCGACGGCCTCGGAATGAACAACATTCCGGTGAGGATGGTGGTAAAATCCTGGCCCGGCCTCATCACGGAGTGGGAAACATCCGATCCTGTCGAACGCGATGGCTCATACGACCCTTCCGAGGCGAAGGGTTGGAGGAAGTTCGATCGAAAGGCGCTTATGAGCGCTCAGACATGGTGGAATGTTCCATTCGCGGAGCGAGGGGCATGGATGCCGTTCCCCGAGGCGAACGAGAAGCAGGTCGCTTACGGGCGCGCCTTTTTCGACGCTCCGCGCGCGGGTGAATACGAAATGCGCATCGGTGGGTCGCCGGCCCCGCAAATCGTGTGGATAAACGGCCGCAAGGTCTGGGAGGCACGCGCTCCCCATGGATACCATCCTGACGCGGACAGGACAGCAGTTGGTCTGCCTGCCGGTCGCAGTGAAATCATTGTCGTGAGCAATTACATGGTTTTTCTTGGGTTCTACGAACCTGAAAGAAGAGAGGAAAACAAATGACCGCGCCCAAACATCCTGTAGGAAGGCCGTACAGCGAGGCCACCCCCTGCCCGGAAATGCTTTCTGTAATCACGGATCCCAACCTGGAGGTCATCCGGGTCACGACAGATGCCGAGCAGGTGGGCGATACCCGCGGCGGCTTTTTCACTCCCGATTCGAGATTCTTTTTGTTCAAGCGGAGAGATTCAAACCATGCCAATCAGTACTGGGCCATGTGCGACACGCGGGATAGCTTCACACTGTACAACGTCACCGAGCCTGAGGACCGTCCTGCAGCGCCGTTCGTCTCCCGCGACGGCGAATTTCTGTACTACTTCCAGGATTTCAGCCACGAAACAAATCCCAGGATTGTCCTCAAGAAACGCAGCCTGCGAACATTCAGAGAGGAAACGCTCACCGTATTCGACAAGGTCGTGGAAGGCATCGGCAGGAGGCCCAGGGCGGGCGGTAAACCGCCGCGGGGCATGACTCAGGGCGCATCGCTCAGAGCCGACGGCCGCAAGGTGATCACCGGCTTCAATTTCGTCGGCGATGACGGAGAGGATCATTTCGCGCCGGTGATCATTGATCTGCAAACCCTCGCTGTTCACGGGTTCGAGTGGGAACCGTATTCATGGCGCGTCGGCGGAACTTATTTCCGCGGGAGCGATCCTGCCCGCATCGGCAGCATTCTCATGGGCAAGTCTCACAGGAGCCAGCACTGGGATGAGCAGGGACGCTATACCGAGAAGTGGCACTCGGACATCAGAAGGTACACTCTCCATGTCGTAAGCGAAGAGGGAAACATCCTTGGCACCGTGCCCATAGGCGGAGAAGGCGAAGGCGTTGACCATCCTTACTGGCGTGGAGGCCGTTACGAAATTGTCACACACACGAGCGACTTCAACACTGCGCCGCACTGGCGTGGAATCATGCTCTGCGCAGAGCCGATCGCCTGCCCCGCCGATCAAATGTATCTCGGCAACAGGATCCCAGGCGGCAGGCGCTATGAACTGACGCGCAAGTTCAAAAGACCGGACGTCTGCCACATGTCATGGCATCTTGATGGCATACACGTGGCATGCGACACCGAGGGCTGGTACGGACGCGGTACGGCCTGTCCGCACGGGCCGGCAGCGTTCCTGTACCTTGGAACGGTGATTGAGGCCGCAAATGAGCCGCCATATCTCGCGGTCAGATACCTCCTTCACCCCAGAAGCTCCTGGAACTGGGCCGGAACCGAGAACTGCCCGGAACTTTCGCCCGACCTCAAGATGGTGATGTTCAACTCGGATTTTCTTGGGAAGTTGGGCTGTTCACAGGTGTTCGCCGCCCGCGGATTCACATTCCCGACAGCGGAATGATTATGCATCATGCGATCGGGAAATGCCTTTCCAGATCCCGACAGGGCGGCTGAACAGCTATTCGGCTTGAGCCGGGCAGCGCTTCAGAAGGATCGTCGCATTCGTGTTGAGAAAAGCGGCCAGGCCCTTCTCCCTGATTGCGTCGGCAAGAACCTCGCCAGGCGCTGAAACCCTGACAGACGTGACAAACCGGCCTTTCTCGACCCTGCCCTCCAACCTGCCGCTCTCGATCATCTCCTGCAGCTTTTCGTTCGAAAACGGCGTAATTGCCATCCAGCCTTCGCGCGAAAGGTCCGCTGAGAGTATCATGAAATCGCCGGTGTCTGAAGTCTCCTCCTGAGCCGTGTTCCTTTCAGCCGGACGTTTTCTGAGGCAGAGGAACAGCAGGTCGTCCAGCCGGGCGGCATAGCCCTCGAAAACCTGTACACTGACGCCATTGGTCTCCGCAGGACTGTTCACATGGCCGACTGCTACAACGTCTAACCAGCGCGTCTGTCTGGGAAAGAAATAGACGTGCGAGATATCGCCTGTCTCATTCGTGCTCACCCACTCTCCGAACAAACGCGGCTCCCGGTCCGGCCCGGGCAGGGGATTCTGAAAAACAGGCACGCACGACACCACCATTGCAGCAACTGCAATCAAAAGGGGCGTCAAAGGGAATCCATCATTTCTCACCGGAACGCTCCTTTCCGAAAGCACAACTGCTGTAAACCGCTGTAAATATCGTTATTCCGACAAAACTGCACATGCCAGCATAACCTTCCAGAAAACCAGGTGTCCAGGCGCAAGACAGTGTCAGCGGCCGGAGTTCCTGCCGCATCTCAAGCTCGATGCCAGAGGGTCATCTTGTGCGACTGAGTCAGTCCTTTGGAGAGTCCTCGGGCCGGCGACAGAAGCGCAGAAAAACATTTTTCTTGCCATTGGGAACATCGGATGGAAGCTACAAACCCAGGCAACGCGCCGGCCATGCGCGTAGCCGGCAAACAGGGATTTGCTAGGTTCTCAAACGGCCAGAAAGCGCAACAAATACGGTGAAGACGATAACCGGAAGGCTCAAGAACGCGCGGACAAATCCGTCGCCAAAAATCGAATGCTGGATACCGGAGAAAAACCCTTCAAATACCGGGCTTGTCATACTGCCCGGCGGAGGGTACGGCGGACTCGCGGAACACGAAGGAAAGGGGTATGCTGAATACTTCTGCAGGGCTGGAATAGCCTGCTTCGTGGTTTCATACCGGCTCGGAACGCAGGGATTCCGCCATCCGGCCATGCTGGAAGACGCTCTGTCGGCCATCTGCGCGGTCCGGTCTGCCGCTCATGACTTCTCCGTGAATCCGGGCCGGGTCGGCATCATGGGCTCCTCAGCAGGAGGACACCTTGCCGCTCACACGCTCGTGGCATGGGGGCAATATGAAAGCGATGTTCCCCTCCGTCCGGACTTCGGCATACTGTGCTATCCGGTCATAGTTTCGCAGGGACCTCATGCTCATAGAGGTTCTATCATCAATCTGGCCGGCAACGATGCTTCTCCGGAACTTCTGGAGGACCTGTCGCACGAGAAGCATGTGACGTCCAGAACGCCGCCGTGTTTCATATGGCATACATGGGAGGACTCAGGCGTTCCGGTGGAAAACAGTCTGATTTTTGCTTCCGCACTCAAAAAACACGGAATCCCGTTCGAACTGCACATCTATCAGAAGGGGGGGCACGGCATGGGGCTCAACGCGCCATTCAAATGGGGTGCCGAATGCCTGAGATGGATGTCCGGCATTACAGGCCACAAAACCGCCTAGACCGGATTTTCGTTAGGGCAATTTAACGCCTGTATTCGTACATTCATCAGAAATTCCGAGGCCTCATGCCCCTTACACTCTGGCCCCGGCAAGCGCGCCGATGATTATCCCCACCAAGGTGCTGGTCCAGGGATTGGACGTTATCGGACAGGCTCCCGTAGGGCACCCCACAAATCTGTACATGGCATAACCTGCCGCGCCTCCGATTACCGCACCGGCAAAAAGTCTCAAAATGTTCATTCCGGCCTCCTCTCAGCCGCAGCAGCAGCAACCGCGCGGCTCGTCCGCATCGCAGCAAGAACCGGCAACACCGTCCAGTTTTGCCTTGAGCTGTCGTGGCGGAGTGAAGCCAACCACGCCGTCAACCGCCCTGCCGTCTTTGAAGATCAACATCGTGGGAACACCTCTGATGCCGTACTTGGACGCCAGATCAGGAGCGTCATCCACGTTCACCTTGGCAAACTTGACTTTGCCTTCATAGTCTACCGCCATGCCGTCCAGAACCGGCGCCATCATGCGGCATGGCCCGCACCATGTCGCATAGAAATCCACCAGCACAGGACGGTCTGATTTCAGCACCTCTTTGTCGAACTCAGCCTCGTTTTTGATTTCTCTCACAGCGCTCATTTTGTCCTCCTTATGCCGTTTGTTCTCAGTTTTTTTCATGCTCCACAAGTGTAGAGTCTCCCACCCGGCAAAAGGTTACAGAGTCCGGAAAATTGGTCCCCGAAGAGCGTGCGAACCGGAAGGTGTTGGCAGTCACAACGCGCCAATCGCAAGACTGTGCGGCAGGGCCTCCTATCGCGCTGCGGGCCGGCGCTTCTTCCATGCCTTCCTGAGTTCGGCATGAAGCTTTGCGCGGAATGCGGGCGGCAGAACTCTGGCTCCATCCTGCCTGTAAAGCGTGATTGTTTTGCGAAGGTTGTCCACAACCACGCGGCACGGATTGCATTTCCTGAGATGGCGTTCCATTTCACGGCAGATCGAGGGATCTATTTGTCCGTCCAGATAATCGTTCAGCACGGCCAGAAGTTCCCGGCATGTAGCGCCGCCGATGCCCCCCACCACCACCCCTTTTTTGCGTCTGCCGCTCATCCATTACTCCTCTCATGCGACACAGGCGTCACCTGCCTGGCCGGGTCTCCAAACACTGTCGTCAGCTTCTCACGCAACGCAAGCCTTGCCCGCAGCAGCCTCACTTTGACGTTGCCCTCGTTTATTCCCAGCAGCCTTGCGGTCTCGCGCACAGAAAGACCCTCCACGTCCCTCAAAAGAAAGACGGCTCTGTACTCAGGAGACAAGCCGGCTATGGCCCGGTCAAGATGACGCCGGGTATCAGAATCACGCGCCAGTTCATCCGGAGCCGCCCGCCAGTCCGCTATGTGCCTCGGATGCGGAATATCTCCCGCCCCCCCCTCCTCCAGACGCGAATCATCAAGGGAAACAGACCGCGAGTCGCGCCGCCTGCGCAGCGTTTTCATGGCCAGTCGCGCTGCTATGGAAGTCAGCCACGGGCCGAACGACTTGCCGTCCTTCAGCGAGGAAAGATTTCTCAGCGCGCTGACAAACGCATCCTGCGTGACGTCCTGAGCGTCTTCAACTGACGAGGTGAGCCGTCTGGCAAGGCCGTAGATCCGCCTTTCGTGCCTGTCCACCAGCGTCTCGAACGCCGCCATGTCTCCGCCGCGCGCCAGATCAACAAGCTCAGCGTCGGACCGCGCGTCGCTCGCTGCAGAAGTCATGCTCCTGTTCAGAATGAGACTCCCAGAGAAACGCCCCACAACCAAGTCTCCGTGTCCAGCCCTCTTTCGGACCACGCGTCGCGCACATCGCCGTCAATGATGTAAACGAATCGCGCCATGGGGATCACGGACAAATTGTCTGAAAGGGTCATGGGCAGCCAGACCGATGCAGTCAGGTCCGCCAGAATCGGCTTGTCAGGCTTGAACTCAGGTCTGAGATCGTCAGCCGGCAGTCCATAAAAACGATCGGCATAGGTTCTGTCGCAGGCTCCCACGCTCAGCTTCATATCCAGATCAACCCCGGCGAGCTCGTCTGAGCGGGGTCTGAGCGTGAAGCTGTGGGCAATTCCGGCCGAACCATAGTAACCATCGTACGCACTGAAGTCGTATCTCACCTCGACGAACGGAAGCATGAGAACATCGGCAACGTAGCGCAGATACACCTCGAAAGTGTCGTCCTGGGCGGACGCAGGCGCGTCGTGATAGATATACGCCGCAAGCCCGGCGCTGAACATGTGAATGCCGAATCCGCCACTGGCTTCAACGGTCAGGTCAACCCTGCTGTGACTCGACGAATTGGTGACATCCGTCAGGTCCCACGTCCCCCATGCTGAAAACAGAATGTTGCTCGACGCGATTCTGAGCGCTGGCTGGAAACACGGCTCATCGTTTATCACGCGGCCGCGCCAGACATAGGCGCTCACAACCGACAGCTCCGCCTCGCTTTCGACTTCTAGCGTGGCTCCACCCGCGGCGGCGCAGGCTGAACATAACAAGGCCGCCGCCATCATTGCATGGATTGTGCGTTTCATGACCTGCATTCCTCCCCGGCCCACAAACGAGCCGGATACGTTCCGTTTGCCACAAGCCGCCTTATCTCGTCCATGGCATTTCGCTTGTCCTGCGGATATGTAACCCCGAACCATCTTTCAGGCGTTGCCAGAACCTTCACCGAAACTCTGCCTTCTGAAATCAGGGCATCAACAACTGTCGGCAGATAGAACTCGGCCTTTGGATTTCCGGCATTCTCCCGCAGGAAGGCTTCGAAATGCGAGCGAAGGAAATCGAAAATATCAGGGGTGAAGCCCCACATATTCATGGACACAGTCTCCTCGCCGGAGAAAACATCGAAGCCTCCGTCCCCGCGCGGACACCTTGCGCCTGTTTCAGTCTTCTCGATACGAGTTCTCTCGACCACCCTCACCAGCAGATCGTCAGCCCCGACGCTGCAGACCCCCCGGCATACCTGCCCGAATTCCGAAAGCGTGTTCTTCAACCTGAACCCCACCATCGCATAATGCCCCTTTTTACCATTGCAGAAGCGGAGAAACTCAGCCAGCGCCATGAACGACTGCCGGCCGTAGAAGTCGTCGGCATTTATCACCGCGAATGGGCCGTTGACAGCCGCCGCGGCCGCAAGCGTCGCATGCCCTGTGCCCCAGGGTTTCTTTCTGTCCGGCGGAACGGAAAACCGCGCAGGAATGTCGGAAAGATCCTGCACTGCATATTCCACGGCAATCCGTCGCGCAAGCCGCGAACCTATGATGCCGACAAAATCGTCCCTTATCGCCCGGCTTATGACGAATACCACTCTGTTGAAGCCGGCCCTGATTGCGTCATATACAGAGTAGTCAATGATGAACTCGCCGCCCGGTCCCATGGGATCCATCTGTTTGATCCCTCCGTAGCGGCTGCCTATGCCAGCGGCGAGAACAACAAGAGTCAAATTCATGGAATCACTATATCACTTCTGCGCTGCCGGTGAAGTCCATAACTCAGCCCCCGTGCACAGGGCTCCAGAACATTGTTGCATCCTCTGCCGAATGTCGGTCATAAACCCGGATCTTGCGTTCGAGAAATGGCCGGATTGGACAACCTGCCTGGAAAAGGACGGGATTCAGGCGCTATGCGGCTTGAACGAACAAACAGGATTAACGCTGAGCATGGGGCGAAGGGGCCATTTCTCAAAGCGCAATGGAGCGGACGGAACTCAGCATCCGGTTGCAATTGCCGCCGCGCCGCCGGCCGTCCGGACATCCCATCATTCCCCGCCCTGCTGCTTTGCGCTGTTCTTGCGGGATCATGCTCGGCCCCGCCGCAGCCGGCGGCAGGTCGTCCGGCCGCGCAGCCCGAAGAATCCTCTCAGCCCTCCTCCGATGTGCGGTCTCTGCTTCGGGATACCGAAGAACAACTGCGTATTCTCTTCCGGACCGCACGCGGTGATCCGGCCTATGCAGCAGCGCGGGTCCATGCGCGCAAGGCCGGAGTCCTTGTCACAAAATACGGGGCCGCGCCAGCGGCGCTGGAGAAGGCCCGGGGCGAAATCAACCTTGCGAGGTCGGAGACAAACCTCATCGGAATTGCGAGAACGGCCCCACAGATTCCAGCCCTGCGCGAGGAAGGGTACTTTTCGGAAAACGATGGTTCATGGCAGCCGTTTCTCTGTTACTGCCCGCCTGCCGCCCGGCGCGGCGAAAAAAGGCCGCTAATAGTTTATCTTCACGGATATTCGCCATATCTGGACATAGTGAATTGGACAAGCATTCCAAGCAATCTGCTTGCCCTCACAGAATCCGAGCAGTGTCTGATGGCGGCCCCGTTCGGACGCGGCAACACGGATTTTCAGGGTATCGGCGAACAGGACGTACTGCGCGTGATATCCGAAACAAGGCGAAGATTTCCGGTGGACGATGACCGCGTGTTTCTCGCGGGCATTTCCATGGGAGGGATGGGTGCTTGGGCAATCGGCTGCCACTATCCGCACCTCTTCGCCGGTCTCATCATATTGGCCGGCCGGGGCGATTATTACGAATGGCACGAAGTGGATCGCGACAGTCTTCCGTCGTGGAAACAGCGGCTCATAGACACGGATTTCGCCCTGCGACTGCTCCAGAACCTTGAGCATGTGCCGGTTTATTGCGCGCACGGAATTGACGATTCGCTCGTGCCAATCCGCGAAGCCCGCCGAATTGTCGCGGCTGCAAAAGAGGCCGGCGTGAACGTCAAATACATCGAAATCGAAGGATTCGACCACTGGATCTTCGAAGAAGTCTTCGCGAGGGATGATCTCAGGCAGTGGCTGCGGGCAACCTCCAGGCAATGGCCGAAATCCTTCACTTATGCCGCGTTCCACCCCCGCTATAACCAGTGCTATTGGCTTGCGCATCTTGAAGTGCTGAAGAATGCGAATCCTGCGCGAGTGCAGGTTCGCACGGAAGACGGCAGGACGACGATAAGAGCGTCAGGCATACGTTCGATCAGTATTGACACGGCGTGCCTGCCCCCTGGCGTGAAGCCGGAGGAAATCGTCTGCGAAGGGGCGCAATTGAGTCCGGACATTCCGCCGCCTCCGTGTCCGACAGGCCCTGTCCGCGAAGCGTTCCTGTCTCCCTTCGCATTCATTTTTGAAGGCGATCCGTCGGACAGCAAATCTGCGGCGTCTTTCAAAACGCGGTGCATGGAATGGCTGCAATACGCGCAGTCCTGGCCCACGGTCATCAACAGGCCGTCCGAAAAGGATCTGGCCTCGTACAATATTTTTCTCTTCGGCGAGCCGGAGCATTCGGCTCTTATCAGGCGCGTGCTTCAGAATTCGCCCGTGAAAATCACGGATGCTCATTTCGCCATAGGCAGCCGAACCTTCGAACGCAAAGGGCGCGGCCTTTATGCGATTTTCCCCAACCCATGGAACCCGCGGCGCCTCGCCGTGATTCAGTGCGGCGAACCGTGGGGTCTGCATGCGGCCCCGAACCACCGTTATGATTTTCTGCCGGATTTCATTATTTACAGTGATTACGCTGATCCAGACGGCTCGAATCACGCCGATCTTGCGGGTTTCTGGAATGAAAACTGGAATGTGGATGAATGAGCGCAGACATGGCAACACTCGGGCCGGTGACATCTGCCGCATCAGGGCCGACCGCAAAAGCCGGGATGAAACCGGCGCGTTTCGAAAATGCCGGTTCAACCCCACTGCAGGTTGTCAGCAGGGCCTGTTGCGGATGTGTAGCGAAAATCCCAGTTGAGGGTATTGTTGTGCACTTGAGTACGCGGACAGGATGATCACAAATGCCAGTCACCCTTCCCTCAAATTCAGACTTTCTCGGCGTTCTCCAGTGCTGCATCTGCCGCTTTCGGGCCGATCTCAAAATCCGGGATTATGTTCCATCAAACGGGAAACGGCTGCACGGGAAGCAGGCAATGCAACCCCAGGCCGCGGAATTGGCATGATCAATGCATATTCAATCAGGGTTAATGAAAATACGCATCCAAAGTACTTGTAATGTCGCCGCCCTGTGCGTTCTTCTCTTCTGGCTTGCGCACAATCTTGAAGCCCAGACAGAAACCTGGATTCCAAGAGCCACCAATCTGTCGCACCATGTGTGCAACGTCTATTTCGACACGGCCTGGAACCCCGACCGTGGCGCAGAGCTGCGCATCAGAGAGGAGGGAGGAACGCGATCCGCAACCCTCTCGATCGCCCGTTCGGGCGCCTCTGTTTCGTTGCAGCCGGATCATCTGTTTCCGCCTGCAATACGGGAATGGGCTCAGTTCAACGTTGAAGCGCTTCCAACAAGCCATGTCGAGCGTTGCCCGGTCGTGATGAAATTCAGGCAGGAACTCTGGGCGGTTTATGTGGGAAACCGTCCTGTGGCCGTGCTTCCGCCGCCATTCACGGCAGTTGCCTCGATCGAACAGCCTTCGGCAAACGTTCCTGAAGGACAGGCTGCGGCCCGGACCCAGCCGGTGGGCGACGTGGTGTTTTCGGACAACTTTGCGATGCTGGAGGAAGACGCGAATCCTCTGTCGCAATGGGAAATCATATCCGGCGACTGGACGCTCCACACTGCGGCGGACGATGCGATGAGACGCGAGAACATCAAACCCGAAAAGCTGAAGCCCGAAGCCAAGAAAGGGCTGAAACCTGCGTTCAGCTCCAATTTCTTCAGTCTGCGGGCCGAAGGAACAAACGCAATAATCGCCGCGGGGCATGATTTCCACGATTCTTATTGCTTCGAGTCCGCGGTCAGGCTCGAGCCCGGAGAGATCGGCATTGTCTTCCTTTTGGAGGAAACAGGCGCGTTTCACGCTTTCACGGTCCGCCTGCCTCCACAGGGCATTGACGCAGTTCTCACGCTGTGGAAGGCGCCCTCGACCAACGCATCTCCACGCACAATCCTCGACGCAGTCACGACTCCGATCACGCACGGCCAATGGGTGAAGCTGGGCGTGAAATTGTTCCAGAACAGAATCCAGTGCTACATGGACAACATCAAGGTCATTGATGCGCGAACCGAGCTTCCTCCAGGAGGGCGATTCGGCCTTTTCGCCGACGGCTGCTCGGAGGCCCGTTTCGACGATGTGAAAGCCCGGTCCAATCACGACCTTGATTTCGCTGAATTGAACGACGTGCGACGCCATACCGTGCTCGAAGACGGCGCTTTCTTTCCCAGAACGAGCTTTTTCAACCTCCTGTTCGCTCCCCGCGAGAAGGGAAACGTCCTGGCTCCGGCTCCGCGGGATAAACCATCTGTCCTGGTGGTGGGTTCCATCGAGCACGCAGGCCACGTGTTCTCGGCGGATTTTTCCATGAAGAGAACGCGTGGCGGACCCGCCGGACTCATCTGCGGCTACCGGGGAGATGACAAGCCATATTATCGTTTCACCAGACGGGATGACGGCGTCCGCGAATTCTTCTTGCTGGAAAGCGTGGTGTCCAACAAATCAACCACAATAGAAGCCGTCAGCGTCGAGCCGGCGGGAAGCGCCGGACCTGCCCGGTCGTTCACCCTCATGAGCGACGCAACAAGGCCGGATCAACTGCGTTTCTATCGAAACCGCGATATGGTGATCGTGCATCCCGGCGCCGGAGCCGTGACAGGAGCCTCAGGAGTGTTCTCCGGAGCGGGAACCGAGGTTCTCATCTCGAATCTGGTGTACAAATTCGAGCGTGAAGACTCGTATCGCAGTTCACAGGTTGAAAACCCCATTTTTGCCTCGGATCCCTTCATGCGCAACTGGGCCTCTCCCGAGGGGCAATGGCTGCCGGAAACAAA
>Ga0123519_10005730_pt1 | contig 19721 bp, 18 predicted proteins | sample YelNatPaOPRAMG02_FD_87396 | JGI IMG/M metagenome (GOLD analysis project Ga0123519, IMG submission 87396) | Hot spring microbial communities from Yellowstone National Park - Yellowstone National Park OP-RAMG-02 (version 2) | ecosystem: Environmental > Aquatic > Thermal springs > Hot (42-90C) ...
CGGCTACACTTGCGCCTGTGGCCACGCTCTCACCTGCAGCGGCACCTTCGCCCACCGCGACCGCGATGCCGTCGCCCACGGCCACACTTGCGCCTGTGGCCACGCTCTCACCTGCAGCGGCACCTTCGCCCACCGCGACCGCAATGCCATCGCCCACGGCCACACTTGCGCCTGTGGCCACGCTCTCACCTGCAGCGGCGCCTTCACCCACCGCCACAGTAATGCCGCAACCAGCGCCGACACCTGCCACCGCGCCCGTCGCAGCGGCCCCGGCCGCCATTGAGCCGCTATGGCTGCTCATCGGTGGTCTGATTGTATTACTGCTTATCGTGCTGTTGGTGATCCTGTTGAGGAGAGGGCGTCGCTAAGTCCGCGGTGAAGCTTTGATTTGCGGATCAGGGGTGCGGATGACCGCCAGAGGACGCCGCACCCCTGAATTTCAGATGGCGTGATGAGCCAGGTGGCAGAGACGAAAGCTCTTTGCAGGTACGGATTCCTTGCAATAGCAGCAAGATGATGCGTAAACCGAGCTGCGCACGTGAGCAGGCGGCGGATATGTACCATAGAGGACACAGGGCGCACAGAGAATTGGGAAAAACCTTTGCGACTTCTCCCGGTGTAGCACCGCCGCGCTCACGGTCGCAGCTCGGATAGAGCGGTGGATACGCCTAGCTCACCGCAGGCCGGTCGAAGTAGATATTCTTTCCTGTGGCGGACAGCGGGATTCCCACTGCGAGGTCGGCATCCAAAAGGCCAAGGGCGCGCGCTGCAGCTCCAATCGTGTACATAATGCGGTTATCTGCATTCAATATGCTGGCCATTTTGACCGCGGAGCCGATGGCAATCCCCAAATCCATCACGCGGAAAGCGCACTGTGGCCCGCTGAATTCCCCTGAATAGCTACCCACATCCAGATCATTACAGGCGGGAAAGCCACAGGCGCCGCAGTTGAGATTCGCTTTCTGGGCATCTTTGATCCCGATGAGCAATACCACCTCCGATGCGGTCACGTTCTTTGCATCGCGCAGGAAGAACTTGTGCCCGGTGCGCTCACCGATTTCGACCATCTTTTCTGCCAGGGATTTGAGTGCGTCCCCTTCCACAATGGCGGTTACAATGAAATCCTGGCCACGCGCCTTCGGCGCCGTGCGTGCAGCGAGTGCCATCAGGTTGGCGACGGTTGTGAGCGTGTTCATAACATCCTCCTGGATACAAAGTATGTCGGTGTGAGGTGTGTCGTGACGGGAGAATACCCCGCCTGCGCGCGTTGAGCAAGTGGTGCTCCAAACATTGGGAGATCAGCGCAGACGACGCACCAGGGCCATTTGAAGGCCATAGACGATGATGAAAACCACCCCGCCAACAAATGCCAGGATCAGACAGCGTGCCGGCGTGAGAACGGTGAACAAGGTGACCTCTGGCAGAGGGGTCGGTTCGGGCTGTACGAGAAGTGAACCGGAAGGTGGATTCCCGAGCGAAGTTCCCGCAATCCCAGAGGACATATTGTCGGCGGGGTGCGATGAACGCTGTTCTTGGGCTGGGGGCGTTGTCGTAGTCACCAGGGCAGGAGGGGTGGCCGGCCAGGGGGATTGGGCACTGCAGAGCGGTGTGGATAGCCACATCGCGCCCAGTGCCAGCAACGCAGCGCAAAGCCACCATGTCTTGCCGAAGCGCATAAGTCATCACCGCTGCAGCGCGATTCCATGATCGGATGGCATGGATGGCTGCTCCTGTCCCAAGGCGCCTGGAATTGCTTCCAGTTGCTCGATCATCTCGCGCACTGTGTCGAAGCCACTCTGCCAGAACTCGGCACGGCTGACATCGATGCCGGCCATCTCCAGGATGCACAGGGGGGATTCGGACCCGCCTGCTGCCAGGATGCTCAGATAGCGTGGCTTGAACGATTCACCGGTCATCTTGTATTGGCGGTAGAGGGAAAGCACCAGCAGCTGCCCGAAGGCATACGCATATACGTAGAAAGGCGTGTGGTAAATGTGCGGAATGGACACCCATTCCCAGCGGAACTCTTCGCTGACATCCACCGTATCGCCGAACTGGGAGCGCAAGTCCTCCAGGTATGCCTTTGCCAGGTCGTCCACCGAGGCGCCCTGCTGCACCATCTCGTGTGCCTGGCGCTCAAAAAGTGCGAAGCCGGCCTGGCGCATAATGGTGGCGTAAGTGTCATCCACCTGATTGAAGAGGAGCTCGTAACGCACCGCATCATCCCTCTCCTGACTCAGGAGATGGTCCACCAACAGCATTTCGCCGAATGTCGAGGCGGTCTCCGCCAGTGGCAATGTGCTATGGTACGTGAGGACACTGTGATGTCCGGCGATGATGCTGTGCACGGCGTGACCCAGCTCGTGCGCCAATGTGCTTACGTCCGAAGGCCGTCCCTGGTAATTGACCAGGACCCAGGGAGTTAAACGTGGCACCACGGTCCAACAGAAAGCGCCATTGCGCTTGCCCTTGCGCACCTGGCTGTCCAGATGGTCCGCCTGAAACACCTGGCGCGCCATATCGGCCAGCTGGGCATCGAAGTTATGGAAGGCACTCAGCACAACGCTCGCCGCTTCGGCGAAATCATATGTCTTCTCGGTATGCATCACCGGCGCATACAGGTCATAACGTCGCAGACGTTCCATGCCCAGCCATCTTGCCTTGAGACGGAAGTAGCGCTGATACAGCGTGGCGTTCTGGTGACATACGTCTAACAGGGTGTCCACCACATGATCGGGCAGATCGTTGCTCAGGTTGCGTGCGCTGATCGGGCTGGGGAAACCGCGCAGCTGGACTTGCTCGTTATACCAGTCACGCACCACCGCTTGATACAATTGTCCCAGTATCAGACTGTCCTCGGCGAAGACACGACACATCTCCTGATAGGCGCGGGCACGCAGCTCGGCATCGGGATGGCGGAAGTAGGCGCTGATTTCGCTGCGGGTCAGCCGTCTTGTGCTGCCATCGAGTTTGAGTCGGAATGTGTATCGATTGGTGATGGCGTCGTAGAGGGTGCGCAATGCGTGGACGCCTGTCACGTCCTTCAGATTGATGATTTTCTCTTCCACCTCGGAGAGCGTGTAGGGCTTGAAGCGGCGCATGGCCTCCAGCCAGTAGCGAAACTCCCCGGCCCCTGCCATCAGCCGCGCCGCATTCTCCTCGTCCAGATTCTTCCACCACAGGCTGAAAAAGAGCAGGCGATTGTTGATGTCTGCCATCAATTGATCCATGCGCGCCAACAGCGTCTGAGCGACCCGGCTCTGGGTGTTTTCGGCGAAGCTCAGCCCGGCATACGCGTGCAGGCGCTGTGAGAGGTGGGTGATGACCTCCAGCTGGTGAATGAGCTCCAGCAATTCTTCCGGCGAGATATCAGGACGCAAACGCGCACGTGCTCCCTCAAACGCCGTGGTGCGCGTTTCGAGCTCTTCAATCGCAGATTGCATTTCTGGGCTGTCCGGTGCCGGGAACAAGTCAATGAGGCTCCAGCGTTTCTGAGGATAGACTGGGTTAGCGTGCGGCATAACGTCCTAAAACCCTTTCCTTGAGAGAAGAATGTGTGTCTGCAAGACCGACATTGCCGGCACACTATCGTTGTGCCGGCAAGCCCCAACATGATAACACGAGCTGAGCGCTAAGGAAAGCAGGCGAGGCACCACGGGTGCATTTCAATTTAGGGGCGAGCGGCTGAAGTCGCGCCAGGTCGGCACCCCGCCGGGCATCCCCCCTGCGGGGACGCTTGCCACCCGCGCCACAACGGTTATCCGAGCCGCGACCGCGAGGGAGCGGTGTAGCCCCCCGCTCCAACCCTCCCCGTGGTGGACGGGGAGGAAGTCCGCTTGCCCCCGCGCGCAGCTCGGCTCGTCCCGTTCGCGTCCGGTGCGCTATTTCGCGTAGTCCACGGCGCGCGTTTCGCGAATCACGGTCACCTTGATCTGTCCGGGGTACTCCAGCGTTTCTTCCACCTTGCGCGCAATATCCTTGGCGAGCATGATGGCAGTGTAGTCGTCCACCTCCTCCGGTTTGACCAGGATGCGGATTTCACGACCGGCCTGGATGGCGAAGCTCTCCGCCACTCCCTTGAAGGAATTGGCGACTTCTTCCAGCGCCGTGATGCGCTTGACATAGCTCTCAAGGCTTTCGCGGCGTGCACCTGGCCGTGAGCCGGAGATGGCATCCGCGATGGAGACGATGATAGCTTCCAGGGAATCCGTTTCGACCTCCTGGTGGTGCGCGGCGATGATATCCACCACCTGCTGACTGACCCCGTAGCGCTTGGCGAGTTCGGCGCCGATGGCAGCATGGGGGCCCTCCATCTGATGATCCACCGCCTTCCCGATATCGTGGAGCAAGGCACCGGTCTTGGCAAGCCGCACATCCGCGCCCAGCTCGGCGGCCAGGATGCCGGCGATGTGGGCGCACTCCAGAGCGTGTTGATACTGGTTTTGGCCATAGCTGGTGCGATACTTCAGCCGACCGATGAGCTTGACCAGTTCGGGATGCAACCCCGGCACACCTGCTTCCAGCACGGCCTGCTCGCCCGCCTCGACGATGTCCTTCTCCACCTCCTCTTGGGCCGTCTCGACCACCTTTTCGATGCGTCCGGGATGGATGCGCCCATCCATGATCAACTTGTTCATGGCCACACGCGCCACCTCACGCCGCACCGGGTCAAAGCCAGAAAGGATGATCGTCTCCGGAGAATCGTCCACAATCACGTCGATGCCGGTCGCATTCTCGAAGGTGCGAATATTGCGACCCTGCCGTCCGATGATGCGCCCTTTGATCTCGTCATTGGGCAGGGGCACCGCAGAGACCACCGTCTCGGCGACCTGATCGCTGGCAACGCGTTGCATCGCCAGCGCGATGATCTTGCGTGCTCGCCGTTCACCCTCCGCGCGCGCCTCCGCTTCGACCTCGCGGATGATGCGCGCCATATCCTGACGCGCGTCTTGCTCGACCTGCTGCAAGAGGAGTTCTATCGCCTGCTCCTGGGTCAGGTTGGCGATGCGCTGCAATTTGGCCAGCTGCTCCGCGTGGAGCTGCTCGATCTCATTGGCACGTCGATCCAGAGCGCTCTGGCGCTTGTTGAGCGCACGCTCGCGATTCTCAATGTTCTCCAACCGTCGATCCAGTGTTTCCTGGCGTTTCTGCAAACGCTCCTCTTGACGGCGCAATTCAGCGCGTCTCTGGCGCGCCTCTTCCTCGAGTTCGTCATGCAGTTGCATCACCTCTTTTTGTGCCTGTAGGAGCATGTCCTTTCTCTGTGCTTCGGCCTCTGCCAAAAGACGTGCTGCCTCTGCCTCCGCAGATTTGATCCGCGACTCGATGAGATACCGTCGGATCAGGTAGCCGACCAGAATCCCCAAACCCAGCGCGCCGAATCCGATACCCAAAATCACCATCATCGCAAAGTTGCTACCAAACATCTGTGTTATCTCCCTGACCTTATGAGTCGTTCATAATATCGTCTGTGCGCAAAGCCTGGCGTGCCCGGCGACAAACCGCGCGGATTGTCTCATAATGAAAGCCGCGGCGTGCCAGAAAATCGCCCAGCTTGCGTAGCAGTTGTTCCTGGCTGAGCGCGCTCCAGCGTGACAACCGCGCCTCCACCGCCTGCCAGGCCGCCTCTTCATCATCCTGTTCGCTGACGACCTCGTGGACGATGTCTTGCTCCACGCCCTTCCGACGCAGCTCTACGCTTAACGCACGTCGGCTGCGCGGACGGAAATGCTGGCGATTTTCCACCCAGAAACGGGCAAAAGCTTCATCGTCCAGGTAACCCGCATCTTGCAGGCGTGTCATGACACGCGTGATAACCTCTTCAGCAAAGCGCTTGCGTTGCAGATAGCGTTCCACCTCCGCCCGGCTGCGCGGCCGATAACGTAAGAAGCGCAATGCCTGCTCATAAGCGCGTTCCTGTTCATCCAGCGCCTGCAGGGTCGCGATTTCCGCGTCGGAGAGCACCTGCCCGCGGCGCAAATGCGTCGCGGCAATCACCGCAGGCAGCCCAAAGGCATACGCTCCGTCCAGATAGACGTTAACGCGCTCCTTATTGCCTTTCTGAAACTCAAGCGCTGTAACAATGCCGCCCATATTCGGCTCAGCCACCTCAGCCATCCGACCAAAAACGGACAAGCTGTGGCATCCCGCGCCACAGCTTGTTCAACTCCGCAAAACAGAAAAGCGAGTAACGTGCGCTTTGTGCTTCGCTGCCCGAAAAGGAAAAAAATCCATTCAGGCCGACCACCGCGCCATTGCCGTCAACCCATCTATTCGCTCACGGGCTGCTTGCGAAACCTCTTTGCCATCCTCGGTGTGTTCGGATCGTCTGGCCCAAAGGTAACATTGCTCTTCTGAATGCGCATATCGGCAGCATAGCTGCCTCTAGAGCCGGCTGCACCTTTACTGAGCCATACAAAGCTACCAATCTATCCGCGCAGCCGGCGTTTGATCCCTTCTCCACTGTGGCGACACGGGCAATCTAGTATGCCACACTTATCTTTTGAATAATAGTATACCCCACTCTTACATAAAATGCAAAGCCCCACGGGCCATCAGGGTGCATTTCAGCTTGGGGGCAAGTTGAAATAGCCCCCACCCCAACCCTCCCCCACGCGGGGGAGGGAGGCCAAGCCCCTTCGCCCCTGGTGGGAGAGGGGGTTGGGGGGTGAGGGGGATAGAGACGCCCCCACCCCAACCTTCCCCGCGCACGGGGAGGATATCCCCCTGGGATCGCGGGCGTCCCGCCCGCCATGCGCCCCTACGGTATGTCGCTGTGCCGCGCGGATCACCCGTAGGGGCGACCCGCCGGGTCGCCCCTACCGTGCTCTCCGTCTCTCCCCCAAAATGAAATGCACCCCGGTCATCATCTCGCCGAGGTAAAGACCTCTCTTCCAATTTATGTTATAATAAGGTCGAGAAAGGATTAAACCTGTGCGCGCAGGGCGGTTACACGAGCCTTGCTTTTTGGCGCGACATAAGTTTGGCTCAAATCTAAGTGAGGTGGATTCTATGGGTGAGCGTGTGCCTCTCTATGATTCTTTCAGTGATACGTATGATCACTTTGTCAACTGGACGCAGCGGCTTGCCTATGAGATGGCCTTTATCCAGCGCCAGCTTGCCACGGTGGGTGCGCGCTCTGTGCTGGATGCTGCGTGCGGCACCGGCCGGCATGCTATCGCGCTGGCACAGGCGGGCTATGAGGTGACCGGTGCCGATCTCAGCTCCGGGATGATCGAGCGAGCACGTCAAAACGCCGCGGCAATGGCGGTAAGTCAGGTGCGTTTCGTTGTTGCAGGTTTTGGTCAGTTGCGTAAAATTATAAATAGGAGTTATAATGTTGTATTATGCCTGGGCAATAGCTTGCCCCATGTGCTGAGCGACGAGGAGCTGCACGCCACACTGGCCGACTTTGCTGCTGTGTTGGTTCCAGGAGGGTTACTGCTCATTCAAAATCGCAATTTCGACGCTGTAATGCGAACACGCACACGCTGGATGACACCGCAATGGTATCGTCAGGAGGGGAAAGAGCAGCTGTTCATTCGCTTCTATGATTTTAATGCAGACGGCACGCTCACGTTCAACGTGCTTATGTTGGAGCGCAAGGACGACGAGGCGTGGTCGCAACGTGCTGAAGCGACACGATTACGGCCTTGGCTCAGCGACGAATTGCATCGTGCGTTAGAAGAGGATGGTTTCACCAATTGCACCTTTTTCGGGGATATGGCGGGCAGTCCGTTCGACGTTGCTAATAGTGGCGATCTGGTTGTTGTAGCGTATAGGAGGGGATAAATGCGCCTTTTGGCGATTGTTTCAGGTGAGTACGGTCGTCGGCACGTAGCGAACATCCGCGCGCATGCACCGGCAGATTGGAGTGTTGAAATGTGGCAGGCGCCGGCGGTTTTGCCGCCTGTGATCGACTATCCGGAGGATTACCTTCCCGACCAACTACCTGCTGCGGATCTGATTCTAGCCTTCGGCGAGCATCCGGGCATCGCTGAGCTAATTCCCGAGATCGCACGTATAACCGGTGCTCAGGCGGTAATCGCCGCGGTTGACAATGAAGCATGGCTGCCGCGTGGATTGGCGCGCCAACTGGCGGATGGTTGGAGGATATGGGTGTGGCGTGCATCACTCCCAAGCCGTTATGTGCCCTCACCGAGCGAGACTACGGGATGCGACGACGCGAGCGCATCGCCTACGCGCATCCGTTGATTGCGGAGTTTGCGCGCCATTTCGGTCAACCGCAGCTGCGCATCGAGGTCGATCCCGAGACACGCACCATCGCTTCGGTAGAAGTGGTGCGCGACACAGTGTGCGGTTGTGCGCGCTATGTGGCTGAGCGGTTGGTCGGAGTCTCGGTGGATGAGGCAGAATACCAGGCGGGCATGTTACATCACCACTATCCATGCCTGGCCTCGATGGGGAAGGATCCCGATTTTGGCGATACGCTGATGCACATTTCAGGCAACTTGATGAAGGACAACGTCGCCGAGCAGGTGAAACCCTACCGGCACGTCCAATATTTCGTGCCAGCCTCGCGTAGCGAGTAGCGCGCGCGGGAGAGTTTGTCTCACCGCAGAGCGCAGGGTGCATTTCATTTTGGGGGAGAGATGGAGAATCAAACCGAGCCGCGCGCGTCAGCAGACGGACTCCCTCCCCGTGGACGGGGAGGGTTGGGGTGGGGGCTATACCGCTCCCTGACGGCTGTAGCTCGGTAAGGCACAGCACCTTCAGGCAAAGGCGCGGAAGCGATCCCTGGCCACGTTGCACACCGGGCACTTATCCGGCGCCGCCCCGACCACCGTGTGGCCGCACACCTCACACACATATACGGTGCCGAAATCAACATCCTTGGCGGCGTCCGCTGCCTGCTTGGCCTGGGTGTACAGTGCGACGTGTTGCTTTTCCGATTCCCACGCCCAGCTCATCGAACGGTGGGCGGCCTTTTCACCCTGCATCTCGGCCACCGCCATATAAGCGGGGTACATCTCTTCCACCTCGAACCGCTCTCCGTCAATGGCGCCCTGCAGGTTCTGCGCCGTGCTGCCCAGGCCAAAACCGCCCCCCGCAGTGACGTTGAACCCGCCTGCCTCATTCTTTAACACATTAAAGTGGCCGGTGGCATGCACCTGTTCGGCAAAGGAGATCGCGCGGAAGAGGCGGGCGATGTTGGGAAAACCCTCCTGATCCGCTTTGTCGGCCCATATGAGATAGCGCATGTGGGCCATCGACTCGCCCCCAAAGGCACTTCGTAGATTTTCTGCTGTCATGCTATGCATCGTTCTTTCCTCCTTCTGAGAGATTAAAGGCAGTCTGCCTCTGGTTTCATTCCTGGCCAGCTGGTCAACTTCCAGATAGTCGAGAGATTTGGTCAAACTCCTCTTCTAAGCCCAATTTGGAGCATCTGGGAGATCCGATCTACCCGGGTACGGTCCCAAGAGGATGAGCTCGTCGCCGATGATGGCGAGCAGATCGGCAAATTTCATAGGCCTCATGATGCCACGAATGGCAATTTCTTGCAATGCTCCCGACAGAACCGAGAGAACACTAGGTTATATCCGCCTGACCGGGTTCCAGGTAGATCATCCCCGAGTCATCGTCGTAAGCCAATAGCTCGGCATAGCGCCCCCAACTCACCGCGGTCTCTACCTGACGCTTCGCCTCATCGGGCGGGAATTCCAGCTCCAGGGCGGTCTGGATGACATCCAGCTCCAGGCGTTGACGGTCGGCAGCGCGCAACATCGTGAGCAGCCACTTGAACAGCGGCAGGCGACGCAACCTTGTGGCGAAGATTTCTTTGCGTGCGAGGATGCTTGCCTCGGCAAAGGTCTCACCCAGTGGGGTCAGGCTGATATCGCCCTGAGCGACCGTCACGAACCCCAATATCTCACCTGCTTCGATGAGCTGCAAGAGATGGTTCGAATCGACCCCCAGCTCTTGGGACAGACGATAGATGTCGGTTTGATTGCGTGGTGCCTCGTCCAGCTTTTCGAGCAAACCAGCCAGGTCGGTGATGGAGATAGAGGGAAGCGCACGTGTGTGTCCTGGCTCCCCAGGTGCACTGCCTAATTCCACATTCTCCGGTTCCGTCTGACCGGTCAGAATAGCATACACCCGGTCCACCAACTCTGCGAACGATGTATCCTTCGGCGAGCGCGGATGGGGCAGATTAACGTTGATGTCCGAAACTATGCGGCCGGGGTTGCGGTCCATAACTACGATGCGGTCGGCCATCAGGACAGCTTCTTCGATATTATGGGTGACCATCAGAATAGCGCGTGTGGGTATCTTGTTACCGGTCCACAGCTCCAGGAGCTCACGCCGCAACGCCTCGGCACTCAATACATCCAGAGCTGAGAACGGCTCGTCAAGACACAGCAGTTCCGGCTCAACCGCCATAGCACGTGCGAAACCGACTTTCTGACGCATCCCACCAGAGAGCTCGCGTGGGTACGCATTCTCAAAACCGTCCAGGCCGACGCGATCCAGCAGATCAAGCGCTCGCGGCGTGCGCAATTCCCTGGGGACCATGCGCGCTTCCAACGCGACCTCTACATTCTCGAGCACGGTAAGCCATGGGAAGAGCGCGAATGTCTGAAATACAATGGTCGCGTGCGGATTGACACCCCGCTGTGGAACACCACGATAGAACACGTACCCTTCGGTCGGTGACTGCAAGCCGGTGATAATGCGCAACAAGGTGCTCTTACCACAGCCTGAAGGCCCCAATAAGGCAGTGAACTGGCCCTCGTGAAGTGCCAGGTTGACATCCTGGATGGCGACGAATTGCTTGGTGCCACTATAGAACACCTGACTCACGTGGCGAATCTCCAGGAGTATGCCATTGCGCTGCATTTTTTCTCTACTCCATTCGGCAACGTTGCTCCGCTATGCGGAACAGTCGTCGCCACACCAGACGGTTAATGAGCACGACGGTCACGATCATCGCCAGGGTGGCGGCGAGCAATAGTGGGTAATCTCCCACCGCCGTTGCCCTGGCGATCAGGGCGCCGATCCCCGGCACACTGTGTATTTCACCGGCAAATTCCACATGCTCCGCCACAATACTGGCATTCCACGCCCCACCACTCGCTGTTATGGCCCCGGTGATAACGTAGGGGAAAATAGCCGGCAGAACCAGGACACGCCAGCGACGCCAAAAGTCCATCTGCAGCAGAGTAGCAGTATACTTCAAATCCTGAGGGATTGCGCTGGCACCGGCGATCACGTTGAAGAGCAAATACCACTGCGTCCCCATGAGCATGAGCACCACAGCAGCCAGATTCAACCCGCCGGGCAGTCGTAACAGCACCAGCAACACGGCAGGGAAGAGTGCAGTTGCCGGCACAGAAGCAGCCACCTGGACAAGGGGCTGTAGCCATCTTGCCAGCCGCGGGTTGGTACCCATGGCCACACCCAGCGGCAGAGTCCAGGCGAGCGCAACTGTCAATGCGCCCAACACACGCAACAGCGTGGCCCCGACTCCAAGCGCGATATCGCCCCATTGCGTAAGGGGAACTTCGGATAGCATCTGGCCCGCTCGCAACACTCCATACGCTAATATTGCGATCACCAATCCCCCCAGAATGCGTCCCACATAGCCGGGAGTGTGCGATGTCGCGCTGAGATCACGCGCCTGAAACCTGCGCGACAGGTAATCGTCCACGGTCGCACCGACGGGACGGAGCACGCGCCGGTGAAACCATGCGACCAGCCGGGCGTTGCGCAGCACGTCGTAGAACCAGGAGCTCGGCGGGTTATCCCGTGACACCATCTGGAGATTGAACCGATCCGACCAGGCCAACAAGGGACGCCACACCAATTGGTCTAACGCAACGATCAGGAGCAGCAGCGTCACAATGCCCCAGCCCAGCGCCCATAAGTTACCCTGGCCGGCAGCTTCCTGAAGGTAGGCACCCAGGCCGGGCAGACGAAAGCTGCGTTGGCCTACGGTGAACATCTCCGCTGCCATCAGGAAGAACCAGCCGCCTGCCCAGCTCATCATACTATTCCAAATCATGCTGATAGCCGCGAAAGGGAGCTCCAGCCTGCTGAACTGCAGCCAGCCGTTGATACCGAAACAGGTGCTCACTTCGCGTAATTCCTTCGGGATGGTGGCCAAAGACTGATACCAGGCAAAGGTCAGGTTCCATACTTGACTGGTGAAGATAAGCACGATGGAGCTCAGTTCCACCGCGAACCGTTGTGGGAGCAGCGCGGATAGGCTCAGCACCACAGCCGGCAAAAACGAGAGAATCGGGACGCTCTGCAACACGTCGAGCAGTGGCAGCAGCACCGTTTCAGCCTGCCGATTGTAAGCTGCCAGGCGACCATAAACCAGGGAGAAGACCAACGACAGGGTGTACGCCGCAAACATACGTGTCAGCGACAGCCCCGCGTACAGTGGCAGCCAATGCAGTCCAAGGTCAATCGTCGGTGCGGAGAGCACCATTGGGGAATCCACTGCCAGCCGTACACCGACGTACAACAAGACAACAATGCCCACCAGAACCAGGACGTCAGCCCAGCCCAGCGAACGATACAGCGGCTGATTAACGCGAAACAGACGTGCGTCGTACATGGAGAAAGCTCTCTGTAGGGAGCGAAATGGTGCGCTTGGTTCTCGGTTTCCCGGCGTCTTGCCGGCAGGGTTAGATTATATAGCTACCCCATCGAGGCACAATTTAGAGCACAAGGGGGAGCTGTACAAAAATGGGCAGGTCTGGTTGGGCAAGGTTGGCTGGCAGATAAATTTCGAGGAAAGGCAACCGTCCACATATAGGGACTGAGAGACAGGTTCACCCCGTCTCCCAGTCTTCCTCCTGATATTTCGCAAAATGTTTCCGCCGTGCGCTACTCGATGATCACCCGCTCCTCGGTCAGCAGGTGGATGCGCGATGAACAATGCGCAATGGCATCCTCCGCCGCCGCCTTGCCCTGAGGCGTGGCAAAAGCCGCTTTGCGCGCCTCGTCGTCGTCAAACCAGAACTCAGAGACGGCGTCGGCCGGCAAATTGGGATCATCTTGCAGGACCACACTCATGCGATAGCGGCGGATGCCGGGCAGCTGCTTGCCCAACTTGGGGTGCTCTTCCAGCGCCCAGCGGCGAAATTCCTCCAGGCTCATGCCCTCTTTGCGCTTCAGCAACGAAATAACTTTCAACATAGCTCCTTTGTCCTCTATCCTGCGAGAATCGCGAAACAATAGGTGGGTAATGCCCCCTCCTGTGCCGCGGCACGGGAGGAGGCTTTGCACTCTTATGCTCCTGCCTGCGCCGGCTGTTTCACCTTGGGGGATCGCTCCAGCGCGCGCAGGATCTTCTCCGGCGTGACCGGATATTCAGTCAGCCGCACGCCGATGGCGTTCGAGACGGCATTGATGATGGCTGGGATGGGCGCATTCGCTGTCATCTCGCCCACGCCCTTCACGCCATAAGGACCGTTGACCGACGGATATTCCAGCACCACGCTTTCGATCTGTGGCAGCTCGTGCGGGCCGGGGATAACGTACTCGCTGAAGCTGCCCGGCGCATGATCGGGTGCCGGATAATAAGGCGCCGTCGTCTCGTACAGCGCATGCGACATGCCCATAAAAGCTCCTCCGATGATCTGCTCGCGCACCAAAGCAGGGTTCACCTGGCACCCCACCTCATAGGCGCTCTTCAAGCTGAGCACCGTCACCTCGCCGGTCTCGGTGTCCACCTCCACCTCGGCCACCACACAGGCGTGCGCTTCCGTCGAATCCGGATCCATCTTGCCCGTCTCCGGATCCACCGGGCTTTTGGGCTTGATGTACATGCCACGGCCCGAGATGGTGCGACCGTACTTGAAGTGGGCAGCCAGCGCGACACTGGTGATGTCAATCTTGCGCTCCGGCGAACCCTTGATGTAGATATTGCCCTGGCCGTCGGTGTCCAGGTCGTCCGGGCTGGCTTCCAGCTCTTCGGCGGCCACCTCGAGCATGGCTTTGCGTGCCTCCTTTGCCGCCATGATCACCGCATTGCCCACGCGGTGGGTGGCGCGGCTGGCGAAGGTGCCCATGCAGTGAGGGCCCGTGTCGGTGTCGGCGGTGTCAATCAACACGTTCTCGAACGGCACCCCCAACGTCTCCGCGCCGATCTGGGCGATCACCGTCTTGAGCCCCTGCCCCAGGTCGGTGCTGGAGAGCGAGATCACAAAGGTGCCCGTCGTCGTCGCATGGATGAGCGCCTGGCTGGGGTCCCCTCCCAGGTTCATCCCGGTCGGATAGTTCACTGCTGCAATTCCGGTTCCGCGAAGCTTTGCCATCTTATGCCTTCCCCCTGTCCCATGAGTGCATCTTCAACAGGTGTTCCGGTAGCTGGTGGCCAACAAGTTCGGCAGCTGCCTTCATCACCTCGATCAACGTGGCATCCTCCACCACCTTCTGGTGCGGTCGCATATCACCGTTACGGTAGGCATTGATGAAGCGGATCTCCCACGGGTCCATGCCGATCGTCTCGGCGATCTTGTCCATCTGACACTCGACCGCAAACGAAGCGGGCGTCACCCCAAAACCGCGCATCGCGCTGGCGGGCTGCCGGTTGGTGTAGACACAATAGGCATCAATGTACACATTGGGTATGGTGTAGGGGCCAGCAACGTTTGCAGCGTGCTTGGTGACCGCGTAGGGCGTATGCCGGTTGTAGGCGCCCGAGTCGGCATAGCTGATGATCTTGCGCGCGATGATGCGCCCGTCCTTCATCACCCCATCCTTGAAGTACATGCGCCAGGCGCTGCGCGTGGATGAGACACGCATCTCTTCCTCGCGTGTGTACTTGAATTTGACTGGGCGGCCCGTCTTCATCGCCGCCAGCGTGGCAATCGGTTCGACGATGACATCCACCTTGCCGCCGAAGCCACCACCCACCGTCCCGCCGACAAAATGTAGCTTGCTGAAGGGCACCTGCAGGATGAGCGCGGTGTTGTCCATAGTGAAGAAGAGCGCCTGGGTGTTGGTGTAAACGGTGTAGCGGCCATCCGGCTCCGGCTTGGCGACACATGCGGTCGTTTCGGTAGGCGCATGCTCGGTCGGGCTGGTGTTGTACACCTCCTCGATGATGTAATCCGCCTGGGCAAACCCCCTCTCCACATCGCCGAAGCGCACCCGCCGGCAATGATGGCCTTCATAGACGAAGTAATTGGTGCCCCACGGCTTGAGAATCGGTGCACCCGGCTTGAGCGCCTCTTCAACATCGAAGACGGCCGGCAGCTCCTCCAGGTCGAGGCGCACGCGCGATACCGCCTCCATCGCCGCTTCTTCCGTCTCCGCCACAATCGCAGCAATGGGCTCGCCCTTATAGAGCACCCTGTCCACAGCCAGCACCGGCTCTTCATCCGGCCCCACCCCGATCAGGCACAGGATGGTGTAGATGTTCTTGGGCACATCGCGGTGGGTGAGCACACGCACGAAGCCGGGCACCTTCTCCGCCTCGGAGAAGTCCACGTTGCGGATGATGCCGTGATGGATCGGGCTGCGTACCATCTTGAGGTGGAGCATGCCGGGAAAGGAAATATCATCCACGTAAACCGTCTTGCCGGTCACATGGCCGGCGCCATCGCGTCGGGGAACGGACTTGCCCACGACGTGAAACTCTTTTTTGACATCACTTGCTACCGCACTCGTTACCTCACTCATCGCCTTGCTCTCCTCGTTCTATGCGGACTGCAGTCGCCGCGCTGCATCCTCGGCAGCGCGCAGGATGGAATCATAGCCGGTGCAGCGGCACACGTTGCCTGCGATCGCATCCATCACCTCCTGGCGCGTGGGATTGGGGTTGCGATCGAGCAATGCCTTGATCACCATAATCATACCAGGGCTACAATAGCCACACTGGATGGCATAGTTGTCGAAAAACGCCTGCTGAATGGGGTGCAATCCCTCTGCCGGGGTGATCCCCTCCAATGTCACCACCTTCTGACCGGCGATGTCCTCCACCGGCAACAGGCATGACAACATCGGTTCGCCGTTGACCAGCACAGTGCAGGAGCCACATCCCCCCTGGCGACAGCCGGATTTGGTGGCGGTGAGATGCAGATGCTCGCGCAACACGGCCTGCAATGTGGTCAGCGGCTTGACCATCACCTCGACATCGCGGCCGTTCAGGTTAAATGTAACGATTCGGGATGCCATAGTTGCTCACTCCTATTCTGCAATGCGTTCCAGAGCACGCCGCACGAAAACTTCTGTCATACGGCGGCGGTACCAGTCCGTGGCGATGGCGTCGGTGAAGGGTTCGCACTCCGCCGCCGCTTCCCTCGCCGCGAGGGCGATGCTATCCGCGTTGAGCGGCGAACCGAGCAACAGCTGCTCCGCACGGCGCACCCGGATGGGATGGGGGCCTACCGCGTTCAACGCCAGGCGCGCATCCGCCACCTTATTTCCCTCGGTGACCACATGGGCAGCCACCGTGACGATGGCGGGCGTGTTGGCATGTTTGCGCGCATACTTGATGTAGCTCGTCTTGCCGCGCGGCAGCGGAATATGTAGCTCGGCAACCAGCTCGTCCGGCGCCAGCGCGGTGGTCATAAAGCCGGTGAAGAACTCAGCAAGCGGTATCGTGCGCCGGCCGCGCTGCTTGCTCGCCAGGGTGACTGTGGCGTCCAGGGCGAGCAGCGCGACGGCAAGGTCGCCGGCCGGCGGTGGAGCGAAGAGATTGCCCCCCACCGTGCCCATATTGCGAATCTGCCAGCCGCCGATGTGGCGCACCGCCTCTTGCAACATCGGGATGTCCGCTTGCTGCGCCAGTTGGGTCAGCGTGGTGGTGGCGCCCACTACCAGTGTGCCGTTCTCGCGTCGCACCGCGTTGAGCCCGGCGTGGCGCAGCCCCATCACCTTCTCCGGCATTGAGATACCGTCGTTGATGAGTGGCATCGCGATGGTGCCCCCGGCCATTACCAGCAATGCGGGGCCGTGTTCGGTGAGCAGGTCAAGCGCCTGCTCCAACGACTTGGGTAGGAAATAGTCCTGGATTGCCAATTCAACACCTCCTATTCAGTCAAGCAGGGCGAAGAAGCGCACCGGCGCCCCTTCGGCCCCTCTGATTTTCAAGAAAGGAGCGAAGAACATGAAGCGTTGCCCACCGGTGGGCAGTTGGGAGAGATTGGTCATCTGCTGCATCAGAATGGCGCCGTTCTCGAGAATGATTTTGTGGATGATGAAATCCTCCGAGGTGAAGTCGGGCAGGCGTGCGCAGTACTCGCTGAAGCAGTCAAACCCGATGGCGCGCGCCCCACGATCCACCAACCATTGCGCTGCTTCCGGTGTGCAATAGGGCGACTCGAGGTAATAGGTTGGGAAGTTGCCCCATTGCTTCTCACTCCAGTCGGTGCGCACCAGCACGATGTCTCCCCTGCGGATAGGGGGTGCATGTTTTTCCAGATCGGCCACCGAGATGCCGTAATTGGCACCCACAAAGCTGAGATCGATCACCAGGGCCTCGCCGCACACGCGCTCCAGGGGCACGTCCGCAGCCGCCTCCCCGTTCTCCTGCACGTGAAGGGGGAAATCAACGTGCGAACCGGTGTGCAGCGTCATCTCCAGCTTGCTACCCTGCCAGAAACCCGGGCCGCGATGAACCGGCGTCAGCTTGAGGCGCGTGGCCACCGAAGGTGGGCTTAAAGTATCCTCGCCAATGGTAACGGATAGATCAACGATGCGCATAGCGTCTCCTTTGCTTGATGATTCTCAGCGGGAAGGTTGGGATGTCGCTTGCAGCTCTTGCTCAAAGCGCGTAAAGCTCTGGTTGATCAAGCTGCGCGCCACGCTTTCGATCAGCCGTCCGCTCAGGGTGGCCAGCGCACCGGAGATCATCGCTTGAGCTTCGTAAGAGAGCTCGGTGCACCGGCCATCTGCTTCTCGCAATGTGAAGGTGACAGAGCCTTTGATGGCGCCCGTTGGGCCGTCCACCACCCCGTCGAACGAGCAGTATTCCGGATAGCGTTGTTCCTTGATTTTGACCTGGGTGCGATAGGTGCCGCTCACTGCCGCAATGCCCACCCGGATGATGCCGTGGTATTCGTCTGGACTGACCTGGGTAAGCTGCTGGCATCCCGGAATCAGCTTGGCAAGAGAGGCAGGTTCAAAGATATGCCACCAGACTAGAGCAGGAGATGCCGGGAAAACATGGCTTCCACGAAAGGTGAGCACGATCTCCACCTCGAGATTCAGGGATTGTATTCTATTGTACTACGCTCATTCTGTCCCCGCAAAAAGCGGGGTGTTCCATAATCGCGCCGCGACCGTGCGGGAGCGGGGAAAAAACCTTCACCGCAGAGCTATCGCGCTGGCGATTTGGCGGAACAACGTACCCTGCAGCTGGGGTTCCGATCGTCCTTTCTGCCTATCCTCTTCCCCTAAAAGTGGCCGCGCTCACTATGGAAAAGATGTCAGCCCCATTTCGGAAAAGTTCAAAGAGTCTGAGGTTCATCCTGCCGTCTGGGTAGTTAGTTTTCTCTTGGATCATGATCATCTCCGTGATGACCAAGAGGAACTCAACAGAGTATTCTCCATACGCATCTAATGCTTGAAACTGTCTCACGTGATCAGGCGAAAAGACCTGTAAAACGGGCGGATTGGAAGTGGAGGACTTCACCTGCAAGATAATCGCATTAATGATATGATCGACCAAATCGAGTGTCAGAGGTTTGTTGCCCGTCTTTTTCATGAACAGGTCAATGATGAGGTGAATGTGTTTGGGGGTTCGGATCCTCTTTCCTGGCTCCTCGTATTGAACCTTGAAATTGTAGGCGGATTTGCCACCCTTGGAAACATAAATCTTAACGCCGTTGCAAGTGCTGTAAATGCAATGATGATCAGGCCACATGGATAAGCTCCCCTATTTGCGAATGTAGATTAGGAGATAACGATGGACAATCTGAAGATCACCACCGACGTTGCCCTGCTCCTGTTCCTCTGGCACCACGATGACTATCTCTTTAAGCGAAAGGTCCTGAAAGGCTTGCATTCCTTCGTACATGATCAAGCCGGCGGGGCAAAGCGTATCCTCATTGCGAAAATCGCTCACTTCCAGGACGAGAACACCGGCTGCGCCGAACGCAGTTCCGGTCGGCTCGATCGCCTTTCTTATGGCATTCCGATAGCCCCCAAACCGCTGTTCGGTCATTACCCCATCTGGCCAGCGGATATAGAGCAACCGTGCCTGATGGTTTAACTCTGTGAAACCAGTTTCATCGTCCCATGTAAGTTCGGCCATCTCCCCATCATCGTGGTCAGAGAAGCGCCGCACTAGATTGCGCTTGACCTCTTGCTCTGCACACTCCGCTGGAAGAACCCAAACAGTAGTGGTCTCTAAATTCTCCTCTCCCATCTGCCGCACTTTGTTCACCGTGATCCGGTATGGGAGGGTCAGTCCCCACAGAGGATATTGCTCTCTCACGCGGTCTCCGGATGGTTTCTCGAAGATAGGGAGGTACTCATGTGCCAGCAACAAGAAATTATGTTGAATGCTTCGGGTATACCAGAAGCCCGTTGTTTTACAGTTGTGTTGGCGCTTGATCACGAGTTCCCGCAAAGCGAACCCGGCATCGAGAAAGACCCGTATTGTCTGGAATCCGATCGGCACGACATGTTTTGATTTTCGCGCATCGCCGATGAGAATGGCACATTTCCCGCCCGGCTTAAGAACGCGCAAGCTCTCGTCGGCGACCTTGCGTATCTCAATCAGAAAGTCTCTCACCGAC
>Ga0123519_10005732_pt1 | contig 19717 bp, 39 predicted proteins | sample YelNatPaOPRAMG02_FD_87396 | JGI IMG/M metagenome (GOLD analysis project Ga0123519, IMG submission 87396) | Hot spring microbial communities from Yellowstone National Park - Yellowstone National Park OP-RAMG-02 (version 2) | ecosystem: Environmental > Aquatic > Thermal springs > Hot (42-90C) ...
AACATCTAACAAATCGGCATCAAAGAAAAGTATGATGCCCTCATCCCTTTTGTCTATGGTTATATAATCATAGTCTATGTCTATGCTGCTTATTACATTTAAAATGTCAGCAATGTTTTCACGTACCAAAAAGAGCTTCGGGCCTACCTTGAAGCCGTTGGCAATCAGGTCGTTTGTGTATTCAATCATCTTTTCCATTTCTTTGTGCGTCACTAAAATCTCAATTGCACTCTCCCCTTTTATGACCAGGTCGTCAGCATTCAATGCGTTCATTCTTCACCACCGCCAAGCATTTCCAAAGCTATCGTCAATAGATTCCTCATCTTGTTAAAATACTTTACGTAATCACCGATGCCGAAGCCAGTCCTATCCGTCTCATCAAGCACTTTTTTGATTTCCGCTATCAACTCCGACCTTTCCATTTAACTCACCTTTTTTTGCCTTTAATTTATTAATCAAATTATTTAATGCATTAATCACTTCATCTTCACATTTCAATATATCTTCCTGTTTAAAAGTAGCACATTCTATACTATCCATTGTTTTAAAAGTCGATTCCAAATTTTCTCTTGAGATTGTCAAAAACACTATAGCAACTTCAATGTCCTCTTTTTCACTCATTTTCCATCACCTTTTTTATTTTGCCTCTTTTTTTGGTCTGTGGCAATTGCCCTCTTGCATTGTAAATTCAAGGTTTTGTTTATTTTTTTAATTATATCTTGCACAATCCATATTTCTGTCTGAAACTCATTATATAATAATATGTCATTTTCGCAATCAAATCTAAACGAATGAAATTTTTTCCTTAGTTTCATTAGCATTTCTATTGTATTGTCGATGTCATTATATACACCGTATTTTATGCTGTTAACCATCAATTCATCAAAGCACTGTTCATTATTATCATCATTCATTTTCCATCACCTTCTGCTTCTCAACCTTCTCCCTGATCTTCTTTATCTCCCTCTTTGCCCTATTCAAAATATGCCTCAGGTCTTCTTTTTCTATGTGCAGTGAAAAAACTGTGTTGCATATGACCACTTTATTTCCCTTTACCATCATCATATTGTCGTATTGATTTTCATCATCCCTTGAAACAAAGGCCATCTGGAGGATTGAGCTTGGGTTTTCGCTTAAATCCAAGCCCGTCAAGATATAGTCAATGTTTTCCTCATTTATTACTGCTGCCTCCTGGCCAAGTTTAACTAACCTTAAGTTCTTGTAGTCCTTTGCCCTGTCCTTTTCCCTTATGAAGATGTGGTTTATAAGGTCTCTAGGTGCGCCCTGTATATATATGTCATAACCATGGTATGTCCAATCTGCCCTTGTTGTGTATATGCTCATTTCTCTCACCTTTCTGACAAAAGATGCGACAAAATCAAGAACAGTGCCTGTTCCGATTTTTTATTTTTTTCACAGTCTTTGAAAATCTCTTGGAACTTATCTGCTAATTCAACAGAAGCAGCGAAAAGGAGTGCATCAGCATAACCCTGGAGATAAATATTAAATTCCTTGGCACTTAAACGGTCTGCTATTAGTTTTATTTTTGTGTCATTCATGGCTTTAAATTTCTCTATTATGCCCTTTATAGTTTCTTCATTCATTTTTAGCCCTCCTTATCAATATCGAGCCATCGCTCAAAAATTCCAACACCACCTTTGATCCCTTGCCTATCCCTTGCGCTGCCCCCCAAGACTTCGGTATATGCACTGCCAGTGAGCTTCCCTCCAAGCTCACTTTTCTCACAAGCTTTTCAACAACCTTCTTCTCCATCTTTTTGACCTCCTTAAACAAAAGTATTACTATGTAATATTTAAGTATTACGCCTAAATTACCATTTTCAATATAAAAGTATGGGGGCATAAGCCCCCAGGGATGCATTCAGGGCGCATCCTACAAATGGGTTTCAGATTACTTCTGGCTCGCATAGCAGGGATGGGTTTCAAACGTTTAATGGCTCGCAGTCTTCTATTGGGCTCCACCTTAAAAATGGCTCACATTTTAGCATATAGTCTTCAGGTAATATATGGTTCGCATTTGTTTTATGGGTTTCAATCGACATATGGCTCGCATATGACACATGGGCTTCACATAACATATGGCTCGCAATTGTGGCATGGTTTTCATCTTTGTATTGGCTCGCATTCATATTCTGGGCTACAAAAATAGCTTGGCTCACAAAATTTTTATGGTTTCCAAAATGAAGTTGGTTCGCATTTTTCAGATGGGTTTCAAATTCGATCTGGCTCGCATCCAGCAAATGGTCTGCAAATATTACATAGCTCGCAAGTATTGTGTGGGTCTCAATTAACGAATGGCTCGCATATAACATCTGGGCTTCACGCATCATTTGGCTCACAAGTTTATTACGGGCTACATTTTTCTTGAGGCTCGCATAAATTTTATGGGGCTCAAAATGAGGTTGGCTCGCAAGATGTTGATGGTTTTCAAAAGAACCACGGCACGCAAATGTATTTTGGTCTCCGTATTTGTTATGGCTCACAAATCTAATATGGGTTTCGTTTTTCACTCGGTTCGCAAATTTTCCTTGGGTCTCAGAACATATTTGGCTCGCAAATCTATCTAGGGCACCAAAATAAAATTGGCTCGCACCAGATCCTTGGATTCCAATGGAGGTTTGGCTCACAAGATTTAGAGGGGCTCCATTAGTAAGATGGCTCACATTCCTTGTATGGTTTTCACTTCTGTGATGGTTCGCAAAAGAACTTTGGATCTCATCTGTTTTTTGGCTCACATATTTATTCAGGGCATCAATTTTTGGTTGGCTCGCATTTAAAAGGTGGCTTCCAAAATGGTCTTGGCTCGCAAATACTTTTTGGGCTTCGTTTTTTAGATGGCTCGCATTTATCATATGGGCCCCAAAAAATTTTTGGCTCGCATTTATTACATGGATTCCAAATTCTTGATGGCTCGCATGCTTACCGTGGGTTTCAAATTTGGCGTGGCTCGCAAATTTTATATGGTTTTCATTATCAAAACGGTTCGCACTTTTGCCTTGGGCTTCAGAGACAAAATGGCTCGCAACAAAATCCTGGATTTCAAAACTATTATGGCTCACATCCCATCTCTGGGCTTCATATGATGAATGGCTCGCACAACACCTCTGGGTCTCAAAAATGATTGGGCTCGCATCGAAAGAATGGGCTTCAACACTAGTTTGGCTCGCAACCCATGGATGGGTTTCAGTTGGGGCACAGCTCGCACAATTTTTCTGGGTTTCAGGACACTTTTGGCTCGCACTTACATTTTGGGCTTCAGATTTTCGATGGCTCGCAAAGTCCATTACACCCATCCCTGAATGCATCCAATTAGATTATAGAATAGCAGTATTTAAAGATTTCTACTAAAATACCATTTTTTATTATGACCCTGAAAAAGTATCATCCTTTTCCTTTTCATACTTTTTCTTTTTCTTTTGTTTCTTTTCTTTTTCTTTTAAGAATTTTATTATGCAATTTTATAATTTTTTATGAATGACGAATTTCGCAATGAGTATATAAAGGCATTCCTTCTCCTTTCTAATATTTTTCTCTTTCTTTATATACTTTCTTTCTCTTTTTATTGGTTTTTATCGCATAAAAATAATGTTCAAAAAATGAATAAAAATAAGGAATGAGGATGGCTTTTACCTGAAAAAATATTTTTGTTATGGCATTAAAATATGAATAATAAAGAGGTGAATATATTAAAAGTTTGGACTTTTATAAACATTAAATTAAAAAAATAAAAATGGCAATTTATACCAAATTCACGGAGACCCTGTATTTCTGGGTCTCCTTTTGATTTATACCACTTATACCAGAAATTTAAAAATTCTTGGTATAAGTTATATTTCGATTTTTATAAAAATGAAGGTTCTTCCAAAATTCTTTCCTATATATACTGAATCGTTACACACTATTATTATTATTCAAAACCTGCGATATGCAATATACCATGTATACCTTAATTCGTAAATAATATATATCTTAAAACGATCTCTATATATAGAAGGCAAATTTTGAAAGCAGAGCCAGTTCTATACTGAAAAAAATGCCTCTGGTAAAGTGCTGGTATAAATGGTACAATGCTGTATTTCACGACACTTTCGTTTGGTAAAGCCGTGGTATCGATGGTATATCAACTTTTTTTCTTCTTTTTCTTATCTTTTGGTCTCTTGTTGGACATACTGAGATCCTCCAGTGTCAGTCCCAACATGCCAGAGTTAAGGATAAAAGATAGTGTCGCTTCTTTTCCATTTACCTTAAAAACAGCATCGGTCTTAATATCGGGGATCCCTGGCATTGATACCTCCATGATAGTAGTAATATTTAAACCTTTTCCTCTTTTTCACCATTTTTGTGTTTTGGGGTGGATACAATATACCAATGAATTTCACGTGGTATATGGCTAACCCCACCCCGATTTTGGAGGATACGGCAACTATGCGCCGTTTTATGGGCTTTTATGGTGCCGTATCCTGTCAATATTTATGCCCTAGAGGTATATTAATTTTTTCAAAATAGAGGGCTGCTGTAGGAAAAAAGGGGCAGAGCAAGGAGGTAAGCAAAAATAGAGCCTACAGCAGCCACACTAGGTCAGAGGGAGTTATTAAGTCAATATATACTTCTGGCCTATCCCAATACTTCTTCCTTATTTTTTCGCTCTTTGAGTGCTCTATGACATTCTCATTCGCTACGGCAACATATTCACCTAGATACTTCTTCTCAAGTTCTTTGTAATGCGTAATGAACCATATGTAGTTCTTCCTGAACTCTATTGCAATATCTTTTAGTGCTTCTGGGTTCATATCACTCACTTTCCCAAGTTATAACCATTTTAGGCGATGACTTAATGATCTTTTGCAGTTCAAACTCCTTTTCCTCTTCTTCCATATGCCTGACATGAGTGCTGTAGCTTATTATATAGCCGTAAATATCATATCTTGGTATCATTATTATCATCTGCTTTTATTACTATCTCCTTTCCATCGGAAAATTTTAGTGTTATCTTGCCCTTGACTTTGATGTCCATCTTTACAGGTTCATCTAAATGAATTACAATGTCTGGGTAATACATCTTTTGCCAATAATAGGGATAGCTAGCGTTTGTACTTGTATCTTCCCTAAAATAAGGAGTTTCATAGTAATAATATGGATAGCTAGAGCACCACACTGTATGCGGGTTTGGGTCATTGCTCAATATTTCTGCTTTGCACATTTTACTCACCTCCATATATGACCCCCTGCATAATAAGCAGGGGCGACCATTTACAACAATGCATTAATGAACTCTTATTTGAATTTTTTGCAGAAGGTAGAAAGGTTTATTATTTGCAATTTCAATATAGTTTATGTGGAAATAAGGACGCAGATGCCGCCAAAAAGGAAGAATTCGCCTGATGATTTTCAAACACCGCCTTATGCTGTAAAGCCACTAATACCATACCTTAATAGGGATTGGATTATATGGGAGTGTGCAGAAGGTCAGGGATATTTATCTGGGGCGCTGAAAAGTGCGGGCTTTAAGGTTATATCAACAGGCATAGAATTTGATTTTTTGAAGGGCATTCCAAATTTCCATTTTGATGCAATTGTTACAAACCCTCCCTATTCCTTGAAGGATGAGTTTATTGAAAAGGCATTTTCATACAACAAGCCATTGGCACTGCTATTGCCCCTGACTGCTTTAGAAGGCAAGAGGAGGCAAGAAATATATAAAAAATATGGCATACAATTGTTGATATTAAACAAAAGGATAAACTTCATCACGCCATCAGGGAAGGGAAGCGGGTCTTGGTTTGCTACAATGTGGCTTACACACGGCTTGAATTTGCCAAAGGACATAACTTTTGCTGAAATTTAACTTTTTATCTTTTTTTCATTGAGGATCCAGTAAAATATCCTCCACGTCTTTCTTCCATTACTCAAATATACCTCCTCGCTCCTTGAGCTTACGAGACCTATGTCCTGCAAAAAATATAGGATGCTCCTGTCTTCGTTGTCAAAATAGTTATCTATGATCCTATCTTCATAGCCGAAGAAGTTCATAACGTGCTCAGCAATGCCCCTTGCCTCCTTTTCATCCATGCCCCCCTTCATTATTGCCCTCTTCAATTCATCAATGGAGATCATAGTTAAGAATATGCAAGGAAATATTTAAATACTTTGCATTTATATTACGGTATATGGCAAAGTTAGGAAGCATTAGCAATGGGTGGCAGGCTTTTGTTGCCTTAGTCGGCTCACTGCTGATTGGCTTGGGGATAGTGAATGCAGGCACACACTTTGTTACGCACAGCCTAGCGGGGACAGTGATAATGTTTGTTTTGGGCGTGATAATACTAGCCGTCAAGGAACTAATTAGTGAGGGATACACACCTGGAAAAATAGGTTTATCAGATAAGGCACAGGCATGGTTGGTCTTTGGCTCGTTTATTTTGATTGCAGTTGGTGGCGTTTCAGTCCCAGCAGGGCTCGGCACTGATGTTGCAATAATCCTCGTCCTTATAGGCTCTTTGGGTCTTGCCTTTAAGGAGTGGGCAACAGGCTCTATAACAATAAGCGACCTCGGTCTTACTGATGAACAGCAGTCGTTCCTTGTACTTCTATCATCGCTTTTGGTTGGCATTGGCGGTATGATGTCTGCAACTGATGTCGGTGGAAACCTTTGGTATGGCCTGATAGTTTCAATCATAGGTGCAATTGGACTTGGTATGAAGGAGTTCTTTGGGACATACCAATCAAAGTCGGATAACCTAGCCTCCACACCGACATAAAAATCTTAAATTTTTTTTATTTTTTTGATTAAAATATAAATAAAAATTATAATAGGCTCATTTAAAAATCGTATAATGAATTTTTTTATTCGGTCAATAGTTTTATACCTTTTTTTAATAAAAAAAGAAAAGGAAAAGGTTTTTATGCAAGGGCTAAGGCGACGGTGACCATTGTTGCATAGTAAGTTAAATAAGCAAAACTTGCTATTACTGCTATTGCCATTGCCTCATTTATTAATGTGTTAATTGTTGATGTATTTACAGCGTTGAATGACCATGGATTTACTGTTGTCGTAAAGCCCTCTACTGAATAATAAACAAGCAATGATTCTGTCGAAATGAGTGCTGTATTGAGTGCTAGCTCTGCATTGATAAAGTCATTTTGAGATATTTGGTTTGAGGCATATAGGTTTCCTAGTTGTGTAATTGTATTAGTTATGCTGTTATACTGTGCAGTTGCAATAGGCATATATGCATTGAGTATGTTTATTGCGTTTGAAGTATATCCTGCTAACTGGTAGCCATAGGACAATAACTCAACGCCTATGGTGAGTTCAGTTGATGTAAGTGCGGATGCGGTATAATCTTCATAACCTGCTGGTGTCTTTGTATTTGCAACATTTATAGACTGTGTTAATACATCATCTGGTGATGTTGGTGTTCCACCTTTAGGTGGTGGTTTCCTGTTCTGGAACCACTGTTGCAAAGCATATTTGCTTATGCCATACCCAACTGCACCTGCAACAATTATCGCAACTCCTTCTATTGCGGCATTTTCTATTCCACTATGCAATGCTTCTTGTGCCTCTAACTGATCTTTGTATTCTTTTTCTATTTGTGCATTGTAATAAGCGATCTGGTTTTGTATAGTATTTAGTGTATTTATTTGATCCTGTGTAAGTGCCTTTGTGCCGTGCTGTGTGAAATTGTCATAGTTCTGTAGCCAATTCTGGTATGACTGCTGCTTCATATTTATTAGTTGTTGCAGGTTTGGCGGGGGCACAGGTGAGGGATTGACAAATTTATTTATTATATAGTATGCACCGTAGATTGCCCCTGCACCAAGACCACCTATAAGCAGTGCCTTTGCCCACCACGGGATACCTTCTGTGGTCTTTTGGTACACAGCATATCCGCCTTTTGCCAAATCTTCAGGGACGCTCATTTAAATCACCTCATAAGCAATTGTTGCCCTGGTTCGGGCATGTCAAAGCATTACCACGAATTGATAGGTAATGCTTTTGCCAAGTAATTGCTATTATTGTATTTGCAGTAATTGCTGTGTTTGGTATATTAAATTGAACAGTATCTGATACAGCTAAAGAAGGTATTGTATTCCCCTCATTGCAATACTGTGTAAATGGGGGCTGTGGGTAGTTGTTATTATTTTTATCAGGTGCTGGGTATTTATAATAGACAAAGCCCAAATTCATATTTCCATTAGGATCACTTTTTGCCATTAATGGATCACTTTGTATTGGGTTGATTTTAGTTGATGTCGTTACATAGTCTATTACCCTTAAGTTTGGGTCAGGTGTCAATAAATATATTTCATATTGTGTATTTGGCACTGGGTTTCCAACAGAATCCTGTATTTGGCCGTTTAGTGTAAATGCATAGCCACTGGGCTTTGACCCACAGCACGGGTTACTTGAGATATAATCGCTTACATAGTGGCAATTCAAAAATGGAGTGATAGGCCAGTAATTTATCATTGCCACAGGCATATTTACGGTTAACTGTGGGCTGACATTAAATTTGGCTGGTAGAGCGCCCCCTCCGCCTCCACCCCCACCACCTCCAGTCGTTATCGAAATAATCCATTGGTTGCTATATATTCTTGCCATTTTCATTACCTCACATCGGTTTGGGAAATCCATATTGCAGCTGAATCATTAACAAATAATTTCCCTCAAGGTCTATTGTTTTGCTTGCAGTCTTATAGCCATTGGCACTTGCTGTTACTGTATAAGTTCCAGGTAATAGGTAAAAATCAACATACCCATCTTTGTTTGTCATTGCCAATTGACCATTTACGGAGACCTTAGCACCAGATATCGGTGTACCAGACATATTTTCAACTACCACATGCAGGTCGTATTTTGCCTGCCCTGTTTGTATTGAAACGGTTAATTGGTTGCTATATACTTTTGCCATTTTTATCACCTTATAGTTTTTGCAATAAAGCGTGCTTTCAATGACACTGAATATGTGTTGCTGTTTGAACAGGGCTGCATTGCAATAAGGTCTCCATAGGTAAGTGTTAATGGATTTGCAAGGGATATGTTAGACCGCCCATTCAAAACTATTTCCCATGAAGAGAACTGGTAATTTGCCTGCGGATATGCTGTAAATGTAGCACTTTGGCTTGATGTTACTGTGGCGCTTGTTGGCGATACATAGCCATACCCATAGCTTACAGATGCATTTATATTGAATGTGCAGTTCCCTGTGGTTGTGGTGCTTTGGAGCTGAATGATTAATGAGTAATTCCCCTGCAAATTTATTGTTTTGCTTGCCGTCTGGTAGCCAGAGGCACTTGCAGTTACGGTATAAGTTCCAGGGGGTAAGTAGATATCAACATATCCTAAATTGTTTGTTGTTGCCGTTTTCCCCCCTGCAGTTACTGTTGCCCCAACTATCGATGCCCCTGCCATATTTTCAACTAATACATGCAGGTCATACTGGGTTGCTCCAGCTTGAACCGAAACAGTTATTTTATTACTATAAATTGTTGTCATTTTCTCCTCCTTTAAATTATTTTTATTATCACATTGATGGCCGTAAAGATGACCACGAGGATTCCTGTAAGCCAACTGAACCTTCTATACATCCTTTCTGTAATCTCGCCTTGTTCCATTTTCTTTGCATTGTTTTCTGTTTTCATTACCAGCAGTTCCCTTGCAGTGAGCTTTGCATCATCCTCTACTTTCTGCAATCTGTTCTCATGTGCAAGGAGTTCCTGCTTTATGTATCCAAGGTCTTTCTGTATGCTGTTGAGCGTAAGTGCCATTTCGTTTAGCCTGCTCGAAATTTCCTCTATCTTTTTTTCAATGTCGGCCATCTATTATCACCCCATATTTATATTGTGGATGGTGATGCAGGCTGTGTCTGTATTGGTGCTGGGCTAGGGCTTGGTGATGGTGCAGATTGTGTTGGTGTTGCACTTGCCTGGAATGTGTAGCTTATGGGACTTGATGATGTATTTGCTGGGAACGTGACGCTGAATGTTGCAGTCCCTGTTGAATCTGTCGTTGCTGTTGAACTTGAATTTGAATTGAGTTCAGTAAGGGTGACGACGGTATTAGGCACTGGCTTGTTCAATGTTGTGTTTGTCAAGACTGCTTTGAATGTTACCGTGCCGCCAGTTGCAGGAATGTCTGTTGTGCTTGCGCTTAATGTTAGGCTATATGAATATGCAACTCCTTCAAGGGTCACGGTTATTTTATTGCTATATACAGTTGCCATAATTATACCTCACAATATGCTTGGAATGTATAATCACCAAAGGCATTCTGTGGGAATGTGACGCTGAATGTTGCAATTCCATTTTGGTCTGATGTCATCTGTGAAATTTGGTTTGTCGTTATTGAATCGAGGTATACAGTATAGTTTGGGACAGGGTTGCCATTGACATCAAGCACTGTTGCAGTAAGTGTTATTGTGCTTCCAGGTGATGCAGTTGTCGGGCCAGTTAAATTTATGCTTGCTGGTTTTGTTCCAGTTGGCGTTGGTGATGGTGCTTGGGCTTTTGACCTTGTTGCCAAATATATTACCCCACCTGCTGCGCCGACTGCTGTTAATATTATTACTACTGTTGATCCCTTCATTTTTCCACCTCTTTTATATTTCACTTGTTAATTAAATGAAAAATATTTAAGCCTTTTGGATAAAATTATCCATTTTTCCCAAATGGTATTTTAGAGAAAAATTTTAAATAGTCTTATTCTATTCTACAACTATGATCTTTAAAGAGTATGTTAAAGATTCGAGGACGGCATACTATGAGTTTGAATACAAAAAGCACAAATACAGGTGCCAGGATGTGAGCTTTGAAGACCCGAATTACATAGGATGCTGGGCTTGTAAGGAGCTCGATACAGGCATGGACTACTGGTTCTTCATATTTCCATACAGAGGAGAGATAAAGGTAATCAGGGAAGAAATTGGTGATGACTGATGTTATTGAAGAAAAATGTCGTTGCTGACATATCGAATACCCTAGAGCATCAAGGCTATTTAGTGGAATCTGTGTTGCCTGGCTTTGACTATGACACTGGCATTTTCTCAAAGTTTGACATAATAGCAATAAGGCAAGGAAATGATGCTGTGGACGTGAGATTGATTAAGGTCTCGAGCTCCATAGAAGATTCCAAAGAGTATAAAGATATAGAAAAAAATTTTAAGATGGTCTCCATTGAAGCATACAAAATGGGCGAAAAGGGAAGAGGTCTGCATTTATATAAATTGATAGACGGGAAGTGGAGGAAAGTGCTGAACCCAGAGTATTCACACTATTTGCGTAATGTTGATGCAAGGCAGGAGATAGTGTGGGGTGATAAGGGAACGCTTTTTATTACAGACGAGAGCATGCTTTTTGTAAGCGGGATATTAAAAAAGCCTGGAAAATACAAAAGGGTGGATTATTTAATTAAGGAAGGTGTTTTGGACATTCATCTATGGGAGGTGGAAGAATGATAAAGATACCAATAAGCCTTGGGAATGCACAGATTATTTTGGAGTTGTCTTTAAAAAATCAAGAAGATGAGGAGAAGATTGCAGGAATGATGCAGGGCGTCTCGGTGGGGATATCTGCAAAGGTAAAGAACAATGAGAAATATGAGAATGCACTGATGCTCTTTGTGCCTGTGAGCGATGTGGATAGGGCTGGCTTAGAGGCAGATAATTTGAGTGTGAGGTCATCGGTAAGAGATGGTCTTATAGTAATAAGGATAAGGGAGGGAAAGAAATGAATTTTAACTTCAATATCGATGCTGCAGTTGAAGAATTGTTGGCACAGCCAGGGCTATTTACAAAAAAGGGCATAATGCTCTATGTGATGAGGACAAGAAAAGTAATTCTGCCTACTGCTGAGGAAAAAACCGAGTTCAGCAAGGAAATTGGAAAGGCAATAGCAAGGCTCCTCAAAGAGGGGAAGGCGGAGAAGATATATATAAACAGGAAAGTGTATTATAAGAAAAAATGAACAGGCGAGACCTTGAGATAAAGGCAATGGCGGAGCTACTTGAAAAGGGCTATTCTGTTGCAAGGGCTACGCTGAAGCCTGTAAAGGTATCTGGCAAATGGGTGTCAGCGCAGAACGACTTCTTTTATGCATTTGACCTAATAGCAATTAAAAACAATGAGATAAGGTTCATACAGGTAACATCAGGCACTAAGTCCTCTTTGTCAAAACACAAGAAAAAGATTGAAGAGAACTTCCCTTTTAGTTTTTCAGATACAGTATCAATTGAACTCTGGTTTTACTATAAAATTAAAGGAAAATGGGAAAAGGTAATCTATTATTTCAAGAACGGCGAATGGAAAAGCCCAACATTAACAAAATTTATAAAAAAATAAAAAAGGTTTAGTATCCTTAAATCACTACTATTCCATTATAACTCCCACCAAATTAATACTATTCCGTTATTTCCTGCATTTCCACTTTGATTTAAATTTCCACCGTTCCCACCAAGACCTGCACATGGGCTTCCAATACAAGAATTAAAACCAGTAAAAAATGCATTTACATATTGAGTTCCCGAATTAGTCCCACCACCAGTTGATGTTCCACCAGTCCCAGAAGTACCAGTTCCATAACTTACAAGTATCCCTCTATAATCTCTTAAAATTATATCTCCTCCAGCTCCACCTGAACCGCCAGCAGTAGATGAAGCATTTCCACCAGCTTGACCACCATTAGCTCTTAAAGTAGTATAATCTGTGAATTGCACCCAGCTATAACCTCCATTATAACCCCCACCGCCTCCTCCATAACCTGCACTATATTGTATATTTTCACCTGGAGTGACTGGAGCTTGAAATGCTATATACCCACCGCTACCACCTGCTCCTCCACCATAAGCACTTGAACCATTACCGCCTCCACCCCCACCACCAACTATATAGCCTCTGATCCAATATACGCCTTCTGGTACAGTCAAAGTATATACCCTACTTGGTAATAACGTATTTACCCATTTTATTTTAAATCCTCTAGTTGTTAAACTAGTCATGCATACATCACCTCTATATAATCACCTGCTGTTGAACTTACCCAATAAATGCTTGCTAAATTTATTGGAGCTTGATGGATATCAATACTATAAGAACCACCAGATAGAATCGGTATATTTTGTTTTGATGAGCTGCCTACATAAATAGTATCGCTATTTTTATTGTAAATGGTAATAAAGTTATATGCTGTTCCTGATGGCAATGCTTGGGCTGTGTTAGCTGTAGTTAGTGTTGCCTCTATTGTATTAACATTTACTGCACTTTCAAAAGGCAATGGAGAAGCTATATTGACATTACCGATAGTATTAGTTCCTGCTGGTAATGGTGTTGCTATATTTACTAAGACATTGTCATTATTATCTGTTGGATACAATACATCTATAGGAACATTGCCTATAAAATCTATAGGAATGCTGTAGCTTTTGGAAGAACCAAGGACAATTGAAACAAGGGGAATTACATCTGCCATATTTCATCACCCATAATAAATATATAGCACTGCATACACTCCTGGCGGGATAGGATAAGTATAAAAAAATGATGGCCCAACCGTTATTATACTAGCCCCACCAGTCGGTGCTATATTGTATTTCAGGTATAAAGATAGATATTCAACAGGGTAATTTGAAAATGGGAACATCCTCCAGTCAGTATAGCCTTGTGAAACTGTATATGTAGGCACTAACTGGATATCAATTAAAGAGCCATCTTTGACAATATTGCAGATCGGTGTTACATTTAAATCTTGATTTTCATTGTTAAGTATCCATAGTGCATAGGCTTTTATTGGTCTCCCGCCATCCCCAAGGGAATTGCCAAGGTGTATTATATCAATCCCCTGCCCATTTGAATTTGGTGGGTTAGATAAATAGTTATGTACATTGGCATCAGTAATATAGATATTTGCCAAAGGCACCCAGTTTCCAGGAAGGCTTAAATTTATTTTTATTTGGTTAGCCATTTTATCACCTCTCAGGTACAATTATTACATTTGATGGCGTAGTCTTTGACACAGGTGCAGGCTTTGGTGTGGGCGGTGTAGGGGGCGAAACCACTTCCTGCTTATATCCATAAATATCCTTCAACCCCTGCTTAAATAAGTCAGGGTCTGTTATTTCGATGAAATGGAAGCGGTAATTTTTGACATAAAGGCTATCTTTAGTAGTCTCAAAATTAATCTTGATACTGTTGGCAAATGGATAGCCTGTCGGCGTGAATAATATCATGCCATATAGCTGTGTATTTGTGCTTGGTATAATTTGACCATAGAGGAATGTATTTGCAATTCCATCGACCAATTTAGATTTTCCATAGTAAAAATCCTGTGGTGTGCTGTTTGCAACAAGCACACCGTCAAGCCATATTTTTAGATTTAGATTGCTATCATCTGATAAAACTTCTGCTGAAATAAACCACCCTGAAATATTCTGTTCGCTCAGTACTGTATTCATTTTTGTGGTGAATGTCTCTGGTATTGTTGGCATCTCTATTCTATATTGCCAGCCTTTTAGGAGAGGTAATAGTTCAAACATCTATATTACCTCACGCCAATAGTTCCAAGACGATCAAGTTGCCAACAGCACTTGCAGTGCCACCTGTCACGGCTTCAATTGCAGTTGTTATTGTCACTGCTGTTCCAACAGTGCCTGAATAAACAGTTGCATAGGAATATACTTGGTTCTGGTTTGCTGCAGATGAAATTAATGTCGTTGTTCCGTATGCAGTGCCACCAATCGTTACCTTTGCTGAAACGCCGTCCCCTGCAGTATTGTTATTCACAACAAGAAAAGCCATGACAAGCAATATTCCTGTTTTTGAAGGTGTGAAGGAGATTGAATTTACTGTAGAATATGCAGTAGTGCTTGTTGTCGTTACTGCAGTTGTCACTGAGTTTATTGCTGTTGAAGCCAAGCCTATCTGTGTGTTGCTAAGCGTATTATTTGCTATATTGCTTCCAGTAATAGTGCCTGGAGCTATTTGTGAACTTGTTATTGTCGCCTGTGCTATTTCTGTTCCTGAAATGATTGTTTTTTTCATTTAATTACCCCCTCATACAGCTCCAGTTGGGGTCGTGCCTCCTGATGCACTTGATCCAGTGCCTACTGGCGCACTTGATCCAGGTATGAAGTATGCCTGTACTACTGCATAGCCAGAGCCTGCCGATATAACACCCTGCAGATAATATGATTCAGGCAATATAATAGATATGTCCTCTTCGCTCAGCGTTACGGTTGCACCCGCTGCAACTGAAACCTGAAGCAGTGTCAGTGTTGGATTTCCAGATACAGTGCTAGCACCTGTTAGTGTTATCGTTGCTGTTCCTGTTCCTGTGTTCGTCAGTGCCATTTTATGTATCTTTTGTACAAATGATCCAGGGGTAGGTACAGTCCATGGTGTTGACGTTCCAGGTATATTCTGCCCATAATAAGTCAAAGGTGCTGCAGTTGTTCCTAAACTTCCTTCAAGGACAAAAAGGTCATAGTCCTTTACCATTTCAGACACCCCCTACATTTATCTGGTAATCGCTATAAACATCAAAGCCACCGAGGTGTGCGGTTACATTTCCTATGCTTACCTTCTTTGCAGGGACACTGCCTGACATAATTGCGTTCTGGACATTTGGCGGTATTGGGTCAACAATCATCCTGTTTATGAAGAACTGCAGCCTTGGGTTAATAGGTATGGTTACAGGGTTCATTAAAGTCAAGCCTATTGTAAGTGGTTTCATTGCAAAGAACTCACTCTCAGGCGCAGGCTCGTCAAATGGGCTGGTAAATCCATCAACTGCAAACAGGTCGAGGAATGATTGTGAAGGTGCAATGCTGTTTGATATTGCTGTTGCAGATGCGGTGTTAATCCTCAGGCCTACTTTCAGGTAGCTAGGTGCAATTCCCATAAACACCTGCCATATCTCATTGTCATTTTCAATCTTGAATACATCTGTTACATTCTGTATCTTTGCGAGTGGCAATTTATTTATTTCAACATAGTAGTTCTGGTAGCCAGAAGGTATTGATATCCATCCATAAGGCACCATTGGGCCTGTATTATTCGTTGTCTCTGTGGCAAAGTTATAAGTAAGCATCAATTCCTGCTTTCTCACGACCTTGAAGCCATAGTATACATCTTTTGCTGGCGATACAACTAAATAATGTCCTTCCTTAAGTATCAAATCCCTTATTCTTTTAGTATCCATATTTATTCGCCTCCACTATCTTGTTTCTGTGTGTGGGCTAAAAACCTTAAAAAATGAAAAGGTTTAATAGCCCCACTCATCCACGAGCAGGCTACCAGCGCTGATTGTCACGTTTGGTGCCATTGTTAGATTACTTGTTGAGGCACCTGTGTAGAGCTGGAAGCTTATTGTATTCCCTGAAACCCCCGTTACTACTGTAATATACCCTGGTATCTGTATTACTGCACTCTTAACAAGTCTGAGTGAGGAATTGAAAGTTGCATTACCCACTTCATTTGTGGTAATTGGTGATGCATTCGTTTCTGTTTTGTGTACGCAGAAGTTAGATATATTTTGTGAAAGGGGAAGGGTTGGTTGCGATAGCTGAGCTGCCATTTCTGGTCACCTCACTGCCTTTACTCAAGCACGTAGTAGTCCTTTGTCACGAACTGAATTCCGAGAAGTGCAGGTATTGAGGATCCAGATGTTGCATAGTTCAAGTCAAATGATAGGTTTGTTGCATTCTTTTGTGCAAGCACATCCTGTTCAAGCAGTCCAACTGTTATTGAAGTTGGGTAATAAGCCTGATATAACTCCTTTACTCCATATTTCTCTGTTGCAGTATAGAACTGGTATTCTACAACTTTTGCAGAGGGGTCGAAGTCCGCAATTCCAAATATATACATTGTTACATAGTCATGCAGGTTGAGAACAGGTGTTGTTGCATTGGAATAGCCGAGGTTGATGTTAAATACGCCAGTGTTCCATCCAGCAGTCACGGAACTTTTTATCCAGTTCTCTACCGCTGATCCAGTTGGTGCATATATTGTTACTGGTCTTATTTGCTGTGCAAAGAAGCCAGAGCCAAATTCCTTCTGGAATGCCTGTTTTGAATAGAGCAGTGCAACTGCAGAGCCAATGAGCTTGCTGTCAAACTCTTCGCCGAAGTCCCTGTATGGCATGAATACAGAGAAGTTCTTCTTCCAGAAATTCAAAAATGCAAACATCTCCTGTCCTGTTACTGAAGCGTCCTTGATTGCGGGCACTGATGGTACAATGGTGCTCATGTACTGGTCAATGCTTGAGCCACTGGCAGCCTGTACCCAGCTGTCCAGTATCCCCAGATCTACGTTTATGTTCCCCTTTTTCGCCGACCACGCACTCCTTATCAAACTATCGAGTATGGACATTTTTCCCACCTCAATCGATATTATCCATAAGGTTTATATATCCTTATCTATTTAATACAATTGATATAATATGATAAATGAAGAAAATGAATTTGAAAGAAGGTTGAAAAAGATGGTGGATGTAGCAAAAGTTAGAAAAAACTACTCGTTGCAAATATTCTGCAAATACGAAACATACATAAAATTTACAGAGGTATATCTGAAGGCAAAGAGGATAAAAAAATTTAAGACAAGGGAAGACTTCCTACTTGCCATGCTAACTGCCTATGAAAATATGCTTGTTGCTGACAATTTCAAGGTGAGATAATGAAGCTTGGAACGGTGCTGACAATACACGGAAATATATTAGGGGCAATTGCAGGAGCAGGATTTATTGAGGCTGTGAGAGGAGATGTATTAATGGGATCAGTATTGCTTTTAACAAGCGGGATTTATGGAAACTTATTAGTAAGGTATATTTCCAAAAAAATAAAAGAAGAATATTTAGAGCCGATTTCAAAGATTTTTATGCTTAAATGATCGCACTTTTCTTCTGGATTTCAGGATCAAGATAGCTCGCAATTTTCTTTTGGTATCAATAAGGTGTAGGCTCGCATTGGACTTTAATTTTCCACACGGTATTTCAGATTGTCTTTGCTCTGACTTTTCTTTGTTTCCATTGTTTGGACTTGGATCACTATGCGGTCAAATGCTTCAATTCTCAATTTCTGTATTCCATAGAAGGATACGACCAAAGGCTTAAGGATGCTCCTCTTCTCTTCAAGTTTTTTGATGTCTTCATCAGTATATATTCTGAACATCGGGACTTCAAAGCCGTCATCCACAATCGGTGGATCAAGGGTATGCCCAAGTTTTTCAACAACGTATGGTTTCGGAACGTCAAGACCGAGCTGGTGCCTCCAGACTGACCAAAGGTTTGCGAGGAAGATTTTTTCAACCTTTCTCATTGCCATATAGTTTGCGTGCAACTTTTTCATTCCCTCACGCTTCAGGTATTGTTCCTTGAATTCGTCATACAGGATGCGGTAGTTTCCATCCGTCTTAATAAATGCCTGTGCCACCTTCCACATCGCTACTTTAAGTTTTTTGTTGTAAAGCACGACATATCCTGCTTTCCTTTTCATCGGCTCTTTGACATATTCAGACTTTACTATTTTTGCACCGCACACTTCAAACTTCCCTGTTTTTTCGTTAGCCATTTTTACTGGGCAAGTAATCCTCTGGCTTGAGGTAATTGATTTGTGTCCCCTCTCGCAAACATTGACATAGTGTTCAGCACTGAGACCAGTGTATGCCCATAGTTTTGATGGGTTTTTGAATTTGCTTACATCTATCAGTGCTATCAAGTTCGCAGCAAGTATTGGCCCAATTCCCTTTATGTGTTTCAAGTACTCTTTGTATATTAACTCTTTTTTTATCAGTTCGGTTATTTGCCTTTTCAGGTTTTCTTCAGTCTGCACAAGGTCGTTGTAGTGCTTCAGTAGTGGTTGCAGTATTGGTGGTGCTGTCTCTGGGTGTTCTATCATTTCCTTAGCCTTCATTGCATATTTCTTTGGCACTTTCTTTTCTTCTTTTGTCTCTTCAAAAACATCAGTATCCTCTTCCATATCACTCACCTCTACCTTGAACAATACTCCAGCATTTAGCTCCATAACCTCTTCTAATGCTTTCAGGGTTTTTCAGAGGCTTCCCACACCTTTTGCATCTTCCATATCCATAGCCACCATTCCAAGCCTTATCTGCATTCCTCTCGCCGTATTCCAGAGCATCTTTAAATGTCTCAAACTCAGCAATCACTTCATCCCAGCCATCTTCCGTTATTGCCCCATCACCATTCATTTTATAGAAATGGTGCCTGAATACTTCGTATTTTCCTGTCTTTAGATTTTTCCTGATGCTTTCACGGTATCTGGCTACTGGGCTTTCATGCTCATGTCCATTGTAGTTGTATAGGTCGTATTCCAGAAGGCTGTAGTCTGGGTTTCTTGGGTCAGGTTTTAAGAACCTTTCCTCGTGTTCCTTATACCACCATTCATCATATTGCCTCATATTGCTTACCTCCAAAAGTAAAATAGAATAGAACTATTTAAACTTTTTGTTTAAAATACCATCTTCAAAAATTGAACTATAATCTCATAATCTTTAGGATAAAGCCTCTTGATTAGTTCTGTTATCTCTGCTTCAGTCTTCCCTTCCCTTACCCATCCTGCATATATCTGCTTTATGTTTTCAATAACCTCTTCCCTCGTAGAATTGAATGCCTGTGAAGATGCAAATGCAAAGAGGTCTCTTGCCTCCCTTTGCTTTGGCGTTGGATCTTTTGCAGTATAGGGAACT
>Ga0123519_10005735_pt1 | contig 19707 bp, 14 predicted proteins | sample YelNatPaOPRAMG02_FD_87396 | JGI IMG/M metagenome (GOLD analysis project Ga0123519, IMG submission 87396) | Hot spring microbial communities from Yellowstone National Park - Yellowstone National Park OP-RAMG-02 (version 2) | ecosystem: Environmental > Aquatic > Thermal springs > Hot (42-90C) ...
AAATCCCACAAGGTCCCCTGGCTTGGTTGTTGTGTACGAATTTGAATTATAGGCATAGTAAATCGAATAAATTTGAGAAAATGAGTTTATAGTCAAATCTGCCCTTAAGTTTTGTTTTACAGAAATAGTCCTTGTCCCTTTATTGTTACCGTTATTGATTTCCTTTTCAGAACAGGACGCATTTACCGAGATGGTATGAATACCAGGTCTTGCTATCCAACTAAAAGTAACTCTACTTACTTTACTTCCATGTATAGACTCAATGCTGCATTCGTCTATCCTTTCCTCATCGATATAAAGAACAACAAGGATACCATGCGCAATATCGTATCCTAAATTGTTTATGGTAACGTTAATTTCTACGGCTTGGTTTTCAGCAGGTCTCTCTGGCGACCAACTGATGTTCAAAGGTTCGATTTCGATATCAACCTTTGCATCCAATATTATAGTTACAATCCCCGAAGTTGAAAAAATTCGAGAATCTATCATTGTTTCGTCTTTTTCTACATGAATTAGATATGGCGTTTTTTCTTCTTTTATACTCGACTTTTGGAGAAAGATAGGGACAACCACATCTGCAACCAAGCCGGAAATGTCTGTTGTGGTGTTGCATAGAATTTTGTTATCTTTAGAATGCATAACAACATTTGCACCTGATACCCGCGAGCCGTCCATTCTTTCTATTACAATCGTGAGATATCCATCGACCTTTAGAATGCAATCGGTGCCTACATACACTTTTCTTTCTACAAACATGCAATTAAGCATAGATACGTTTGACTTTCCGTCAGTACGAACATCTAGCAGGGTTGAGTTTACAATCGAAACATTTACAAAAGAAGGTGTAGAGGTTGTATTCGCAGATATACCTATGAAACATTCTTCTACACTCCCTCCTGAAATGAGAGGAGAAGTATATACTCCTTCGGTTCCATGCACATCTATCCCTATCGTATTAATCCCTGTTTTTTTCCTTGTGTAGTAATCAGTGCCATTAATGATATTGTTGAGTATTGTCATATTCGAACCTGGAAGGATGGTAATACCTGCGCCATAGTTTCCATGGAGATAGTTGTTTCTAATAGTGCCTGTTCCTTGGTCTGCTATAATACCGGTAGATGAGTTTAGTATTCTGTTGCCATCTAAGATGCCTGAGGATGACCTGAATCTTATTCCTGCAGTTTTGCAATCTCTTATAGTATTTTCAGAAATGGTAGGCGAGCATTTCATAACAATTATTCCGATGTAGCAGTTTTGAATCACGCAATTGGAAATTTCTGCGAAATTAGATTCGATGTACAATCCCTGCATACTTTTATCAGTTGTGCTGTTAGTTCCACAGTATGAGACCATGCTTCTTTCGAGGACAAATCTAGCGTTCGTTCTAACTACAAATTGGAAAGGATATCTTGATGATGCGGCGCGTATCTGAGAATTGTTTATGAATAATCTTCCATTAGCCTGAACTTCGAATCTGTATTGGTTTGTTTGTGTGCATTCGAATGTAAGCGTAGAATTATAAAGAGAAAGAGAAGAAGAACCATCAATAATTATACTACCGTTCATTCTTATATTTCGATTATTAACTATGATATTTGCGCCGTTGGAAATCTGCCAATTACCAGTTCCAGGCCAGGGGTCGTCTTGCCTGCTCTCTTCTCCACTTTTTTTATGATTATCTATGTTATCAGATTGTGCAATGCTGAAATTATTACCTAAACATTCACTCGTGAGATTTTCGCTATCTTGAAAAGATAAAATAAAAATCGATAGAATACTGAAAAGAGAACAAAGTAACACAACCAAGATAATTATAGAATTCCGCATACCTTTTTGCATACCTTTTTTTATAATAGCATGCGTTTTATTGATTGGGCACCAAGCCGTTATATCCCTCCTTTTGCCCATAGTCGATACGGCATACAATGTTATTAACTGTTTCTATGTAGAAAAGTGCGTATTGGAATAGTCTATAAGGCTATATTGTTTCCTTTTATTACTTTTTCACTTTTTCTCAATGAGTTCTTTCTTTTCTTTAATCTGCTGACGTATCCATGTTTCGAATTCTGCACCTGGACGCATAAGGTTGTTAAGTTCGCTTTCTTTATAATTTCTCACTTTAAATAGCCAACCTTCTCCATATGGGTCTTGGTTAACTTTGTTAGGTTCGTCCTCGAGAATTTCGTTTACTTCTGAAATCTCTCCTGAAATCGGAGAATATATCTTTCCTGACCATTTTCCTGAAGAGATAGAGCCAGCGGCTTGGGACTGAGTAACTTCCTCGTCTGTATCGAGGAGTCTGATTGTTTTTATGCTTCCTGCAAGTTTTTGAGCAAAGTCGTTTAATCCTACGATGACAACATCGCCCGAAACTTTTGCCCAGGTATGTTCTTTATGGTAATACAAATCGTCTGGGAAATCGAACTCATCGATTTTCATCTTAAGACCTCTATAAAGGTATAGCAAAAAGAGATATAAAACTTGCCTGTTTGAATTCTGGATGAAACATAAAAATATAAAAAAGGGAAGAGAATCCAGTTAGTGGAGTTACGATGTTTTTTACGATAATTTTATATATTGCAAAAAGGATTAGGCGTTTGGTATCTATGGGGATAGAAGACCTATCAGAATTTGAGAAGAAACTATATGAATACGTAAGAACAAATGACTTCGAGAGTAAGAAATGGTCAACCCCAGAAGCAGCAAAGATGCTTGGCGTAGATGAGAAGACAATCTACGAAGCACTTTCGAACCTTCAGAAATATATGAAGGGAAAAGTTTACATCTACTATAAAGATGGAGGCTTAAGGGTAGCAGCAGAATAAAAGAATAGCGGGGTGGGGTAGCCTGGAACATCCCGACGGGCTCATAACCCGTAGATCAATGGTTCAAATCCATTCCCCGCTACCAATTTTTGTCGTAAATAGGTTTTAACTCGAGAATTTAAAAATATTAAAAAGTTAAAAGTTTTAACTCATACCCAAATATCTAAATTATAACGAAAATTAAGGATTATTCGAATACAATCGAAGATTTTATTTTTGCAACCTTTGAGACGAGTTTTTCTGCTACGTATGGTGGAACAAAAGGTGTGATGTCGCCTCCGAACATCGCAACTTCGCGCACTATCGATGAAGATAGATGAAGTTCGTTCTGACCTGAAAAAAGATATATGATTTCTATTTCAGGTGCGAGTTTCTTTATAGCCATGCACATTTGGAATTCATATTCGAAATCCATACTTGTCCTTAATCCTCTTATGAGTATTTTTGCGCCCTTTTTGCGTACATATTCTGCGAGAAGACAATCATAACTTTCAACTTCTACGCCGTTTACGACAGCGCGTATCATGTCTATTCTTTCTTTTATAGTGAAAAGGGTTTTTTTGGTAGGGTTGTTACCAACTGCAACGATGAGTCTGTTAAACAGTTTCTTGCTTCTTTCGATGATTTCAAGATGGCCGTATGTGATTGGGTCAAAACTTCCTGCGTAGATTGCGATACCGTTCATACATTCACTTCCAAGCCGTCATACGATGAAATGGTATTTGGAAAGATAATCCTTGCCTCAACATCGAATTTTTGAATGCGAGGTTCTAATGGATTGAAATGAAATAGTGCAAGTTTCTTTACTTTTGCCTTTTTTGCATATTTTGCAACCAGAGTTGTGTATGAGTGCTGGTTTTTTTCTGCGAGTTGTTTTTGATGCGAAAGATAGTAACATTCGTGTATAAGTAGGTCTGCATTAGATGCGAAATTAACAGATTTTTCAGTGAGTTGTGCTTTTGTATCAGTGATATATACTATTGTTTTACCGTCGTGTTCTACTCTATATCCAACCACACCACCTTTATGCTCGAAATTTTGAGTATATACGATTGCTTTTTCTACGGAAAATTTATTTTTGATTTTTCTAAGTTTAAATGAAAATGGATGTTCCTCTATTCGAATAGGAAAAAGTGCGCTCGAAAAAAGATGTTTAGATATCGATTTAATACCGTTCATGCCATAAACAGTAACTTTAACTTTATCGTATCTTCCTCTAAGAACGTCATAAAGATAGGTTAGACCTGCGGTATGGTCTAAATGAAAGTGTGTTAGCAGAATATTTAAGTGTAAATTATCGTTTTTATTATTTTTATTATTCCTAAGGTATCTTCTCAATCTGAATAGACCTGTGCCTGCATCGAGGACCAAGCCGATATCAGGGATTGCGATACATGCAGTCTGTCTATTTTCGTTAGGATGGTATCCTGCGGTACCGAGAAAGACCAATTTCATGGAGGATAGATTGTGGCTTGGATATACATTATTTTCGGAATGTTATTCGGCATATATGTATATATATGCGTATATTATGCATAACATCTGCATTAATAGATAGTACTCGACAGAAAGAATTAATAATGATTCGATGATAAGCATGTGATGAGTGAAAAGATAAGAATCAATTTGAAATCAGATAATGAGGAAAGGAAAATAGAGATTAAAAGAGATGGGAATTTACTTGAGGCATTGCGAGAAAATGATGTGTATATAGATGCAGTCTGTGGTGGCTTGGGAAAATGCGGAAAATGCCGAGTTTTTGTAGATGGTAAAGAATATCTTGCTTGTCAAATTAAAGTTGATGAGATTAGAGATAATGCAATTATAGAGATACCAAGGGATGTAGATATAAATCTGAATTCGAAGAACAAGGCAAAGATTTTGAGTGAAAGCAAAATAGAATTAGAGTATGATTTTTCGCCAATAATCAAAGTGGTAAAGGTAAACCTATCCAAGCCTAAAGTTAATTCGAAAATTGCAGACTTGGATTCATTAAAAAATAGTCTTAAAGATTACTTGCCAATAAGTGTAGATTATGAACTACTTTCAGAAATTCCTAAAAAAATAAGAGAATTTGACTGGGAATTTTATGCTTTACTTGGAGAAGAAGAAAAAGGGAATGTTCTTCTTGGACTTTACAAGGAAAGACCTGAGCCCTTAGGGGTTGTTGTAGATATAGGGACAACAACGATAGTTGCGCAATTGATTGAGATTTCAAGTAAAGATATTGTTATGACAATATCAGATACGAACAGGCAGGTTCGGTTTGGCGAAGATGTGCATTCGAGAATGATGTATGCAAACGAAGTTCTCGAAACTAGCAATTGCAAGGATAGGTATCCATTAACTACCTTGGTGCGTGCACAAATAAACGAACTTGTGAATGACCTACTTAAGGGAGCAAAGAACCAGCCGATTGCATGCATATTCGTATCTGGAAATACGGTAATGACACAGTTTTTACATGGTATAACAACGAAGTATCTTATGGAAGAACCTTGGGTCCCTGCAGCAACAGAGTTTCCAGTCAGGTTTTCGAATGAGTTTTCTATTGGTTGTGTTAATGGTAGAGTACCAATATACAGTTCGCCATGTAGAAGTGCCTATGTGGGGGGAGATGTGATAAGCGACATAGTTGCGTCTGGGATGCATAGAAGAAACGAACTTTCAATTTTAATAGATGTAGGAACAAATGGAGAAGTTGTGCTTGGAAATTCTGATTGGCTTATGTGTGCCTCTACCTCTGCAGGTCCGGCGTTTGAAGGTGGTGAAGTAAAGTATGGTATGCGAGCAACTGAGGGAGCAATCGAACGAGTGCGTGCAAAGCTAGTTAACAATAAAGTTGAGTTTAGCATATCGACGATCGGTAATAAGCCTGCTAGGGGTCTTTGCGGCTCAGGTATGATTGAATTGGTTGCAGAACTATTCAGGCTTGGAATTATCGACAAAGCAGGCAATTTTTCTGATACTTGTCAATCAGTAAGGAAGAATAATGGAGAATACGAGATACCAATAATAGGAGATATATCCATATTTGATTCAGATTTGAAGAACATAATTCGTACAAAAGGTGCTCTTTTTGCGGGTATAGTTACACTTCTATCTTCAGCAGGATGTAAAATGGATGATGTTGAAAAGATATACATAGCAGGAGGGTTTGGTAACTATCTTGATTACAGAAGGGGCGTGCTGATAGGACTGTTACCTGATTTGCCTATTGAGAAGTTTAGGTATATAGGCAATGGTTCGATAGCAGGTTCAAGATGTATGCTTTTATCCAAGCATGCAAGAGATGATGCTTCAAAGATTGTAAAAAGCATGGAAAACATAGAGTTATCATATTCAAATGTATTCCGCGAAGAATACAATGCGGCGTTGTTTCTTCCACATACGGACATGGGTAAATTCCCTAATTTTGAGAGGTTTATGAGAGAATTAAGTGAGGAAAGATGATGACGTATAGTATAGCATTTGCGGGAAAAGGAGGAGTGGGTAAGACTACATTATGTGCGCTCACAGCGAGCGTGCTTTCGACCAAGGGCTTGGTCCTTGCAATTGATGCGGACCCGAATTCAAATTTAGGTGAAAAACTTGGCATAGCGTACAAGGAAACGATAGGTGGAATGCGCGAAGATATGCTTAAAGAGATAGAGAAAATTCCGATTGGGATGTCAAAACAGGAATATATAGAACTTAGAATAAGGGAGTTAATTGCAGAAGGGGAGAAAATAGACCTTCTTGTGATGGGCAGACCTGAAGGTAAGGGATGCTATTGTTATGTGAATTCTATCTTAAGGAATAATATAGACATATTATCAGGGATGTATAGGTATGTTGTCATGGATAACGAAGCAGGCTTGGAACATCTTTCTCGTCGAACTACCCGGAATGTTGATTTGCTTATAATAGTATCAGATGCAACGAAGCAGGGCTTGGAAACCGCAAAACGTATATTTTCCTTATCTGAACAACTCGAACTTTCGATTGGAAAACGGATGATTGTGGCAAATATGGTTGAGAATGGTAAAGAAGATTGGATAAAAAAAGTTGCGAACGAGAAAGGAATAGAACTTCATGCGATTATGCCATTTGATAAGGAGTTAAGTAACCGAGTTGCCGATAACTTGCCTGTCTCTGATTATAAAGGACCTGTGCATGAGGCGATTAAAAAGAAGATATTATCGGGTGTGATATAAATTTTAAAAATTAAGCTAATGTATTTATTATCAAAACTCGTTTATGCGGAACGAGGTGTGTTATGGTCGAGGAATCTTTTGTGAGAACAGAAAGTGCAAGATGTCTGCAATGCTACGATGCGCCTTGTATGAATGCTTGTCCTGCAGGCATAACTATACCGCGTTTCATTAGAATGCTTGCAAGTGGAAATTACCAAGGTGCTGCAGAGGTTGTAAGAACTTGTAATCCTTTTATCTCAATATGCAGTGCAGTCTGTCCAACCGAAGAATTATGCCATAAAAATTGTAGTCGTGCAAAAATAGATTCTGGTATTCGTATTAAGGAACTTCACGATTTTGCATTTAGATACGATAATGGAAAACCAATAAATTTTGAATCGAACAAAAAGGTTGCAATAGTAGGTGCAGGACCTTGTGGCTTGGCTTGTGCATTCGAACTTAGAAAGATGGGTATTTTGGCAACTGTATTCGAAGAAGATGCGGAAGGTGGTATTCCTGCCACGCAAATCCCAAGCCATAGATTAGAGCAAAAGAGACTTGTAGAAGATTTAGAATTTCTCAAAAAGTTTGGAATAAGGGTTCAAAAGAAGAAGATAAAACCTGAAGATTTGGAATCTTTGAAGAAAGAATATGGTGCGGTATTTCTTGCAGTTGGTGCGCAGCACTCAAAGCAACTTGGGATACCGGGCGAGGATGCGAAAGGATGCTATCCTGCAAGTGAGTTTCTTAAGTTAGCAAAAGATAAGGAGATTACACATAAGACCCTTGGAGACGATGTTTTAGTAATTGGCGGAGGTAACGTTGCGATAGATTCCGCATGCGTAGCAAAAGAAATAGGTTGTGAAAATGTAACCATTGTATATAGAAGAACAAGAAAGGAGATGCCGGCTTGGAAGTCTGAGATAGAAGAAGCAATTAACAGGGGTGTGGAATTTCTGTTTCTTAGAGCCCCTGTAAAGGTTGTAGTGAACAAAGGAAAGGTTTCGGGATTGCAGGTTCAAAAGATGGAATTGAAAGGAAAGGATGATTCAGGAAGACCCAAGCCGATAGCAATCAAAGGTTCTGAATACGAAATACCTGCATCGGCAGTTATCTCAGCAATAGGACAAGAAGCCCCCAATTTCCCAGTTAAAATGGAAAATGGTAAGATTGTTGTAAAAGACTTTAAGACATCGATTGATGGAGTTTTTGCCGGGGGAGATGCAATAAACGGTGGTATGACTATATCACAAGCAGTTGGTGATGGCAGGGCTGCTGCACATGCAATTTTCAAATATCTTGGAGGTGCTTAAAATGGCAAAATTAACTCAAATGATATCTAAGAAGAAGGAATTTGTAGTTGATATAGATAAAGAGATATATGGCAAGGGCTTGACTGATAGGAAACATGCTAATTATGAGATTTACAAAAAACCAAGTTTGGAAGTTACTTTTTGTGGAAAGAAGTTTGAAAATCCATTTATACTTGCTGCAGCGCCACCTACAGATGATTTAGACATGGTAAGAAGAGCATTCAAAATGGGTTGGGCAGGGGCAGTGCTAAAAACAACATCTATAGAAGGCACAAAGGTGGATTTAGCATATCCAATGATGACCGGCTTGGAGTATAATGGTCAAAAGTTGTTTGGAATGGGGAATATAGACCTTATTTCAGAACATCATATAGATGTTGTTGAAAAAAGGGTTGCTGCACTAAAAAAGGAATTTCCAAAAAAGATAGTCATCGCCTCCATGATGGGTTCAAAGCAATCAGATTGGCAAACGCTCCCACAGCGACTAACCGAAGCAGGCGCAGATATGATTGAATGCTCGTTCTCATGCCCTCAAGGTTCGATGGGCGAAGACCCTGGAAAGATGCTCGCACAGTCTATTCCTGCAAGTGAAAAGACCGCAAGATGGGTTAAAGAGTCGGCAGGCAAAACCCCTGTCATCATCAAAATCACTCCACAAGTAACCGATATAGTTGCGGTAGCCCAAGCCCTAAAACATGCAGGGGTCGATGCAATCGCTGCATCTAACTCGATTCCTGCACTCATGGGTGTAGATATAGAAACCTTTGTACCATATCCAAATTTGGGTGGAAAATCTACCTATTCTGGTTACACAGGCCCGGCAATTAAACCTATTACTCTACGCACAATCGCAGAAATAAAACGCAATGTCGACATTCCGATTTCAGGTACCGGAGGTGCGATGAATTGGCGAGATGCAGTAGAGTTCATGGCAGTCGGCGCAAACATCGTGCAGTTCTGCACTGCAGTAATGCATTATGGATTCAGAATAATAGACGACCTAACATCAGGATTTGCAAACTACATGGCAAAAATGAAGTTTACCAGCCCTGAACAAATCGTAGGTAAGGCGCTAAAAAACATAGTTACTCACGATGAACTTCCAAGAAGAAAGGTAAGATCTAAGATAGACATCGAAAAGTGCATAAGATGCGACTTATGCTTTGTTGCATGCAGAGATGGCGGGCATTTTGCAATCGAACTTGATGAAGATAGAACTCCCATTGTAAACGAGGATAGATGCGTAGGATGTGCACTCTGTCAAAGACTATGCCCGATAGATTGCATCGAAGTAAAATAAAAAATATAAAAATTCATTATTTTTTCTTCTATGAATTTTTTCTTCTATAAATTGCGAGCGCAATCAAGATAAATGGCATAGAAAGTGCAAAGACAATCGTTCCGCATAAACCACTCGATTGGGTCTGGTTCGTCTTTCCTGGCGCTGCATTTACCGTAAATTCATAATTCGAATATACCTTTGTATCGTCCATTCCAACTACAGTTATGTTGCATGAAACATGCGACCCTTTTGCAAATTTTCCTATGTTACTCTTGTATTGGTTGTTTAATCCCAATTCCATATTATAGGTTATTGGTAATTTGCACACTCCGGACTCTAGACATTCTACCACAGTAACGGTAACTTGTCCGGTAAAATCGCCTGTTATTGTCGCGTATATCTTAACATAATCTTTTTCATTGGGAGAAGTGGGTTCTATGTATACTCCTGAAATCTTCTGCTTGGTATATGCAGATTTTACAACTACCAATATCTCGCTCTCGTTGGTTACTGTTCCATCAACTTGTGAAACAACACGAACTTTGATTGAAACACTCGAGGCAGTGGTTGTAAGTGGAACTGAAATAGTAAGCAAAAAGGTGCCTGAATTACCTGCCGAAATTAATATTTCCGAGCGGGAAAGCAAGCCCCAATTGTATATGTCTCCTACCAAAGATAGAGAATATGTATCTTCTACATTTCCCAAATTAGTAACAGTATAAGTTATGCTCTCTGAATTGCCAATAGTTATGTTTACCATGCTGCTCTTTGGCGTTATAGATACCATCCTTTTTATCTCCTCAACTTGAACGTAGGCAGTAGATTCCAGAACCATCGACTCGTTCTTCTCAGATTTTACATTTATTTTGAACATGTAACTTCCAATCGAAACCTCAGAAGGTACCCTAATATTCAGATAAATTTGCGTGCTTGTGCTCGGATTCAAAGTTACTTGCTGAGGATTTAGGTTTGCTTGCCAATTAAGAGACGATGAATATGAGACCGTGTAATTATCAGGCATGTTTCCGGTGTTCTTTAGAGTGAAGGTAAAGTTTGCCCAACCTGGCGAAATCGTCTTCCTTGTATCTGAAGAAGGAGTAAGTTGTGCAGAATAAATTGGAATTGGCGTAACTGTAATGTTCAGAGTGGTTTTTGAAACCACATTTGGATTTATCTCTGAAGTTGCTGAAATAGTTGCTGTTTTCACGCCTTCACTGGCTCCTTGAGGCACATTCACATTTAGCGTAAGAGTTGTTGATTGACCTGCTGCTAAGGTTACTAATTGAGGTAGAGAGAACCAAGATGAAACTTCTCCACTCTTACTTAGAGTATAGTTGTCATTCAGTTTTCCAAAATTGGATATCTTCAAGGTATATTGAATGCTATTCCCTGCAAGAACAGTTGCAGATTCAGGCGTGATGCTCATACTTGCTCCTTTTACAAAAGGTACTATATCAGTTGCCTGACCCACATTCATATTTTTAATTACAGGTGTTGATATGTCGTTTTGTATGAATACTGCAGCGCTACAATTGTTTATATTCCATGAGGTATTGAAATTAAATGTGCGTTCTACAGTTATCGTGCTTCCCTGCGATAGGCTCAAAGACTCAGGCTCAAGTACATCCCTTACCACATAATCATGAACCTTTATTCCATTCGAAGCATTGTAATTTATCCCAGATTCGAATATGACCATGTTCAACTTGTAGTTTATCGTATTTGATGTTTGTAGATTCACATTCGCAGTTACACTTGCCTTAATCTTTACAACTGGATACCCAGATATATCCGCTTTCGCATCTATATCCGCAAGGGAACTTTTCTGAAGTTCTGAATCTATTTGTGTCTTATATGCAGATTTTGTTCCACTACTTCCTCCTACTTCTGCATTCGAAAAGTTACCATCAAATATACAAGTCGGATATCCCCATTGCAAAGATTGTGGTCTTGCAATGTTCTGATATTGTGTCCATCTATCAACTGCATCTTGATTCTGGAATGGGTCATCGCTATCCGGATGATATGCTAAGACCACGAGTCTCTCGCCGTATTCTGCCTTTAATTCATGAAGCGCAGCATCTGCATATGGACAATACGTACACCAAGTTGCTGTAAATAACTCTGCAATGACCCTCTTCTCTGAACTCCTTGCATGACCTGCAGTTATATCACCATGTGAAAACATACTAATTGGTACTATCGAAAACAATAGCAAACACCCAAGCACTACTACGCTAAATCTCATTCCTACCCGCTCCTTTCTCATAAATTGGATATGCATATATTTATACCTTCTATTTCTTCATTTTGGTAAATCTACTTCACAAAACCTTTTAGCATTTCATTTGCAAATTTGAATTCTTCCGTATCCCCTGACCATTCTTTAAGTTCACTTTTGTATCTTTTTTCAAATTCATTTACTAATTCGTTTAGTCCCATTCTGATATACGATGGTTCTTCTCCTTCTATGACTGCTGCAGCATATACCATTTCACCTTTCTCGATTAGTATCTTGTTTTCACCATATTCTATCTTACCAATCGAGCGCTTGCTCTGAAATATCTCCCCTGCAAAATCATGCAACGCAGTTAACATCCCAGAAAATATATCCGAGTCGTATTTGTTCAAATTATCGTCTTTTGGATAACTACAAATCATCCTTCCATCCTTGTATATCAAATAAAGTGTCTTTATCTTCTTTGCAAAATCAGACTTTACAGCCAAGCCCTCTATCTCTATGTCATTTATCACAATCCCATTCTCTGCAAGCGTAGGCTTAACGCTTTCCAAATGCAAAAGAAGGTTACGCCTAGTTTCCCGAAGTTCATCCTTCCACCCAGGCTTGGGATTGAGCACCGGCTCGAGTACTATCCTATCATTTTCTAAATATACCTCGTTCACAGATTGATGTGTTCTATACCTGTGCGCTTGGCGTAACAGAAACCTATTTTGTCTTTCTAACCTCGTCATCTCAGAGTTAAGTTCTATTATCAAGTTCTTATCTATAGATAGGTCAGTATTCCTCCATATGCATCTTTTGCATTTCCTCCTTTTTTCCGAATTTTTTAATTTACATTTCGAAATAGCATGGCATCTATCTTCAAGGTTTTCTATAAATTGAATCTTCCCTTCTATAGATTGTATGGTGTTTCTTATCTTCTCAATCTTCTTTTTGTTCTCGTTTAATCTCGAAAGATTTTCGGTTGTCCTAAATTCGTAGAATTGTGCCATCCTCGAATCAAACTCCACATCGCAAGCATTCGCAATACGGAGAAGAGAAGCAAGAAATCTGGTACGCACTTTCACATTTCCATTAGGCGATTTGTAGGTATGAACGTCGTCTATGGGAGTCATATATTCCCCGTTAACTTCCATGGGTTCTATATTTTGCTCCTTTAACCATTTCAAGGCATGCTCTGAGATTGGTGCACGAAGTTGATGATACTTGCATATTCCACCCACTATATCCCTTATCTCTTTATCTCCAATTGGTATGTCATGCTCACTTGATATCCTTAACGCAGAATAGTAACCGTGATTCTCCCTTATCTTCTCGCAATCTCGCATATTTGGTATCGATATTCCTATGTCGTGAAGCAAGACCGCACATAACAGAAAATAAAGTTCATAAGAATTGAGAAATTGATAATTTTCTTTAAATTTAGGTTCGAGTATCTTTGTCAACATCCTCATTACTCTTTCTGCATGGCTCCTTCCATAATCCGTTAATTCAGGACAACGATTAAGATACCACAATCTCTCCGTATATTCGTAGCAGTATAATAGAAGGTCATAGAACTTCTGTCTCAATTCCCCAGGAAGATATTGATATAATGAATAATTCTCATCAAAAGTGCCCTTTAACTTACCTTCGAGCATATGTCTTAATTCCATTCCTACCTTATCCTTTTTTCGTTATCCAACTTTTTCCCATTTTTCTAATTCCAATACCTTAGATAAAGTCGAACCTCTTTTTATCTCTTCTCTTAACCTGTTTTCTCTTTCCATTACATCTATCGCACGATTTGCTATTTCCACCGCTTCTTCTTGTGGTACCACAACAACACCACTTGCATCACCTATTATCCAATCGCCCGTCCGCACGGTCTGCCCGCAGCATACTATCTCTACCCCAATCTCGCCATGCCCTTTTGGCTCTCCTGCATTAGGCACCATATGCTTTGCAAACACTGGAAATCCTAATGATAAAATGTCAGGTATGTCCCTAACTGCTCCATCAACCACAACACCAGCCAAGCCCTTCACCTTTGCTGACCAAGATGCAAGTTCTCCCCAAAGCGCTATTCTTCCTCCACATGCATCTATCACTATCACATCACCTTTTTCTGCTTTATCTATCGCCTCTACTGGTTTAGCCCAATCTCCATCAATCGTTCGCACAGTAAGCGCACGACCTACCATCTTACTGCCAGGTTGCAAAATCGACTTAAGACCAAACATAGCACCTTTCCTATGCATGGCATCTGATATGTTCGAAGTGGATACTTTCATAAATGCGTCTCTTAATTCATTCTCAGAATACTTTTTATAAAGTTCTGTGGTTAGGCTTTTTTTCGATAATATCGCCTCTTTCATCATCCTCGTGGCTTCCGTTACATTCTCTGATTTTATTATCGCACCACCAACTATTATTATACTCGCCCCTGCCTCAAGTACACCCAAGACATTCTCTGTATTTATTCCCCCAGCAGCACCTATTTGCAATTTCGTAGAACCATGTATCTTTTTCAATTCTTCTATTGGATTCTTTCCTTTCATCTGCTGGTCTATCCCTACATGCATCACTACATAATCTACTCCAAGTTCTTCTACTTCTTTTGCTCGTTTTGCCTTATCTTCCACACCTATCAAATCTATCATTATCTTGGTCCCATATTTCTTTCCTGCCTTAACCGCCTCCTTGATTGTCCCGTCATCAGAAACTCCAAGTATAGTTACTACGTCAGCACCTGCCTTCGCTGCCATCTCTACTTCAAGCGCCCCCACATCCATCGTCTTCATATCTGCGACTATTTTCAGATTTGAAAATCTCCTCTTTAGTTCTCTTACAGATTCCAAGCCTTCACTTTTTATCAACGGCGTTCCAGCCTCTAACCAATCGGCTCCTCCTTTGACCGCTTCCTCGGCTATCTGTAATGCTCTATTCAGATGTATCGCATCTAACGCAACCTGCAAAACTGGTTTTTCTATAGCCATGATGCCACAACCGATATACCTCGTTAAATAATTATCCCAGACAATATCGGCATTCACCGTATCCGCACTCAAATTAATACAATTGAGATATTACATATGGATATGTTACATAAATAGTTACATAAAAAAATCTTTTTACATGTAAATGATTTTACTTATCTATGTCTGAAGAAATCGTAAGATACGATGTTGTAATAGTAGGCGCAGGACCTGCAGGCTTAACTGCTGCCATATACGCAAAACGCGCTGGGATGTCCACTATTATTCTCGAAGGAAAATATACCGGAGGCTTAATCGCTCTTTCGCCTCAGATTGAAAACTACCCAGGCTTTCAGAGCATCTCCGGCTTGGAGCTGGTCAATAAAATCGCAGAACACGCAAAACAGTACGCAGAAATCAAAGAAGGAGAACAAGTAAAAGATATCAAGGTAAATAGCGAAAACATAGAATTAATTACAGATACTTCTAAATATATTGCAAAAGCAGTTATACTTGCAACCGGAACAGAATATAGAAAATTGGATGCAAAAGGCGCAAAAGAATTCGAAGGTAGAGGTATCTCTTATTGTGCAACCTGCGATGGGTTCTTCTTCAAAGGAAAAAAAGTAATTGTCGTTGGTGGTGGAAATTCAGCAGCAAGAGAAGCACTACATCTTAAACATGTAGGATGCAAAGTTACCATAGTTCATAGAAGAGATAAAATGCGTGCCGAAGATACTCTCTTAAAAAGACTTTTAGATGAAGGGATAGAATTCGAATGGGATTCGGTAGTGGAGGAAATCTTAGGCGATTCAAAAGTTACTGCTGTTAAAATAAGAAATGTTAAATCTAACCAAACAAAAACCTTAGATGTTTCCGGCATATTCGTAGCAATCGGAATGAAACCAAATAGCGAACTTGCTTCCTTGATAGGCGCTCATCTCGACTCACAGGGGTACATCATCGTAGATGACATGATGCGCACTTCTATAAAAAGAATATATGCAGCAGGTGATGTTACAGGTGGGTTAAGACAAGTCATAACTGCATGTGCAAAAGGTGCTATTGCTGCAACTGCATGCAAAGAAGTCGTTCATGGGGTGTAATCCATGAGAAGAAAAAAAGGTTTAGAAGACGACGATTCTCTTGTTAACGAAGTTGCAAAAACTCGTTCCGAAACTCCAGAAATTTACATAGAACTTGAAGACGGCACCGAACGTCCTTATGTTCTTGCACATGTCATGCGAGTTAGAGGCAGAGAGTATGCTATCCTACTTCCTAAAGATGAAGAAGACTTATCAGATGAGGGCTCGGCTCTGATTTTTAGAATCGAAACAGATTCTAAAGGTTATCATTCTCTAGTTGAGATTACTTCTAAAAAAGAGTTTGAAAGGGTAGCCTCATCTTGGGATGAACTTCTCGACGAAATTGCAGACGAACTCGAAGAAGAATAGTTAACCTCACGACCAACCGATAATCTGATAAATCGCTCCCTCGATACCCTCCTGGGGGAAGTTTATTGCCAGAAAATAAAGATAAATCTGCAAAAAAGAAAGCTAAGAACCTAGAAGAGAAACTTCTACTTAAGAAGGTTACCTCTTGGGAAAAAGCAGATAAGAAAAAAAGAGAGATGATTTTAAGTTTTGCAGAAGATTATAAAAAATTCTTAGACGCAGCAAAAACAGAAAGAGAAGCAGTAAACGAGATAGTTAGATTTGCAAAAAAGAATGGCTTCGTTCCCATAGAAGAGATTTATGATAAAAAGGCAATACCAGGCACTCGGATTTATGCAGTAAATCACGCAAAGAGTGTTGCTCTTGCAGTAATAGGTAAAAAGCCCCTATCTGAAGGAATCTCATTTATAGGCTCGCACATTGATTCACCTCGAATTGACCTTAAAGGCAACCCTCTCTACGAAGATACAGACTCAAAACTCGCTGTTTTTAAAACACATTATTACGGTGGGATTAGAAAATACCAATGGGTAAACGTACCTCTCGCCATACATGGTAAAGTTATCTTATCCAATGGAAAAGATATCGACATAGTCATAGGCGAAAATGATAACGAACCTGTCCTTGTAATCCCTGACTTACTACCTCATCTTGCAAGAAATCTCGCAGAAAAAAGAAAATCTTCTGAGACCATAAAAGGCGAAGAATTAAACGTAATTGTGGGAAGTATCCCAGTCAAAGACGAAAAAGTAAAAACAAGAGTTAAACTCGCTGTTTTGCAACATCTAAACCAAAAATACGGAATTGTCGAAGAAGATTTCTCATCTGCAGAAATAGAGTTGGTCCCTGCTCAAAAAGCAAGGGACGTAGGCTTGGATTCTTCCATGCTTGGCGCTTATGGACAGGACGATCGTGTATGTGCATATACATCTTTACGTGCGCTCGTAGATATCGACATTCCAAATAGAACCTCAGTTGCCCTTTTCTTTGACAAAGAAGAAATAGGCTCTGAGGGGAACACAGGTGCGAAATCGAGATTCTTAGAGAATTTCGTTGGCGATTTGCTCGCTTCCTATGATATAAATTATCATGATTCATCTTTAAGAAAAGTGTTTGCAAAGTCAGAGGCAATCTCTGCAGATGTAAACGCAGCCGTTGACCCTACTTTCAAAGAAGTCCATGAAATGCTAAATGCATCTAAATTCGGTTACGGAATCACAATAACAAAATACACGGGCTCAGGTGGAAAATCATCATCTAACGATGCCCATGCAGAATTTGTAGGTAAAATTAGACATCTCTTAAACAAGAACAAAATCATCTGGCAAACTGCGGGTCTGGGTAAAGTTGATGAAGGTGGTGGAGGGACTATTGCAAAATTCCTTGCTGAATACGGAATGAACGTTATAGATGCAGGGACTGCCCTTATATCTATGCATTCTCCATTTGAAATTGCATCCAAGGCTGATATCTACGAGACCTACCTGGCATACCAGGCCTTCTTTAGAGACGCATAAGGTTGGAGGATTCTCTTTTTTTCTTACTCCATTTTGGAATTACACTCAAAGACGATAGGGATTAGATAGGCAAACTACCATTTTCTCCGCAACTCCCTAAAAGCCCCTAACCCATAATATATAGTTAAGTATTTTTAATACTAATACAATCATTAATACGGAAACATGCTTATATTGACAAGCAAGTTAGTAAGCAGTTGGTCGGCATTTATTTCCTTGGAGGGGTTGGATGAACGAGCAGCAAGAGATGGATAAATTGGAGATTGAAATAAAATCTCTGCGTAAAACCATCGAGGAACTTAAAAAGACTGAGGGGACAGACATTGGGAGAGCACAAACGTATGTTTCACTTGCTGCTTCGCTAGCAAAGGCAAAGACATTTGACAAAGCAAAGAAATATGTTGCACTTGCACAAAAAGAATTGAACGAAAAAGTTCCTGCAAAAGTAATCGTATCAAAGAAAATAGAAACAATAAAAAGTCTGGTTGAGGAAGTTGAAGAGATTGCGCCCGAAGTCGCAACCCAAGCCAAAGAGTGTATTCAAAATGCAGAAAAAGGTTTAGATGAAGATATAGATAAAAGCATCAAACTTGCAGATTCTGCAGAAGAGATACTTACCTTGGAAATTATAAGGTATGTGAAGGAACAATTAGTAGGATATAGTTCGTTACTTTCGCGTGCCTCAAAGCATGGAATTTCTACAGAGAAGGCAGAAGAAGCAACTGAGAAGTTGAATTCTGCCTTGTCATCACCTGTAAGTGCGATTGTTTCAGCGATTTTAGAATGCAAAACAGAGATAGAAAAAGTAAAAAAAGAACTTGATGCAAAAATGTCATCGGTTGTTGAGCAAGCAGAAGCAGATGAATTAGAAGCAGAAACAGGAGATAAACCCGAACTGCAGGATATGATAAGGCAGGTAGCAACCGAACTTTCAAAGGTTCGTTCATTAGGCGCGGATGTAACTGAAGTTGAGTATCTATACAACGAAGCAAAGAATGCATTCAAAAAGAAAAAGTATGTGAAAGCTGCAGATATACTTGAAAATTGCAAAGTAGAATTGAAAGACATAAAAGAACAATTTGAGAAGGCAAAGCAAAAGATGGCACTTCAGGCATTGATGAAAGCACAACTTCTTGTAGGAAATGCGAAAGCCGCAGGGGTCGTTACAGAGGATACCGAAACAACATTAAAGCGCGCTATGGAGGCGTTCGAAGAAAAAGATTACCAGCATGCATCAGACCTAGCAGGGCAGGCTGAGTATCTTGCAAAAAAATCTATGCAGGATTCTGAAATGTTAAAATCTAAAATTGAAGAGATAAAAAAGAAACTTGAACGAGCAAAAGGTGCAGGGCTTGATGTCTCGTATGCAGAGAAGTTTATTTCCATGTCAAAAGTCGAGGAATGCAAAAAGATAGAACAAGAAGGTGTGATGAATGCAGATAAAGCCTATACATGCATGATTTGCAGAGGTTCAATAAAACCTGGATTAAGGTTCATAAAATGCACATGCGGAAAAACCTTCCATGACACATGCGGTTCCCGGCTTGGTGAGTGTCCGAGTTGCCAGCGAAAGGTTGCTGAAGTTACAAGAACAGTATATGATGTTGCATTCGATTATCTCAAGAAAGCAGAAGAGATACTCGACACAAATCTTGAAGATTACGATAAAACAAATGAGATGGTAACCCAAAGTCGCATGTTCTTTTCGTTATGTGAAAAGAGAAATATCGTTGAGGAAGAAGAAAAAGAACTTATGAAAAGGATAGAAGAAACGTTTGCGAATGGAAAGTATAGAGATACGAGAGAAAATGCAGAAAAGATAATGGAAATCCTCGTTCCAAAGTTAAAGAAGAATATAGAAGATGAACTTTCAAGTGTAGAGAAATATATCGAAACCGCCCGTTCTTTTGGTATAACACATGAGAATTCAAAAGAGTATCTT
>Ga0123519_10005738_pt1 | contig 19700 bp, 15 predicted proteins | sample YelNatPaOPRAMG02_FD_87396 | JGI IMG/M metagenome (GOLD analysis project Ga0123519, IMG submission 87396) | Hot spring microbial communities from Yellowstone National Park - Yellowstone National Park OP-RAMG-02 (version 2) | ecosystem: Environmental > Aquatic > Thermal springs > Hot (42-90C) ...
CGCGCAGGGCCACGGCATCAACTAGCCAACGTGGTGCCGAAGCGATGCCCACTGTCACTTTCGTTTTGAAGGTGGACGGCGCCGGTTTGGACTCGCTCGCGTCATCGCTTTGTTTGCGACTGGGTATCCTCGCTTCCGCAGTTGACGTTGGTATCGCAGCAGGGTCCAGGTCCCTGTTCGGCAAGCGCTCTGTAGCTATTCCCTGGGAATTCGTTCTGCGCTCGGAGCTAGCGGTCTGCATGGGCTTGCCAGTGCACTGAATCCAGGCCTCCAGAGCAGGAGTGAAAACGTACCCAGTTCGCGCGGTCAAAGCAGCGTAATTGAGGGCCGCTTCGAGTTCCTTGTCGATCTGGACGAGCGCAGCATCAGCCGCTGCATGTTCATCATATAAAGGTTGCACACGCTCGACAGCAAGGCGAATAATACGAGCAGTCTCGCGACGAACATCAGCGAGCGCCATGCTGGGAGCCGCCGCATCAGAAGATGCAGCAGTAGCAGCAGTAGCTTCGTTCCACCATAAACACGTGAGCCTCAGAGCTGCCATGATACCGCTCTCACCATCGAAACGATGTGGACTAGCGACAAGCTGATACGCCACGGATCGAGCTGCCGCATCGCTGGTCTCGAATAGGAAACGCAAGTTTCCGCTGCTGTGCCCCGATGCATTCAGCTGACGTCGCAGTGCACGTTGATAGCGAACGAGCAACCAGGCCCGACGAATGTCAGCCTCTTGGACCATCACCCAGGACGGAGTGACGGGAACGGCTTTGTCCCCGGCCTGCTTGAGCAGGTAGAGCGCGAGCTGTAACGCGCACTGACGTTGCTCCAGGAGCCATGTGACGCGTTCAGACTCGCCAGCGGCTGAAGCGTCGACCAGCAACTGCGCTTGCTGTGCCGCTGGTACCGCGTCCAGTGCTTGACGAGTACGCTCGGCCCAGTCAACGGCGACGCACGCTGCCAGCCACCATTCGTTCCGAGTCATGTAAACAGCACACGTCGTCTCGTACAGTGAACCCGCACGCTCCAGATCACAGGCGGTCGCGAGGCGCCAAAGCGCCTCAGCAGAGCGCAGAAAGCACAGAGGTGGTAGGGATTGAGCCAGCAACCACGGCATTCCTTTCATTTCGATGGCTTTTTGTAGCAGGAGATAGAGCGCATCACGGGTCTGAGGCGCACTCGATTCCCGGAGATCCTTCACGAGCACCGAGAGCGCCTCGTCGAGCGCGTTCGTATCCAGTGCCCGCATGAATAGAAAGAATCCCAACTGAGTCTGGGTGATTTCTCGCTCGGTTCGTTCACGTACAGAAACGAGGCCCGGTTGAGGCTCGCCTCCTGCTTGCACATGGCGCTCTGCCCTTAGGGTCGCAAGGGCGACTCGCGCCATTTGACAGGCTGCCTCATGCGCCTGTTGATCCTCGAGAAACTCCACCATGCGTTCTGCGTAATCCAGTGCACCGCTCATACTTCCAACGAGTTGTGGTAAGAGTTCCAGATCAAGTGGCCGCTGCTTCTGCTGGAGCTCCGTCCACGCCTCAACAAAAGGCGACACTGGATCCGTTTGCCGCTCCTCACGCCAGCGCTGCAGTGCGATGAGGCCTGCCACATGAGCACGAACCGCAGGCATCTCATTCTCATAGAAAGAATCGATCAGGAGCAGCGCCCAGTGCAACGGCGCCTTCTCTACCAGAAGACGTACCATCGAAGGACTCGGCCGTATCAGCAGCGGTACCAGCGTCAACCAGGTGGCAGAGCCGGCAGACGCGCTTGCGTTGGCGTTAACAGAGTCTGTGCTGAGCGCGTGCTGCATTTTCAGCCAAACGAGCCACTCGCCGTTCCCGAGCATTCGTTCGACGAAATGGTGTCCGTACTGGTCGCTTAGCTCGGCGCTGGTGCTGATGCGCAGTGCCAAGTCCCACAGCCGTTCCTGGTGATTCCAGAAATTTAGCTGCTGCTGCTGCTGCTGCTGCCCTAGCGCGGCAAGATTCGCGCCAATGCCAGCAAAAGTCCGCCGCACGTAGGCAATTTGCGGCAGACTTGTAGCCTGCACGACTGCTAGCAGGCCAGGTGGCGGTTGGAGGCGCTGTAGAGCATCCGCGGTCAGCAGACATGGACCAGTCACGATATCCCACAGGTGATGCAGCAGCGCTGCCGAGTCGTCCTGTTGCAGCAAGGCCGGTGGCGATGCAAGTGGCTCCAGCGCTGGCGTTGATCCACCAATCGAGGCATCGCAGCGTGAAGCATTGAAGCGCTCGACAAGCAGCCTACTCAAGAAAGTCATCCAGGGCAGCGCATCGCCCTGATTGGTGCTGAACGAATGATCGCGACTCCGGAAAAACAGGCACTCCGACGCATCACAGAGGCGGAGTACGGCGGCACCCCAGGGATGCACGACAAGGCTGAATGCATCCAAAAGAGGCATCGGTTGCAGCTGTAGAACGGACGCGTCGTTTTCGAGGTAAAACATGCGAACGCGACGAAGGAAGCGATCCATCGTAGCGGGATCCTGTGTTGCGAGCTCGACCAGGCGCTCCCGCAGATACCGAACGAGGCACGGCGACGCCGATAACGTCCACGGTGACATGCTTTGATCCAGTGCGTACTCCGACGTCACGGCAGAGGTATTTGCAGCATCTTGCTCGCTGCGGAGCGAACGCTGCAGTACCCGGTAGACAGTGCCCCAGGGGAAACGATGCGGCGCTAGAATACGCTCTACCGGGTCGCGTCCCGGTGTCCGATCCAGGGCGCCTTGCAGATGGAGGTCCGCATCTATCTCATCCTCGGCAGCGATACTGTAGACCGGCTTCAGTGAGAATGACCACCAGGGCTCTCCCGAGGCTTCCCGGGTACTTGCCGATGAGATAGCATCAGCGGATACCGGTATCAAGGTGATATTGCCGTTTGCCCAGCCCAGACAGAGTGCCTGCTGCGATTGCCAGAAGCAGCACGTCGTCAGCTCTTCCGCAGGCGCCTCCGCATCAGCCAAGAGCTGTGTGGTGAGTTCCAGACCGGTGGGCGTGCTGTTTTCCTCAGCAGCGCGCCGCAAGACGACATGAATGAGTTGCAAACGCAACAGGCCGCTTGCGTCCAAAACAGAGACGACGGCTAAAAATGAGGCCATTACTCCGTTTGGCGCAGCTATCTCCACAGAATGCGTATGCGGCACCAAGCCGAAACTCCCCGATGACGCCAGCGAGGCACGCCAGGGCACCGACTCAACAAAGACCTGCGGGTTGCCCAGGTCCCACAGTCGAAAAATGCCCTCCATGTCGAGCATCAACACGTGGCCACGCATCGCACAAGTTGCAACGATCGGAACTTGTCCAAAAGCGCGACCTGCAGACCTGCTGCTGGCAAGCCAAGGCGTCCGCCTCTCCACTCCCAGCGGAGATACGCGGGTTGGTGTGGAGGCTCCCGCCGTGGCCCCCAGGCGCCCCGGCGTTTTCAGTGATTGCAGTATCCTCTTTGCTGGACCGAAATTACGGAAACTCTTCGGGGATGCGAGCGTCGTCAGCGTGTATGAAACGTTTGTCACATCCATTCCCGTAGGCTGCACGATTTCGATACGGAATAGATGCCCACTTCGTGCGAACGCAATAAAAGCGTGCGGCGCATCCTCCAAGGCTTGGATAGCGTAAACGTCGGTCGGCAAGTGCAGCGTCTGAACTGTGTTCGAGGGAAATGGGGCGTAGGTCTCCATGGAAAAGTAACGCATATCCGCCGTCTCGGTATCGAGGTGGCTTTCCTGAACAGATTCCCGACGCATGCTTCCAGGTGTTCGCATCACTCGTTCGGACGAAAGCGCTGTGCCTACACCCAACCCGTTTCTGTACTCGTAAGCAACAACTTCTGTCTGGGCTGACTTGAGCGCGCTCAGTCGAACGCAGACAAGTCGAGTACCCGCTACGAGGAGGTAGCACCAGCTCGGGTCCGCACCAAAGACCACGGCGGAGACGGATTCGTCCAGTAGACGCCACCGCTCTCCGTGTAAGACTTGAGCAAGCGTCGCTTGCGAAGTCGACAGGTTTCCCAGAGCCCCTGGATCTGGAAACTTTTGCATAGAGCCGTAGAAACGTTTCCGGGCGATCTCGAGCCAAAGCGAGGCACCAGCCCGATCCCGCTCCTTGTGACGCAAAAGCCTCCAGATGAGCACCTCGATGTACTCGTCATTGAAACCTGCCTCTGAGTCTCGTACGGGAGCGCCAAACACCGCGCCCGCGTCCACAACCCGCCCGCTGCTAGCTTCGAGCGCTGTTTGCGTTGCGCCCTGGGAGGCAGTCGGCCCACCAGGGCTAGCGATGGACTCGGGTTCCGCGGTCCTCCCTGTAGCCAAACTACGCGTTGTCCAGGTCGCAACCTCATCCCAGGAGAAAAGTGCGCTCTCTCGATACAACTCGGTCTCCATGCTCCGCAGACGGACCACAGGCGTTTACCGGCACCAGCGTCTGCGGAGAAGCGAGCGCAACGTGGTTGTCACCAAAGCCACGCCCTTGCCCTCGTGCCGCCACGCTGGATCGAACCTCGGGTGCATTCAGGGCAAGCGCTGCTCCACGAGTCGAGCTTGTCATGACTTTTGGGATTACTGGAATTGCAGCATCGATAACCCGCATTGCTTATGCATCCGGTGACGTCCAATGAGCATGATGGGTAGCGTTCCAGAGAAACAACAACCAGGCGCTACGTTCCCGTACGTATCTCCAAACGCGCTGTAGCGTGCCGCTTCTAGCAGCTTCAAGCTCCGAGCAGAGCACAGGCACGCTGTAGGAGAACCGCCTGTGCAGCGGCTTCACGCTGTTCGGACGCCGCTGGTGGAGAATGCTTCCTGAGACTCGTTACCGGAATGCGGCACCGATGATGGTGTGTTCTGGTTTGCACACCGCTTGAGGTCGAAGGGTGCCGGCAGCCGGCATGGACGCTGCGACCTTTCGAATGACATTGCGTATCTCATGTACGATATTCATGTGATACGGAACGAGTACGGTTCTCTGAAAGGACGGAATTCAACAAGATTCCCATGAGTCGAGCACTGGACAGCACGCTGCAGACGGATTTTTTTCGGGAATTATGGAGCCAGCCTCGATACGCCTGTTGGACGAACGAGACGCCTTGCGTTCCGTGTGTCAGTCCGTGGACGTCTGGGCCATGATGAGGCATCAGCGAATAATGATCTGCGTATGAACATGCTTTTTATATGACGGTTCCTGTGAAACGCAGCGCTCTGGCGTGCTTCCTGGATCACCTTCACCGGAAACGCAGACCGACACATGATCTGCGTATGAACATGCTTTTTGTATGACGGTTCCTGTGAAACGCAGCGCTCTGGCGTGCTTCCTGGATCACCTTCACCGGAAACGCATACCGACACATGATCTGCGTATGAACATGCTTTTTATATGACGGTTCCTGTGAAACGCAGCGCTCTGGCGTGCTTCCTGGATCACCTTCACGCCAACAGCATGAGTGGACAGCGCCAGCAGTACCCCGTGCATGACCCACACGATACCACGGTGACGATTCCCGTCACTAGACCTATGGTGCAAGCTGTGCGCTCAAACCTGTTATACGCTGACCAATGCCGTACGCATGGTCGGCACGATGTTGTGCAGCAGACACGCAACCGACTGGCATTGAACGCGCTTATGTTCGCTGGTTTGTCTCTGCTGTCAGTCCTGTCCATGGGTACGCATGTCAATGCAGCAGCGCAAGCTCCGGATACTCTAGAACAATCGTCTCGTTGGGGCGCGAGCAGCGACTCATGGACTTGATTCTCAAGTTTGTTTCACATGCGCTGCGGTGTATAGCTGGGGATCGGAATCACGGTGCAACGTATCCTATCGATGTCGAAGAATTGCCTATATGATATATGTTCTTTACTGAACAGTGAAAGGAGGACGGGATTCCTCTTTCTCGTCACACATAACACAGTACGCTGATGGTTGAGGAAGCCTGAAACAAACACGTATATGCGCTTTGGGACAAAAACCTGTATTATCAAAGAGCGGTTGCGGTTAATCGTAGAACACGACCCGTTGATCGTCTTACAGGAGGAGGAAACAGGATCATAGAAGTTGCCACCACAGGCATCTCTGATTCCCGAGAGCTTGTTCGCATGGTCCAGAACACACTGGGATACAATTGCAACAGACTCCTAGTTCACGCACGGTGATCTTTCACCAAACTCGTAACGACAGCGTTCCTGGAACATCAGTAACGATACACAGCAGCGGGACGTTGGTTTGCTTTTTTCAGTTGATGAGGCTTGCTTCGGACGAAATCATCAAAGCATATATGAATGTTGGCGGAGCATGGAACCCGTTCCACGTAAGATCGAGCTCGAAAAGAACGTGGATAACACTTGTTCTCGGGGGAGCTGATGCAGTCGGCCGCCTCAGGGTCGCTCGTGGAGGAGGCGCATACAACAGCACCCTCTTTGTCCAATCATTGAAGACTTTTCCACGGACGTCTGACGACGTCTGTCTACTCCACAATGTGGTATTCCACCATTCCCCTTGCGTTCGACCTTTTACCGGTTCTCTTGTGGTGGTTCCAGTTCACTTTCTGCCTGACAGCCGCGTCCATTGTTGCCGGAGCGATCTGTGAGCGGGTTCGCGTGTTCGCCTACATCGGGTTCGTTGCACTCATGATGGGTTTTGTCTACCCAGTGATCTCTCATGCCATCTGGAACGCCAACGGATGGCTGAATCTGTTCTACAACAAAGTCACAAATCCAACGACCGGTCATATCATCGGCAGCTTTGGCTTCTACGGTACCGCGGGCTCCATTGACTTTGCTGGCAGCGGCGTGGTGCATATCACTGGCGGTGCTGGAGCACTCGTCAGTGCAGTGATCATCGGACCTCGAATTGGGCGTTTCGATGAAAACGGGAAGGTCCGTCCCATTCCCGGTCATAACATCTCGTTGATTGTGCTCGGTGGTCTCCTGCTGTGGTTCGGATGGTTCGGTTTCAATCCGGGTTCGCAGCTGGGTGTGTTATCATATGCGGATGGTGGTAAGGTTGGTAGCGCAGTGCGCGGTGGCTTCAATAAGAACGGTGTACCGACCGTGTACTCGAATGCAGGTCAGGTAGCGCTCGCTGCTGTGAACACACTCGTTTTATCTGCATCTGCTGGGATCACGACGCTGATTATCGCGCGATTCGTGGACAAGTACTTTGACTGCGCCTCCATGGTGAATGGCTCTATCAGCGACACGGTGGCGGTTACATCTCCCTGTTCGACCATTCCGACGTACTCGGCGCTGTGTTGCGGGGTTATTGCGGGATGGATTTGGGTTTTCGGCGATAAGCTCATCCAGCGGCTGCGTATCGATGACCCGCTCGGCGCCGTTACCGTCCACGGGTTCGGAGGCACATGGGGCGTCCTCATTCCCGGCTTTTTCGCAAAGCCTGATACCGTCGCCATGGTTTATGGCTCGTACGATGGTTCAGGGGGGTGTATTCTATGGCTATGGAAAGCAGCTCGCTGCTCAGCTGACGGAGATTCTCTACGTTTGGCCGATTGTGGGAATGAATATCGGCGGCTACTTCTTGATCCTCAGGTTTCTCGGCCTGCTACGCGTCCCGCCGGAGGTGGGAATTCTTGGGAATGATACCTCGCATCATGGTGGCCCTGCTTATCCAGAGGACGACGTTGGCCTTGAGGAGGATCTTGCAATGCTGCGAAGCTACCAAACCTCACAGAAGGTGGTTCAGAAAGCGTCCAGCTCTGGCTCTCCTGCTGAAGAGCGCATTGCCGTCTAGGGATTGGAGCAGGTCTCCATCCCTATCGTCCACGTCATCATTTGTCTGCCTAGCGGTGATTACGGTACATTCGACGGTGCTCATGATCACCATGCGACGCCTACAAGTTTATTCGTAGAAGAGCCCTTTTCGTTTTGCTGAAGATGCCCAGTAACTGAACGGAGCGCTCGTGCCTTTCCCGCACTACACTGCACAGAGATTCGCTTCTGTCGCATGCTGGAAAAGACGACGCCCAAAAGTGGTCAACTGCAGGTTTAGCTCGATGAACGGAACGAACCGTTTCATAGTCAAGAGTCAAGCACGCTGGGCCAGTGCTCGACGCGCTCCCACAGTGGTGGTTGCCTTTTCAAAGCCCGCACAGTTTGATTTTAAAGCCTGCTTCACGCGACTAGGAGCAGGGCGCATGGCACCCAGATTACATCCAGGTCGTTGCGTTCCCCAAGTGCGTCGTTCCGCGCCAGCTGGCCTGCTTGCACCAACTTGCGGAGAGCGAAACTGCCACGAAAGACGTCACCGCTTCGGGTGAACGATGCCTCGAGCCGACTTTCGGACGGGTACGGCAGTGCCATTGTGTCTCCGTACGCCGTTCATCGTGGTGCGTTTGGTGGCAAGGCGAGCGCCCACCGAAAAGTCCAGTATCCCGCGGGTCGCCTTCTCGACCCAGCACTGAACCCCGAATGCAGTCCTAGCCTTCTATTCGTGGATTGTGTTCGTTTTCTGATAGACAAGTTCAGATTTTCTTTCGTAGTCGATAGGAATCGCTCTTCCAGGGTACAAACTAGGATACTAGATCATACGTCATAAAAGGCAACAATCGATTAGCAGGGCGTTGCCACGCCTCGTTCATCCTCAGCGCATTCCTGACGCACTAGTTCTTGCCATTCTTCACAACTGACTTGTGCGTTGGTGCATATCAGCGCTGGAGACTTGCACAGCCTAAACTTCAAGCTTGTTTACCCTTTCAATTCACCTCAGGGAGTTTTCCTCCTGGAAGACTGCGGTTCCGTAACGTTCACCTGGTTGACTCGACCGTTTCAGAGCGTCGGTACTGTCGTTGGTGCACAGGGTTGAAGCCTACGCAGCATGGCTAGTTCGTGGCACCCGGCTGCGGCCCCGTCACAAGTCTGCGCCCCAGACGACGTCTCTGCGGCCAGAGTTGAAGGTCGCTCAGCGAGCGGAGGCAGTGCTGTGCCAGATGGCGCGGGTGCCTGGCTCGGGCAACTCGGTGCCGCGGCTGGGACCCGCGAGCGTGCCTGGGGGCCAGCACCAACGAACCAGGGTCCTGTGTTCGTGGGTCCGAGACCTGGCGAAGCGGCTCTAGAACTGCCGCTTCCGCCTGAGCTCGCTGCGGAGCTTGCCGCGCGGGGCGTGCCTTTGCAGGGTGCAGGCGCACTAGCGCCACCGCCTGCACTTGTAGCGGAGTTTGGGAGACTTCAGGTACACGGCGCTGGACCAGTGCCCGCACACGGCCAGGCTGCACAGATGCATCTACCGAATTCGTTTCATTCCATGCAAGCTGCCTGGAACACATCCCAGTTTGGTGCTGCACCGAAGCACCACGGTGGGATGTCGGCAGCGCCACCGCTTGACCGTGCTTGGGCGAGCACTGCTTCGGGTAGAGCGCAGCAGCACCTGGAGCCAGGCATGCGTCCTATGGCCTGGAGCGGTCCATACAGGTCAGCGTACGCTCCGCGCTACACATCATTTTACGGCCCGCAGAATTTTGCCTCGAACTGGAGTAATGTGAGCCGGGCTCCAGAAACGCAGACTGAACAGGTGCACCAAACCGACCAGCAACGCGACGAGCTGGAACAGAGTGCGACTTCTGCAAGTTTAGGACAAGCAGAGCAGCGCGATGTACAAGCCACAGCGCATACGCAGGTCTCGATAGATGCACCTGCTGCGAGCGTTGACGCTGAGACGCCTTCGAGTCTGTCTTTCGAGGAACTGCTCCGTCAAGCACGCTTCGATCTAGACGACACATTCGACGACGACTATTTACATGCGTACGGGAGAGCGATGAACGATACAGCTTATCGTTTTCAGTACACCGCCGAGGAGAATCGCTACCTCACAGACGAGGGACGCGAATCGCAGACCGCTGACAACAGGGCTGCAGCACTGGCAGCGCTTGCGGAAGGCGAGCGCTTGTACGCAGAAGGTCGACTTGCCGAGGCGATTATGGCCTTCGAGGCGGCCGTCAAACTCGACCGAGAACTTTCACGCGCATGGTATTTTCTGGGCGTCGCCCATGCGGAGTCTGACCAGGATCCACAGGCCATCGCCAGCTTGAAACGAGCCCTGGAATGTGAACACAATGAAGCACAGGGCGACGACATGATCGCAGATACGCTTTTATGTCTCGGGGTTTCGTATACCAATGAGCTGAATCCATCCCAAGCGTTAAGATATCTGCAGCAATGGTTGGATCTGCATCCTAGTGCGCAGGTGCAACCTGCCTCTGCCCGGGCTGCACCGGTTTCCTCTGCGTCACCTGCGGACGAAACGTATCCCACGCCCACCAGTCAAGTCGACGAGTTGTATGCACGACAACGGGCGCTGCTGGAGAGAGTCCAGGATCTTCTCAGTCGTCATAACGATGCTCAGCGCGATGCCGACCTCTACTCGGTGCTCGGTGTGGTGCACTCGTTGATGCGCGATTACGACGCAGCGGTTTTAGCTTTCCGCCGTTCTGTGGAGCTCCGCCCCGATGACTACCGCCTATGGAACCGTCTGGGGGCGACGCTAGCCAACCATTTTCGGAGTATGGAGGCGCTCAGAGCCTACCGCAGCGCCATTGATCGGCGACCGAACTTTGTACGAGCCTGGGTCAATGTGGGTACCTCGTATGCGAACCAGGGCTCGTACCCGCAGGCCATTCGATATTATATTCAGGCGCTGCAGCGCAATCCTAGAGCATTGCACATTTGGTCATATTTGCGAACCGCTGCAATCGCAATGAATCGACTTGACATCCTCGCCATGGCCGAGGATATGAATCAGGATAACTTGGAGGCGATCGCCGCCGCCCTCGAGCAGTCGTCATGAGCGTTTACGGTGTCACGGTTGGAGCTAGGGGAGTCGAGAGCGCCCATTTCCAGTACGGGGTGGTGAATCACGCGCTCCAGTGCCCGATGGTACAACATGTGTCTGCGTACGCCGCAGCTTGGTCGAGTGGTGGCGTCATGAGCCCGTCGCCGCAAGTCTCTGAGATCAACCTGCATCCTGAGCGTGTTGTAAACGTGGCGAGTTTGTGTGTATGTGTGCGCTCGATGTGAGCTAGCCCGATACAAGATAGTGCGAGCACCCGATAGCGACAGGTTATCGCGTTGGATACGCAAGCTTATGCCTGCGCTTCACGACGAGGTGGCGTTCGAGTACCGGACAGGTGCAGGTGCACGTGAAGGTGTCCCGCTTCTGTTCAGAACGCAATGGCCATCATTCCTGGTTTTTCGGTGCATCTTTTCGTCTTAAGACAGCTTTAGTGAAACTGTTCGTATATTCAAAACTGTTCGCCAAGCAAGAGAACTACAGAACGAAAAGCGAGTCCATTGCCCTGTGGTGCTAAAGCGTTTCGCTGATTACCGTATTCAAACACCTGAACCACGCTCATACATTCACACGCTCACCGTCGTGCATCTACAGCTCTTGCTCACGCCAAAGACGAGACGCCTCCTCCCAAGCAACCCGAACGCGGCAAACGTACCGCTTTTCGAGGGTTTCACGACGACGAGAGGCGGCACGTCGCAAGGCGGTGTCGTGCGCAGCGCCCTGTCCTCGACATTTCCGGGAACGCGTCTCGAGCTTTGCACGCTGTGACGTGTTCCTAAAAAAGTGGGTGTTCTGTGTACATGGTAGCGAGACTGCGTGGGCATCGTGTGTGCCTTTGAATTGAGCAGGACAGCACACAGCGTTCATGGCGTCGTCTGAGGCGAATCACGCCGGTGTTTCGGGCAACCAAGGAACTGCACCAGAGACTAGCCAAGGTGCAACGAGCACGCCTCGACAAGCGACCACAATGCTGCCAGGCTACGGAGGTGCCTACGGTGGTGGCTACGGTGGTGGCTACGGAGGTGGCTACGGTGGTGCTGGTTATACCGGGGGCTACTACGGAGGCTACGGTATGGGTGGCGGTTATCTGGGGAACTTTTACGGCCCGGGGACGTACTACGGAGGTCTCGGTTCTGGGCTCTATGGCGGGTACGCAGCACTAGCGAGCCGTTTCACCAATGGTGTCGTGAATGACGGGCACTCGACAACATCTCAGGCGCTGGGGGTGCTCCAGTCCGTCATGGCTCCCGGTCAGTCGGCAATGGCGACCCTGCAGAACGTTATGCACGCAATCGCACGAGTAACCGGTATTCTGGAGGAGAATATGCGCACCATCCATATTCTCTTTGACAGCGTGTTTGGACTCGTTTATAATCTAACATTTTTAAGAGAGGAGTTGCGGGGTGCTCTGCAACACTTTCGACCCAAGTCCTGGTTCACAGAGTGGCTGCAGCGAATCCTGGGCCTCTGGCGTCTCTTGTTACTGCTTGCTCTGACACCATTCTCGCTCCGATTGCCGCCTGTTGCGGCCGTTCTGCGCTTTCTCGGACTGGTACCGAGGGAGCAACAGCCTATAGAGAATGATTCAGACACGGATTCGTTCTCCGATACGGATAGCGAGGAATCGCACCATGTGGGTGCGTCGAATCCGCGGACGACTTTGTCATGGTCGGCGAGAACGGCTGCAGCTGCGGCGAATGAACGACAGTCGCTATGATTGCAGAGCGCAATCACGCTTCCATTGACAACGTGCAGGTGAACCTGCTGATACCAGCAATGGAAACGAGAATACCCCGAGCAGCGCGGAAAGTCAGCGTAGAGATCGGGTGCTTCGTGCGTTCGATGTTGCAGCGCGCTGCACTGCCGGCAACGTCAACACGACGTGCAGCGTTTGACGTGCTTGGAACGCAACACGGAAGCCTGTCAACCGGAAGCAAATGTGCGGCTTTGTTTTTGGATAACCGTGTTGCTGAATCTCGCCAAGACGAGGTAGAGCAATGCGACACCGGCTTCATGGTGCGCTACGCTTCATGGGTACGCAGCGTTTGCCAGAAATGGAGGCAACGTACGACCTCAGGCAGTTTTCGGTGAGGCGCTCTGCCTCTAGGATTGCCGAACCTCGTATTAGCGTCGCTGAGTCGCGTGCCGTATCGGTAATGACCCCGTGGCGTTTCGTGTGGTGTTGCGCAGTTGCCTCGGGCGCATGATCATGCAGACTTTCATCAAAACTGGGCGTTTGTCCACACTGCGAGCGACTCTGAACGGATGTCCGGCACATCGTCCCAGGCGAGGCGCCTATCGCACCAGAATTGTATACTTCAGCACCGACGGAGTGTCTCTGGTCCGTGAACACGCTCCCAGATGGACTCGAATCAATGATGCGATGATGCGAATGTCGATCATGGACGCTTTTTTCGGGTGTAACGACGCTGCTTCATGCACGGAGCTTTGTAGCTTGGCCAGGAAACGGGTATACACAGCGCGTCGTGAAGCATCGCGTTCGACAAGTACATGCTTTCCACTATGTGCACACATACATTCCATATGAACCTTGAATACATGCTTGGATCACCGAGCGTATCGTGTCATTGCCGATGCTGCATGTCCATTAGGGAGCCCAATGTACTTGAGGCAGTGTCGAATGTTTCCAGGAAACGATTCTCGTATGGATGAATGCCGCCCATACAAAGCGGACGCTCACGGGTTCACTGCAGCCACCCGAGAACTGTCCTTGACTCGGCGCTAGCAGCATCGACGGAGCATTACGCCTACACCAAATGATTCCCGCTGATACCTCGAATACACTGAGGACGTCAGGGCGCTTGCCGTAGCACCTGACGATGCCCGTATGCCCTCAACGTGTTTCCGCGAACAGCTTCCGTTGTGCCGCCACCAACGGCATTCCGTAAAGGCAACCGGTGCATTGGGAGCGCTCCCTTTTTCGAACCGAGATGTCGTTGGTCTTGTCGTTGTTCCGGGGGGTACTGGTACGAGCCTCCAGGGACCGGACGCATTCACCATTCCTGTAGAGCGCGTTCTAGTCTAGTCGCTCACGCGCAAGCGCGATGCACTTTTGAGTAGCCATATTCTCTTCGTCGACACCAGGTCTGCGCGAGTTACGACGTCACACTGCTACTGCTGCTACTGCTGCTACTGGTAGCCGGTACTCCCTGCTGTCGAGCAATGCCTTTCTGTGTGGGCGTACGCGACTCCGTTATGATTGCGCACTCCTTTCGAGGTGAAGCTTTCGGGTGCGCCCAGAACCTACACGGTGCAACGTATACAGTGGAGGCGGAGTTCTTCGCCGATGCACTCCAGCCAGACACGAACTGGGTCATCGATATCGGGGCAGCGTCCAAGGCGCTAGCCACTGCTCTTGAACCGTATCAGTGCCGCAACTTGGACGACCTCGAGGAGTTTCGTGGACAGAACACGACCACTGAGTTTATGGCGCGGCACATCCATAGCCGTTTGCGGACGCTCCTCTCGTTCCAGGGCAGACTCCGAGTGACCCTGCACGAGTCGTTCAAAGCGTGGGCCTCCTTCGAGGCCTAGCACGTTCGAGGTAGCGCGGGTTGTGCACGTTCTACGGAATAGGTACAAGTCTGGTGATGCCCTGTTCCAGCAGAGACCAAGTCCGTGCTGTGCGTGTTTAGAGACGGCTGGCGTGCGTACGACAAGTCCACCTGGAGCCTTGTACCCACATACAACCGATTCATTTCCAGTGAATATCCGTGTTCGTAAGTGCCTCGCCCGCCGGGCGACCAGCGCTGCTGCCGCTGTTCAACGGGCATGCTGCCAGGTGCCAATGGACGCATATGCAACGCCCTATGCAGGAAAGCACAAGAGCTCCAGGCGTATGCGCTCACAGAGCTCGTTCAGAAGCGTCAGGTCTCGCTGGCGATCTTGGCTGCTTACGAAGGCACCGGTTATGCGCTGATCGCTGGACTCTTGTCTGGCAAGCGACGTGATCGTATGGAGCCGATCCAAGCACAACGTTGCCTGCTCCAGCGGGATCAGTGGCAACAGCGCCAACATGATCCCACCGAATGCACCCTGCACGAGTCCGATACAGCGAGTGTACCAGCGGAGCGAACGCTTCGAATGTGTGTGCGGTGATCCCTCATCAAGTGCTTGGTGTAGCGCTATGAGGCGTTGCGTCCGTGACGAATATTGCCGTTGGATTCGTTCGAGAATCACAAGGCACAGAGGATCCGCATACGCGATGCTCTCCTCGAACGATGACACAGGCGAGCTCGTTTCCATGAGCGGGTCATCGTCGGGGAACGCGCTTTCCGCACGATTCAAGGATGTCGCGTGATCAGCACGCAATGCTCCCGGTGCGACAACCTCCGTACATGAAGCCGCATATTCGTTGCATAAAAGGGCTCGCCAGTAGGCTACGAGGCGCTGACGACGCTGCTCGTCGCTTTGTTTCATTTCATCGACCGCAGCAGTGACATCTGACGTCGTCGTTGTCGTCGCCATGGAATCCATATCGAGAAGCGCGCTCCAGACGTGTCTGCCTGCGGAGCGGAGCACGTGTTCCAGTGATGCTCCCGCGCCCTCTAATCGTAGGAGCGATTCCGCCAGTGAAACCGGTCGGAAAAAGGGCAAGCGCGCCTCGATAAACAGCGGAGCAGCCTCTGGAATGATCAGGCGTCGCCCGCAAATACGTTCAAGCCAGGCTCCGATGCGTCGTTGCTGAACGAGCCACGGTTGCCAGCGCATCCGATACGCAAGCGCTGAACGCTGCACAAGCCAGGGCCAAACGGTTGCCCCGAAGCAAGCCCACGATTGTTGCATGACCTCGAGAAGGTCATCCGCAGGATCCGTAGGTGCAGCGGCCGTAGCGGCACCAGTTGCTCCTTCAACGCCCTGGGAAACGCAGCTCCATAGAGGCGCCATCCAGAAGCGTCTGAGCATTTGCTCAAGAAGCGCGTCTTCGTCTGGTTGCAAGACGATTTGGTAAGGTCGGAGGTCAAAATCCAGCAGTCTCCAGAAGGATTCCGAGGGCGTCTCGGAGCTGTTCGATGACGGGGCCAGGAGCCATACGCACAGCAGGCGGGCGAGGCGTGCAGCACCGCCTGACTCGCTGGTGTTCCCAGAGGCACCGCACATCGCGTAGAGAGCTTCGTAGGAGAGGCCCGAGCGAAGCGTTGCGCCACAAGTAGCCATGAGCTGGGCGCTGACCAGCGCCAGGGGCGCGTTTTGCTCCATATCCAGAACCAGGTTCATGACGAGTCGGATAGGACTCAGCGTCGGCAGACTGTCAGCGTACTCGCGCAGAGAGGTCAGCTCCCGCTGCAGGTACGCCTGCGAGTCACGGGAGCGACTCAGACGCAGGCGTCGGGCGTGGTACGCGGCTCGAGAACGATGCGCCCATGCCCCGTGGATCAACATGCGGGCAAGGCCGTAGAATGCGTCAGACGCTTCCAGGACGGGGAGCAGCGGCACCTGCTCCGTCAGCGCCGGGTCTACGGCAAACTGGATGTAACGAGCGAGCCGCTCGATGGAGCGTGGTGTCCACTGATCATTCGGCATCAGGTGAGGCAGGGATTCCAGTAGCTCCGCCTCGCCCGACAGGTCTGCGTCATTGCTGGGCAGGGCGCCTGCCGTGTGGCGCGGTGCCTGCTGGGGCTCCCACCACTGCGCTGCATACCAGACTCGATAACCGAGGCGGGTGAGCGCTAGGGCAGCTCTCGGGTCCGACTCGCAATCGTGCAACAGCCAGAGAAGCACCCGAAGGAGTCGATGAGCGCGCCGGGTTGGCTGCCACGGATACTCTCTGAGGATGCTCGTCAGCAAGCCGAACCAGGCATTCGCTAACAACGCTGGCCATCTATTGCTCTTATATGCGGAAAGTGGCATTTGCTGAAGCAGAAATCGAAGCGTTTTCGCCGGATCCATCAGTTGAGCCTGAACCAGATGATCGAGCGCTTCAAGTGCATAGGCTATAGCGTCGTGTCCCGCGTTTGTCTCGCGCATGCGGAGCACCACTGCCTGGATCAAAGCGAGCAACTGCATGCCGCGAGCAGGCACAGACGAGCAGAGATCTCTCACGCTTTTCATGTAAAGCGATAATACTGAGGTTGCATATTGGTGGTCTCTGTTGAGAGCCCTTGATAGCCCCTGTTCGAGAAGACGCTGCGCTCGAGGCAGACGAAGCGCGAGTCGCCCGAGAATCGTGACCCATAGCCGCTCCCAGGCTAGTCGGTGCTGCTCACGCGCTTCGCGCAGCGCTTCACCGAATACCAGCTGAATACAGGGCAGAAACGTTTTCAGGAATACCTCATTGTTCTGCACGAAGCTCTGCATGCAGTCAATGAAGAGACAAATGTTCAGACCGGTGACGAGTTCTCCGGTACGCAACGTTACAAGTAACGCCGCTATCACAACATAAAGAACCTCGATGGGGTACTGCGTTTTGCCATGCGACAGGCGATTCCTGTGCGCCAGCTTCAGAATAACCGCACCCTGCACCTGTGGCTGGTGTACAGCGAACAAGTAGCTGACAAACAACGGCAGTGGAATGCGTTCGGATTCTTGGCTCCACAGCCATTCGGCGAGCTTCTCCAGATTTGACTCAAGTGCAAGCACATGCCCAATCGTCTGGTAGAGGGCACGCGTTCGCGGAAAAAGACTTTGGGTTCGCTCTAGAAGTGCCTCGAGTGCATCCGATAGATCCGCGACATGCGACAAGTGCTCGCTGTTTGTCGAAGAACCCAGTATACGGACCGTCCAGAAGAGTCGCACATCGACTCGCTTCCAATCGTAGAGATCGGTCAGTTGCTCTTTGCTGGGTCCCATCGAAGAAAACCAGACGGACCCATAGCGGTCAAGTGCATGCCAGTCATGCAGCAGAAGGAGCACTGCCGCAGAGTCCCGATGCTCCCGAAAAGCATCCCTCCTCGATAGCATCGACCGAGTCTGGCCCACACCGGCGATAACGCTGGGATCAGGCACTGATGCTGTCCCAGACAGGAAGGCCTCCATGCGAACCAGATACCACAACAGCATAGAAACGTCGGGTTGAGGAAATCTTTCCAAAATCAGACTGAACTCTTCAGATGGAAATTGATCTCCTCGATACTGAAGCAGGAGGTACAGCGCTGCCTGTGCAAGGTTGCTGGGCAGTGCATAGCGGAGGAAGATTCTCCGCGCTCGCGAAGCCGTACTCGGGGTCATAACCGCTTGCAAGTACGCCGCGGCGATGTTGGTAGTTTGCCTGACAAGTTCATATTCAGGCATCGCTGGCAGCGCTACCGCGGAGCGTTCCAGATACGCGCGATCTGCAAGTGCAGCGACAGCACAAGCCAGTTCCTCTCGGTCGCTGTGAGCGGCTGCGAGCAACATGACGCGAGCACTCGTTTCATCGAGCGCCACCAGTCGCCAAGCAAAGCGCGCTACGAAACACTCGGCTCCATTTCGCACTTGAGGCAGACAGCTGCGCAAAGCACGTGCTATGGAAGTGCAGGTTTGCTCAGACGCGCGCGCCCACTCCGAAAGCAGCGTTTCAAGGACGACGTCGATCTCCCGCAGGCTACCCTGCGTCAACAGCCGCTGCACTTGTTCTGGTATTGGTTCATTCGAGTGTACACGTACCGCGGTTTCGCCCGAGACAGCGCGTTGCTGGCCATATCTCTGGCTTCCCGACACCTCCTGGAACCAACACCGAGCTAAGCGCTGCGCTTCTGCGACCCGAGTGTGCAACGAAACGAGACGAGTCGGGTCGCGTTCGGGGAGCATGGGCGACGAATCTACACGGGTACCAGCGCGTTGAACTCGAAAGGATCAGGATCAGGGCATCCAGCGCGCTGCACCATGGATGTGGCATGCAGTGGACCCCACCAGGTATGCAGAAGGTCTGCAGGAGGTCCTTAGTAGCTCCTTCGTCGACGCTGGACAAGTAATGAAATGGAGAGCGGTTGTGAGGACTCGAGCGTCCGTAGGCGCTCCCATACGCTTGTCCTTTATATATATTTATATTCCTAAAGATATAATACAGTATAGCATCGTGCAACAGCCCTCTGGGCGCTGCTCGCCGCGGCCGCCACTTGCCACCACGTACTTGCTACTTCTTCAGGAGCTGTGTCAACGCAACGGAGGCGACCTGGTGTCGTCGAGGACTCGTTTCGACGCCTGCACAACTTCAATCATGACGGAAGTCGCAGAGTCTGTTCCAGAAGCGCCTAGTGTGCCCGCACTACCGGTAGTGGTTCCCGAGGAGGAAGTCACGGACGTGAACACCGCACTGCGGATCGTGCTGCGAAAAGCGCTTGCTCACGGTGGTCTGTCTCGCGGTCTGCGCGAGTCTGTGCGTGCGTTGGATAGCCGCAAAGCACGTTTATGTGTTTTGGCAATGAGCTGCGACGAGCCTGCGATGGTAAAGCTCGTGCAAGCACTCTGTGCTGAACACGGGATCAACCTCATCTGTGTTCCCGATGGAAAGGAACTTGGCGAGTGGGCCGGCCTCTGCAAGCTGGACGCTGACGGAACGCCGCGGAAAGTCGTGTCGTGTTCCTGTGTCGTTGTGAAGGACTTTGGTGAGCCGAGCAAAGGACTTACCTTTTTGGAAAACTACCTGAAAGAGCAGTCATGATTTTAAAGCTGACGATGCATGTACCGCATAGCGCATTGACCAGTTTCCAGTTTCCAGTCTCCATGCATGCAGGCTTCGCTGTCGCGCAAAGCCGCTTGTCTGTTTGGATTGCACGAGTCCAACACCGTATGCAGCGAAAGCGAGCACACGAACAGCAGTGAAGGGTGCGCGATGCTCGCTCTGCTAGCTGGCTGGCTGGCTCTGGTTGGTCTGTATTCCAAGCAAACCGTTGGCCGCATCCGAGGGCCTTGTAGCTCGACCGATTCTCAGCAGATACAGTTTACAAGGCA
>Ga0123519_10005739_pt1 | contig 19699 bp, 19 predicted proteins | sample YelNatPaOPRAMG02_FD_87396 | JGI IMG/M metagenome (GOLD analysis project Ga0123519, IMG submission 87396) | Hot spring microbial communities from Yellowstone National Park - Yellowstone National Park OP-RAMG-02 (version 2) | ecosystem: Environmental > Aquatic > Thermal springs > Hot (42-90C) ...
CCTCGAAGCGCTGACCTACGCCAACTTCATCTGCAACGAAGACGGCATGGACCCGATCTCGTTTGGTGCCACCGTCGGCGCGGTGATGGAGCTGTACGACCTCGGGCTGCTGACCAAGGAGCAACTGGGCATCGAAGCCCCGTTCGGTTCGGCCAAGGCGCTGGCCTACTTTGCCGAAATCACCGCCCGCGGAGAAGGCTTCGGCAAGGAAATTGCGCTGGGCAGCAAGCGGCTGACCGAAAAATACGGCCGCCCCGACCTGTCGATGAGCGTCAAGGGCCAGGAATTCCCGGCCTACGACAGCCGCGGCATCCAAGGCATGGGGCTGGCGTATGCCACGTCCAACCGCGGCGCCTGCCACCTGCGCGGCTATACCGTGGCGTCGGAAGTGCTGGGCATTCCGGTCAAGACCGACCCGCTGACTGCCGAAGGCAAGCCCGAACTGGTCAAAGCCTTCCAGGACGCGACAGCAGTGTTCGACTCGGCCGGGGTCTGCGTGTTCACCACCTTCGCCTGGACCATGGCCGACCTGCAGCCGCAACTGGCTGCGGCCTGCGACGAGAGCTTCACGATGGAAAACCTTGCGACCATCGGCGAGCGCATCTGGAACATGGAGCGCGACTTCAACCTGCGCGCCGGTTTCACCGCCAAGGACGACACCCTGCCGCCGCGGCTGCTCACCGAACCCGCCAAGACCGGCCCGGCCAAGGGCCTGGTCAACAAGCTGCCGGAAATGCTGCCCAAGTATTACGAAATCCGCGGCTGGACGGCCGAGGGCACGCTCAAGCCCGAAACCCGCGCCCGGCTGGGGCTGTAACTGCTGGCAGCCGCCGCGCTGTGCCCCCCGTTGGGGTGGCTGCAGCGCGGCGCTCAGGTCGCGTGTTGGCGGTATGACCGCCCGCAGCGGGCAGATGCCCCGGGCGAGCCGACACCTTGGCGATGAAATGAGGCATCCCGCATGAAACACCACGTGATCATCGGCACCGGCCCCGCCGGGGTCGTCGCTGCGGAAACACTGCGCAAGGTCGCCCCGGGCGACACCGTCACCCTGATCGGCGACGAGGACGGCCCGCCGTATTCGCGCATGGCCATTCCTTACTTGCTGCACGGTGACATCACCGAGCGCGGCACCTGGCTGCGCAAAGACCCGCAGCATTTCAAACGCCTGGGCATCGCGTTGCGGCACGCGCGGGTCAAGGCGGTCGATGCCAACGCGCGCAGCCTGCGGCTGGACGGCGGCGACACCCTGGCGTTCGACACCCTGCTGATCTCCACCGGCTCGACCCCGGTGCTGCCGCCGATTCCCGGCATCCACGCGCAGCGGGTGCACACCTGCTGGACGCTGGACGACGCACGCGACATCGAGCGCTACGCCGTGCCCGGCGCGCGGGTGATCCAGCTCGGCGCCGGTTTCATCGGCTGCATCATCATGGAAAGCCTGGTGCGCCGCCGCGTGCAGCTCGCCGTGGTGGAAATGGGCGACCGTATGGTGCCGCGCATGATGGGCGAGACGGCAGGCGGCATGATCCGCGACTGGGTGCAGGGCAAAGGCGTTGCGGTGCATACCGGCACGCGCATCGAGTCGATCGAGTCCAACCCGGCCGATCTGGCCGCGCCGCTGGCTGTGCGGCTGTCCAGCGGCCAGCGGCTGCCGGCCGATCTGGTGATTTCCGCCGCCGGGGTCAAGCCCAACATCGGCTTTCTCGAAGGATCGGGCATCGCCTGCCTGCAGGGCGTGCTGACCGACGAGCGCATGCAGACCAATGTGCCGGGCATTTTTGCCGCCGGCGATTGCGCCGAGGCGTTCGACGCGGTCTACGGCAAACCCATCGTCAGCGCGATCCAGCCCAACGCGGTCGATCAGGCGTATGTCGCGGCGCTGAACATGGCCGGCAAATCCACCCGGCTGCGCGGGGTCACGCAAATCAACGTACTCGACACCCTGGGGCTGATTTCCAGCAGCTTCGGCCAGTGGCAGGGCAAGCCCGGCGGCCAGGGGGTGGAGCTGACCGACCGCGGCGCGTTCCGCCACCTGAGCCTGCAGTTCGACGGCGAGGTGATGATCGGCGCCAACAGCATCGGCAGCACCGAGCACATCGGCGTGCTGCGCGGCCTGGTCGAAGGCCGGGTACCGCTGGGCGAGTGGAAAGACGCGCTGCTGCGCGACCCGACGCGAGTGATGGAGGCTTACCTTGCCTGCGCGCAGGGCCAGCAGCGCCGCGGCGACACCGTGCACCACTAAAAACCGATCTGCCGCGATGACCCAGCCGACCGCCGACCCTCCCGCGCCTGCCGATCCGCCCGCTGAAAGCCCCTCTGGCAGCGTGCACATCACCCTCAAGCTGATGGCCACGCTGACCGACTACCTGCCGCAGCCGCGGCAGGGACACCAGATCAGCCTCACCCTGCCGGCGGGAACGACCATACAGGACGTGGTCGAGCGCTTTCGCCTGCCGTGGCAACTGGTGCATCTGGTGCTGGTCGACGGGGTCTACATCTATCCCGACCAGCGCGACCGGCGGGTGCTGCGCGACGGCGAGACGCTGGCGATCTGGCCACCGGTGGCCGGCGGCTGATGTTCATCTCCGGCGCTCCGCCGAGCGCGCGGCTGGAGATGACGCTCACGCGCGAAGAGTTCGCCCGCCAGTTGCAAACCGCGTTCGGCGGCATGCAGCGCTGCGGTATGGATTGTTTTTGCGGCAACGACGACGGCTGCACCTGGAGGGTGCGGCTGCTGCCGGCAGCGCCGACGCGTCTGGGCAGCCTGGCGCTCGAACGCTGGACGGCGGAAGTCGCGCTGCACGCCGCAGAGCCGGCACGCCAGCGCTGGTGGCAGCGCTTCACTTCGCATCTGCAGCGAGGTGGCGGCTGAGCATCGTGCCGGCCGCGGCATCGACGCGTTGCGCCGCATGCAGAATGTCGTCGAGGATGTGCGGCACCTCGAACACGGCCCGGTTGCGGTACGCCGCCACCCGTGCGCGGTACTGCGGCAGGGCGCGCACGAACCCGGGTAGCGCCGTGCCGATGGTGCGAAAACTCGGCAGCACCAGACCGTAACCGTTGTCGCGCACCCAGTCGGTGTTGTAGCGCTCCTGCGGCATGGTCCAGGCGTTGCGCGTGACGATCACCGGCAGCCCCAGATGCAGCGCTTCGCTCAGCGAGCCGGGCCCCGGTTTGCCGACGAAAAAGTCGCCCAGCCGCATCACCTCGGCCACCGCGCTGGTGAATCCCATGACGTGCCGTGGCGCCGTCGCCGGCAGGGCGCGCAATTTGTCGGCCAGCCGCACATTGTGGCCGCAAAGCAGAATGAGCTGCACGTCGGGCAGACGTTCGGCGATGGTGAGCATGCTGCGCGAGCCATGCCCGCCGAACGACACCACACCGACGGCACGCTGCGGGTCGAATCCCAGCTCGCGCAGGCGCGCGTCGCGGTCGAAGTCTGCCGGGGTGAGGTAAAAGTCCGGGCGGATGATCATTCCCGACGTGGCGTGCACCTTGTCGGCGGGAAAACCGGCATCCAGCGCCTGCTGCACCGCCCGCGGCGTGCCGCAGATCAGGTGCTGGTCTTGCCCCGGCTCCATCCAGAAATGCGGCGGGAAATCGGCCAGATCGGTCAGCAGCGTGACGTAAGGCACCCCGGGCAGCGTCGCCACCAGGCTTTCGTACAGCGCCCGGTTGAAGTTGGGGATGAGCGACACCACCAGATCGGGCTCGGTGCGCAGCCAGTGCAGCCTGAGGATTTTCAGCAGGGTGGGATGCAGCAGTCGCAGCGCGCCCTGCAACAGCTTGAGCTCATGGCGCAGGCCGATGGTCAGCCCGCGGGCCAGCCGGGCGTTGTAATACTCTTCCGGCGAAAACGTGTATTTGCGCAGCGTGCCCTGCGGATCGAGCACCTCGGTGAGGTTGACCAGCCGCACCTGCCACGGCAGGCCTGCCTGCTCGATGCTTTGCTGCAGCGCCAGCGCCGAAGCGCGATGGCCTCCGCCCGCGTTGAAATAAATCAAATCGACGGTTTTCATCCTCAGCCCTGCCTGACCGCGGCACCGGCCGCGTTTTGCGCGTGCATGACAGAATAATCCTGTCATGCCGTTGCCGTCACGCCGCGGTGCCGCCGCGGGCCGGGTCACGCTTCGGCCTGCGGGTTGTCGAGGCTGAACACCTCGGCGTTGTCGTCATACGCGTAGATTTCGGCGTAGCGTCCCCAGTCGATCGCGGTGTCGAGCACACGCCGCGCCTCGTCTTCGCTCAGGTGGTCTTCGAGTTCGGTGAGGAAACGCGAGTCGGGGGCGCGGTGGTTGAAACGCTCGTCGAGCACGCTACGGATGCGCGCCACCAGCGGCACACGGTCGAGCAGGTGACGGGCAAAAATCTGCTTGCGCTCCTGCAGGCTGCCATCGACGAAGGTGCGTCCTGCCGGCAGCAGCATGATGTCGCCGTCTTCGACCTGGGCAAAGCCGAGCAACTCGGCGCCCTCGATCAGTGGGAACAGGTCGTCGACCGAAAAGCGCATGTCCTCGGCGAGCTCGGGCAGGCTGATGCGGGTGTTGGCGGTGTTTTTTTCCAGCGCGTCGAGTTCTTCGAGCAGACCGGCCAGCGCGTTGACCGACAGCGACGGCAGCCGCAACCCGATTCCCGGCACCTGCCGGCGCGCGGCGTCGCGCCCGCCCGGACGGGCGGTCATCGCGCCGTAAATCACTTCGACCAGATCGCGGAACTCCTGCGACTCGCGGTTGCGCGGGTGCGGCAGGTGGATGCGCATTTCGTTGATGATGCGCCCCGGATTGGAGCCCAGGATGATGATGCGGTCGGCCATCAGCACCGCTTCCTCGATGTTGTGCGACACCAGCAAAATGCCCCGCGTGGGGATTTTGCGCTCGGTCCACAGGTCGAGCAGGTCGGTGCGCATGGTTTCGGCGGTGAGCACGTCCAGCGCGGAGAACGGTTCGTCCATCAGCAGCACGTCGGGGTTGATGACCAGTGCACGGGCGAAGCCGACACGCTGACGCATGCCGCCGGAGAGTTCGCGCGGGTAGGCCGATTCGAAACCATCCAGGCCGATGAGGTCGATGGCGGCAATGGCGCGGGCGCGCCGCTCGGCAGGCGGCACCTTGAGCGCCTCCAGACCAAGTTCGACGTTTTGCAGCACCGTCAGCCAGGGCAGCAGGGCAAAGCTCTGGAATACCATCGCCAGCCCCGGCACCGGCCCGTTGATCGGCTGGCCGCGGTGCAGCGCCACACCGCCCGATTTGGGCACCAGCCCGGCGAGCATGCGCAGCAGCGTGGACTTGCCCGAACCCGAGCGGCCCAGCAGCACCAGGATCTCGCCTTCGAGCAGGTGCATGTTGACGTCGTCGAGCACCAGCAGTTCGGCGCCGTCGGGCGTGCGGAACGATTTGCGCAGGTGCTCGGTGCGGAAAATCTCCACCCGCGGCGCCGCAGCGGCGTTTGCCGGGGCGGGCTGTTGGATCGCGGCCATGCCAGCTTCCTCCTTCAATCGACTCAATCCAGCCGCACGCGGCGCTGCGCCAGGTCGTACAGCCGGTGCCAGAACAGGCGGTTGGTCAGGATCACCAGCAGCGACATCACGCCCACGCCGAGTGCGATTTGCGCGGTCTTGCCCTGTGCCGTGGTCTGACTGATGTAGGCGCCCAGCCCGGTGGCCACCAGCGTTTTGTCCCCCCAGCTCACCACCTCGGCGACGATGCTGGCGTTCCACGCCCCGCCGCTGGCGGTGATCGCGCCGGTGACGAAACCCGGAAAAATGCCCGGCAGGTACAGCCGCTTCCACAGCAGCCAGCCGCGCAGGCCAAGGTTTTGCGCCGCCTCACGCATGTCCGTCGGAATCGCCGAGGCGGCACCGACCACGGAAAACAGGATGTACCACATGCTGCCCAGGATCATCAGCGGCGCGGTCCACACATCGACATTGAGGTGCCAGTGGACGATGGCGACGACGAACAGCGGGAACAGCAGATTGGCCGGGAATGCGGCGAGAAACTGCGCCAGCGGCTGCACTTTTTGCGCCCAGCGTGGCCGCAGTCCGATCCACACCCCCACCGGCACCCACACCAGCGCCGACAGCGCCACCAGCACGAACACCTTGAAGCCGGTGATCAGCCCCAGCAGAATGACATGGCCGACCATCGGCCAGCCGAAATCGCGCGGCAGCACCTGCAGCAGCCGCGCCAGCGCCCACACGGCGAACACGGCGACGATGGCGTAAAACACCCCGTCGGCCCAGCGGCGGCGCGATGCGGGCGCGGCGGCGCGCAGCGGCACCCGCGGCGTCAGCCGCACGCTGGCTTGCCACAGCAGGCTGGGGATCACCGCCAGCAGCCGGAGCACGCGGGTACGGCGCAGAAAATCCAGCACCGCCGAGCGCGGCGCGTCGCCGGCGGCGGTCATCTCGAACTTGAACTTGTCCGCCCAGGCGACGATGGGGCGGAACAGCAGCGTGTCGTAGAGCAGGATGATGACGATCATGGCGACGATCGCCCAGCCGATGGCCGGCAGGTCTTTCTGCGCGATCGCCGTGGCGATGTACGAGCCGATGCCCGGCACCATCACCGTCTGGTTCGACACGGTGATGGCTTCGGAGGCGACGACGAAAAACCAGCCGCCCGACATCGACATCATGGTGTTCCACAGCAGCCCGGGCATGGCAAAGGGCAGCTCGACCTTCCAGAACCGTTGCCAGGCGTTGAGGCGGTACAGCGTGGCGGCTTCCTGCAGGTCACGCGGCACCGTCTTGAGCGACTGGTACAGGCTGAACGTCATATTCCACGCCTGCGAGGTGAATACGGCAAAAATCACCGCCAGCTGCACCCCGGCCAGGCTGCCGGGAAACAGCGCCATGAAGCCGGTGACGGTGATCGACAGATAACCCAGGATCGGCACCGACTGCAGCACGTCCAGCGCCGGGATGAGGATGCGCTCGGCGTAGCGGTTGTGCGCCGCCAGCCAGGCGTAGCCCAGGGTGAAGACGAACGACACCGCCAGCGCCGCGAGCATGCGCAGCACGGTGTACAGCCCGTACTCGGGCAGCACCGCCGGGGACAGCGAAATGTCCAGCGTCTGGCCGAGGTGGAACGGCACCGCCATTTCACGCCCGGCGTGCGCAACGATGAAAAACAGCGCGATGATCAGCGGCAGGGCGATCAGATCACGCCGGTTCGGCACCGGCAGCGGCGGCGGGCGGAAGTTCAGGGCCATGGGCAAAGCAATACGGTGGCAGACAGCGGCGGGAGGTCGACCGCCCTAGTCTAACCAGACCAGGTGACACAGCAGGACACGCCGCGCACAGCGCACTGCCTGTCACGCGGCGCGTGCACAATTGCAGCCATGCAAGCCAGAACCTACCTTCGCGCGTCGCTGCTGGCCGCAGTCGTCGTCATCGTTCTCAAGCTCCTGGCGTGGAAAGTCACCGGTTCGGTGGGGTTTTTGTCCGATGCGATGGAGTCGATCGTCAACGTCGCCGCGGCGGCGTTCGCGCTGTTCATCGTGCGCATCGCCGAAGCCCCGCCCGACGCCGACCATCCTTTCGGCCACACCAAGGCCGAATACTTCTCCAGCGGGGTCGAGGGGCTGCTCATCGCCGTGGCCGCGCTGCTCATCCTCGCCGAGGCCGGCCAGCGGCTGACGCATCCCGAGCCGATCGGCGCCGTGCCGCTGGGCGCGGCGATTTCGGCGCTGGCCACCGCCGTCAACCTCGGCGTGGCGCTGTGGATGCTGCGCGGCGCCCGGCGGCTGCGCTCCATCGTCATCGAGGCCGACGCCCGTCATCTCCTGGCCGACGTCTGGACTTCCGTGGGCGTGATCATCGGCGTGCTGCTGGTGCCGGTCACCGGCTGGCTCTGGCTCGATCCGGTGATCGGCATCGTCGTCGCGCTGCACATCCTCACCGAGGCGTTTTCGCTGGTCAAACGCTCGGTCGACGGGTTGATGGACAAGGCGATGTCCGCCGCCGATCTGGCCGATCTGCAAGCCATTCTCGACCGTTTCCGCTCCAGCGACATGCGTTTCGACCACGTCCGCACCCGCGTGGCGGGCACGCGGCGGTTCGTGTCGATGCACCTGCACATGCCCGGGCACTGGACGCTGCAACGCGCAGCCAACTGCCGCTACGCGGTGGAAAAAGCGCTGATCGAGGCGCATCCGGGAATGATCGTCACCATCGAAATGCTCACCTCAGCGCAGGAAACCCTGCAAGAGCAAAATGAGCGCCAGGGCGCAGCGCAGGGCGAGCAGAACTGCCCGCCACCCCCCGCCCAACCCACGCCGCATTGATGTGAAACGGAGACAACGATGCAACTCACCAGCCCCGCCTTTGCCGACGGCCAACCGATTCCGCCGCAGTACGCCTTCTGCAAGCCTGCCGTCGTCGGCCATGTGGCCCTGTCGCAGAACTTCAACCCGCCGCTGGTCTGGAGCGACGTGCCCGCAGGCACGCGAAGCCTGGCGCTCGTCTGCCACGATCCGGACGTGCCCAGCCGCGCCGATGACGTCAACCTCGAAGGCCACGTCGTTCCCGCCGACCTGCCGCGGGTGAGCTTCTACCACTGGCTGCTCGTCGACATCCCGCCCACGCGCAGCCAGATCGCTGAAAAAGAGTTCAGCCACGAGGTCACGCCGCGCGGCAAACCCGGGCCAGACTGCAGCGGCGGCATGCGACAGGGGGTGAACGACTACACCGCCTGGTTCGCCGGTGATCAGGACATGGCCGGGCAGTACTTCGGCTACGACGGTCCCTGCCCACCGTGGAACGACAGCCGGGTGCACCATTACGTGTTCACGCTATACGCGCTGGACGTGGCACGCTGCCCGGTGGACGGCGCGTTCAACGGCGCGCAGCTGCTCCAGGCGCTGGCCGGACATGTGCTGGCGCAGGCCAGTCTGACCGGCACTTACACCCTCAACCCGGCGCTGCGCACCGCATGACCGACACCTCCTCCCCCCCTTCCCGCCGGCCCAGCGGCTGGCGCGTGCAACTCAGCGGTTTGCTGGGTGTGCTCATCGGCATCGCCGTCCTCGCGGCCATTTTCTGGCTGCTGCGCCAGCGCCTGGTCAACGAGCCGGTGGACGCGGCGCAGCTGCAGCTCGCCGACGACAGCCCGTGCATGCACGCCGGACTGAAGGCGCTTGCCGCCGGCGGCAAGCCGATCACCTACGGCCAGCTCGGCCAGCTCAAAAAGCAGTGCGGCGAAACCGCCGACTGACCCCCTGCCCCCTGCCCGGACGGTGTGCACGCTCACGCCGCGGGAAACACCACCTGCACGCGCAACCCCGGCGCCACCGCGCCGGGTGACAGATCGCTGAGCGTGATGCTGGCCGCGTGCTGCCGGGCGATTTCACGCACAATCGCCAAGCCAAGCCCACTGCCCTCGCTGCCGTTGTCGAGGATGCGGTAAAACGGCTCGAACACCAGGGCGCGCTCGGCCTGCGGAATGCCCGGGCCGGTGTCGTCGACCTGCAGCACCACCGTGGCGCGCGCGCCGGTCGTGGCCTCGGGGCCGGCGGCGCGCAGCCGCAGGCTGACACTGCCGCCCGACGGGGTGTAGGTGATGGCGTTGTGCAGCAGGTTTTTCACCAGCTCGTGCAGCAGCAGCGCGTTGCCGTGCATCTGCAGCGGCGTCTGCGGGCTGTCGAATTCGACCTCCAGCCCCTTGTCCAGCGCCAGCGGTGCCAGCTCCTGCATCGCCTCGGTCGCCGGCTGGCGCAGGTCGATGGTCTCGAACACCGCGCGCGCCGCGCCGCCCTGGTTTTCTGCCCGGGTGAGCGCGAGCAACTGGTTGACCAGCCGCGTGGTGCGCTCCACGCTTTTGCCGATTTGCCGCAGACTGGCGCGCAGCTCCTGCGGATCGGTCTGCCGCTGCGCGAGCTCGGCCTGCATGCGCAGCCCGGCCAGCGGCGTTTTGATCTGGTGCGCGGCGTCGGCGACGAAGCGCTTTTGCGCCTGCAGCAACTGCCGCAGCCGCGCCAGCAGGCTGTTGATCGAGTCGACCAGCGGGGCGATTTCTTCCGGCGCCTCGCGCTCGTCGATCGGGCTGATGTCGTCGGCCCGGCGGCGGCGGATCCGCGCCTGCAACTCGTTGAGCGGCGCCAGCCCCTGCCCCAGACCGAACCACACCAGCAGAATGAAAATCGGCACGACGACGAACTGCGGCAGGATCACCCCCTGCACGATGTCGCGCGCCAGCCGGGTGCGCGCCTGCGTGTCCTGTGCCACCTGTACCAGCACCGGCGCAGACGCCGTCGCCGGCCACACCCAGACGCTGGCCAGACGCATGCCCTGGCCGGCGGTGTCGACGTCGCGCCACTGCACCTGCCACGCCCCGCCCGCATGCCCCGGCGGCAGGCTCGCCGCAGCGGGCAGTCGGGCATCGCCGGCGAGCACCGCACCGCCGCGGCTGCGCACCTGAAAACCGGCGATGCCGCCCACCGGCGGCTGCCGCAACGTCTGCTGCCACAGCGGCGACTGCACCGCGGTGCGCACCCCTGCGGTCTGGATCTGCGCGCCGAGTTGCTGCAGCGCCCGTTCGAGCGCCGCGTCGTAGGGTTTGGCGGCGATGGCCTGCGCCACCAGATAGGTGATGCCGATGGACAGCGGCCACAGCAGCAGCATCGGCGCGATCATCCAGTCGAGGATTTCGCCGAACAGCGAACGCGGCTGGCGCCAGCGGCTGCGCCGGGGCAGCGCGGCGGCGTCCGCGGCGGCACGTTCAGGCATGCGGCTTGGCGGCGTCGGCGCCCGGCACCGGCGGAGCGATCTTTTCCAGGCAGTAACCCAGACCGCGCACGGTGGCGATGCGCACCGGCCCGACCTCGCTTTTTTTGCGCAGGCGGTGCACGTACACCTCGATGGCGTTGGTGCTCACCTCCTCGCCCCAGACGCACAGGTGCTCGACGAGCTGATCCTTGCTCACCAGCCTGCCGGCGCGCTGCAGCAGCACTTCGAGCAGGGTCAGCTCGCGCGCGGAGAGTTCGACCACGGCGCCGTCGAGGGTGACGATGCGACCGTTGATGTCGTACTGCAACGGCCCGTGCTGGATGATGGCCGTGGCCCCGCCCATGCCGCGGCGCGACAGCGCGCGCACCCGCGCTTCGAGCTCGGCCAGGGCAAACGGCTTGGCCATGTAGTCGTCGGCGCCCAGATCGAGGCCGCGCACCTTGTCTTCGACGCTGTCGGCGGCGGTGAGGATGAGCACGGGCACGGTGGCACCGCGCGCGCGCAGACGGCGCAGCACCTCGAACCCCGGCAGGCGCGGCAGGCCGAGGTCGAGGATGAGCAGGTCGAAGGCCGTCGATTGCAACGCGGCGTCGGCGCTGTTGCCGTCGGCCACCTGATCGACGGCATACCCCAACGCACGCAGCGAACGCAGCAGGCCGTCGGCCAGGACTCGGTCGTCTTCCGCGATCAGGATACGCATGCGCTCGCCTCCTCCGTCCAGGCGGACCGCCGCACCGCGGTCGCCCTGGATCTGTGTTTGCGCCCGATTTTAGGGGGACTGCGGCTTGTGCAGCCGCAGCCGCATCACCAGCACGATCAGCGCCAGCACCAGGGTGATGGCGTTGGCGGCGACGATCGGCAGATTGTGCTGCAGCAGCCCGTACAGCAGCCACAGGGCAATCCCCGCGGTGAACAGCGAATACATGCCGAGCGAAATGCCCGACACGTCGCGGCTGCGCAGCGTCAGCCAGACTTGCGGCACGAACGACACCGTGGTGAGCACGGCGGCACAGTAGCCGACCAGGTCGATCAGGGATGCAGTCATCGCGCCGTCTCCCTGTCCTTTCACGCCGTCTGCATGAAGCTGTTGACGAAGGCCTGCAGCGCCGGCCAGGCGCCGCCGGCACGCGGATCGTTGACCAGCGCGGCAAAGGTGTAGCGCCTGCCGCTTCGCGCCTGGGCGTAACCGGCCAGGGTCAGCACGCCGTCGAGGCTGCCGGTCTTGGCGTGGATGCGGCCGGCCGTGTCGGCGTCGCGGAAATGGCGACGTAGCGTGCCATCCTCCCCGGCCAGAGGCAGCGAGGCGACGAATTCGGGCATCACCGCGCTGTGCCAGGCCGCACGCAGCAGGGCGTTGAGGTCGGCAGCCGACACCCGCGCGGTGCGCGACAGGCCGCAGCCGTTGTCCAGCACCAGCCCCGGCATCGGCAGACCGTGGGTGGACAGCCACTGCTGCACCGCCTGCTGCGCGCCGGCCCAGGTGGCGCGCTGCGCCCCGGCGGCCAGCGCCAGGGTGAGAAACACCTGCTGCGCCATGACGTTGTTGCTGTATTTGTTGATGTCGCGCACCACCACGGCCAGCGCAGGCGATTCCCACACCGTCAGCTCGCTGGCCGTGGCCGGCAGCGGCGCGGTACGCACCCGCCCCTGCCAGGCGATGCCGACCTGCGCAAACAGCGCGCCGAGCAGGCGTTGCACATACGCGTTGTCGCTGACCTGCGGCGCGATGTTCCAGGTCTGCGTGCCGCAGGCCGCGGCGTAACTGCCGGAAAAACGTGGGGCGAACGGTTGCCTCCAGTCGGCACCGAGCTTGTCCTTCCAGTTGCCGCAGGCCGTGGTGCTGAGTCTGGGCGTCTCGCGCAGGTCGAACCCGGCCAGCGGCGGCTCGACCGTCACGCGCACCGCCCGCGCCTGTGCATCGGGAACGAAGCCCAGACGCAGCACGCCAAAGTTGACCAAAAACGCGTCCGGGCCGACGTTGTACGGCGCGGTGGCATCGCCGTCGAACGCCGCCGGGTCGTGCGGCGGCAGGTCGAACGCCTGGCGGTCGATGAGCACGTCGCCGTCGATGCGGCGCAGCCCCAGGTCGCGCAGCCGCAGCGCGATGCTCCACAGATTGTCGGCCATCAGGTGCGGGTCGCCGCTGCCGACGAACGCCAGATCGCCGTGCAGCACCCCGGCGCGCAGCGGCCCGACGGCGTACACCGGCGTTTTCCACACGTAAGCCGGGCCGAGGATGCGCAGCGCGCTGTACGTGGTCACCAGCTTGAGCACCGACGCCGGGTTCATCGGCGCCGCGGCGTTGACCTCGATCTGCGGCACGGCGCTGTCGAGCGCCTGCAGCACGAAGGCGCAGGACTGCAGCGGAATGCGCGCGGTGTCCAGCGCCTGCGCCACGTCGGCGGGCAAGGCGGCGCTGCTCCCCCATGCAGTCTGCTGCGCGCGGGCCAGCAGCGGCGCGCCCGTCAGGGCCAGGGTGGAAGCGAGAAAGCGGCGACGGCTGGGACGCATGGCGAAAACGAAGGACGGCGACAGCGCAATGGTAGAGGGCCGGCGTCAAGTCGGTGTCAATTCCCCTGCCTACAATGCGCCGCATCATGACCTCCCGCCCGTCCTTCACCGCGCAGTGGCGCGACGCCGCGCTGCGCAACAACTCGGCGCTGTGCGTCGGCCTGGACCCCGAGCCGTCGCGCTTTCCCGCGCCGTGGACGTTCGACGCGCTGCGGCTGTTCGATTTCTGTGCCGCCATCGTCGACGCCACCGCCGACCTGGTCTGCGCCTACAAGCCGCAGATCGCCTACTTTGCCGCGCTCGGCGCCGAGGACCAACTCGCCCGGCTGATCGCGCACATCCGCAAGGCCGCGCCCGGGGTGCCGGTCATTCTCGACGCCAAGCGCGGCGACATCGGTGCCACCGCCGAGCAGTACGCCCGCGAGGCGTTCGTGCGCTTCGACGCCGACGCGCTGACGCTGTCGCCGTACATGGGGTTCGACTCGCTCGAACCGTATCTGCACTACCCCGAACGCGGGCTGTTCGTGCTGTGCCGCACCTCCAACCCCGGAGGCGCAGACCTGCAGACGCTGCCGCTGGCCGCTGGCGACGGGCAGCCGTCGCCGCACCTGGGCGCCGAACTGCTGTTCGAGCGCGTGGCGCGGCTGGCCGCCAACGACTGGAACCGCCACGGCCAGAACGGCCTGGTCGCCGGCGCGACCAACCCCGGGGACATCGAACGCATCCGCGCCATCGCCGCCGACGTGCCGCTGCTCATCCCCGGCATCGGTGCCCAGGGTGGCGATCTGGCCGCCACGGTACGCGCAGCGCGCGGCAACTTCCTCATCAACGCCTCGCGCAGCGTGCTCTACGCCGGCAGCGGACGCGAGTTCGCCGACGCCGCGCGGCGCGAAGCCCGCCGCCTGCGTGACACCATCAACCAGCTCGCCCATCCCGTCGCCACGCCATCCACAGCATGAGCTCCACACCCGCATCCTCCGGTCTGACCCACTTCGACGCCGCGGGCCAGGCGCACATGGTCGACGTCGGCGGCAAGGCGCAGACACATCGCGTGGCCGTGGCCACCGGCTGCATCCGCATGCAGCCGGCGACGTTCGCGCTGGTGCGCGACGGCAACGCGAAAAAGGGCGACGTGCTCGGCGTGGCGCGGGTGGCGGCGATCATGGCGAGCAAACGCACCGCCGACCTCATTCCGCTGTGCCACCCCATCGCACTCGACCGCGTCGCGGTGGAATTCACCCTGGTGGAAGCCGACAGCCGCATCCACTGCACCGTCACCGCCGAAACCCGCGGCCGCACCGGCGTCGAAATGGAAGCGCTCACCGCCGTGCAGGTCGGGCTGCTGACGATTTACGACATGTGCAAGGCGGTGGATCGTGGCATGACCATCGACGGCGTGCGCCTGCTGGAAAAGCACGGCGGCAAATCCGGCGACTGGGTCGCCGCCGGCTAGGACGGCGTGCCCCCCCCGGCGCAACGCGCATGGTGCGCAGGGGCATGCCGCGCTTTCTACAATCAGCGGCATGAATCTGCTGACCGAACCCGCGCTGCGGCGCCTGGACGAGGCGCGCCGCGTCCTGCTCGACCCCTTCCAGCTCGACGAAACCGCGCTGCAGCATGCGCTGCGCCGCGTGTTTCAGCACCGCCTGGATTACGCCGACGTCTACCTGCAGTACACCCGTTCCGAAGGCTGGAGCCTGGAAGAGGGCATGGTCAAGTCGGGCAGCTTCGACATCGAGCAGGGCTTCGGCATCCGCGCCGTGCAGGGGGAAAAAACCGCCTTCGCCTATTCCGACGACATTTCCGCGACGGCGCTGCGCGAAGCCGCCGACACCGTGCGCAGCATCGCCCGCGCCGGCCAGGGCAGCGCCAAAGTCCCGGCCGACACCCGGCGCAGCGCGGCGCGCGTGCTCTACGGCGCGGCCGACCCGCTGGAGGCGCTGGACTCCAGCGCCAAGGTGGCGCTGCTGCACAAGGTCGACCGGCTGGCACGGGCCAAAGACCCGCGCGTGGTGCAGGTCATGGCCAGCCTGGGTGGCGAATACGACGTCATGCTGGTGCTGCGCTCCGACGGGCTGCTCGCCGCCGACGTGCGGCCACTGGTGCGGCTGAGCATCAACGTCATCGTCGAGCAGGGCGGCCGGCGCGAATCCGGTACGTCGGGCGGCGGCGGGCGTTTCGGCCTGGATCTGTTCGACGACGCCCTGGTCGGCCAGTACGTCGACGAGGCGGTGAGCACCGCGCTGACCAACCTCGACAGCCGCCCGGCACCGGCAGGAGAGATGAACGTGGTGCTCGGCCCCGGCTGGCCGGGCGTGCTGCTGCACGAGGCCATCGGCCACGGCCTGGAAGGCGACTTCAACCGCAAGGGATCGAGCGCCTTCGCCGGGCGGCTGGGTCAGCGCGTGGCCGCGCGCGGCGTGACCGTACTCGACGACGGCACCCTGCCCGGGCGGCGCGGTTCGCTCAACGTCGACGACGAAGGCAACCCGACGCAGCGCAACGTGCTGATCGAAGACGGCATTCTGGTGGGCTACATGCAGGACCTGCTCAACGCCCGGCTGATGGGCCGTGCCCCCACCGGCAACGGCCGGCGCGAAAGCTATGCGCACGTGCCGCTGCCGCGCATGACCAACACCTACATGCTGGCCGGCGATAGGGACCCGCAGGAGGTCATCGCCAGCCTCGACCGCGGGCTGTACGCGGTGAACTTCGGCGGCGGGCAGGTGGACATCACCAGCGGCAAGTTCGTGTTCTCCGCCAGCGAGGCGTGGTGGGTGGAAAACGGCAGGCTGCAATACCCGGTCAAGGGCGCCACGCTCATCGGCAACGGCCCGGACGCGCTCACCCGGGTAAAACTCATCGGCAACGACCTGCGGCTGGACAGCGGCGTGGGCACCTGCGGCAAGGAGGGGCAGAGCGTGCCGGTGGGCGTGGGCCAGCCGACGCTGCGCCTGGACGGCATGACCGTCGGCGGCACGGCCTGAAGCCCGCTGCGCGGCTGCCGCCCGGCTCAGCCGCGGCTAAGTCTGGCGGCCTAGGCTTGCTCCCGTCTGCACGACCTGGCCGCCCCTGGCGGCGTTCCGGAGATGATTGCTTCCTCTGCTGCCACCCAACGTTATCACCCGCTGTCGCGCTGGCTGCACGCCGCCGCCGTGCTGCTCATCGCGCTTGAATATCCCCTGGCCTGGAGCATGACCGACCACCGCGGTGCCGCCGAAGGCACGCTGGCGTCGTGGCACGTCGGCGTGGGCATGGTGATTCTGAGCGTCATGCTGCTGCGCCTGCTCTGGCGGCTGTTCAAGGCGCCGCCGCCCGGCCCGCCCATGCCGGCGTGGCAGGCGCGCGCCGCACACGCCGCGCACCTGCTGCTGTACGCCGGCTTTGCCGTGCTGCCGCTGCTGGGCTGGCTGGCGGCGTCGGCGCGCGACTGGCCGGTGCACTGGGCCGGGCTCGTCGCCCTGCCGGCCTTGCTGCCGCCGCTGCCGGCCTGGGCCGAGCCGTTGGGCGACGCGCATCAGGCGCTGGCGCTGGGGCTGCTCGCGCTGGTGGGCGTGCACGTCGCCGCCGCGCTGTACCACGCCGTGGTGCGGCGTGACGCCAGCCTGCGCCGGATGTGGTGACGCCGCCGTCAGTGCACCTTCAGCCCGGCGAGCTCGGGCTTGCGCGCCGGCGGCTGCGGCTTGAGCGCCTGCAGCGCGCCCAGCACCAGGCGGGCGACGAGCAGGTTGCGCACCGGCTTGCGGTCGGCGGGCACGACGTACCACGGCGCGGCTTCGGTCGACGTGGCCTGCAACGCCTGGCTGTACGCCGTCTGGTAGGCCTGCCAGTATTGCCGCTCCTGCAGATCGCTCGGGTCGAATTTCCAGTTTTTCAGCGGATTGTCGATGCGTTCCTGCAGCCGCTGCCGCTGCTCGTCGAAGCTCAGGTGTAAGAAGCACTTGACGATGGCCGTGCCGTTGTCGACGAGCATTTGCTCGAAATCGGCGATCTGGCGCAAATACCGCTTCATCTCCCCGTTTTTCAGTTCGCCGTGCACGCGCCGGATCACCGGTTCCTCGTAATGGCTGCGGTTGAACACGCCGATGCACCCCAGCGGCGGCACCTGCGCATGCACCCGCCAGAGATAGTCGTGGCGGCGCTCCTGCGGCGTGGGCACGCTGAACGATGCCGCGCGGATGCCCAGCGGGTTCACCCCGGTGAACACCGCCTTGGTCGTACTGTCCTTGCCGGCCGAGTCCATGCCCTGCAGCACCACCAGCAGCGCCCGTTCGCGGCGGGTGAACAGCAGGTCCTGGATGTCGCCGATCTGCGCGCGCAGCGCCGCGAGCTCGGCTTCGATCTGCTCCTTCGATGGATCACCGGGCAGGTCCAGCTGCGTGGCGCGGTCGCGCAGGTCAAACGCCTGCCCCGGCTCGACACGCAGACGGCGCAAGTCGCCCAGCGTCGCCATGCCTGCGCCCTCAGCCACGCGCGCCCTGCTGCAGCGCGTCGAGGTTCTGGCGCGCCCGCTCGTCGCCCTGCGCCGCCGCCTGGGCCCACCAGTAGCGCGCCTTGTCCATGTCCTGCAGCTTGCCCAGGCCGCGCCAGTACAGCACGCCGAGGTTGAACTGCGCCGCGGCGTCGCCCTGCTCCGCGGCGCGCTGGTACCACGCCGCCGCCTGGGTGTAATCCTGCGGCGTGCCGCGACCCAGCGCCAGCAGCGTCGCCAGCTCGCGCTGCGCCGCCAGCAGGTTCATTTCCGCTGCCCTGCGCAGCCAGACGACCGCCTGCGCCTCGTCCTTCGCCACCCCCTGCCCGGCCAGCAGCACATGGGCATAGCGGTAACACGCTTCGCGGTGCCCCTGGTGCGCGGCCAGCGAAAACATCTGCGCCGCCCCGGGCAGATCGGCCGGGCCGCCACGCCCGGTCTGCAAAAAAATGCCCAGATTGCACTGTCCGCCGGCGTCTCCCGCCTCGGCGGCACGCGCGTACCACTGCCGCGCCTGGGTGTCGCTGCGCGCCACGCCGCGGCCGTGCTCGTACAAAAACCCCAGTCCGTTCATCGCCCGCGCCAGACCGGCCTGCGCCGCCTGCTGCCACAGCGCCAGCGCCTGCGTGTCGTCCTGCGGCACGCCGTGGCCGTGCACGTACAGCCAGCCGAGGTTGTATTTGGCCCCCGCAGAGCCCTGATCGGCGGCCTTGCGGTACCACTGCGCGGCGTGGACGAAGTCGTTGCGGTCGTGGTAATGCGCGCCCAGCCATTCCTGCGCCGTCACGTCGCCCGAACGCGCCAGCGCTTCGAGCGGATGCTGCGTTTCGGCGAAATCGAGGTGTTGCGGCGGTTCGGTGTGCGCGCCCAGATCGGGTTGGGGAGGCGGTGCGGAGTTCATCGGAGCCATCCATTCACATCGTCCGCAGCATACCTTGCGCCTGCACGACGCCGTCTCAAGGCAGCCAGCGCTTGAGCAGACCTGCGGCCGGCGGCTGCGCCCCCGATGCCCCGGGCGGCGGCAACTGCCGCTGCAGGCTGGGCTGCAGCAGTTGCCGCAGCGCGGGTTTGCCCGCCTGCGACCACAGCACGGTGCACACCGGTCTGGCGAATTCGCCGCTGATGCGCAGCGGCACCGTCAGGTTGCGCACGGCGGCGAACTCGGCGGCGTCCCGCGCCGTCGGCACGCCGCTGACCGCAGGCAGCAGGACGTAATCCAGCCGCTGCGCGGGCAGATCGAACCAGCCTTCGCCGGTCACGCGCAGCAGCGGGGTCTGCAGCAGCAGATCGTCGTTTTGCGCCACGCCCTGGCGCAGGGTGAAGCTGGCGCGCAGCAGCGTAAAGCCGGTCTGCTCACCGGCGGTCAGCGGCAGACGCCTGTCGCGGCGCGCGGCCAGCAGCGGGCGGGCGTTGTGCAACGGCTGCAGCAGGTTCAGGCCTTTGAGGGCGCCGTTTTTCACCTCGACGTGCGCCGTCCCCGACAGGCTGGCGAGCAGCGCCTGCATCGTGGCGCCCTGCGCGCTCAGGTGCAGCGTCCAGCCGGCCTTGCCCAGCAGCAGGTCCTGCCCGGTGAGCGCGCGCCACAGCGGCTGCACGCTGACCTCGGCGGCCTGTTGCTGCACGGTGTAGCGCTGCTGCGCCAAGTCGGCGTGCAGCGTGGTGCTCACGCGCCCGCCGAAACCCTGCGCGTTCAACGGCTGCAGCGTCACGCTGCGGCCGTCGCTGCGCAGTTGACCCTGCACCGCGATCCATTGCGTCCCCTTGAGCGTCAGGCTGCCACATTTGAAGTGGGCATCGACGTGCAATGCCGGCAGCGGCCACGCCGGCAACGCCGCAGACCCCGCGGCCCGCTGCGGCCTGGCACCGGTTGGGGCCGGCAGCCAGGCGTCCAGATCGAGACGGTCGGCGTCGAGGTTCAGCGTCAGTGCCGCCGGCGCCGCCGCAGCGCGCGTCAGCGCGCCGCCGAGCTGCAGTGTGCTGCCCGCCAGCCG
>Ga0123519_10005743_pt1 | contig 19695 bp, 14 predicted proteins | sample YelNatPaOPRAMG02_FD_87396 | JGI IMG/M metagenome (GOLD analysis project Ga0123519, IMG submission 87396) | Hot spring microbial communities from Yellowstone National Park - Yellowstone National Park OP-RAMG-02 (version 2) | ecosystem: Environmental > Aquatic > Thermal springs > Hot (42-90C) ...
GATCGTGGTCGCTATCTCGCTTGACCACAGTCTTGCCCGATTCCTTCTTGAACTACGAAAAGAAGGTGTCCATCTCGCTCTCCTTTATGTGGTGGGCGCTTCTTTCGCAGCCCCCCTCGCCGGCACTGATCCTCTCGGGAATTCCACGTCACAGGCTGATCACCGCCAAGCCAGCCGAGGAAGAGCAAGAGACAAACAGGTCTCGACCTTGCTGCCCTTCCTTCCTCCGCGCGAAGGAGTCAACCGGGAACGGGACGGCACTTCTGCCGAGAAAAATCTCCCGGCCGACATCCGGGCTTTGCTGCTCACCCTCTCCTCCGCCGGCATTCCTTGCTTGACGCTCGCCCGCGGCGAGGACCTGGGCGAGCGCCTTGTCCCCGAAGGAAGAGGGCGCCAGGCCCGAAGGCAAGCTGGGTGAGGCGGATAACCGGCCAAGTGAGTGATAGAGCGAGCCGAGCGAGACTGATATGAAAGCGGCGCGGCGCACTTTCTACTTCTTTAGCTTCGTCGGCTTAGCCATAGTGGGAGCCCTCGCCCTCAACCGAGTGGTCCAACCATCCTGCGCCACAGAGCTACTCCGCGCCGCTGCGCTCGCCGCCATTTGCACCGCCCCTGGGCTCCTTCACCGCCGCCTCTGGCCACTTGCTCTCCTCCTCTTGCCAGTGGGGTGCTACTTGCTACTACGGACGACCATGGCTCTTCCCACCCTGGTCGACGGTGCCGCAGGGCAGTACCACTTCTACGTAGAGAAGCTACGTCAGGGGAGCGAAGCCTACAAGGTGATGGTATTCCCCCTTGACGTGGAGCGCTCGCCTGAGCTGCTGCTGCTGCTTACCTTCTCCGCCTATTGGCTCCTAGGATCGGCGGGGTTCTTGGCCCTCGGCTTGCGCCGCCCGCTTCCGGCAGTGGTGCTTGTAATGATTCTGGTGGGCTATGGTCTTACCGTGGACACTTCTGCGCGAGCCCTCTGGCCTGGACTCCTTTTCCTGGTGTTAGCCGCCAGTCTTCTCCTGTCTTCCCGTGCGCTTGAGCGCCTGCACTGGCGGCCCCGAGAGGCACTCATGGGTGTGGCGGTGGCCGTGGTAGGCTGTGCCCTCTCGGTGGGAATCCTAAGCGCGGCGCCTTCGGTGGTAGCCACCCCCTGGCAAGACTGGCGGGCCTGGGATCCCTTTGGCCAGGGCGGCACCACCTATAGCTTCAACTGGCTGCAGAACTACCCCACTCTCCTCGACCCGGCAAACAACCTCCCTGTGCTCGAAGTGCAGTCTCCCTACCCCTGCTACTGGAGGGCAAATGCCCTCGACAACTTCACAGGCTCGGCTTGGGTGACATCGCGGGCCTTCGTGGTCCAGCTGGAGGCCAAGCGCGAGCAGACAAGCGACGGCGAGTGGTATACGTACTCTGTTCCTCCCAGTGTGCCAACACCCAAGGGCCCGCAGGTCGTTGAACGGTTCTCCACCCAGTCCATCTATACGAACTACCTGTTCACCGGCGGGGAACCGCTTTCGCTTGCTATCCAGCAAGAAATCCCGCTGCGGATGAACGACCTAAGAGCGCTGCGCGTGAGCACCGCGCTCGGCCCGACTTTTGCTTACACAGTCACCGCCACCATCCCCCAGGTCCAGCCGAGCGATCTCGTGGGCTTGGGGAAAGAGTATCCTCGCGAGCTTGCCGCCTACCTCACTTTGCCGTTTGACCGGGTAGACCAAATCCCCGGACCCGACAAAGCGGCCGCCTGGCGAAAAGAGATAACCGAGGAGCTGCCCAGCGGCTGGGAATGGGCGGGTTTGTACGACCTTAACGAGCGCATAGTGGGCCACGCCACCGACCCCTACCAGGTGACCTTGAGGATCGAGCGGTACCTGCGCCGAGCCTATAGCTATTCGCTCACCCCGCGAGCAAGCGAATACTCTTCTCCCTACGCGGCCTTTCTGTTTGACACTCGAGCCGGCTACTGCCAGCATTTTGCCGGAGCTATGGCTTTGCTTCTTCGGTATAACGTCATCCCTGCCCGGGTGGCGCTGGGCTTTGCCACCGGTGAGAAGATAGGGAAAGACCTGTACCAGGTGACCACCAACAACGCCCACGCCTGGGTGGAAGTCTACTTCCCCACCGTGGGCTGGGTGGCCTTCGACCCGACCCCCGGCCATAACCTGCCCTTGGCCGGACCTTCCTCCACCAGTCCGGGGTTTGTCAACCCCTTCGCGGACACCGCTTCGGCCGAGAGCGAAACGGCAACCACTCTGCCCCCAGCAGCGCACCCGGCCGAGGAGAGTGGTCCTCCGTCCACGCAGGCCCCAACCGGGAGGAACCGGGAGACCTCGCTGCCTTGGGTCCTTGGGGTGGTCGGGCTCCTTGCCGTCGCTGCCGGCTGGCCTCTGGGCCGAGACCTGTGGCGCGGCCGCGCACTTCATTGGGGTCCCTGGGAGAAACGGCTGGCGCTTTCCATCCGACTGCTGCGAAGCGACCTCCAGCGCTACGGTGTGCCAGCCGCCCCCGGTCACACCTACGAGGAGTTGCTTGATCTTGCTCGCGACTACTTGGGCCTAGAGTACGACCCGTCTCTATCTAGCCGAGTCTTGGCTGTGCTTTTCGGAGCTTATCCACCAACTCCTCAAGACTTCCGTCAAGCCGAAGCTTTGCGCAAAGAAGTACGCTCCCGTCTTCGTAGAACCCACCGGCAGCAACGCGGGTGGGCGCGCACAGCACTTTGCTGGTACGGACTGCGTCGGCAATCGGCGACAGGCTGACCCGGCGTGCCGAACCGCCACATCCGGCGACAGGCTGACCCGGCGTGCCGAACCGCCACATCCAGCGGCGAGCTGAGATACAATGTCGCCGGACCAAAGCCACCGCGAGCAAGGACTCTGACACCGTGGCCACCAAAGAAATGACTGTCAAGAAGACACCCGAGTTCGATCTCAAGCGTTGCAAACGCTGTGGGATCTGTAAGCATTTCTGCCCCCAGGAAGCGATTGATGTCCGAGAGGACGGCACTCCCTTCTTAGCCAATGCTGAAGCCTGCACTTCCTGCAACTTGTGCGAGGAGATGTGTCCTGATTGGGCGATATGTCTAACCACAGTCAGCGAGTGATATATCTCGACCACGCCGCTACCACCCCCACGGATCCTGCCGTGGTAGAAGCCATGCTTCCCTGGTTAACCGAGGAATTCGGCAATCCGGCCGCCCTTTACAGTCTGGGCCTGACTGCGGCAAGAGCAGTCCAGCAGGCCAGGCAGACGGTGGCGAGCACCATAGGGGCTGATCCAGAAGAGATCTACTTCACAAGCGGCGGAACAGAGGCGAACAACTGGGCCATCTTGGGGACAGCTGAGGCCCACCAGAGCAAGGGACGACACTTGGTCACCTCTGCCATTGAACACCACGCTGTGCTTGAGCCCATGCAGTTCTTGGCAAAGCACGGTTATGAAGTGACCCTTGTGCCCGTGGATAGCGCCGGTTTAGTTGATCCCGACGAGGTGCGAAAAGCCCTTCGCCGTGACACCATCCTGGTCTCCATCATGCACGCTAACAACGAGATCGGCACCATTCAGCCTATTGCTGAAATAGGGCGAATCACTCGGCAGGCTGGCGTGCTCTTCCACGTGGACGCAGTGCAAAGCCTGGGGAAGATCCCGGTGAACGTAGAAGAGCTGGGCGTAGACATGCTTTCAGCCAGCGCCCACAAGTTCTACGGGCCTAAAGGAGTGGGTTTCCTCTACTTGCGAAAGCGCACCCGCGTCACTCCCCTCCTGCACGGAGGAGCCCAGGAGCGTGGACGCCGAGCAGGCACGCTCAACGTTCCCGGCATAGTGGGCATGGCCAAGGCGCTCGAGCTGGCTAGAGAGCGCATGCAGGAGGACGCCGTTCGAGAGGCGACTCTGCGTGACCGGCTTTGGGAGGGGCTTAGAGGAAGTATCGAAGCCATATACCTTAACGGAGACCCGATCAGGCGTCTTCCCAACAACCTTAATGTGCGGCTGGACGGCATCGAGGGAGAATCAATGATTCTCATGTTGGACATGGAGGGCATCTGCGTGTCCTCGGGATCGGCCTGCACCAGCGGCTCGCTTGACCCCAGCCACGTGCTTCTTGCTCTCGGCATCCCGCCTGAGAATGCCCACGGGTCACTGCGAGTCACCCTGGGACGAAGCACTACCGAGGACGACATCGACTTCTTCCTCCAGGTCTTCCCCCCTATAGTGGCTAGATTGCGGGAAATATCTCCGGTATGGTGCGCTAACTGTGCAGCAAAGCAAAGGAATTGACATGTACTCAGAGCTAGTCATGGAACACTTCCGCAACCCCCGCAACGTAGGCGTCATTGAAGATGCTGACGGGGTAGGTGAAGTGGGGAATCCGGTCTGCGGTGACATGATGCGCATCACCATCAAGGTCAAGGATAATGTCATCGAAGACATCAAGTTTCAGACCTTGGGCTGCGTAGCAGCCGTAGCCACCTCCAGCATGGTCACCGAGATGGCGAAGGGTAAGACCCTGGAGGAAGCCCTGGCCATCTCCAACGAGGCGGTCGCCCAGGCACTGGGGGGGCTGCCGCCGGCCAAGATGCACTGCTCCAACCTAGCCGCAGATGGACTGCGGGCGGCCATCGAGGACTACCGCGCCCGCCAAGCCGCCAAGAAGCAGTAGGCAACTGAGCTTGGGGGCGCTAAGCGCGCGGCTGCTCGGGAAGAAAGTCGCGAGCAGGCCCAGCATGAACGCGGGCCGGCCAGGTGCAGCCGGAAGTCGGGTGGAAGTGGCTGCATGTGCGCGAGCGGCAACTGAAGGGCCCTGCAGGACAGTTGCAAGGGGACTACGAACCTCTTCGATCCCACTCTGCGCCCTGATTCTTGTCTTGACCGGACTTGGGTCGAGCGGTTGCGGCCCTGACTCGTCCCCAGCCGCACCCGCCCAGGCCGGCGACGAACTTCTTCCCGGCATCGAGTATTCTGCTGATCTTGACGGCGACGCCGCCCGGGAAGAGCTCCTCCTCGACTCCGCGTCAGCCACACTCGTCATCACGGATGAAGAAGTCGTCTACCGCAGCCGTGAGCAGTGGCACATAGCTCAAGCCGCCGTGGGCGACACTGACGGCAACGGACTTCTCGAGGTGGTAGCCCTACTTGATGCCGCTGACGGCCGCCACCTCGGGCTTTTTGCCTATTTCGGCGGCCACTATCGTGAGCGCCTGGTGACCCAACCGCTCCGACCCGAGCCCCTCGCATTGCGAGTTCTGCCGCGTGATAATGGAGCTGTCACCCCGGGCGAGAAGGGGGATCTTCTCGTGCTCGAGGAGAGGACAAGCAAGGACCACGCAGGCGGTTCAACCAGCGTGTCCACTTTGTACCGCTGGAACGGCTTCGGGTTCACGGCAATTGGCCAGCTTTAGGCAACCATCTCCAACGTTCGGCCGTCAAAGTTAGAGAGCAAGCTTGCCAGGGGGATCACATGAAACACACCTCGACCGTAAGGAAGCCCGCCGCGCTAGGCCTTATTGCCCTGCTTCTCGTTCTCGGGCTAGGGCTTTCCATGGTGGCCGGGGGATGCGGTGGCAGCACGACCAGCACGTCGCTCCTGGGCTCCACCGATATCACTGGGCCCGAATCCAGCCAAGCCTCCGGCTCCACCACTTCAGTCACTTCTCCCAGTACTCCCAGCATGCTCGGCCCATGGCAGGAGCCTCCCTACCTGGAGCCCCAGCCTCTCGACCTGGCGGCTGTGGTTAACTTGGACCGAGTTAGCCTGGGGGAAACAGAAAAAGAGCTGCTTGCTCGTCAGAGTTTCGTAGCTATAGCCCAGGAGCCCGGCAAAGAGCAGCCCTGGAAATTCTGGCAAGTTTATGAAGCCGCTCGCTACCAGGGGCTTCCGCGTTTGGTGACCACCGACTCCTTTTTGAACGCCTACCACGGACTCTTCGACACCTTACTCCAGCACCTTGAAGAAAACGCTCTCTTTGCCCAGGCCTTGGCCATGACCGAGGCCCTGTACACCGCTTCCTCCGCCCAGTGGAATGAGGCCGCCGACCCGGCGGTAAAGGAAGACGCGCGTCTCAATATGGCCTATTTCGCAGTGGCGGCTTCTCTCCTCCAGGGGGGCTTGGCCGCGCCCGAGGTGGTGAGAGACGAGGTGGCTAGTGAGCTAGCCTTGATCGAGGAGGCAGGCGGGGTCGCGGAGTCTCCCGTTCTGGGCTACTTGGAGGACTACAGCCAGTACAAGCCGCGCGGGCACTACACGCGCAGCGAGACACTAAAGCGATACTTCAAAGCTCTTATGTGGTATGGGCACACCGCTTTCTACATCAACCCTCGGCAGCCAGACATCACCCCAGAGGAAGCGCTCAGTCTCACTCGCCGGGCAGTGCTTGCTTGTAGCGCGCTGAACGGCCCAGCCAAGGAAGCCTGGCTAGCCATATACGAACCAACCAGCTTCCTGGTGGGCCGTAGCGACGACCTCACCGCTGATGAGGTGGGTTCCACCGTGGCCGAGGTCTTTGGTCTCTCCCAACCGCAACCCGACCAACTTGCCGACAGGGGCAAGATCGAACTGGTGCGCCAGGAACTCAACAAACTGCGCGCCCCCAAGATCCTCACTGCGGCCGATAGACTGCCCGGTGACACCCAGAACAGAGAAGAGAACGAGCGCAGCTTCCGCCTTATGGGACAGCGGTTCATTCCTGACTCATACGCTTTCCAACAGCTGGTCTGGCCCTATGTGGGAGAAGAGTTGCCGCCCGAGGCCAAGCGCGACCTACCCATGGGGCTGGATGTCATGACCGTGCTGGGCTCCGACCAAGCCTACCGCATCGCCAAAGACGACTTCGGCCAGCAGCGCTTCAAGAACTGGGAAGAGAAGATCAAGAAAGTCCACGAGGAGTTTGCCAGCCGCGATCCCGACCTCTGGCCGGTGAGTCTCTACACCGGCTGGCTCGAGGCCTTACAGCAAGTGATGACCTTCCCGGCCCAGGGCGCGCCCGATTTCATGAAGAGCCGGGTCTGGGCCCGTAAGAGCCTAAATGCCGCCCTTGGCTCCTGGACCGAGTTACGTCATGACACCATCCTCTACGCCAAACAGTCGGTGACCGCAGAGGGTGACGGTGGGGAGGAAACCGCGCCGGCAGGCTACGTCGAGCCTTACCCAGCGTTCTTCGCCAAGATGGGGGAGCTTGCCTCCACCCTGCGCTCGGGTCTTCTTGACTACGGCCTCATTGATTCCCTGGCTGCGAGCAAGCTAGAGACCATGATCTGGCTTGCGGAGATCCTTGGCTCTGCCGCCCAGAAAGAGCTAGCCGGGGAGCCGCTCACCCAGGAAGAGGAGTCGGCCATTGCCGAGTACGGCCACTATCTTGAGTACCTGGAGCAGTTTGAAGACACTTCCTTCGGCGGCAGCGGCGAGGGCCGCACCTTGTCCCCCAGCCCGGAAAAGAGCCCAGTAGTAGCAGATGTGCACACCAGCTACATTACGAAACTTGCCCTCGAGGAAGCTACCGGGTACCCACTGACCCTGTATGCTGCTTTTGAGTATCAGGGGAAAATCTGGCTCTTTGCTGGTGCCTCCTACTCCTACTATGAGTTCACGACCCCCCTTGAGAATCGGCTCACCGATGAAGAGTGGATCAAGCTGCTCGACGCCGGCCAGGCCCCGCCACGACCGGCCTGGACCAACGAGTGGATCGTGGAGGCCAGATAGTGCGAGAGGGGAAGGCCCCTGAGAAACAGATCCTAGGGAGTCTAGCGGCCGCCCGGGACGCCGCGGGCAAGAACAGTGCAGCCCTCAAGGGCTAGGCGCACCTCCAGCGAGACGGGCAGGAGCTCCAGCGCCAAGAGTTCAAGGAGCGCGTCCCGGGCGGCCGCCACCACCGCCCTTTCCTCCCCCTCTAACTGGGCGGCCAAGGTACGGTCCACTCGCACTAGCGAGCGACACCAGGTCTCGGCTCCATAAATCACGTCGAAAGCCACCACGTAAGCGTCCGGGGACTCGACCTCCTGAACGCTGACCAGCTCGATGTCAAGGAAAAGCGCCACCTCGCCTCCTGGGCGGCGGTCGCAAGCAGTTGCGACCGCCGCCCCTCAACACCCCCGACTACGAGCACTTGGAGTACCCGCAGGCCCGGCAAACCATGCAGCCGCCCTCGTACTCGATGGCGCCGCCGCAGTCCGGACAAGCCCCTTGCGCATACTGGATGGGAATCTCCAGTTGACCCACCACCTTGTTCCCGTTCCCACCCACGTGGTACTTCTCCGCCAGGGCCTTCCCAATAGCATCCGGGCAAGACAGGATCTGGTTGGGACCGAACCCGTGCGGCACATGGCAACGTATGCCGCGAAGTTGCTTCACGATCTTGTCGGGCGGCACGCCGTAGCGGAAGGCAAGCGAGATCAACCGCCCGATAGCCTCGGTGGAGGCCGACGCGCAGCCGCCCGCCTTGCCCATGTTGGCAAACACTTCCCGCGGGCCAAACTCGTCCTCGTTGATGGTCACGTAAAGACTTCCGCAACCAGTGACCTTCTCCCGGGTCTCCCCGTGCAGTACGGGCGAGCGGCTTGGCCGCACGGGCATGACCGCCGTGCCCTGCGGCCCCAGCTCCATCTGTATGGGGCCGGCGCTGCCCTTGCCGCCGTCGGCGCTCTTACGCTTGACCTCGCCGATATTTAGCACCTGCTCCTGTCGTGAACCATCGCGATAGATGGTCACCCCCTTGACACCCAGTTCATAGGCAAGCAGGTAAACCCGCTCTACGTCCTCGGGACGAGCGTCTCGGGGGAAGTTGACCGTCTTAGAGACAGCGTTATCCACGTGGTCCTGGAAGGCAGCTTGCATGCGGATGTGCCACTCCGGGGAGACGTCGTGGGCGGTGACGAACACCCGTTTCAAATCGTCAGGCACGTCCAGATTGCGCAAGCTCCCCACGGCGGCAATGCTTTTCATGAGCTCTTCCGAGTAGAGCCCGCGTTCTTTGACCACGCGCTCGAAGATAGGATGGACTTCCGGAAGCTCGGTGTTGTCCATCACGTTTCTGATGAAAGCAAGGGCGAAGATAGGCTCTATGCCACTTGAGCAACCGGCGATGATGGAGATGGTCCCGGTGGGGGCAATGGTGGTCAGCGTAGCGTTGCGCACCCGGCGTCCCCGAGCCTTCCAGGTGCTTATCTCCCAGTTGGGGAACACGCCGCGGTCCTCGGCCAGCTTCTCAGAGGCGTTGATCGCCTCCTCGTGAATGAAACCCATGACCTCGTGGGCAAGGCGGATGGCCCGGTCGGAGGCGGAGGGTATGCCTAGCTGCACAAGCATGTCCGCCCAGCCCATCACCCCAAGACCGATCTTGCGGTTGCCCTTGGTTTTTTCTTCGATCTGGGGCAAGGGATAACGATTCATGTCGATGACGTTGTCAAGGAAATGCACGGCGACGTGCGTCACCTCGCGTAGACGTTCCCAATCGATCGCCCCCTCTTTGACCATGAGCGAAAGATTAATCGAGCCCAGGTTGCAGCTTTCGTAGGGCAGAAGGGGTTGTTCGCCGCAGGGGTTGGTAGATTCAATCTCACCCAGGGTCGGGGTAGGGTTGTCGCGATTCAGGCGGTCCAAGAAGACGATGCCGGGCTCCCCGTTCTTCCAGGCCAGCTTGACGATGAGATTGAACACCTCGCGAGCGTTGAGATACCCGGTGATCTCTCCGTTGCGCGGATTGCGCAAGGGATAGTCCTCCCCAGCCAGCACTGCCCCCATGAACTCCTCGGTGACGCCCACGGAGATATTGAAGTTGTTAAGGATATGCTCGTCCTCCTTGGCCCGGATGAACTCGATGATGTCCGGGTGGTCCACCCTGAGGATGCCCATGTTGGCGCCGCGGCGCGTCCCGCCCTGCTTGATGGTCTCCGTGGCCATGTCAAACACCCGCATGAAGGAGACCGGCCCGCTCGCTACCCCCATGGTGGTGCGCACAATGTCGTTCTTGGGCCGCAAACGGCTGAAGCTGAATCCGGTCCCTCCGCCCGACTGGTGAACCAGGGCTGCGTCTCTGATGGCCCCGAAGATGGACTCCATGCTGTCCTCGACCGGGAGCACAAAGCAGGCGGAGAGCTGTTGTAGCTCGCGGCCAGCATTCATGAGGGTGGGAGTGTTGGGCAGGAACTCAAGTCGGGTCATGATCTCCAGAAAGGCGGAGAAAGTCTCGTCAAGAGAGCGGTCGGGATGATACAGCCGGTCAGCCTGTGCGATGTTCTCAGCCACCCGAACAAACATGTCCATAGGAGTCTCAAGAGGCTGGCCCTCAGGAGTACGTTTGAGGTAGCGCTTCTCGAGTACCTTCTTTGCGCTCGGGGAGAGCCTCTTCGCCAAATCAGCCGCCAAGATGTCAAGATCAGCCGTGGTCATCCCAAACCCTCTCTTTCCAGCTGCTCCAACTCTCGCTTGAACTCATCAACGCTCTCAAACTGCCGGTAAACGGAGGCGAACCGGACATAAGCCACCAAGTCGACCTCCCGGAGACGCTCCAGCGCCATCTTACCCACCCGCTCGGATGTAACCTGGTACACCGACTCCTCCCTGAGCTGCCGCTCTATGTCCGCTACCACCGCCTCAAGTCTTTCCACCGGCACCCGTCTCTTGGCACAAGCCCGCATCAGCCCGCGTAACAGCTTGTCGGGGTGAAAAAGCTCCGTGCTGCCGTCGCGCTTGACTACCGTGATGGGTATCTCCTCGATCTTCTCGTAGGTAGTGAAGCGCTGACCGCAGGCCAAACACTCCCGCCGGCGCCGGATGGCCTCCTTGCTCTCTGTGTCCCGAGAGTCAACCACTCGGTTTTCAGGTGACCCGCAATAGGGACAGTTCATGAATCCCATCCTCTCCCGGACGGGCGCACCGCACTACTGCCCCTAGCGTACGCGCGGCTGCCCCCCAACCTTAAGCTATCCCCGCTTTGCACTAGATATTGTGTAGCGCAGATGCTAACACCCAATATGGCGGATGTCAAAGCAGAAAAATGCGCTTGATGCGAGGAAAATGAAAATCTCCCCCGCGACGAGACGTCCGCTCATAGCGTGCGAGACTGCCTATCTCCCACTGATATGCGGAAAGTGCTCCCCGGACACACCAACCTCCGGCCCCACCCCTGCTAGACTCAAGCCGCGCCGAGACTGGACTCAAGCCCCCTGGACGTAGATAATCCTCGTATGAGCGAGCTTCTCCTCATTGTGGAGGACGACCCCTCCTTGCGCGAGGTGATTCGCCTTGGTCTGGAGGGTGAGGGGTATCGCGTAGCCACAGCTGAAGATGGTCCGGCCGCCCTTCTTGCCTTCGCTTCGCTACAGCCCGATTTGGTCCTTCTGGATGTCATGCTTCCGGGGCTGGACGGCTTTGCTGTATGCCGAGAATTGCGCAAGGTCTCGCTGGTTCCCATCATTATGCTCACAGCGCGCACTTCCACCAGCGACGTAGTAGAGGGCCTAGAGGCAGGCGCAGACGATTACGTGACCAAGCCCTTTGAATTCCCAGAACTACTTGCCCGTGTCCGCTCAGTGCTGCGACGGGCCTCGGTACGAAGCGGGGTTGGCCCAGGAATAGGCACTGCCAAAGCGGGGATCCCTGGAGAAGCAACCACCCTTGCTCTCGGCCCCCTGACCATTGACTCGGCTGCCTTCGTAGTCCGTAAACACGGGGCAAAGGTTCCCCTGACTGTCACCGAGTTCCGCCTGCTCTACGAGCTTGCCCGACACGCTGGGCAGGTCCTTACCCGCGACCAGCTGCTCGAACTCGTCTGGGGTTACTCCTACCTAGGCGACAGCCGGCTCGTCGACGTCCACATCCAGCGATTGCGAGCCAAGATCGAGGACGACCCCTCTCATCCCACGCTTATCGTCACGGTGCGCGGCGTGGGCTATCGAGCCGACCGGCCGTTGAGTCGCTCCGGCCAAGGGTAGAGAGGTGGGATCGTGAGTCGGCATGACCATGCTCGCCGCCTACCCCAGGCGCGTCGCTCCTTGCTTGCCCGCGTGGCCTTGATCTTTGGAGCAGCAGTGGTGGTGACCGCTCTGGCTTTGTCCCTCTCTGCCTATTTCATCACCAAAGCTGCCCAGGAGAAGGACGCCCTTGACAAAGCCCTCGCTCAAACCCGGCTAAATCTCTTGCTCGCCGATTCCATGCTGCCCCAAGCGCCGCGCGACCAGGACTATGCACATCTGGTGGACGCCTTCAAGATCCGCGGGAACTTCGGCACCCTTATTCTGGCCGGGGGCGCCGCCTACGTTTCTGGGCCTGATGTGACCCCCACTCTCATAACACCTGAGTTGGCCGCCAAGGTGGGCCAAGGACGCATCGGGTATCAGACTATTGTCACCGCCGGCAAACCTGTGCTGGTGGTGGGCGGCCAGATACGTCCTGATCTTACCCTCTACTTTTTCTACCCGCAGGCGCAGCGTCTGGCCGATCTAGCCAGACTGCGCAACATCCTGGTCATAACCGCCGTCATTCTCGCCCTTTTGGGAGCTTTTGCCGGCTACCTCCTTGCCCGCGGGTTGGTGCGCCCCCTGCGAGAGGCAAGCAGGGCTGCGGTCCGCATGTCCGAGGGCGATCTTGACATCCGCCTCCCGGAAGGCCCAGACGAGTTCGGTGTGCTTGCCGCCTCCTTTAACCGCATGGCTGAGAACCTCCAGGCCAAGATGCGTGACTTGGAGGCTGGCCAAGCCCGTGAGCGGCGCTTTGTGGCCGACGTGACCCACGAGCTGCGCACCCCAGTCTCGGCCCTGGTGGGAGAGGCCTCCTTGCTCAGAAGTAAGCTGGAAGCCAATCCCGAGGCCTGTCCTCCTGACGTTCGCCAGCTCGTGGCCATGGTCAACAACGACATCGCCCGGCTGCGGCAGTTAGTGGACGACCTGCTGGAAATAAGCCGGCTTGACGCCCGAGCGGTGGAGACCGTGCTTGAGCCGGTGCACATGCAGTCGTTCTTGGGCCAGTTGCTGCAGGCGCACGGTTGGCTCGATCAGGTCCAAGTGCGGCGGCGGGAGCAAGCACAGGCAGGCGGGCCAGTTGCTTGGGCGGACCGCCGTCGCCTGGAGCGAATCCTGGTTAACTTGATTGATAACGCCCTTCAGCATGGAGCCCCGCCGGTAGCCGTCGAGACCCGCTACGCACCGGCTACAGGAGCCGAGGCCCTGATCATGGTGGAGATATTGGTGACTGACGGAGGCCCCGGCATTCCTCCGGAGCACCTGCCTCATATCTTCGACCGTTTCTACAAGGCCGACCCCAGCCGCTCGTCCAGCCGAGGCAGCGGTCTGGGGTTGGCCATCGCCCGTGAGAACGCCCGACTTCTGGGAGGAGACCTGCGTGCGGAAAACATCCCCGGCGGTGGGGCACAGTTCATCCTGACCCTGCCAGCCGCGAGCTGACAACGCAGGAAATGCCGGGGCGGCTTCGGACCGCGCTTTAAGCGCGGTCCGAAGCCGCCGTCAGAAATCCCCCAACCTGTAACACCATTGTTACTCAATCGCGGCAGGCTTGTGAACCTTTTGGTCAAACATGTAGGCGTGAAGCGTGCAAGTACGCCGTGAGCATTAGCAGCGGTCTAGCTCCCGCGTTTACTCACTTTCAAAAGGAGGGGCAGAAATGAGAAAGAACTCTCGACACATCTATGGGGGAAGTCCCGGACACATCTGTAAGGGAACCATCTTCAGGCGGACCAGCCTCATCGGACTCTTGATCTTGGCCTTGGCTCTTAGCGCCGGACTTGCCGTGGCCTGTGGCACCGCCATGGAAGTGGGTGACGGCGGCGTGGTTAGCACCACCGCTGCTCCAGCCAGTAGCACCACGACCACCACCGCCCGGCCTAATCCACAGGACACCACTACTACCACGGTAGCCGAGCCTGGCCAGGAAGAGACCAGCACCAGTGTTGCTCCGGACACCATGAAGATTCGGGTCTACTTCTGCCAGGGAGAGAAGCTCTTCCCAGTCGAGCGGGTCATCCCCAAGACGCAGCAGGTAGGGGCCGCTTCTATGAAGGCCTTGCTGGAAGGACCCACCGCTGCCGAGAAGGAGGCCGGCATCGGCACCTGCATACCCGAGGGCACTACTTTCTTGGGTCTTGACATTAAGAACGGGGTGGCCACGGTGGACCTTTCCAAGGAGTATTCCTCGGGCGGCGGCAGCCTCTCCATGATGATGCGCCTTGCTGAGGTAGTTTTCACGCTTACCCAGTTTTCCACTGTACAGGGCGTGAACTTCAAGCTGGACGGGACGCCAATTGATGTCCTTGGGGGCGAAGGTATCGTGCTTGATCATCCCATGACTAGGGCCGACTACGAAGATATGTCTCCGGCTATCCTCATTGAGTCGCCTCTGTTCGGGAATACGATCAGCAGCCCGGTGCGAGTGACCGGTACTGCCAACGTCTTCGAGGGCGTCTTCTACATCGACATCGTGGACTATGACGGACTTATCCTGGCCGAGGAGAAAGTAACCGCCAGCTCCGGCACCGGCACCCGGGGGACCTTTGACGTGAGCATACCCTTCAAGCTCACTAAGGCCGGCCGCGGTTCCTTGATTGCCTTCTCGCGTTCGCCCAAGGACGGTTCGCAGGCAAACGTGGTGGAGATACCCGTCTTCCTGAAGTAAGGCCCACCCCCTAGGGCCCACGTCCAAGGCCCCTATCTTGTGCAGGCCGCCCCGGGCCCGGTTAAACCGGGCCCGGGGCGGCCACTTGCACTGCCACCGCTAGCCCGCTGAAACCTCTGGAAGACCAGGGCGGCTTGCAGACGGTTGCCCACCTTGAGTTTTCTGAAGATGTGATTGGTGTGAGTCTTTACTGTCTTCTCTGTAATAAACAGCTTGGCACCAATCACCTTGTTGGGTAGACCAGAGGCGAGCATCTCGAGAACCAGGCGCTCTCGCTCAGTCAGAGATTCTATGGCCGCTATCACCGTGTCGTCAGGCGCATCCTTAGAGCCGGACAGGGCCGCAGACCTCGCCGTCTGGTTCCTGCGTGGGGGTCCCAGCTCGACCTCGGTGGGGTAAGTCTTGCCCTGAGCAAGTGCAATGAAGTAGGCGCGTAGAGGCTCAGGAAGAAGCGGCACCACTCTCTCGCGCACGAAGGCGCCCGCCCGCAGGCGCTCACACAAAGCAAGAATAGGAGTGGCTACCCTCGCCTCCTGGGTGAAGAAGTGAATGTGCTCGTGGTCGCTTGCGATCTGCAAGCACTCAGCCAAGGCTTTGGCCGCCTCCTGTTCACGTAGAGCCCGGGCTTCTAGCCAGCCCAGGTAGAAGAGAGCAGGAGCAAGGGGGTTCAGTAGACCCCATCGGCGACTTAGCCGAATCGCTTCCTCAAGCAGCGGGCGTGCCTCGGTCTCTTTCCCCAGTACCGCTAGGTCCATCCCCAGGCCCGCCTGAGCTTTCACCTTCTCAAGCAGGGCAAGGCGCCCGTTTTCCGCCATCTCCAAGGCCTTGCGGTGATGGGAAAGAGCCCGCTCAGCATTCTTGTGGCGACGACAAAAATCCCCCATCATGTCCTCGGCCCAGAAGCCGGTTTCAATGTCGCCTGTTTTCCCGGCTAAATCTGCCGCTCTCTTCATGGCAGCGAGCGCGCCGCGCGGGTCACCGCGGCCAGCGGCAAGGACCGCCTGGGTCAGTAGACAAGCTGCCTCCAGCAAGCCATAGCCCCTAGCTTGGACCATCCGCTCGCAATCCCCCGCCAAGCGCTCCGCCCGACGGTAGTCCCCGCTCAGACCAGCCACGATAGCCGCACCGTTGAGGAAGAGGGCGTGGGCCACACTCCCCGGCCGTCGACTCGAGGCCTCGGCTAGAGCTTTGTCCGCCCAGGTCTTGGCCGCCTGGTAGTGACCTAGAAGGTAGAACAGTCGGGCCCGATGATGATGCACCCGGGGGGCTAGGACCGCTTTCAGTTCGGAAGGAGCGATCAACAGCGCTCTTTCCCAGTTTTCCACGGCCTCGTCCCAGCGGCACAGGGCCACTAGGATCCCGCCTTCCACCACCAGCACTTCCGCCCTCTCCGCTGGAGAGCGTACCAAGCTCCGACAGCGGCCCATCACGGCCAGGCTTTCCTCCCACCGGCCTTGGTTGAAAAGACAGGCGGCCGAACCCAAAAGAGCAGAGAGGAGCCCTTCTTTGTCGCCGGCAGCGGCAAGTAGACGAGCCGCTTCTTCGTAGAGCAACCCGGCTTGGGCATAGTCGCCCCTCTCTTGTAGCACTCTGGCTTTAGCCATTAACAGCCAAGGCCAGGCTGTACGGGCAGGGTCAGCTCCGTCAGAAACCAAGTGCGGGATCAGCGCCACCCATTCCGGACGGGCCCAGCTGTAAGCTGGATTAGGCGAGGACAGGGCCAAGAGACGCAGTACCCGCGCAGCCTCAGTGAAGCAACCAGCCTCGAGATAGCAGGTCACGCTCCGCTCCAGCGCGCCCACGGCCTCCAGGTGCTCCGCGGCCCGCCTGAGTAGACTGCGCGAACAGTTCGAGGATCTGGCACGACGTTCAGCAAGCCCGCGCACCAAAGGATGCACCGCATAGCTTCGCGGGGCTAGTCGGCTGACCAGGCACCCCTGCACGGCAAACTCCTCCAACGTACTCTCGGCCTCCCGTTTTGCTTCGCCGAAGAAGGCGGCATCACGGGGGAAGACGACCCGAGGAAGAAGCGACGCGGCTAGCAAGATCTCGCAGGCAGCAGGAGTAAGACCAGAAAGCACGCCCTCTTCCAGATACTTGTCCAGACTATCGTCGCGCAGGAGAAGCTTGCTGAAGTCCTCGCCCGCAACCCTGCTGAGTCCCCTATTGCTGGTCCCCCCAAGAAGCCGGTGCCCCAGCAAAGCAAGCGCAGCAGGCCAGCCCTGGGTCGCCCGCCAGAGGGCTCGGGTTTCCGCCGGCTGCAGTTGCAGACCCCAGCTCTGCACCGCCCAAGCCGCCACCTCCCGCGGAGTTAGGCGCAGCTCCCGCGGACCGAATTCGATAAGTCGCCCGCTAAGCATTACGCCATCCAATCGCAAGAGCGGCCGGCGGCGTGAGCTTACCAGGATCGTCCAGCCAGGCGGCGCGCCGCGCACTATGAACTCTAGGGCCTCCCGGACCTGCGCAGAGCTATCGACCAGATGCAGATCATCTATGGCAAGCAACGTCTTGGTCCCGGTCTCGGCTCTAATGCATTCCACTACCCGGGAGGCCAAGTCCACCACCGCCAGGTCGGCACCACTCCCTGGGGACCAGTCCAACTGTGGCGTGAGCAGCTCTTCAGGCAGGGACAACCTCAAAGCAGCCGCAAGATAGCCCAGGAAACGCAAGGGGTCGCAATCGCCCTCGTCCAGCGCCAAGTATGCGGTGCGGCCCTCCGCGTGGGAGAGCAGGTCCACCATGAAGGTGGTCTTGCCGTAGCCAGGCCCCGCCACCAGGCAGACCAGGCCGCCAGTGCGCAGTGCCTCCACCCGCGCCCGTAACCGGGGCCGGCTCAAAACAAAGCCAGTGTGGGGCAAGCTTAACTTGGCCGCGAGCGCCCTGGCCTGCTGTTCTACGGCATCCATCGTCTCGGTCGAAGTAGCGTCCTGTCCCGCTGGACCTCGACAGGCCGTGGGGACAGTGTCGTCAAGAGGAAGGGAGTGCACCACAAGTGGGCGCACCGCGACCGTTTTGTCGCGCTCCAGCTCCTCCTGGGTCGCCATCCTATCAACCGTGGACAATCTGTCAAACCCGCTCATCTTCCAGTCCTTGACCAAGGCTTACAAAACCCAAGTGATTCCCGGCGTAAGAGGGCAACCAGCATTAGACGCCGCTGACCGGGCATGACGCGGGGGCGACGGGGGCGGAGCCCCGGCGCGGTCCGCGCCGGGGCTCCGCCCCCCGCTCTCACAGGTACTCGAGGCGCCTAGCCACAATCGAGACCGACCTGCGCTCCTCCCCGTCCTTCTCGTAAACGTCTTGGCGTAGCGAACCCTCCACGGCGATGCGCCGTCCCTTGCCTAGGTGCTCCTCGGCCGCTTCTGCCTGCGAGTTCCAGGCCTTGATGCGAAAGAAATCCGCTTCCTCATTGTTGCGGTCCACCGCCAAGATGAAAGTGCTCACCTTGGACCCGCCGTTCACCTCCTTGACCTCGACGTCAGTAGCCAAGCGCCCGATAAGCTGCACGCTGTTCATGTGACCTCCTCATGTCTTGGACTTGCCTCTTCCCAAGCGGATGCCCGCCGAAAGCAGAAGGCGGCCCCAACTTCCGCCAGGGTCTGCAGCGTACCGAGGAGTGAGCCGCGAAGGAATACAACAAAGGGTGGAATCGAGGCGGTGACGTGGGCAAAGCCCTGTTGCTAAGCCGCCGCCACAGGCGCATAATCAAACCAAACCCTGCTCCTGCTCCACTACTCGCATCTGCGCCAGTCAACTCACGCCGAGAAAGGGGGGTGTATCGGCAGGCAACGCGTTCGTCACCTGGAAGCCCTTTTAGCCGAAGCGACTTCAATCTCTAGGAGGGTGCAATGAATATGAAGTCCTCTTTATCTCGGCTCAGGAAAGGACCTCCCACCAAGCGGTTCATGTTCGGCGTGTCTCTGGGCGCCGCGATAGGGCTAATACTCGTCATCTCCATGGTGTCACTAGGGCTAGCGGTGACTGCTGGTTTTCCTGATGTTACAGCGGAACACCCCTATTACGGAGCTATCAATGACCTAGCCTCACGCGGCATCATCAGCGGCAAACCCGACGGCAAGTTCTACCCCGATTATCCCGTGATGCGCCAGCAGTTTGCCAAGATGATTGTGAAGACCATGGGGCACCCCGTCCCACCGGACATCGAGTGCCCCTTCACCGATGTTCTCGATCCTGACCCGACTTCTACCGATCCGCTATATCCAGGTAAATACGTGGCTGTCTGCGCTTTGCACGGGATAACCCTGGGCAAGACCGAGACCACCTTCGATCCCTACTCCAGTATCCAGCGCTTCCAAGTACTTAGCATGGTGGTGCGAGCGGTGGACGAGGTTAGGCCGGGACTGCTAGTGACTCCCCCGGGAAGTTTCACCCCCACTTGGGACCCGGCGGCAAGTCCACAGCACGGGCTCAACGCCGCGCGCGCGGAGTACAACGGTCTGCTGGCCGGAATCAACCTCACCGGTCTTGACCCCTTCGGACCAATGAGCCGGGGCGAGATCGCCCAGGTGCTGCACAATGTGCTTGTCAAGATCGAGTCTTCGACCACCACCACGACAACCATCTCCCCGGTCTGGGAGAATGTAGGTGGGTTGTGCTTCACCAGCCCGGCCGCTGCCACCTGGGGCGCCAACCGTTTGGACGTCTTCGTGGGTGGGCCGTTCGATCATCTGTGGCACAACTCTTGGAACGGCACCTCTTGGTTTGGCTGGGATGACCTGGGAGACATCACTACGGGAGACCCGGACGCCGTCTCCTGGGGCCCGGGGCGTATCGACGTGGTCTGGCCGTTTGCCTCGGGCGCTACCCAGGTCCGGTGGAAATACTGGGAAGCCGGCGCCTGGCACCCCGGGGGCACTGTAGCTTTTGTGGCTGCCGACACAGGTCCGGGAATCTGCTCCCAGGATGAGGGCAGGCTCGACCTCTTTGGGGTGAATCCGAGCGGAGGGCTTGGGCACCGGTCGTACGCGGGCGCCTGGGAGGTAGCATGGGAGAACCTCGGCGGCCTCATTCTCTCGAATCCGGCCGCGGCGTCTTGGGCGTTTGGACGCTTGGATGTTTTCGTACGC
>Ga0123519_10005746_pt1 | contig 19687 bp, 18 predicted proteins | sample YelNatPaOPRAMG02_FD_87396 | JGI IMG/M metagenome (GOLD analysis project Ga0123519, IMG submission 87396) | Hot spring microbial communities from Yellowstone National Park - Yellowstone National Park OP-RAMG-02 (version 2) | ecosystem: Environmental > Aquatic > Thermal springs > Hot (42-90C) ...
GCAATAGAAAAAATAAATTTTTATTATATTATAAAATTTATAAATTAAAAAAAGCTTAAATATAGTATTTAAGTTTAAAAAAGCATTTAAACAAAAAAAATACCTTGGTAAAGCGAAGCACATTTTAAATGATACAATTTTAGTAGGCAGATACTATCCTCACAAAAAACAATTTTATTTACATTTATTATTTATCAATTATCAAAGCAATATAATTTGCCATTTAAGTTTTCTAATAATAATTTTAAAGCAAATATAACATAACCAGATAAACAATAAAAAACCAACTAAAAACAAAAAAGTTGGCTTTTAATATTTAATATAGAACTTTCTAATGAATAATTGGGGAGTATATATTATTTTTTATTTGTAAAATAATAAAATAGGGAGAAAATATCTTATGTCTTTTCAGAATTATTTGAAAAGTCCGTATATTATTGATTTAAAATCCACCGATAAAATTGGAGCATTAAAAGAACTTGTAAAAGAACTTTGCAATGCTATTTCTATTAAATCAACAAGAAAACAAAAGTCTTTTTTGGAAGATATTTTAAAAAGAGAAGAAGCCGCATCAACTTTTATTGGTCAGGGAATTGCTATACCACATTTAAGAACACAAATAAATCAGGATTTTGCAATTGCAATAGGAAGAAGCATATCGGGAGTAAAATATGATGCTGCAAGAGGTGCGCTTGCCCATATAATAATTCTTGTTATTTCTAACGAAACTGCCGACAATACAGCTCATATTCAATTATTATCTGAGTTAGCCACATTTTTTAAATCAGAAATTATCCGTCAAAAAATTTTAACAGAATCTGGAATAATAAAAGTTGAGGATCTATTTTCTCCAAAAGAAGTTTCTTTAGAAGAAAAACAGCCCAAACCGATTAAAAAAGCAAGCGTATCAATAATAAATGCCGCAATTGAACTGTCAAAAGATTTAAAAGCCGGCGCAATAATGGTTTTTGCAGATGCTGTTCGTGACAATGATTTTTTAGACATGATTAAAGGTAAAGAAAAGATAATAGTTGTAACCAGCAATAAATCTCGTTTTGACCCCGATGAAAAACGTTTTACTGCCTGTATTCAGGCTCCATCTTTTCCGGCTTCAAGAACAGGTCAGGTAAAAATAGGAATGCTTCTTTCTCTTTCCCGTAATTTAATAGATAACAACGATAAGGTAGTATGTATTTCCGGCAATCCTAAATCGGGTGAATTTGATACCATTGTTGCACTGGATGTTTCCCGAGAATACGATTTTTTCTTTTCTAAATCACCGTCTCTTTTACCAGCGGATGTTATGCCAGAAGTTTTGGAGCGAGTATTAGGTCTTGCCGCAGAAATTGCCGTTGAAGGGAGAGAAGGAAAACCTTTGGGTACTATTTTTGTTGTTGGCGACACAAACACCGTAAATAAATATGTTACTCAGCTTATAATCAATCCTTTTAGAGGATATAGTGAAGCAGAAAGAAACATAATGGATCCAGCACTTACAGAAACAATAAAAGAATTTGCAAGTATAGATGGCGCTTTTATTATTACCGGTGATGGAATAATTCTGTCGGGAGGAAGTTACTTAAGACCTCAGGCAGAGGTTGAGATTCTTCCAAGTGGTTTTGGCTCACGTCATGCTGCAGCAGCTGGAATAACGGCATGTACAAATTGTCTTTCTATCACAGTTTCTGAATCAACCGGTCAGGTAACTCTTTTTAAAAACGGCGCAATAGTTTTAACTATATCAAAACCTGTTGATAAAGAAAAAAGTACAGTACATAAATATTTATAATTTAAAAAGAAGGGATAAGATTATATGCAAAGAATTTTTTATGATGATAAATGCTTAAAAGATTATATTACAGAAAAAGCAAAAAAGGAATATATTGATTCATTTCAAAAAGCATGCGAAATGCTTGAAAAAAAAACCGGGTCTGGAAGCGATTTTCTTGGATGGTTAACTCTACCAAAAACAATTAGTAGCGATGTAGTTAACAAAATTATTAATGTTTCAGAAGAATTAAAGCCTAAAACAGATGTTTTGATATGCATTGGAATTGGTGGTTCATATTTAGGCGCAAAGGCTGCAATAGAATTTCTTCTTCCCTCTTTTGATGATATGAGAAAACCAAGAGTTATTTTTGCAGGACATAATATTAATTCAGATTATATTGAAGATCTATTATCTCTTGTAAAGGATAAACAGATTTGTGTGAATGTTATTTCTAAAAGTGGAACAACAACCGAACCGGGAATAGCCTTTAGAGTAATTAAACAATGGATGGAAAAACGCTTTGGAAAAAGTGAAGCAGCTAAAAGAATTATTGCAACTACAGATGCAAAAAAAGGAGCTTTACGCAAGCTTGCCACCGAAGAAAATTATCAAACATTTGATATACCTTCCGATATTGGTGGAAGATTTTCTGTTCTTACGCCGGTTGGTCTTTTTCCTTGTGCCATGGCAGGACTAAATATTAAAAAAATGCTTGAAGGCGCATCAGAAGCAATGGAATTTTGTGGCTCAAAAGATTTTGATATCAATATTGCTGGGCGCTATGCTGTTTCACGTAATATTCTTTTTAGACGTGGAAAAGTGATAGAAGTTATGGCACTCTTTGCACCACAGCTTCATTATCTTGGAGAATGGTTTAAACAGCTTGCTGGTGAGAGTGAGGGAAAAAATTTTACTGGCATTTTTCCTGCATCTTGTGATTATACCACAGATCTTCATTCTTTAGGCCAATGGATGCAAGAAGGCCTTCGTAATGTATTTGAAACATTTGTTATTCTTAAAAAGACCAATGCTAAAATTATTCTACCCAAAATAGATGATGATAGCGATGAGCTTAATTATCTTTCTGGCAAAAGTTTTGAAGATGTTAATAACGAGGCATATAGAGGAACTCTTCTTGCACACCTTGATGGCCAGGTGCCATGCTCTACAATAACATTAGAAGATAGAACAGAAGAAACTCTTGGACAGGCTTTTTATTTTTTTGAAAAAGCAATTGCAATTTCTGGATATCTCCTTAGAGTTAATCCATTTGATCAGCCTGGTGTTGATGCCTATAAAAACAATATGTTTGCCCTTCTTTCTAAACCTAAGTTTGAAAAACAAAAAGAAAATCTTATGCAAAAGCTTTCTGCTTTAGGGGTTTGATTATGAAATCTTACAGAGAGACTCTGGAGTTTTGTACAAAAACAAGAAGGGATTATATTAATATTACTCAAAAAGTTCAAGACGCTATAACCAAAAGCGGTGTAAAAGAAGGACTCTGTCTTGTTAATGCGATGCATATAACCGCAAGTGTTTATATTAATGATGATGAGCAAGGATTAATACAAGATTTTGACGAGTGGTTAGAAAAATTAGCTCCACACGAACCATTAAACAGATACAGGCACAATGGTTACGAAGATAATGGAGATGCACATTTAAAGCGTCAAGTTATGGGTAGAGAAGTTGTTGTTGCTATTACCGATGGAAAGTTAGATTTGGGTCCGTGGGAGCAAATTTTTTATGGAGAATTTGACGGAAGAAGAAAAAAAAGAGTGTTGATAAAAATTATAGGAGAATAAAATTATGGTAAAAAGAAAGCCCGCCATAGGTGTAATAGGAGGAAGTGAAGCCACGCAGGAAACACTTCAAATTGCATACGAAACAGGAAAATATATTGCAAATAATAATGCAATTTTAATTTGCGGAGGCCTTGGTGGAGTTATGGAGGCATCAAGCAAAGGTGCATACGAACATGGAGGAACTGTTGTTGGTATTATTCCAGATTCCACAAAAGAGCAGGCAAATCCTTATGTCACCATAGTTATTCCAACAGGCATGGGAATATGCCGAAATACCCTTGTTGTTTTATCTTCTGATGTTATTATAGCATTTCCGGGAAAATTTGGCACTTTAAGCGAAATTGGCATTGCATTAAATTTAAAAAAAACCATAGTTTATTTGCCAGGTACATGGGACTTAAAAAAAATAGAACCTATTGATGTTTCTTTGTATAAAGAAGCCTTTGATGCTCATAGTGCTGTTGGTTTAGCTCTTGATGCATTAAGAAAGAATAAGGCAATATAAAACCAGTTTTAATCATTAGAAATAAATCTTGTTTAATATAGTATAAATGAATATATAAAAATCATTTTACTTTTAAGAAAAACACTGTAGATATTGTCAATTGTTAGTTTAAAATTCATAAACATAAATAATAAATTTATCTTCTGCATAAACATTTTTATAAATTCATAAAAATTTTCCTTAAAATAATTACATAGAATATTCCTAACAGAAGAGCTTTGCAATAGATACGAGCATGCAGAGTGAAACAAAGCGCCATAATGCGAGCCCTTTCGCATAGGGGGTATCCTGCTAAAACGGTATGATGGCTTGGATGAAGCGAGTAAAGAGACTTCCATAAACAAAAGAATAATTTGGGCTAAAGCAAAAATTACCAAAAACCGATATATGTTAAAGGGAGAATTTTATAAAAAAATTAATCCGGGTATTAAATAATGTCCAGCTTTCAATTTGAAATATCGTCTATAGGAAACAATGTTCCATTTGAATTAATTCAAAAAGACTATAATAATAATTCTGTAAAAAAAACTCAAAAAAATATTCCTTCTTCACAAAATCTTACACAAGAACAGCAAAAAGAATTAGAAAGTCTTAAAGAAACAGACAGAAAAGTTCGTGCACATGAACAGGCTCATATTGCTGCAGGCGGTGCATATATAAGAGGTGGAGCTACTTTTGAATATAAAAAAGGGCCCGATGGAAAAATGTATGCTGTTGCTGGAGAAGTTTCTATAGACACATCTCCAATAAAAGATAATCCACAGGCAACAATAACAAAAATGCAGGTTGTTAAAGCAGCGGCATTGGCTCCTGCAGATCCATCTGCTCAAGATAGGGCTGTTGCAGCAAAAGCCTCTCAAGAAGAAGCAAAAGCAAGAATGGAACTGGTTCAAAAACAACAAGAAATGTCAAAAAGTAAAGAAAAATCTTCTCATTCAACCGGATTTGCATTAATCTACAATTCCAAGGCAGTTTTTAACTTTCATACCAGAGCCAGCCTCAATTTAACAATTTAAATTCTATTTAACAAGTTAAATAAACCAGAAATTATTTTATTTAAATGATTAACTTGAATTTATAATTTTATTTAAACATAAATTAAATGAATATAAAAAATTTAGTCTCTTTAATAATAATATCATTTAGTGTAGCAATATACTCTAACAATTCACAACAAGAAGATAGTGTTTCTATTTATAAATATCAATCTGTTAACCAAAAAACTTTTAATAAAAATGGTACATATAATAATCCGGGTATTGCTTTAACTGCATCTTTGCTTTTGCCAGGAGCGGGGCAGTTTTATCAAAAAAAATATTTTATGGGAGGTTTATACCTAATTTCCGAAATAGGGCTTGGAATCTTTTGCTACCAGCAGTCAATTTATAATTCTTATTTAAAAAATAAGGCAGACAGTATAAATCATATTGCTTTGCTTTATAAAGATTCTATCATTGTTATTAAATCTATTACAGATACTACAAAGTTAGATACAACCTATTTTGGTTATTATTGGAAGTTAAAGGCAGATAGTGCCATGTTAGAAACTAAAGATCCTAAAAATATTATTAAGCAAACAATATCATGGATGGCGGGAATTTATTATTACAATATTATGGATGCACTTTATAATACCGGTATTTTTTATAATACTTTACCCAAAAATCCAGTATTAGCGGGATGGCTTTCTGCAATTCCTGCGCTGGGATTGGGACAATTATACAATGGGGAAATATCAAAGGCGGGCATGATATTTATGGTGCAGTTTAATCTCGCATACATTGCAATAAATAATCATCTATTAATGACTGACTGTGAAAAGATTCTTACTACCATAGAACTTAATAAGAGTAAATATTTTAATTCAAATCAAAAAGATAGAATTGACTTTATAAGAAAAACTGCTTTTAGAAACAGGAATATGTTTTTATGGTATTCTTTGGCTTTTTATTTTTATGGAATTTTTGACGCAATAGTTGATGCTCATTTACATGATGCTCCTGTTAAAATGAGACTTGAACCAGATCTGATTCCAGAAAATAAAAAATTTGGACTTAAAGCAGAAATAAATTTTTGATTTTAGATAAAAAATGCTAATAAACATTTAAGAAAGGATTATTATATGCCTGTTACATTAAAAGACATTGCAATTAGGGCAGGAGTAACTTCTGCAACTGTTTCTATGGTTATTAATAATAAACCAAATATTTCCGAAGAAACACGAAAAAAAGTACTTAAAATTGCAAAAGAACTTAATTATTATCCAAATGTAATTGCCCGTGGGCTTGCCACAAGAAAATCAAATTCAATAGGAGTAATAGTACCAAATCTTGCTTCTTCTTTTGTTGTTAGAATTCTTCAAGGAATAAAAAGTACAAACAGAGATATAGAATACACGGTTACTCTTTTTGACACAATAGGTCAAAAAGAAAACGAATCCCAGCTTTTTCAGAGACTTGCCAGAGAAAGGCGCATAGACGGGGCTATACTAATAGGAACAACAGTGCCAGAAGAACAAATGAAGATTTTTCAGGACGAAAGTGTTCCATGTATTGTTGTAGCGCGTAAACGTGATGTTCTTGATTCTGTTTATGTAAATAACGAAGAAGGCTCTTACAATGCCACACAATACCTAATAGAAAAAGGTCATAAATCAATTGCCTGTGTTATTTGCAAAAAGCAGAGTCTTCCCACAGAAGACAGATTAAATGGATATAAAAAGGCACTGGAAAAACATAATATTACATTTAATCCAGAAATTGTTTTTGAAGTTGATGATGATACAATTGAACAGGGGAATCAGATTTGTGAACGAATTTTGTCTTCAAATGTTAGTGCTGTTTTTGTTCCTGCGGGTGATATGGTGGCAATAGGAATAATAAAAGAAGCAAAAAGACATAATAAAAATATACCGCAGGATCTCGCTGTTGTTGGTTTTGATGATATTCCCGCAGCAGAAGTAGTAGAACCAACACTAACAACAGTTCGTCAGCCAAAATTAGAAATGGGCGATTATGCAATAAACATGGTTGTTGATAAGCTTGAAGGAAGAGAATCGGGAATAAAGCATAAAGAACTCCAAACAAAATTTATTATAAGGGAATCTGCTTAAACTTCATTTATTTAGAATTAATGCTTTATTAAAAAATTTTTCCCCAGATTTTTTATTTACTCATTTCAAGCATTCTTTGAAGGCTTTTTCTTGCCTTATCAGAAATTTCCTGAGGTACTTTTACTTCTTTTCCACCTTTTCCATCCAGTGTTTCTGCTACAAGTTCCAGATTTGTTTTTTTCATATTTGGACATATTGCCAAATCGCTTACAGGATAAAATTTTTTATTTAGATTGTTCTTTTTTAATGTATGAATAATTCCTGTTTCTGTTCCAATAATATATTCTTTATGGTTATCTTTAGAAACAAAATTACACATACCACCTGTAGAAAAAACATAATCTGCCAACATTCTAGCCTCTTTTGGAACTTCTGGATGCACTAGTACTATAGCATCGGGATGTTCTTTTTTAGCAGCAAGAATTTTTTCTGCAGTTATTCTTACATGAGTAGGACAAAATCCATCCCATAAGATAATATTTCTTTGTGTTTTTTCTTTTATCCATTCTCCTAAATGCTTATCTGGTATAAAAATTATTCCTTTATCTTCTGGAATATTAGAAACAATTTTAATTGCATTAGAACTTGTACAACAAACATCAGACAGGGCTTTTATTTCTGCAAGAGAATTTACATAACATACTACTTCATAATCGGGATATTTATCTTTTAAAAAAAGCAATTCTTTTACAGTAATCATATCAGCCATAGGGCATCCGGAACTGGGCTCGGGAATAAAAACTTTTTTATTTGGATTTAATATTGCCGCTGTTTCTGCCATAAACATAACACCACAAAATATTATAACATCTGCAGATGTTTTGGTTGCTTCAACACTTAATTGGTAAGAATCTCCAACATAATCGGCAATATCTTGTATTTCTGCTGGTTGATAGGTATGTGAAAGAATAACAGCATTTTTTTCTTTTTTTAATATTTCTATTTTTTTTAATATTTCTTGCATTTTTTTTCCTATTTTACATAAGGAGAAAGAGACCTTAATTTGTCAACAATTCCCGGCATTACCGATAAAACCATATTAATATCTGATTCTGTGTTGTATCTGCTTAAACTAAATCTTATAGAACTATGAGCCAGAGTATAGGGAACTTCCATTGCCATCATTACATGAGAAGGTTCTAATGAACCACTGGTGCATGCAGAACCAGACGATGCGGCAATTCCATATTCGTCTAAAAGCAGAAGAATTGATTCGCCTTCAATATATTCAAAGCTAATATTTGTAGTATTAGGCAATCTATAAAATTTATCTCCATTAAGTCTTGCTCCTTTACATTTCTCCAAAATACCATCTTCTAATGTATCTCTTAATTTTTTTACAAAAGTATTCTCATATTCCATATATTTTTTTGCAAGTTCACAAGCCTTTCCAAGCCCTACTATTGATGCAACATTTTCTGTTCCTCCTCGCATGCCCCTTTCCTGATGGCCACCAACAATAAAAGGCGAGATTTTAGTTCCTCTTCTTATATATAAAGCACCAACTCCTTTAGGAGCATGAAGCTTATGACCAGAAAGAGAGAGCATATCTATTAAAGAATTTTTCATGTCTATTGGAACCTTACCAACAGCCTGAACAGCATCTGTATGAAAAACAGCACCTTTTTCTTTTGCCCACAAAGCCAATTCTTCTACCGGGAACAATACGCCTGTTTCATTGTTTGCCCACATAAAAGACAAAATTGTGTCGGGATTAATTTTTGTCTCAAAAAGCTGTTCTTTTTTTAGAAGCCCGTTTTTTTCTACCCCAATTTCAATAACATCAATGCCCTCTTTTTTTAAATTTTTACATAGATTATAAATAGCAGGATGTTCTACTACAGAAGTTATTATATGGCTATCTTTATTATGAGATTTGATAAATCCCACTATTGCCATGTTATCGCTTTCGGTTCCACAACTGGTAAAATAAATTTCATCGGGATTAGCTCCAATTAAATCTGCAACCTGTTCTCTGGCTTTATCTATATGTTTTTTTACCATACCGCCAAAACGATGCATGCTTGAAGGATTACCATACTTATCTTTTAAAAAAGGAAGCATTTCTTCAAGCACTTCGTTATCAATAGCTGTTGTTGCATTATTATCCAAATAAATAACCTTATCCAAAAAACCTCCTCATTTGATTAATAAAATATATATTTGTAATTAATAAAAATATTTTTATTGTTTAACAATTGATATTCCCAAAGAAGTCAAAACTGTAAGAATAATAGTCCAAATAATTGTTCCGATAGACATATAAAAAATAGTATTTCTTGCTGAACAACCCAAAAAAAGAGCAATAGCCGTTCCAATGTGAACACCAGTAAATATTGGAGCAATAAGTCCTAAGCCAAAAATTCCAAATTCATTCCATACTTTTTGAAAATATTTATTTTCAAATTTTTTTTTGAATATTTTTGTTTTATAAAATTTATTTCTAATGGGAACACCAATTAGAATTATTATAATGCAGCTTGATATTGCTCCAATTGAAGCAAAAAATGCAGTAATAAAAGGATTTATTTTTAAAGCAAAACCCAGAGGTATTGCTATCCAGAGCTCTAATAATCCTATTAAATAAATAGATAAACAAGATATAAAAAAAGCCATAAGTAAAATATTTATATATTTTTTGTAATACCAAAAGTAAAATAATCCTTTTAAAACCAAATTTGGAAAAAATCATTTTTTTATCATTAATTGAAATTTTATATTATCAAAAGCTATTTTTCAAAGGCTATGAAAAAACCTTATCAATTAGCTTGCGACAATATTGCTAATTCTCTTAGTAGATTTTTTAACAGAATTTTTTCTAAAATTCACGTAGAAAAAGATCCATTATACAATCCATCTGATTTTAATGATGCAATTGTTATGGTAGTTTCTACACATAGAAGCCAGGCAGATTATTTCCTTTTAGGATGGGTGTTATACAACAATGGAGTTAAATATCTGCGAATAGCCGCAGGAGATAATCTTACCAGTTTTCCAATATTGGGAAAAAAATTTTTATCTTTTGGTGCTTTTCCCGTTAAAAGGGAGCTTGCCTTTAAAAAAAATTATGTGCGTTCTTTATGTGCAGAAGTTGTAAAAATGATGGAAAATGGTGAGCCAATACTTCTTTTCCCAGAAGGTGGAAGAAGCTATACCGGTAAAATGATGGAGCTAAAGGGCGGAATACTTATTGCTTCTATTATAGCTCAATGGAAAAATCCTAATAAAAAAGTATATATTTTGCCATGTTCTATTTCTTATGAAAGGTTACCTGAGCTAAAGTATTTTAAATTTCTTCAGAAAGGCAGAGAATTAAGAAAGAATAAAAATTTTATTAAAAAAAAATTAGGAAATTTTTATTATTTTGGAGCAGATTTAATTGCTTTTGGAAAATTTTTAGCATGTGGATGGCTGGGTATTAGTCAAGGAGAAGTTTTTATTGACATAGGAAAACCATTGGCAATAAACGAACTAATAGATATAAATTCAAATTATAATTCCCATGCAAGAGATGAATTTTCTAGCCATCAAAATTCTGTAAGAATACTTGGTCAAAAAATTTATGATATTTTTATCTCTCTATATAGGATTCTTCCATCTCATATTCTGGCAAAAATATTAAAAGAAAAACAGAGCATTTCTTTAAACGATGCTGTTTCATCTATAAACAACATTTTATCACAACTAAAAAATCAAAAACGTAATACAAAGTCTTTAGATATGCTATCTCCCGAAGAAATAGTACAAAAAGGAATAAAAAATTTGCTAAAAGAGAAAGCTATTTCTTTAAGTAAAAATAAAATAAAAGTAAAAAATCAAGATATTATTGATTATTATTCTTCTTCTGTATATTAAACTTTCTTTTATTATCCCCAATTATACAAGATTATTATTATTTAATCTTAATTTCGGCGTTTGGAAACAGTTCTGAGGTCATCTTCTTTTGAACTCTCTGACACTTTGGGCTGCTTGGATATATCACTTTATTGATATGCTTTGTTCCGCCTTCATGCTATATCATTTCAACATATTAAGGCGTCGCTTTTACTCTTAACTGTGGAATTTGGTTAAATATATTTACTAATAATTATATTGCAAAATTTGAAATTATATTTTTAACAATTTTATAATTTCTTCTACATTAACATCTTTTAAGCTATTTACTATTAAATCTGCATCTTTTAATTCTTCTTCTGGATACGTTGTTGTTATTGCAACAACTTTCATTTTTGCCCGATGAGCAGCAATAATTCCTACTTTTGCATCTTCAAAAACTATACATTTTTCGGGCTCTACGTTTAATTTTTTTGCTGCACATAAAAAAATATCTGGAGATGGTTTGCCTTGTTTAACATCGTCACCAGATACAATAACCTTAAAATATTTTTTAAAATTTATTTTATCTAATCCGGCAATAATATTTTCAAATGGTGCCGAAGAGCCAATTGCACAGGGAATATTTATTTGTTTAAAACTTTCTAAAAGATTGTCTATTCCTTTTATTTTTTGAGGTCCTTCCTGTATCATTATATTTCTATAAATTTCTTCTTTTTTCTTATCAAGTCTTCTTATTTCGTTTATATCATTTGTCCATTTCCATAAATTTGGTATTATTTCTTCGTTTTTCATTCCAAAACTCTTTTTAAAAAGATGTTTGGGAAAAAAAAGGTTTTCTTCTTTAGCAAGCCTTTCCCATGCCTCAATATGATGTTGTGAAGAATCTATAATAACACCATCCCAGTCAAATATGCAGGCAATATTCATATTTTTATTTTATTGTTTTTTAGAGAAATGATATAATTCCTTTACGTACGAGCATTATACCAATTGCAGCAAGAAGGAGATCAGAAAGCTTAGAAATTGTTTTTGCTCCGGTTTTTCCTAATATTTTCATTATTGAATGAGCAAACCATAAAAAAATACCCGCAATAATAAGGTTTACAATAATACTTAAAGTTGTTGCAATATATCCATGCTGATGCAAAAGAAGCAAAGATGTTGTTAAAACAGCAGGACCGACAATAAGAGGAACACCTATTGGTACTGCCCCAAGACTTTCTGGATCCACTTTTTTTATGTTTTTATCCATAATCAGAAGATTATAAAGAGATAACGAAAAAAGAAGAGCGCCTCCGGCAATCATAAAATCTGCTACAGTAATCCCTAAAATTTTAAGTATAATTTCTCCCAATGCTATAAATAACAATGCTACAATAAGAGCCGTAATAATAGACTGAATTATAATTTTTTTTACTTTTGAACGTTCTATTCCCTCTGTTAAAGCAAAAAAAACAGGAAGCAAACCAACAGCATCAACCGCAATAAAAAGAGGAATAAAGCAAAGCAGAAACGATTTCATTCGTTTGGTGTATCTTTAAAGTTAAACAATATATAATACATATCTTCATTTTTTTTCATAGAAATTTTATAACCCGAATTCAAAAAAACAGCAATCATTGCCTGATTTTGTTCCAAAACATTTGCCTCAAAACCAATTATTCCGCGTTTTTTTGCAATAGAAGCTAATATATTGAGCAAATCTGTTCCTATACCCTTTGCCTGCCACTCGTCTCTAACAAGAAAAGAAACTTCTGCTCTATTTGTTGCCTTGTTTACATGATAACTCCCAACTCCAACCATTTGCTCACCACCCATGTCTTGTACGATTCCTACAATCACCATGTTGTTTACAAAATCACATGTTGTAAATTCCTGTATAAAGCGATGAGGAAATGTTTTGATGGGCTTAAAAAATCTAAAAGCAATAGAACGTTCCGAAAGAGAATAGCACATGTCTCTAAAAAGCTTATCATCTGTTGGACGAATAGGCCTAAACAAAAGTCTGGTTCCATCTGCAAGAGGTTTATATTCTTCGTATTCACCTGGCTTTGGCATAGATACCAAAGGCAATTCTTTTTGATAAGAGAAGATATAATTTTTCGCTTTAGCCTGCTTAAGAATTTCGTTTCTAAAATCTGGATGAGCTATTTCTGCAAGTGCCATTACTCTTTCTCTTATATTTTTCCCAAATAAATCTGCAATTCCATATTCTGTAACAACATAATGAACATCGGCACGGCTTATAACAACACCCGCACCCTCGGTAAGCTTTGGAACAATTCTTGACACTATTCCGTCTTTTGTTTTGGCTGTAGAAGGAAGTGCTATTATTGCCTTACCATCTTTTGCCCTAGAAGCCCCTCTATTAAAATCTACCTGACCTCCAACACCACTGTAAAAATTATATCCAATGGAATCGGAGCAAACCTGTCCGGTCATGTCTACTTCTATGGCAACATTTATTGCAACCATCCTGTTATGTTGTGCTATTATAAAAGGGTCATTAACATATTCTGTTGGTCTGAATTCAAATATAGGATTTTCATGAATAAAATCGTATAATTTTCTTGTACCCAAACAAAAACTTGCTGTTACTTTTCCCCTGTTTATTGTTTTTTTGCTTCCATTTATTATTCCTTTTTCTACAAGTGGAATTATTGCATCATTAAACATTTCTGTATGAATTCCAAGATCATTTTTATTTTCTAAATGATGCAAAACAGCCTGAGGAATTGTTCCTATTCCAACCTCAACTGTTGAGCCATCTTCAACAAGAAGAGCAACATTTCTTGCAATTTGATGTATTATTTCGTCAGATTGGGGCAGCGTATATTCAAGAATATCTTTTTCGCTTATTACCATTGCGTCAACAAGATCAACAGGAATAAAAGAGTCTCCATAAGTTCGTGGCATTTTCTCGTTGACTTCTGCAATAACCATAAGACTATTTTCCACAGCAGATTTAACAATATCAACAGAAATGCCAAGGCTTAAGTTGCCATTTTTATCTGGCGGTGATGTTTGAATTAAGGCGACATCCAAGGGAATTTTTCCAGATTTAAAAAGAAAAGGAATTTCGGATAAAAATATTGGTACATAATCACCTCGTCCACTTACAATACCTTCCCGCACATTTGGAGCAAGAAAAAAACTGCAAGTTCTAAATTTTTTACTGTATTCTTCGCTTATATATGGGGCTTCGCCCTGAGTAAGCAGATGGTATATTTCTGCATCCATTATTTCGTTATTTCCATAAACCAATTCATTAACAAGAAGCTGCGGTTGTCCGCATCCTGTTCCAATAAATATTCTTGCTCCTGGTTTTATTCTGCTTATAGCAGATGCAGGAGAAACAATTTTGTTCTTATATTTATCTTTCCAATCATTCATTTTTTATTCTCCCTAGAAAGAATAATTCTTGCATCAACAACTAAGGCACCATCTCCTTCGTTTCCAACTTTTAAAGGATTTATATCAACTTCTTCTATTTCTGGAAAATCCATAACAAGTTGAGAAAGCTTTTGGATATTAACAACTATCGCATCTATATCAACAGGTTTTTCGCCTCTAACGCCTTTTAAAATGCGAAATGTTTTAACCGATTCTATCATTTTTCTGCACTCTTGTTCTGTTACCGGTGCAAGATTAAAGGTAACATCTTTTAATACTTCAACAAAAATTCCTCCAAGGCCAAACATAAGCATTGGGCCAAATTGGGGATCGCGTTTCATTCCCAAGATTACTTCTTTTCCACCAATTGCCATTTTTTCTAAAAGAACACCACGTATTCTGGCTTCTGGCATTTTCCTCTTTATTCTTAGCATCATAAGCTCATAGGCATCTTCAACAGCAGAAATACTTGTTAACCCTATTCTTACTCCTCCAACATCAGACTTATGAAGAATATCGGGACTTGATATTTTCATGGCCAAAGGAAATCCAACCTCAGAAGCAAATCTAACAGCATCTGCCAAAGATGCTGCCAATATGCCATTTGGAACATCAAAATTATATGCTTTTAAAATTACTTTAGAATCATATTCGCCAATTTCGTAGATATTTTTGTAACGATAGGATCTTAATATTTTTATTACAGGGTTTTTATTAACCGCAAACCTGTCTACCATTCTAAGGCTTTGAGATTTATATCTGGCATAATCTACAAGTTCTTTCATTGTTTTTGCGGCTCTTTCTGGAATCGCATATTGAGGTATATTATTTTCTCTCAAAATAGCAACGCCTTTAGAAACAATATCTGCTCCCATAAAACAGGCTAGTATTGGTTTGTTATACTGCCTTGAAACTCTTATTATTTCTTTTGCTGTTTCAACATCATCTGTCATTTTTTGAGGCGTGAGAATTACTATTATACCATCAACAGAAGAACTTGCAAAAAGAATTTCTAAAGCCTTTCCATATCTATCGCCTTTGGCATCTCCTAAAACATCAACAGGATTTTTTACAGATGCAGCATCAGGCAGTATTTGCTTTAGCTTTTTTGTGGTTTCTTCATCTAAACTGGCAACCGACAAACCACACAATTCTAATGCATCAGACATCATTATTCCGGGACCACCCGCATTTGTTACAATTGCAATGCGCTCACCGGCAGGAAGTGGCTGATAAGCCAGCGCGGTTGAAACATCAAACAATTGCTCTATGGAATCTACTCTTATTACACCCGTTCTTTCAAAAGCACAATTATATGCTACATCTGCACCTGCAAGACTTCCGGTGTGAGAAGAAGCCGCTCTTGCACCTGCCTGCGTTCTTCCAGCCTTTAAAATAACAAGAGGTTTTTGCTTGCTAATTCTTTCTGCAAGCCTCATAAATTCCTGTCCATGCGAAATGTCTTCAAGATAGGCTGCAATTACTTTAGTATTACTGTCGTTTTTTAGATAATCAAAAATCATGACTTCGTCTAAAACTGCCTTGTTTCCTATAGAAAACAAAATAGAAAAACCAATATTATTGCTTGCCGCAATGTCTTGTATTGCTGTTATTAACGCACCCGATTGAGAAACAAAGGCAATATTACCGCTTCTGCCTAAATCCTGTCCAAAAGAAGCATTTAACTTATGCCATGGATTAATTAATCCAAGACAGTTTGGACCCAATAATGTTATGTTTGCCTCACGTGCAATTTGGGCTATTTTTTGTTGAAGATTTTTTCCTTCCTGTCCTGTTTCTGCAAATCCGGCTGTAATAAGAATTACAGCTTTAATTGATTTTTCTACGCATTCATTTAAAACATCTATAACCTGATCTCGTTTTACTACTATTACAGCACAGTCTATTTGATTTGAAATATCTTTTATGCTTTTATAGCACTTTTTTCCAAGGATCTCGTTTGATTTTGGATTTATAGGATAAATTTCGCCTGTAAATCCACCGTTTATAATATTTTTTAAAACCGCATATCCAACTTTATCTGGATTTTGTGAGGCTCCAATAACTGCAATAGATGAGGGGTAACATAATTTATCAAAACTCATTTATTTTTTCCTTTGTGTTTTTTCTTAGCTTATTTTTATAAGGCTATAATTTTAAAGAAGCAAAAACATTACCAAAAAATATGGATAAAAAATATATCGTGCGGTTTTATTTTTCATCTTTGTTATAATTTTTGTTGATTATGACCCAAAAAGAATATATTTACATTCATTCAGAAGAAATAGAAAAATATAAATATCCTGATGATTGTCCTTTTAAGACATTCAGGGCACAGCAAACAAAATCAATTCTACTGTCTCTTGGAAATTACACATCAAAAAATCAAATGGAAGTATCTCCCCGCTTTCTTACAGAAGACGAGCTATTACTCTTTCATACAAAAGAATATATAAACCGATTGAAAAAGGTTAGTGAAGGAAATCTTGATTCTTTGGACCTCTTTTTTGGACTCGGTGGTTCCGATACACCTATTTTTAGAGATTTGTTTTTATATTCTTCTCTTGCCGCAGGCGGAACAGTTGTTGGAGCAGAGATGATATTAAAAGACAAAAAAGTAAAAGCAGCATTTAATCCTTCTGGTGGATATCATCATGCTTTTTCTGATAAAGCAGGAGGATTTTGTTATATAAATGATGTAGTAATCGCATGTATGATTTTAAAAAGAGCAGGCAAAAGGGTTTTCTGCCTAGATTTAGATGTTCATCATGGTAATGGAACACAGGCAGCATTTTATTCTGATCCAGATGTTTTTACTTTGTCAATTCATGAGAGTGGAAAAACACTATATCCATGGTCGGGTTTTGAAGACGAAATTGGCGAAAATGCAGGTTTGGGATATAATGTTAATATTCCTCTTCCTGCCGGAACAGATGACGAATTATATTGCAATGTGTTTAATCAAATAGTTCCTCCGCTTCTTAATGCTTTTAAAGCCGATGTGGTTGTTCTTGAAATAGGAATGGATGTTTTATCCACCGACCCGCTTGCTCATTTTAAAATGACAAATAATGCATTTGCTGATATTTTACCTGTTATTATAAGTCAAAATGTTCCTCTTCTTGTTGTTGGCGGTGGTGGTTATAATCCCAAAGACACGGCAAGGGGATGGGCTCTTTTGTGGTCAATTATTTGTGGTTTAGATATAGATAACGACATGTATTTAGGGCTGGGTGGAGATTTTTTAGGCAATTCTGAATGGAATGCAGGCCTTAGAGATAAAAGGATTTATATTACAGGAGAAGATAAAATAAATATAAAAAAAGAGGCTCAAAAAGTTGTTGAGTATATAAAAAGTAATGTATTTAAAATCTGGAAAATTTAATTTCTTATTTTTTTAGTCTCTTGCCAAAGAAAGTACTCTCACACTTTTTGCACCTGCATTTAGCAATGTTTTAGAACATTCTTCACATGTTGAGCCGGTTGTTATAATATCATCAACAAGAAGAATATTCTTATCTTTTATTAAATCCATTTTCTCTTTTTTAATAGTAAAAGCAGAAATAATGTTTTTTGAACGATTATATTTAGATAAAGCTGTTTGAGTTTTTGTTGCCTTCTTTCTTAAAAGAACATTTTTACAAAGAGGAATATCTTTAATATTTTTTCCAAATATAATCCCTTTAGCTAAATATTCTGCCTGATTGTATCCGCGTTTTAGTTTTTTAAGAAAATGAAGAGGAACAGGAATAATAATATCTATATCTTTAAGTAAATCATCTGGAATTAAAAAGGAAAAATTTTTTGCTGTTAAAAAGGCAAGATTTTTAAACCCATTGTATTTAAAATCATGTACTATTTTTTTGATTGTCTCATCAAAGTCAAATAATGAATAAATTTTCTCAAAAGAAAAATCCCAAGCATATTCACATCCACATTGTTTAAATTTTTTATTCTGACCACACAAAGGACATGAATATTTTTTTCTGGTCAGATAATTTTCTAAAAGAGAATCAAAACAATTCTTGCATAAAATATTATTTGTTGTTTTGTTAGAACAAACTATACAAATATCAGGAAATAAAAAATTTTTGGCATTATTAAAAACATACAAGAAAAACTTATAAATCCATAAAATAAATTTATGCAACGATGTTGTTGCTCTCATTGGATTTTGGTGTTTCGTCTTCTGCTTTAAAAAGCAAATTTTTTAAAATAAGACCCGAAAATATGATAAAAAAAACTATGCAAATAATCTGATTATGAGAAAGACTACCTATCTTTTCTTGAGGAGTATAAAATCTTGTAAAATCATTTGCAAATCTAAGAATTGCATATAAAAGGCCTGTAAGATAAAATCTAAAGCCAGGAAATGTCTTTCTTTTTCCAACTATTAAAATAATTATAGCAATTATTAATCCACCTATGCTTTCAAACAACTGAGAGGGATAAATACATTGGGAATGTATGCTGTTTTGATAAAAACCGGCAGGACTATCTTTTGGAAATGTAACGCCAATAGAACAACTGCTCGCATGGCCATAACAACATCCATTTAAAAAACAACCTATTCTTGTAAAAAAAATCCCAAACCCAATACTTGCAGAACAAACATCGGCATAAGGAAGAATAGGTTCTTTTTTCAGCCGAAAATAAATTAAAGAGGCAATAATAGCACCAATAAATCCTCCATACATAACAAGGCCGCCAATTCCTATTGTGCCGCCATGAAAAGGATTAAAAATAGAAGTTAAATCAGAAGAAAATTCTTCAAAATGCAAAATAACATAATATAATCTTGCACCAATAATACTTGATATTATCACCCAAAAGGCAACATCTGGAACAATATCAGAATGAAGATTTTCTTTTTTTGCTAAAAAAGAAGCAAGCAATATTCCAAAAAGAAAAGAAATTGCCAGCATTAAACCATAAGAATGTATAGGAAATTTATATATATAAAAAATCACTGGATGCATTTTTTGTTTTATCCTTTCATATTTTTATAAGTAAAAACAAAAATAAAATTAAATAAAAATATGGTGGTAGAGAAAAATTATTAATTTTTATTTCTAGATATTGATAAATAATTATATTGGATTATTTGCACTAAATAAATTTTTAATCTAAGATTAATCAGACGGCAAAATTTTGATTAAAAACTTCTGTTCGTTATCTTGAAGGAATGTATCGTTTTCAACATTAAGAATTATTTTTAAAACGTGTTCACCTAGTGTTTTTGTTTTTATATTCCAAAACAAAAA
>Ga0123519_10005747_pt1 | contig 19683 bp, 15 predicted proteins | sample YelNatPaOPRAMG02_FD_87396 | JGI IMG/M metagenome (GOLD analysis project Ga0123519, IMG submission 87396) | Hot spring microbial communities from Yellowstone National Park - Yellowstone National Park OP-RAMG-02 (version 2) | ecosystem: Environmental > Aquatic > Thermal springs > Hot (42-90C) ...
AGTGGCTGTGCGGGTGCTGCAAGACGCGTTCGAGGTGCCCACAGACGCGGGCATCTCCTAGCATGGCTCGGCTCCTGTACCGCGAGGAACGGGTGGCTCATCGCTAGGCTTCTGCACGGTCGTAAGCCGTTGCTTCTCCGCTCAGCCCCGCCACCTTGCAACCCAGCGCACTCTTTGTCAAAGCGTCGCCTTTGGGCGCTGCCGCCTCCGGCCCGCCATCCATGCTAGCTCAAGCCTAACGGGCGCCCTCCACTCCGCCACCCTCACGTCCTCTGTTTTCGGCCCGGGTCTACTCTCAGGGCCAACGCATTCTAGCGAGCGAGCCGGCACAGCGGGGCCCCCTCTCCCCAAGCTTGCGCCGTGGCCAGGGCTTGTACGCCGCCCGCGCACGTGCTACAATGTCGCAACACAGACTGAGGGGTGCTCGCGCCCCCGCAAACATACGCTTCAAGCAGACCGTCCGCACCAGCCTGCACACCACAACAGACCGTCGGATCGAGCGAGAGGGAAAGGTCGATGAGGTTGCGCGGAACCCGCTCCGCGCCGGCGGGGCACACCACATCGAGCAGGCACGCGCCGGGGCCAAGCCCGTACGGCGTCTCCGGGCGCAAAACCACGTCGCGCCCACCCAGCAGCACCTTCACCGAGCCGCTGACCGGCTACGTGCGCGCCGGGCGACACCTCCGCGGCTACCTGGCCCTCTTCGCCATGGTAGGCTGCTTCGGGCTGGCCGCCGCTGGCATCATCCAGTACCTCGGCACCCACTTCGACGAGATGCGCCAGCGCGCCATGGACCGTCCGGCCTTCCGCGAACGCAGACCAGTCCGCGCCTCAGACCTGGACTACTACTCCCTCCACACTTTCTACGACTCCTACTACCACACTGACGTCGCCATCAGGCTGGTGAACGACCACGGCGTCACCCGCCTCGTCGTCGCCAACAGGCAGGGAGACGTGCTCCTCAAGCGACGCCTGGTTCCCTCGGACCTCGACCAAGAGCGCATCCTGCAGAGCCATCAAGACCGCACCGGCGACGCGGCGGACACCGTGGAGCTGTACTACCGCGGCGGCACCGCCATGATGGTAGTTCGCAGCTCGGAGTTCGATATGTGACGCTCGCCCGCGCAGCCTCCAAACGTGCATCCCGGTGACGACAACCGCCCGCGCCCGCCCCCAACCCACCGGCTGGCCGTTGTGTAACGGCTAGCAAACTAGGAAAGCCTGGCGGCGAACGCGCCACCCCTCGTTGGTGCGAAAAGGGAGAGGGCACCCCTTGGCCCAAAGCGTTGTGGAGGGAGCCCAAATGCGGTGCCGGAGAACCGCGTCCCTCCGGAACGTAGCATCCCATCGTCGGCTCCGACGCGCGGCCGTTTGACGCATCCCTTCGCAGCCGTGTATCATGGAGTGCACGGCGAGCTTTGCCCGCACCCGTGCGCAAAACGGCTCCGCAGGGCCATCACCCACGGGAGGACTCGGGATGGATAGCAAAGACGAGGTGCGCCAAGACCTTCTCAAGTACGGCAACCTCCTCACGCAGAAGGGCCTGGTGGTGGCGGCTGGCGGCAATATCAGCGCCCGCTGCGGCAACCTCATGTACATTAAACCCAGCGGATTCGCCTTCGACGAGCTGAGTGCCGAGGATTACGTGGGCTGCGATATTGCCACCGGCCAAGCCGTGGACGGCAACCGCAAACCCTCCTGCGAATACCTTGCCCACCTCGCCTGCTACCGCCGCAGAAACGATGTGGGCGCCGTGGTCCATGCCCACCCTCCCATGGCGCTGGCGGTTGTGAACGCTGGCGAGCAGATCCGGCCCCTTACCCCGGACTTCGTTGCCTACCTGGGCCGCGTGGAGCACCTACCCTTCATAGTCCCGGGCGGGCCGGAGCTGGCCGAAGCCGTTGGCGAGAAGGTCGCACGGGCAAGCGCCATCGTAATGCAGAACCACGGCGCCATCACCGTTGGGCGCAACCTCAGAGAGGCGTATTACCGCATGCTGGTGCTGGAGGACGCCGCCAAATCCATCGTGGCATCCTATGCCATCAGGCCGCCGCGCTTCCTCACCGATCAGGAGGTGGACGCCATCTCAAACATGGAGGCGGAGGCGTACCGCATGAAGCTCCTCGCCAACCGCGTGGCGCAGTGACCGGGGCTGGGCGTGCGACGCTTTGATGGGCCCCTGGCGGTTGGCCCCTTCTATTTCCTCTCCTACGCGGCCGTGGCGGTGCTGGGCCAGTTCGTGTCCGTGTACCTTCGCGACCTAGGGCTTGCCTACGGCGCCATAGGGGCGCTGTCCGCAACGGCTGCTGGCTGCGGCGCCGTCACCCAAACACTAATCGGCCCCGTGTCGGACCGCATGCGCAAGCGGGTGCCGTTCGCGCTAGGCGCCACGAGCTTGCTAGCCGCCACCTACGCTCTGTACCCAGCCGCCCGCAACTACCCCACCCTTCTTCTCCTGCACCTGTGCATCGGCTTCTTCAACTACACCGCCCTCACCGCCGCCGCCTCGCTCACCATCGACCTAGCGCCCGCCAACGCCGTCAGCAGGGCGTTTGCGGGCACCCGCATCTGGGGCTCCATCGGCTACGTGGTGGCCATGCTCAGCATTGTGATGTGGCCGGCGTTGCTTGAGCCCCCGCGCATGTTCTACTTCGGCGCGGTGTGTTACGTGATGGCAGGGCTAAGCCTTGCGCTGGTGTCAGAGCGCTCAACCGCTTCCCATGGCGTGCGTCCGTCGCTGCGGACCGGCGCCAAGCTGCTGCGCCAGCCCAAGGTGGCCATGCTGCTCACGTTCTGCACCCTTTATTGGGTGGCGATGCAAGGTGGCTTCTCCATGATCGCGCTGTTCATCAAGTCGCTGGGCGGCGGCCGCGCGCTGATGGCCGGCTCGTGGATGGTTGCCGCCATCGTGGAGATACCGTTCATGCTGTGGCTGGCTAGCAGGTCAGACCGCATGGGTCGGCGCCCGGTCCTGATGATCGCGGCGGTAGCCCTTCCGGTGCGCCTAATCGCCTACTGGGCAGTGCACGACCCGCGGTGGGTACTGCTGGTACAGACCCTACACGGCCTCACGTTCGGGGTTACCGCCGTGGCGCCGCTGGCCTACATGAACGACGTGGTGCCAGCCCACCTTCGCGCGTCCGGCCAGGGCTTGCTGAACGCGTGTCTGGCGGCGTCGTCCGCGGCGGGGCCGCTTGTTGCGGGGTTGGTGAGCGACCGCCTGGGAATAGGCGGCGCGTTCATGGCGCTGGCTCTGCCCGCCACCGCCGCTTTGATCGTGCTCCTGCTCGCGCTACCGGAAAGCCGTCCCGCCGCGCGGGCGTGAACCTCCCCACTGCCAACTTGACGTCCATGCACATGGTCGCCTGCAGGTCCTCGCAGCAGCAAACAGGTGACCGGCCGGCCTAAGCCGAACAACAAGCGCGGAGGTTCTATGCCATGCCTTACGCCGGATGGGCCCTGATGCTGGCCACATTGAGCGCTGCCCCTGGCGCCAGCAGTTCTCCGCTTCCACCGCTCTACATGATCACGTACGACCATGGCGGCGTCATCCTATGGGGCGTCTCCCACTTCGAGGAGCGCCTGAGGGACGCCGTGTCGTGGCTGGACAAATACCCCGGGTTCAAGATCGGCCTCGACAACGAGGCGTACGCCTACGACTACCTCGCGGAAGCCTCGCCAAGCACCCTGGCCGAGATCAGAGGCTATCTGGCGCGCTACCCAGGCCGCTTCGGCATCGGCACGTGCACCTACGGGCAGCCGCTGTCCGTTTTCATCAACGAGGAATCCAACGTACGCCAGATAGGCTATGCCCTCGCAGCGTGCCGCAAGCACCTCGGTGTGGCGCCGCCCGTGTACCTCATGAGCGAACACGCCATGCACAGCCAGATCCCGCAGCTTCTGAAGGGCTTTGGCTTCACGGGCTCCATCATGCGCACACACTTCATGATGTACGGCTACAACCCCACGTTTGATGTTCCCACAGGCTGGTGGGTGGGTGTGGACGGCTCCCGCATACCGACGGTCCCAACCTACAACGGCGAGGGCTCGCACTTTGGCCGCACCACTGTTGACAACTGGATCCTCACGCGGTACCCAGGGCCGGAGTGCAGCACGCCGCTGGAGACCTACCAGCGCGAGTTCGCCAGGATCAATCCGCTGCTGGCGTCGCGCGCGGACGACTCCGGCCTGCGCCGCGAGGAGCTCGTGAAGCAATACGAGGGGAAGCCCGGCTACAAGTGGATCCTTCTCGAGGAGCTGTTCCGCTCGTTCCCCGCGCCGAAGGCAGAGCTGAAGACGCCGCCCAACAGCTTCGTTGTGAGAATGCCTTGGGGTTACTGCGGCAACGAGATATGGAACGGCTGTCGTGCGGCTGAGGTGGGGGTCCTTACGGCAGAGCGCCTGGCCGCACTGGAGTACATTCTGGGTGGCAGCGCTCACGAGGCGGAGCTTGAGACCGCGTGGAAGAACCTGCTGGTTGCCCAGCACCACGACATCCAGATATGTGGCCTGCTGGACGACGCGCGTAGATTCATACCCGCATCGCGTCAGGCTTCGCAAGGGGTAGCCGACGCTTCCATGCGGTACGTGGCCAGCCGCATGAAGGGCGGTCCGCTTCTGCAAGTCACCGGCTTCAACCCGCTCTCGTGGCGCAGGAAGGAGTGGCTGCAAACCGAGGTCTCGCTGCCACAGGGCGCCGCACACTACCTCCGGGTCCAGCGGAACGGCACCACCGTAACCTCCTACACCGCCGTGAGGGAGAGTTACCCGGACGGCAGCATCAAAACCGCAACGTTGGGAATCGACGCAGAGCTGCCGCCGTTGGGGTTCCGCTCGTTCGGCGTGTCCGCCACCACCAGAAGGCCCAGCGCCAGACAAGACGTGGTGCACGTGGACCCCAAGGCGCTTACCATATCAACTCCGTTTGCCATCGCGCGCCTCAACTCGTACGGCGGCATCGCATCGCTCGTTGCTGCCGGCACCGGCAAACCGCTTCTGGCCCCGGGCCGCCGCAGCTGCTTCTTCGCGGGCACCATAGAGGGGCAGAACGCCGAATCCCGCGGCACGTGGCAGCTCAACCCATCGCAGGACGGCGGCGAGTGGGCCACTGCAACCGAGCGCGGGGAGATAGCCGGAATCCCATACACCCTTCAGCTCACGTTCCGGGCAGACACCCCTCGAATCGAGTGTCGGGCAAGCTTCACCTTCAGCGGACAGCGGATCGGCCAGCTCAGCGATGACAGGCGAGATGGGGTTTCGGGGTTCATCCATGAGCAGAAGCTGAGGCTCAAGCTGTTTCCAGCAACGGGGCCCTCTGCCGTAGGCATACGCGATCTCCCCTTCGTGGTGGCGGAGACGCCGGACAGGTACGTTGAGGGGATATACTGGACCGCAGTGGCGGACGCCGACGGGGGGCTGGCGGTGTTCAATCGCGGCAACATGGGCTCCGTACGCGAATCTGACGGCGGTTTCTCGGTGTCGCTGGCATACGCCATGCACTACATCTGGGGCACCAGGATGCTGGCCGGCCAGTACCAGTACGAGCTTGCCCTGTACCCGTTCCGCGGCAAATGGCAGGATGCGGACATCCATCGGCAGGCCATCGAGTACAACATGCCGCCAGTATCCCTCTGCTCCGAGCCCGGCGACGGCAGCCTTGGCGACGAGGTACGTGCGGTAGATGCGGGCTCTCTGGGTGTGCTGGTGTCGGCGATGTACCCAGAGGCGGGGCACGTGTACGTGCGCATGTACGAGTACCGCGGACGAGACTCGAGCGCCGCTGTGAGCTACCTTTCTGGGAAAGCGGCTATCACGGAGGTGGACCTGGCCGGCCGCGAGATCAAGCCCGCGCCAGCCACGATGGCTTTCGGGCCGTGGCGAATCCGCACCGTGCGCATCGACCCGCAGCGGCAGTAGCTATCGGATGGATAGTGGCTTGTGGCTCCCATCTTGCGGGTGGCGAGGAGAGGAGATGCCTCCGGCGTCTCACCAGCTTACGCGATGCCATCACGCCTGATGCCTTCCTCCCAGCTCCCCTCTCCCCGCAAGTGGGAGAGGGGTGGCGAAGCCGGGGTGAGGGCAATCTGCATGCCAGGACGTGGGGGCAACCATCAGCCCACTTCCCCTCACCCCCCAGCCCCCTCTCCCACTCGCAAAGCTTGGGGAGAGGGGGAGCCGCTCTCGCTCCTCAGGGGCTTAGGCGACGGAGCCGCGCCTCACACGCTCCTCCCAGCTCCCCTCTCCCCGCAAGCGGGAGGGGGGTAGCGAAGCCGGGGTGAGGGCAATCTGCATGCCAGGACGTGGGGGCAACCATCAGCCCACTTCCCCTCACCCCCCAGCCCCCTCTCCCACGTCGCGAGCTTGGGGAGAGGGGGAGCCGCTCTCGCTCCTCAGGGGCTTAGGCGACGGAGCCGCGCCTCACACGCTCCCCCCAGCTCCCCTCTCCCCGCAAGTGGGAGAGGGGTGGCGAAGCCGGGGTGAGGGGATGCCCATCACCGCCTCTTCCACCATACAAGGGGTAGCGAAGCCGGGGTGAGGGCAACTCCCTTGCCCAACCGCCTCTTCCATCACACAAAGCGCAGGGGTGAGGGCAACCATCCGCGGCTGCAGGCCATGGCGTAGGGGGAACCACTCAATGCCATGCATTGACGCATATGGGCCCTGGAGGCGGGGACAGGCGCACCGCCGAGGCGTGTCAACCCGATCCAGGCGCGCCAGGACGAGCCCAGCTGTTAGGCGGCTTCATCCAGCTTGAGGCGTTCCGCCTGGTCCGCGGCGGCCAGTGCCTGGATGATCTCCTCTATGTCTCCGTCCATGATCTCGTCCAGCCGGTACAGCGTAAGCCCGATCCGGTGGTCCGTGACGCGGCCCTGCGGGAAGTTGTAGGTGCGCACCTTGTCGCTGCGGTCGCCACTGCCAATCTGGCTTCTGCGAAGCTCTCTCTGCTGCGCCTCCTGCTCGCGCTTCATGCGCTCGTAGAGGACGGCGCGGAGCATGCGCATGGCCTTCTCTTTGTTCTGGAGCTGGCTGCGCTCGTCTTGGCAGGCCACCACGGTGCCGGTTGGGATATGGGTAACGCGAACCGCCGTCTCGTTCTTCTGCATGTGCTGACCGCCGGCGCTTGAAGCTCGGAAGGTGTCCCAATGCAGGTCGTCGGGGTCGATATGCACCTCCACCTCGTCAACTTCCGGCATAACTGCCACAGTGGCAGCGGAGGTATGGATGCGGCCGGCGCTCTCGGTGGCGGGCACGCGCTGCACCCGGTGCGTGCCGCTTTCGTACTTGAGCTTGCTGTAGGCCCCCCTCCCCTGAACTGAGAAGATGACCTCCTTGAAGCCGCCGATTCCGGTGGGGTTGCTGCTGAGGAGCTCCGTCTTCCACCGATTCCGTTCCGCGTAGCGGCTGTACATGCGGAACAGGTCTCCCGCGAACAGCGCCGCCTCGTCGCCGCCGGTCCCCGCGCGGATCTCCACGATGACGTTCTTGGCGTCCATCGGGTCCTTGGGCAACAGAAGCGCCCGCAGCTCCTGTTCCACCGCATCCCGCCTAGGCAGTAGCTCGTGCAGCTCCTGTTCGGCCAACTCGCGAAGATCGGGGTCGTTGTCTTGGGCAAGGTTACGTAGGCTCTCCAGCTCGCTTACGATCCCCTTGTACTCCTTGTATTTCGACACGATCTCCGCCAGCTCGGCCTGGGCCTTCGCAAGGCGCTGGAACTCCTGCTGGTCTGCCAACACCTCGGGGGTTGCCAGTTTGGCGGTTAGCTCCTCGTACTTACGCTCTGCCTCATCCAGCCTCGCGAACACCCTGCTGGACCTCCACTCCTTCGCTTCGCAAAACGCCCTGCAGCGCCCGTATGGCCACCTCGAGCTGATCCGCACTGGGCTCCTGGGTGGTTATGCGTTGGGTCCACAGACCCGGCGCCAGCGCCCATCGCCACCACCTGCTGCCCCTGTGCCTTCCGGCCAACCTGATCAGCTCGTACGAGATGCCGGCAACAACCGGCAGCACCGCAAACCGCGAGAGCAGCCTCCAATACCACACCGGCCAGCCCATCACCATGTGGACAAGGGTGGCCACGATTAGCACCACGATGATGAAGCTCGTGCCGCAGCGCGGATGGAGCGTGCTGTGTCTGCGCACGTTCTCCACCAACAGCTCATCCCCGGCCTCGTACGCGTTGATCGTCTTGTGCTCGGCGCCGTGGTACTCAAACACGCGGTGAATCTCCTTCATGCGGGAGATCACCAGGATGTAACCGATGAACAGAGCGAGCCTAAGCAGACCCTCTGCCACATTTAGCCAGAAACCGCTCGTCAGCTGCTGCCGAAGCAGACCGGCACCCATGCTAGGTAGGCCGATGAACACCGCTAGCCCCGCAGCCACCCCGAGCACCATGGTGGCGCTCACCGCCATGTCGCTAACCCGGCCGCTGGAGCCGCTGTTCCGCCCTGATATCTCCGCGTTGGTGGCATCTTCCATGGCCACGTTGGCGGAGAACATAAGGGCCTTGATGCCCAAAGCCATGGCATCGATGAGAGCAAGCGTACCGCGCAGAAACGGCCTGTTGAGCCACCGAAAGCGCCCCACTACGCCTTCCACGGGCTCCACGCGTTCGACGATCTCACCGCTCTGCCGACGCACAGCCACCGTGAAGAAGCGAGCGCCACGCATCATGACGCCCTCGATCACGGCCTGCCCCCCGTAGGCTACGGGCTCGCTCATTGTTTCTACTTCTTCAGGCCCCACTTAGACAGGAACTTGTCCACCCGCCCCTCGGTGTCGATCAGCTTCTGCTTGCCGCTGTAGAAGGGATGACAAGCAGAGCAGATCTCAACGTGAATGTCCTTCGCCGTTGAGCTCGTCTCGATTACGTTTCCGCAGGCACAGGTGATCGTTGTGGGCCCGTACTGAGGATGAATGCCCTGTTTCAACTTACGGCCTCCATGTGTCACTCAGAGAAGCCCCGGTCGGAACTGGGTCCAGCCGGGGCGCGCACTTCCACCAGTATTGGCGCTGGCATTATACCACACGTGCGCCCAGGCTCACAAGGCGAACCGACGTAGCGCGTTCCGGACAGGCGCTGTTGTGCGGCCCTCCGTCCCATGACTCTCCACCCAACGCGTTGGGGAACGGCTGTCGTTCCCGTCCGCTGGTTGTACTGGCAGAAAAGGGACGACTCCTCCGCCAATTCCCTCCTCGTTTGCGAGCTTCCATAGGCCGTCCGCACCGTCGATGCTGGTTGCCGCCGTGCTTGGCGTGGCACGGGAACCGGAACCGATCGTCTCACGTCAAGGCCTTTGGGGGGCAGGGGCGAGCGTAGAGCAGCCGATCTGCCAAGGGTCGTGCAGACCGCCTGTGTCGTGGGCCCTCTCGCGTGCCAAGCGCCGTCTTGGCGCGCCGCGCCGAAGGACATGCAATCGCGTTCGGCCGTTCCGCATAGGCCACGCTATGTATGGCGGCTTGGTGGTCAGCTGGTCCTGCGTCCACCATGCCTGCGCGCCACACGGCGAACCCCCTCGCCCCCCTGAAGTGGGACGCTGAGGAGAGCGGGTCCGGTAAGCCCGTGCGGTTTGGGCGGACCCGAGGCAGATGGCATGAAGTGGGACAGCCCGGTACGATGCGCCACGCTGTGGGCCTCCGCTGGATCGTACGAGCCAGAGCCGACCTAACGGCTGCGTTGACATGGGCTTGCCGCGCATCTATACTCTTGTTACAGCTTGGGTGGAGCCGCGGGCTACATTCCCCTGGCCCGCCAGGCGATGCGCCCGCCCGCCGCCTGGGGCGCTGGTACCACGGCTCTGCCTGCCAAACCCGGCCGCGCGACCCAGGGGAACCGCATGAACATAGCCACCACGGCGAGGGCGAAGCGTGCCTTCACCCTCATCGAACTGCTGGTAGTGATCGCCATCATCGCCATTCTGGCGGCGGTGCTTTTCCCAACCCTCGCAGCCGCCAAGCGCAGCGCCTACCAGGCCCAGTGCCAGTCCAACCTCAAGCAGCTCGGATTCGCCATCCACGCCTACGCTCAGGACTGGGACGACACCTTCCCCTATGGCATCGACTTCTCGGACGCCTACAACGTCGATATCTACAACCAGTCGCGAGTGGTGTGGCTGGTCCCCGACGCAGAGGATAGGGTGCGTGCCCTCATGCGCGTCCCGAATCGCGGAGGCTACATAGACGGCGTCCTCAGGCCTTATACCAGAACCCCCTACCTGTGGAGATGTCCCTCCGACATAGGAATGACGTTCCAGTACGTGAACCAGGTATATGGGGGGCGCGACACCGGCGGCGAGACGGTCTTCGATGCTTTCGGAATGAGCTACACTTACCGAACGGAGCTTGGCCTGGCCGGGTACACTATCGGTGGGCTCAAGCATCCCTCCGAAGTGAACGTGCTGCAAGATGCCGCGGGCTACTGGCACACCCGCTACTCCCGTGGCACTCGCCCAACGCAGGAAAGCGACACATCCGACGCCGCCAAGTGGAGCTACAATGTCCTGTTCGCAGACGGCCACGTGAAGAACACCACCCAGGTCGACGTCGACAAGAGCTACGACTTCGATAGGCCGGAGGACCAGGGGCCTCAGGAGCAGCAAACGCTGAACTAGCTTCGTTCCCGTCAGGTCGGCGCCCGACCAGTGGCTTCAGCGGGCGCGGCCGTACCCCCCACGAGTACGCCAGATGGCTCACAGCTCAGAGGTTGGCCTGCACCGCCGAACCCGCCGAGCGAGGGGCTTCACCTTGGTCGAGCTCCTCGTAGTGGTGGCGATCGTCGCCTTTCTGGCGGCGCTTCTGTTCCCCGTCTTCGCATCCGCCAGGCTCTCCGCGAAGAACAGCGGCTGCATGTCCAACCTCCGCCAGCTCGGCCTCGCCGTCCAAACCTACGCCCAGGACTACGACGATCTCTTCCCGTACGGCATAGACTTCGGCGACAAGTACGGCTACACCAGGTGGGACCATCCGTTCATCGAGAACGCACAGGCCAAGGTGGAGGCCCTTGCCAAGGCGGATCGCATCCTCCCCAACGTGATGAGCGCCTACGTGCGCAACCGCGCGGTCTGGTGCTGCCCAGCCGATACGGGCATGTCTTACAGCCAGTTCGCCACCCTGATCGTCGGCGGGCAAGACACCGGCGACAAGTCGGCTTACGAGGCGTTCGGCATGAGCTACGGCTACCGCACCGAGCTCGGCCTGCTTGAGAAGCCGATCACCAGCCTCAGACAGCCGTCGGAGGTGAACGTGCTGATGGACGGCGCCGGCTACTGGCACACCCGATACCACCGTCCTCCCCGCGACACCGAGCAGACCGACATCAGGGATTACGACAAATGGTCGTTCAACGTGCTGTTCGCTGACTGGCACGTGAAGAACCTGAACACCCAGCAGTACCTCGACGCGTTCGGCCGCTCCTGGCAGGATCAGGACCCGTTCGATCTGCACGACCCGGGCGACATCATCCCGCCCAAACCCGCCGCGACGCCCCAGCCGCCGCCGTCGGCGGGCGGCCGCTAGCAGCACGTCATTCCCGCTCCCGCGCCGCGGCGAGCTCCATCGCGCCCGTTGCTGCGCTCCTGGGGTCGAGGTATCCGTACAGGAGGTCTACCACCAGGTTGACCAGCACAAAGCCGGTTGCCATCAGCAGCGTTGTGCCCTGAATCACCGGGTAGTCGCGCCGGAAGATCGATTCCACGGACGCCGCGCCTATCCCCGGCACCGTGAAGATGCTCTCTACCACAAACGAGCCGGAAAGCAGGTACCCCAGGGATGTGCCGGCCACGGTGAGGACCGGCGTAAGGGCGTTCCTCAGGGCGTGGCGCGTGATGGTTTGCCACTCGCTCAAGCCTTTGGCGCGCGCCGTGCGGATGTAGTCCTGGCGCAGAACCTCCGCCATTTGGGCGCGCGTAAGCCTGGCGATCATCGCGGATGGCCGACCCGCCAGCACCACGGCCGGAAGCACCATGTACCGTGCGCCTCCCCATCCCGCCACGGGCAGCCACCCAAGCCTCAGTGCCAGCAGCAGTATGAGAAGCGGCCCCAGCACGAAAGCCGGCACGGATACCCCCGCCAAAGCCGCCACCATGCAGGCCTTATCTATCCAGCTGCCCTGGCGCACGGCAGCCACAACACCCAGGGCAACCCCCACCACCAGCGCGATGGCAAGCGCCGCCACGGCAAGCGCCGCCGTGTTGGGCAGACCCTCCGCCAGAATCTGCGTGACCGGCCGGCGTGTAACGTAAGATACGCCAAGATCTCCACGCAGAGCGCCGGAAACGAATGCCAGGTACTGCGCCAGCGGGCCGCGATCCAACCCTAGCTCGTGGCGAACGCGCGCCTTGGCGACGGGGTTGGCGTGCTGGCCGAGGATGATCTCAACAGGGTCGCCCGGAGCCAGGTAGCCCATGAAGAACGTGATGGCGGAGATGGCCAGAAGTGTGGGCACGGCCGCCAGCAGCCTTCGGATCACGTAGCGTCTCATGCGGAAGCGCCTAGCAAAGCAAGCCGATGGTGCGTCCCTGCGTCGCCGCCAAGACGCCTGGCACTCACCTCTCGCTCGTGTCGATATACGTAGTGATGTGGGGCAGATGGCCCATCAGGCAGTTGCGGTCGCCCTTCACATACGGCTTCCATAGCTCCACGTCTCGCTGGAAGAAGAGCGGTATCCAGGGCGCATCCTCAACGGCAATCCGCTCCGCCTGCCGGTAGAGCGTCAGCCGCTGGAGCTGGTTCGTGAGGCTATCGGCTTTGTCGCAGAGGCTATCGAAGCGCGGGTTGCTGTAGCCGATCACGTTCTCTGGGGCGCCGGTCCTCAGCATCACCGAGAGGAAATCTTGGGGGTCAAGGTAGTCCGCCATCCATCTAAGCAGGTAGAACGGGAGCGTGCCCCTATTGCGCTCCTGCAGGAACACGCCCCACTCCATCTCGCGCAGCTTTACGTCCACTCCCAGGTTGCTCTTGTACATCTGCGCTGCGGCCTCCGCCAAGCGCTTGAGGTCCGCCATCTGCTCGCGGAACGTCAGCGTGAGCGGTGGAAGGCCCTTGCCGCCAGGGTACCCGGCCTGCGCCAAGAGGGCGCGTGCAGTGGTCACATCGTACGGGATTCCCCTGTAGTTGGGGTCGAAACCGGGGATGCCTGGCGGCAGAATCCCGTTCGCCACGCGGTTCACGCCCTTGAGGGCCAAGCGCACCAGCGATCGCTTATCCAGAGCATACGCGAAAGCCAGACGCACCCGGCGATCTCGAAACGGCGGATAGGCCTTCTGGTTCAGCGCGAAGTAGTAGACCGCGGGCCTATCGAGTACGCGCATCTGTCGCTTCAGTTTCGGGTCGCTCACATCACGGTCGTAATCGCCCATGGTCACGTCGGTCATATCAAGCTCGCCGCTCTCGTACTGGGCGTGGCGTGTGCTGGGCCGGAGCACGATAGGGCGCTCGATGGTATCCAGCTCTGGCCTTCCGTTCCAATACTGGTGATTGGCGGCGAGCACCACCATGGAGTTGTGGTCCCATCGCACAAGCTTGAACGGCCCAGTGCCGATCGGGTGCTCCGTCCATTGCGGGCCAGACTCCACGTTCTGGCGGTCCACCACGTAGGCCGTTGGGTAGGTGAGCTTGGCGAGGAAATAGGCCCGCGGCTTGGTAATGGTTAGCTGAAGCGTGTGCTCGTCCAACGCCTTCACGCCCTTGGCAGAGGCGGCGCGGCCAGCAAGCACATCCTCCGCCCCCTCGATGTCGTTGAGGTACGTGCCCGCCACGGTAGACGCGGTGGACGGGCTGAGGGCGCGGTTGATGCTGTACACGAAGTCTTGCGCCGTCACCAGGCGACCGGAGTGAAACCGTGCGTCTCGGCGAAGGTGAAACGTGTAAATGCGTCCGTCGGGGCTTACGTCCCAGCTCTGCGCCAAGGCGGGCACAACGCGGTTATGGTCGTCCCACTGCACCAAGCCGTCGTAGATGTGCATGAGCACCTCGATGGTTGGCCCGTCCTCCACGCGGGCGGGGTCCATGGTGGTGGGCTCAACCAGCAGGGGGATGCGCAGCACCTGCCCCTTCGGCTTGGGGCTGCCGCACCCAGCAATGGCGGCCACGCACGCGGCACAGAGCAGGAGCAGCAGGTTTCTATTCATAGCGGGTGAAGGGTCCTTTGGATTGGCAACGCGCGGGGGGCTGGATGCCCGCCCCGGGCCACCATTGTACCAACCGCGGTGTTTGCACGTCAACGCGGGGGGAACGCGCCGCCGCTGGCCGCCGCAGATCACTGCACAATATGGTTAAGGAAGACACTTGAAACATGGACATTCTCATTGGAGCGCACATGCCCATCGACGCGGGGCTGGCAAGGGCGGTGCAGCTCGGCAGGGATATCGGCTGCCGCGTGATACAGGTGTTCACCAAGAGCCCCCAGCAGTGGCGCGCCCGCGACATCGCCCCTGAGGACGCGGAGGCGTTCCGCGCTGCCAACGCCCAGCTCATGGCCGCCCCACCCGTCGCCCACGATTCGTACCTGATCAACCTGGCGACCTCCGACCCCGATCTGCTCGAGCGATCGCGCCAGGCGTTCCTCCACGAGATGGAGCGATGCCACCAGCTCGGCATACCGGTCCTGGTTACCCACATGGGCTCGTTCGCCAACAGCACCGAAGAGGACGGCCTGGCGCGCCTGAGGGACAGCCTCAACCACATCCTAGACCGCGCTGAGAACCTAGCGGTCTCGATCGCGCTGGAGACCACGGCCGGCCAAGGCAACTCGCTCGGCAGCAGGCTGGAGCAGTTCCCCCGCATTCTGGAGGGCGTGCGGCGCCAGGAGCGCCTTGCCCTATGCGTGGACACCTGCCACGTATTCGCCGCTGGCTACGACATCCGGACCCTGGATGGTCTCAACGACCTCCTCGAGCGCATCGGTTCCCTGGTGGGGCTAGACCGCCTGCGCGTCATCCACCTCAACGATTCTAGGCGGGAGCTCGGCAGCCGGGTAGACCGGCATGAACACATCGGCCAAGGCCAGATCGGCGAGGCGGCGTTCCGCGCGCTGCTGCTGGACGAGCGCCTGGCCCGCGTCCCGAAGATCGTGGAGACGCCCATGGCGAAGGAGCTCCACGCGTACAACCTGGCGATGCTTCGATGGTTGGTTGGTTTGGGTGATCGCCCGCAAATGCCCGCCATCGAGCCGAGGCCAGCTCGCGCACGCAGGCCGAAAGCCGCGGCCCATCCGACGGCCGCCGATGCCACCGACGCCTAGCCGTGCTGCCTCCATCCGCGCGTGGGAGCAGGTTCCCGTCCGGCGCATCAGCCTGGCCCTGGTTTGGCCGCCAGCAGCGAGACGCACGCGCCTCCCATCGCCTCGCGCCAGTGTAGCACCGCGAAGCCGACCGCCCTGAGCTCCTCGGCGTACTCACGCGCGCTCTGCCCCCGCGCGGCGATGGACGGCACCCACACCTTCACCTTTCGCCCATCTTGCCACGCCACCCGCCTTTCCGGCCGTCCGTACCCCTCCCCCGCAAGCTTGAGCCAATGCTCATAGCTGCGCACGGCGAAGGCAGGCCCATGGCCACGGTGAAGCTGCAGCGACAACAGCATCCTTGCACCGGGCTTCAGCGCTCTGAAGGCGTTGCGGAGGTAGGCCTGGCGGTCGGCGTCCACCACCAGCATGTGTAGACAGCGGGCGTCCACCGCCGCATCAAACGCCCCCCCAGGAAGCACATGGGGGTCCAGCGCATCCCCCACCAACACTGTGGCTAGCTGCCCATACGGCGCCAAGCGACGGCGCGCCTTGGCAACGGCGGAGGCGGCCACGTCCAAACCCGTGTACCGGTACCCAGACGCCGCCAGCAGCTCTCCTACGTAGCCCTCGCCGCAGCCGAACTCCACCACGTGCGCGCCAGGGGGAAGCTGCGCCTCGGCGACCAGGTCGCGCACATCGGTTGCCAGCTCCTTCAGCTCTTCCGGGAAGGCGCACCAATACTCCACACCCTGGGCGTACACGGATCGGTACCGGTCCTCGTACGCTGCGTAGTACGGCGATTCGGCGTCGGTCATGGCTCCATCCAGTTCCGCGCGGCACCAAACCGGCATGACGCGGTGCATGACTCCGCGCGCAGCCCTGTCCCGTAGTAGCTGGCGCAAGCCGAGCCGGGATGGAAGCGCCGCCGCCAGAGGCCTGTGCCAAGAAGCCTTGGTGGATCCCATCCCCCACACACCTGCCGCTGGCCCGCGCGACTTGCGACGGCTATAAGCCCCACTCCCCAAGCGGCGCACTTCAGCACGGCCGGCAGCTACGCCGCCCGAGACAGCGGACCACACCAAGTCTCCATCAGCTCGGGGAACAGCCGGCCACCTGGGTGCCTGTGGCATCGGTTGTGCTATACTGAACGCAGTAGGCACCTAGCGCCGCGTAAGGCCGCACTGTGTGCAAGGACGCACAGGCCCACGCCGAGGAGGGACGACACCATGGAGAGCCGCGCCGCCATCTTGGGGCATCCGCTGCACCCAATGCTGATCGTGTTCCCCATAGGGCTGCTGACCACCGCGTTCCTATTCGACATCATCTACGTGATCACCAGAGATCACTTCTGGCGCAGAAGCGCCTTCTGGCTCGTGCTCCTCGGAGAGTTGGGCGCCATCGTAGCTGCCATCCCCGGCCTGGTGGACTACCTGCTGATCTCCATGCCAGCCACAACCCGTGACGTGGCAAGCGATCACCTGATGCTGGGCGTCGTGGTGATACTGTTGTACGCGGTCCAGCTCCTTGCCCGGCGCCGGTACGCCGCTGCCCAAGCTGGCGCCCCCGGCTACCCGGCGTGGCTGATGGTGCTGGCCCTCGTCTCCGTCGGCGCGCTGTCCGCCCAAGGCGCCATCGGCGGCGGCCTAGCACACATCCGCGGCGTTGGGGTGATCTGCCCCCCGGCGGCGCGGCCATCCCCAGCGGCAACCCGCGCCGTCACCCACCCAACCACCACGGCCGACGTTGAGGGCCGCAAAGTGTTCGTGGCCAACTGCGCCCGCTGCCACGGCACCAACGCCGAGGGCAAGATCGGCCCACGCCTGGTGAACAACGACCTCACCCTCGGCGAGATACGCGGGCGCGTGATGAACGGCAAGCCGCTCATGATGCCCGCGTTCTCGGGAAAGCTGCCGCCGGGGCAAATCAGCGCCGTGGTTGCCTATGTGGCCTCGATGTCCGCCAGGAAGTAACCGGGCGGAACGGCATATCTAGGCGGGCCGGTCGGGGCGGGTGGCCGTCGCACGCGATCCACTGGCTGAGGTCGCTGGCGCTCGGGCCGGCGAGACCCGGTACACGTGCACCTCAAGCGGCCTGAACGTGTCCGAAAACGACCTCCCGTCCACCGCCAGCGAGCGGTCCTCGAACTGAACCGCCACCGAGCCGACCGGCTCTGGCATCGTGAACTTGGCGGTGATCGCCTGAGCGGTTGGGTTCGCCGCCATGATCACCAGGGTCGCGCCGTCTCTGCGCACGGCCCACTGGATGCCGCTGCCGGGGCTAACCACCACCCGCGAGGGCAGGTCCGGCTCCGGCTGCAGCAGCGCTGGCGACAGCTCCTTCACCTCGGAGGCCACGCTCTTCAGCTCCGCCCAGCGCTCTTGGAACCCCTCGGCGCGCTTCATATCGAAGTACGAATAGTAGACGATGCCCTTGGCGCCGCCGATCAGCGCTAGGTAGGTCATGCAGCGGAGCTCGTCCCTGGTGGGCGGGCGCCGCTGGGCGGTCTTGTTGTACACGGACCAATCGAATGACTGTATGACTGTCCACACCGGCAGCCCAGTGGCCACGGCCGAACGGGTCCAGTCCAGCACCATATTCACGGGGTTGTTGGGGATCGGGTACGGATCGACGCCGAGCACGTCGGTTGTGCCAGCGTACCTCGCCAGCTGCCCAACCTGGTACAGCACGGCGTAGGTGGGGTGGTCTGGGTCGAGCTGCCGAACAAGCTGGTACATGTTCTGGAGCTGCGGCAGCCACTTCGGAGAGAGCTCGTCGTTGACGTACCACGCCAGCAACGCGGGGCTATCCCGGAACGTCTGCACCACGCCGCGCACCATGTCCTCCGCCCTGGTCCACGTCCCCACGCTTTTTGGGAAGTAGGTTGTACCCTCGTACAGGTCCTTGATGCTGAAGATCACCTTGAGGCCAAGTGCATCGGCGGCGCTCAGGTACGCCCTCACCTCGCCAAGCGTGCCGGAGACCATGCCGTAGTTGAGCACCGTGTTGAACGGCCCACCGGCGATCTCCTCAAGGCGCGCCACTGCCTCCGGCGCCGAGACCGCCACGCCTTCGTACACCCCAATCGGGAAAAAGGGGCGCCCGCCCACCAGCAGCACGTTGCGGGGCCCAACCATCACGCCCAGGTTAGGCCCGCCCGGCCCCGCCTTTTCAAGTGGGAAGCTCTGTGCCGCCAGGGTTTCCTGCGTTCGGCGCTGCGCAACGGCAACGCGGAGAACGTAGTGCCCCGGCGGCAGGTCGCCCGCGGGGATGGACATGGTGAACTCCGAGCGAGTTGGCAGCTCCCTGACGTGCCGAAGGGGCGATCCCGTGCCGGAAGCTGGCAAGATCTCCAGGCGCACCATCATGTCGCGCAGGGGAACGGTATCGGTGCCCAGCTGCACGCGGGCGCGCACCTCCGCGCCCGGCCCCGGCGGGATGATGCCACGGTACGGCGGCGAGACCAGCCTAGCGATCAACAAGGGCTGAACGGCCTCGGTTACCTCCACATCGTCGAACCAGGCGCGGCCGGTCATACCCTGTCGCAGATAGACCACCAGCGACACGGAGCCAGCGTCGGCGGGGATGGGCGGGCTCTCATCCTTTATCTGGCGCCAATCGCTAGTTCCCTTCACGCCGTCTGGATAGAAGCCGCCAGCCCACTTCCCCTGGCGATCGGTCCATTCCAGCGCGATCGTGGCGCCGCTGTCCGGCCCCTGCACGTTCTCGGTCTTCACCCAACAAGAGACGACGTACGCGCGCCCGCCCCGTATCGGCAGCCTCTGCGTGAGGAGCCTGTACACCGCGGGGTTGGTGTTCGTGATGCGCACGGACCTGCTGCCCGAGTGGGCCACCGTGGCGTCCGACGCCCACACCGACGGGTCTCCCTCCCAGCCCACCGGGATCCCGTTGGCTCCCACCTGCTCGAAGCCTGGGTTCGTCACGACGTTGGGCTTGGCGGCAACCGCGGCGCCGGACGGCGCGAATATGCCGGCAAACGCAGCAGCAAAGGCCAGCGCGGTGGCCAACCAATGGTGGCCGTATGCGGAGCCGCTGGTCAGGACGTACCCCCCCTTTGCTCACCCATGTGCTTTTCGGCGGGCGCCGCAAGCCCCTCATCTGTCAGCGGAGGTTCGGAGTAGCCCGCGCGCAGCTTGATTGCGTCAAGCTCCTTTCTGAGCTCCTTCAGGCTCTTCTCCAGGCTCAGCATCTTGTCCGTGTACGCGGTGCGGATGTCCACAATCTCGCGGCGAAGCTGGCCCAACTCCCTCTCCAGGCCCTCCTCGCCGCGCTGGGGCAGCACCGGCTCGCCGAAACCCCTGCGGAGCTCGCGGATGATCGCCGGCCCGAAGATGCTCCCGAAGATGATGAACACTACCATTACGAGCGCGGACCAAAACCCCATCTCTGCACCTCTCGCCACGGACGGCAAACCGGCGGATATGCGCCCTAGCGGTGGCGTTCCG
>Ga0123519_10005750_pt1 | contig 19680 bp, 13 predicted proteins | sample YelNatPaOPRAMG02_FD_87396 | JGI IMG/M metagenome (GOLD analysis project Ga0123519, IMG submission 87396) | Hot spring microbial communities from Yellowstone National Park - Yellowstone National Park OP-RAMG-02 (version 2) | ecosystem: Environmental > Aquatic > Thermal springs > Hot (42-90C) ...
CGATCTTCACAGTTCCTTCAGAACGAATGAAGGAATCGGATGCAAGTTTCTTTGTGAAAAAGGGAACATTATTGTTTCACGCGGAAGGGATATGAATCAGAGGGTTATTTTAGAGCTACACGGAAAGAATCCGGAAGAGTTTGTTTTCAGACCCGAAGCAATGGGCTATCACTGGGAAGCCGAAGAAGTAATGCGCTGCCTCGACAGAGGGTTGAAAGAAAGCCCGGTTGTTCCACTATCATTCAGCATGCAGCTGATAAAAACTCTTGACCGTATCAGAAAGGAAGCAGGCATTAAATTTCCGGGCGAGTAACCGGTAATAATCGAACTTATGGGGTAAAAACCGGCAGCGGACAACAGTCCTTTGACGAAACAACATTTTACCGGAAGAAATTTCTTCTGAGCATAATTATTCCAGCATTGTTTGTTTTCCTTATGTGGTTTATGAAAATAATCGAAATTCTTTTTGAAACTGATTTTACTTTTCTCGGAATATATCCTCTGAGCTTAAAGGGACTTCCCGGAATATTATTTTCCCCGTTTATTCATGGCGATTTTAAACATTTGTACAGCAATACAATACCTCTTCTTTTTCTAGGCACTGCACTTTTTTATTTCTATTCGGAACCGGCTCTTAAAATATGGTTCTGGAACTATTTCCTTACCGGTTTCCTTGTATGGCTTTCAGGAAGAGATGCTTGGCATATAGGATCAAGCGGCCTTGTATATGGTCTGACAGCTTTTCTTTTTTTTAGCGGAATTATTCGCCGTTACTACCGTTTGGCTGCACTTTCACTTCTTGTAGTTTTTCTTTACGGGTCACTGGTATGGGGTATGTTTCCCGGTTTTTACATGGACATTTCCTGGGAATCACATATGATGGGTTTTGTTTCAGGAATAATTCTTGCCATCTGGTATCGAAAAGAAGGACCACAGGCACCGGTTTATACGTGGCTTGAGGAGGAAACAAATGAAGAAGATACCGGTACCTGAATTAATGGATCAGAAGCCGATACAACACTGAAATAACAGACTAAAATCATATATCATGAACCGCAAAAAATTCATTACCATTATTGGTTTGCTTACTGGAGGAGCCGTTGCAGATTTCGGTAAGAATTATTATGAAAAGGAACAGCCGGCATTCTTCAAGGTTCCGGAAGATGAAAAAGATATATGGAAAATGATAAGGGAGGAATTCTGCTTTCCTGAAGGATATACTTATCTTAATACGGGCGGGATTGGTTCAGTACCGCGTCATGTAAGAAGTCTTTTAAGCGATGAATGGTTTCTGCTCGAATCAAATCCTGCTCCCGGTCACGACATAAACAAATGGAATGCACTCAAAAAAGATGTGGCTGCTCTTCTCGGCCCGGGAGTGGAAGCCTCAGAAATAGCTCTTATAAGCTCTGCAACAGAAGGAATAAATATAATTATCAATGGACTTCCTCTACAGAAAGGAGATGAAGTTATTACATCCACACACGAACATCCGGCACTAAACATACCGCTTATCAATACAGCTTTGAGAAAAGGTATCGTAATTAAATATTTCGAACCTGATACATTTGAAGGCCTGAAGAATGTTTCACTTATTTCAAAACTGATAACAAAAAGGACCAGACTTATATTTATCAGTCACAGAACCACAACTACCGGTCAGTTAATGCCGGTAAAAGAGATTGGCGAGCTTTCAAAATCACATGGTATATGGTATGCTCTTGATGGAGCACAATGCCCGGGAAGTATGAATCTCGATGTCAAAAGCTACAATGCTGATTTTTATACCTTCAGCAGCCATAAATGGATACTTGCTCCACGAAGAACAGGAGTGCTTTATGTAAAAAAAGAGTTGCTCGATTTATTATCTCCCACCACAGTTGGAGCATACAGCGATAATGGATATAACCTTAACAATCTGGAACTTAAATTTCAGCCAACAGCACAGCGTTATGAATATGGTACCCAGAACGAACTTTTATTTCTTGGCTTCCATGCTTCTCTCAAATTCATAAATTCTATTGGAATAAACAGAATCAGGGAACACAACGAAAACCTGTCAGAAACCTTTTACTCCGAACTGAGAAATATACCTGGAATAGAACTTTTGTCTCCCCGGGATAGAGAATACCGTTCCTCTATGATTACATTCCGGATTCCGGGTAAACAGGCTAACGACATTACAAACGCAATGGCAGCCGATAAAATACGGGTAAGACCTGTTGGGGAAGCAGGTCTCAACGGTGTAAGAGTTTCATTCCATATTTACAACCACTTGGAACATATTTCAACTGCAATTAAAAGCATCCATAAATTTCTCGGAAATAAGATCTGACGAATTACAACCAGCCCTTTGTTAATTAGTATTAATTAGTAAAAGTGTTAAAAAAAATTAATACTGAGATTTTTAGCTGAACCTTTTAATTTGTCATTCTTCAATATTACTTATATTCGCAATTTTGAAAAACTCATAGAATTTTTGTATGAAAAGAGATTCCTTAATTTTTATGGCTGCATTCGTAGCATTTTTATTATTCTACAATCCAGCTATTTCACAGGAAAACCAGAATATAAATGATTCATTAAGAAAAGGTGCGGTGAAGGTATTTATGGATTGCCGTACATGTGATATGAATTACATCAGGCAGGAGATTCCCTATGTAAATTATGTGAGAGATGTTAAAGAGGCTGAAGTATATATTCTTGTAACCCTGCAGGATGCAGGAAGCGGTGGCAGGCAATATACTTACACCTTTAATGGACAGTACAGATTTAAAGGAATGAACGACACACTCACTTTTACCAGCAATCCTGATATGACAAGTACGCTCATCCGGGAAAAAACTACCGAACTTTTAAAAATGGGTCTGATGAGGTATGTCGCAAAAACTCCTGTTGCCAGTGAAATTCAGATCAGGCACAATCCCAAATTAGAGGCTGCAGAAGTGACCGACCGCTGGAACTACTGGGTATTTGAACTTGAAACAAGTCCCCGCTATAATGCCGAAGCATCAAACTCCAGATTATTCTTTTCAAACTCAATAAACATCAATAGAATAACACCAGATCTTAAAGTTGAGCTTGAGTTTGACACTGACAACCTGAGGCAGTCATTTACTGATGACGACGGTAACAAGTCGGTTTATACAAGAAAGGATTACGGCTTAAATACACTTATTGTAAAAAGTTTAAATGAACACTGGTCGGCAGGCGTCAGGGTTGACTTAAGATCCGCTACCAATCCCAATTACGATTTAAATGCTGAAATTATGCCGGCAATTGAGTATGACATATATCCTTACTCAATTGCTACCCATAAGCAATTGAGAATAAATTACAGCGCAGGGTATCAATACAGTGATTATATTGATACCACACTCCTGAATAAGCTTAATGAAAACCTTTATAAACAGGAAATGCGAATTGCATACCAGGTTCAGGAAAAATGGGGTTCAATAAATGTTTCGCTGAATGCTTCCAATTATTTCCACGATTTCTCAAAAAACAGAGTTCAGCTTAATGGCTTTATCAGATTAAGAATTATAAAAGGACTGGCAATTTCGCTTAACGGGTCAGTAGCTTACATCAACGACCAGCTCAATCTGAGAAAAGGAAGCCTGACTGAAGCGGAAAGATTGCTCAGGCTGAAAGAACAGGCAACTAATTACTCTATTGGAGGAAGTATAAGTTTTACCTATACATTCGGTTCTATCTATAATAATGTTGTTAATCCAAGATTTGGCAGCAGAGGTGGTCCGGGAATGGGAGGTGGAGGAGGTTTCGGCATGTTTTAAACTGCAAGAAAGTTAGTGACTGAAATATATAATACCCAGAAACAAAGAGTTCATTAACTCTTTGTTTTTTATTATCCGGATTTCCATAGCAGTGTAAATAAGGACCTGGTTAGAAACATTTAACTCAAAATCCTTATATTAGGCAGTTAATTCTAAAACTGCTATGAAATCATCATTGTCGCATGTTACCGCTTCAGTTTTTCTGTTTTTCATTTTTGCAGCCTCCTCTCCCGCACAAAATATCCCTTCACGCTATAAGATATGGTTCAGCAAGCCTGCTGAATCGTGGAATGAGGCATTGCCTGTGGGTAACGGCAAACTCGGAGCCATGATTTTCGGAGGAATAACAACAGAAAGGCTCCAGCTTAACGAAGAATCGGTATGGACAGGCCAGCCCCGATGGGATGCCAACCCTGATGCCATTAAAACTCTCCCAATAGTGAGGAAACTATTGTTTGAAGGGAAATACAAAGAGGCTGAAGAACTTGCCCAAAAAGGAATTATGGGTAAGATAAAACGTGATGAACTCTCAAGCTACCAGACACTGGGAGACATGAGACTCTTTTTCCCGCAAATGAAAAATATCTCAAACTATCGAAGGGAACTTGATATTGAGGAGGCAGTAGCACGCGTACAATATACTGCAAACGGGATTAATTATTTGAGAGAAATTTTTTCCAGTGCTCCTGCTCAGGCACTTGTTATAAGAATTACAGCCGTTAAACCCGGTTCCGTTTCCTTTTCCGTAAAACTTTCACGACCCGGAAACAAAGCTGAAATTAATTCAACAGGAAATACAATCTCGATGAGCGAGCACGTAGGTGATGGAGTCGGAGTAAAAATGTTTTCCATACTAAAAGTAAGAAATGAGAACGGCTCCATATCAACCTCCGGTGACAGTATTTACATAGAAAAAGCTGATGCTGTTACTCTTTTTCTTACAGCAGCAACTAATTACTACGGGGATGATCCTCTTGAACTCTCCCTGCAAAGAATGAACAAGGCATTTTCAATTTCCTATGATAACCTGAAAAGTGACCATATTGCCGATTATCAATCTTATTTTAAACGTGTCGATATTGAACTGGGTAGAAGTGATGGCAATTATTTTCCAACTGATGCCAGATTGATTGCAATGCAGAACGGTTATACCGACACTGATCTGATTGAATTATATTACCAGTTCGGACGTTATTTGCTTATAAGCAGCTCTCGGCCGGGGGGCCTGCCTTCAAACCTCCAGGGTATCTGGGCCGATGGATTGAAACCGCCATGGAGCGCCGACTACCATATTAACATAAACATTCAGATGAATTACTGGCCTGCCGAAATAACTAATCTCAGTGAACTGCACGAGCCTTTCATTGATTTTATTGATGCAATGAGGCCAAACGCCCGGCGAACGGCAAAGGAAGTTTATGGGATGAAAGGTATTGTTGCTCACTACACCACCGATGTATGGCACTATACTGAACCGATGGGTGCAATTGTATATGGCATGTGGCCAATGGGCATTGCATGGGCCTGCCGCAATATATGGGACCATTATGAGTTCAACGGTGATATTGATTACCTGAGGAAAAAAGCATATCCTATAATGAAAGAAGCGGCAGAATTCTGCATCGACTGGCTAGTTAAAGATCCCAGAACCGGCTATCTTGTCTCGGGACCATCCGTTTCCCCTGAAAACAGATTTAAAATACCTGGTGGCAGAGGGAATGCAAGCATGGTAATGGGACCAACTATGGATCATATGATTATCAGGGACCTGCTGCAAAACACCATAAAAGCAAGTATTATTCTTAATGCCGACAGTGATTTCAGAAAAAAAATGGAAAAAACCCTTGCGAAACTGGCCCCTGTAAGAGTCGGTTCTGACGGGCGCATTATGGAATGGCCTGAAGAATTTGAGGAGCCTGAACCGGGACACCGGCATATCTCACACCTCTACGGCCTTCACCCCGGAGACCAGATCACATGGCAGAAAACACCTGAACTGATGCAGGCCGCAAGAAAAACAATTGAATACAGACTCGCCCATGGGGGTGGACATACAGGATGGAGCCGTGCATGGATAATCAACTTTTTTGCAAGACTGAAAGATGCTGAAAAAGCTTACGAAAATGTTATTGCTTTATTGACAAAATCAACTTTGAACAATTTACTTGATAACCACCCTCCTTTTCAGATTGACGGAAATTTCGGAGGCACTGCAGGAATTACGGAAATGCTCCTTCAAAGCCATGCCGGCGAAATTGAACTCCTCCCTGCCCTTCCTTCAACCTGGAAAACAGGTTATGTACATGGATTGATGGCCCGCGGCGGCTTTTTGATTGATATAGACTGGGAAAACGGAATGCTTAAGCAGGCTAAAATTCTTTCGAAACTGGGCAATCCACTTAAAATTTCCTTTAATGGCAAAAGGGCTGAAATTACTCAGACAGAAGCCGGAAAAACCTATATTGTAAAAGAAACACCAGCAGAATTGATTATATCACAATAAATTTCCTGTAACTGATAATTTAACCACCAGTGCACGAACGATTCAGATTTAAGAATAGTAACGATCTCCTTGAAAAAGCAGAACAACTCGGGCTATCTTTGCCATTCAGCGATGATATCAGCCCTTTGTTTGAGCCCGTTTTTATAAATGATAAAAAAATATTTAACCGGTTCGTTGTTCAGCCAATGGAAGGTTACGACTCAGAAAATGATGGTTCTCCTTCAGGCCTTACAATCAGAAGATATATGCGATATGCTGCAGGAGGAAGTGGTATAATATGGTTTGAAGCCATTGCTGTTACACCCATGGGACGCTCTAATCCCCGGCAATTAATGTTGAACAGAAACAATTATGACAGGTACAAAAGCCTTATTGAAAATATCAGGCTGAAACCCCCGATGAATATCCAACCCTTTATTGTTGCCCAACTAACCCATTCAGGTCGTTACAGCAAACCTGAAGGTAGCCCCCTCCCTATGGTTCCATGTAATCATCCTCTGCTTGACAGAGGAAACGAAATAATACTTACCGACGACGAACTTAAAAGAATACAGGATCATTTTATTTCAACTGCAAAGCTTGCTTATGAAGCAGGATTTGATGCTGTTGATATAAAAGCCTGTCATGGTTATCTGATCCATGAACTACTGTTTTCATACAACAGAAAAAATAGTATCTACGGCGGAGCTGAACCTTTTAAGAGATTCTGGTTCTTACTTGAAACTATCGACCGTATAAAGACTGAGGTCCCGAAAATAATAATTACTACACGTCTGAATATCAGCGATATGTATCCTGGGGGCTTTTGTACAACACCCGACGGAAGCAATTACGACCTCTCGGAAGTCCTGATGCTTATTAAAGAGCTTGATAACAGGGGTCTAAAAATACTGAATGCAACTATGGGAAGCCCTTATTTCAACCCACATGTTGTCAGGCCTTACGATAATCCGTTACCCGGAGCTTCAAAACCCGGAGAACATCCTTTGCAGGGAGTGGTAAGAATGATTGAAGGAACCTCAGCCGTTCAGCATGCATTCCCGGCAATGAAAATAGAAGGTTCAGCTTATTCATGGCTAAGACAGTTCGCTTTTAATACCGGTGCTGCTGTTATTAAATCAGGAGGTGCAACTTTCATAGGTTTTGGGCGTAATTCATTTGCTTATCCTGAAATGCCGTTAGAAACCATGAAAAATGGTTATCCGGAACCTTCAAAATTCTGTATAACCTGTTCTGGTTGCTCAAGGCTGATGAAGAATTTCAGACCGGCAGGATGTGTTATCCACGACAGGGAAATATATGGTGCTGAATTAAAACAACTTATTGACGATGGAAAATAAAATAATTGAATACAACGGTTTCCGTTTTGATTATTACAGTGTAAATACACTAATAATCGGTAGCGGTGCCGCTGCACTAAATGCTGCTATACAACTACATATGAACGGAGTGAAAAACATTCTCATCGCTACAGAAAAATGGGGCGCTGGAACAACCCGGAATGCAGGTTCTGATAAACAGACATATTATAAACTTTCCCTGTCAGGTGATGAGCCTGACAGCGCAAAATTAATGGCCGAAGATATGTTCAGAGGCAAATGCATGCATGGAGATATCGCGCTCTGCGAAGCACAGGGATCTGTGCAGTCATTTTTCAATCTTGTCAGGCTGGGTGTTCCTTTTCCACAAAACAGGTTCGGCGCATGGGTGGGATATAAAACTGACCACGACCCCAGAGCAAGGGGTACATCTGCAGGCCCGTATACATCAAAACTTATGTTTGAATCTCTTGCGGCAGAAGTAAGAAAAAGAAAAATCAAAATATTAGACAATACCAGAGTAATATGTTTGCTGACAAAAACAAGAGGGAATATCAGAGAAGCAAAGGGTGCCCTTGCCATTGACCTGAAAGCCGATAAACCTGAAAACTCATTTGTTTTGTTCAATACGATCAACATAATTATGGCCACAGGTGGACCAGCAGGTATTTACATGGATTCCGTCTATCCGCCATCACAACACGGCTCAACAGGTATAGCCCTCGAAGCCGGTGCAACAGCCCAGAATCTCACCGAATCGCAGTTTGGTATTGCTTCTATAAAATTCAGATGGAACATTTCAGGTAGCTACCAGCAGGTTATTCCAAGGTATTTCTCAACAGATAAAAACGGAAATGATCCGAAAGAATTTCTAAATGAATTCTTTCCTGATTTAAAAACACTCACAAGGGCTATTTTCCTGAAAGGATACCAGTGGCCATTCAATCCTTCCAGAATTGCGGATTATGGTTCATCACTCATTGACCTGCTGGTTCTAAGAGAAAGAACTGAAAAAAAACGAAGGGTATTTATTGACTATACAAGGAATCCTTCAGGTCCGGCAGGTGAAAAATTTTCAATAAAAATTCTTGATAACGAAGCCTATCATTATTTAGAAAAATCAAATGCTCTGAAAGAGACTCCAATCAAAAGGCTTCAGGCAATGAACCAACCTGCGATCCAGCTTTACCTCGACCATAATATTGATTTAAGCCGTGAACCCCTGGAGATTGCAGTATGTGTCCAGCATAATAACGGAGGACTTAAAGGCAATATCTGGTGGGAATCCAATCTCCTTCATCTCTTTCCCGTAGGTGAAGTGAACGGTTCACACGGTGTATACCGACCCGGAGGTTCAGCACTTAATGCGGGTCAGGTTGGTAGCTACAGAGCTGCATTATGGATATCAAAAAAATATAACTATAACCCTCCTCCCTTTTCCGAATTCTTCGATTCTGTCTCCACCCTGATTAATGAGAAACTGTCACAGGTATCAAAGTGGGTTTCTGAAAAACAAAAGAAAACACCTTACGAAAAACTTTTCAGAGAAATCAGGACACGCATGTCGGAAAACGCAGGGATTATAAGAAATCCCGAAAAAACAGAAAATGCAGTTAAAGAAGCTTATGAAATGTTAAGGAATATTGACAACCTGATTTATGCCCGATCGGTTAAAGAACTTGCAGATGGATTCAGACTTAAGGAACATTGCCTGACACATTATGTTTATCTTTCCGCTCTTAAAAAATATCTTGAAGCGGGCGGCAGAAGTCGTGGTTCGTTTATTGTGACCGACAGTAAAGGTATTCTCCCTCATGATAAACTAGAGAATCACTGGCGTTTCAGTATTTGTAATTATGATCGCGATATCGAAAATAAAATCCTTGAAATAAAATATCTTAACAAAACTGTCAGAACAAAACTGGTCGAGGTTCGTCCGATACCTGAGCAGGAATTATGGTTTGAAAAGGTCTGGAAGAAAAATCTTGAAGATAAAATGACAGATTGTTGAAATGATACATCAATTTATTACCTTTACCAATCAAAACCTGATAAAACTGATCTAATCCTTTAATCCATGAATGGTAAACCTGTTGCTGTAATTACCGGTGCCAGCAGAGGTATAGGAAGAGCAATCACGCTTTCCATTGCTGCAGAAAAATATGATATAGTCGCAATAGCCCGTTCCCTCGACAGTGAAGGTATGCAAACACTGGGTGTAGAAGTCGAAAAACTCGGAAGTGATTTTTTCCCTATAGGACTTGATATTTCCTGTACCGGTTGCCATGTGGAAGTTGTTAGAAATATACTTGAAAGATACGGACGAATCGACTTGCTGGTTAATAATGCAGGAGTGGCCCCTTTGCAGAGGAATGATCTGCTTGAACTTACCGAAGAAAGTTATGACAGGGTTATGAATATTAACCTTAAAGGGCCTCTCTTCTTTACACAGAAAATCGCTAAAGAAATGATCTGGCTTAAATCAATGATCCAGGAATATAAACCCAAAATAATCTTCATAACATCTGTCTCAGCAACTATAGCTTCAACTAACAGAGGTGAATACTGCATATCAAAAGCAGGTCTCAGCATGGTTGCCCAGTTATTTGCTGAAAGGCTCACAGGCGAAGCTATTCTTGTATATGAAATAAGGCCGGGAATAATTGAAACCAATATGACTGCCAGAGTAAAAGAAAAATATGATAAAATAATAGAAGGAGGAACAGTCCGACAAAAACGCTGGGGTTTACCCTCTGATGTCGGTAAAGCCGTTGCTTCAATTGCACGCGGCGACTGGGATTTTTCCTCAGGTGCAATATTCGAAGTAAGCGGAGGACTTAATATAAAAAGTCTATAAATTATATCCTCTGTTCCTGAAATCTTTTGTAAACAAAGCTTCAGTTACCCTGTTAAACATGTATTGCTGTTAATGCAACGCACATTCTTTTTAATTTATTTGATTTTAATTATTTCTGAGAAATCTAAATCGAATCGTGATTTTTCACTGTGAACAATAATATTTTTTAGTTGTTTGATTATTAAAAATAAATATTATGAAACTAATTTTTATAACAGTTTTAATTATGGGTTTTAATAATTTAACTGCTCAGAACAAATTGGTGGCCGACATACAGAAAACAACACTGGAATGGACAGGTGAAAAAGTACTTGGCAAACATACAGGTACCATAAAACTTCAGTCGGGCTGGATTGTATGGGAAGACAATAGAATTAAATCGGGTGAATTCCTTATAGATATGCTTACAATTAAAAGTAATGAAGGGCTTACAAGGCTTGAAGGTCATCTCAGATCAGATGATTTCTTTTCCGTTGAAAAATACCCTGTTTCAAAACTGGTCATTGAGGGAAGTGATTCTTTTGAATCAGGCACGGCAAAAGTGTGGGGAACTCTTACAATAAAGGGGATTACGAACCCTCTGGAATTTAATGCAACAATGCAGAAAAAAGTTGATGGTGTTTGGTTTTATGCCCGTATTTCAGTTGACCGCACATTGTATAATGTAAGATATGGTTCAGGAAAATTCTTTGATAATCTTGGCGATAGCGTAATTTATGATGAGTTCAAACTCGCAGTGTCATTACTGGTCAGATAAATTTACAGAAATATTGCCGGAAAAGCATGTGGCCATATTATATATGAGCCACTATTTCTTTAACACCTCACAAAACAAGTTATAGGTTTCTTCAACTGTTGTGGCCGGATTTAGCATCTCCTTAACTTTCTCCAGGGATCTTTCTCCCATATCCGCGAGTCTATCGGGATTTGATAGGCACCACATAATATTTTTAGCAATAGCTTCTGGAGATTTCACCGGAACTATAAAACCATTTTTACCCTCGTCTACCAGATCTTTTGCTCCACCCCTCTCAGTTACAATAACCGGCTTTCTCAGACACATCGCTTCAATAATTGCACGGCCAAGACCTTCTGTAATTGACGGCTGTACATAAATATCGCAAAGTGCAGTATAAGCAAAAATATTATCAATAAATCCAAATATTCTGAAATTGGAACTATATACAGATTTACACACCATCCGTTTAATTTTCCCCGCATCCATCCCCTTGCCTATCAAAATGAAATAAACCGGAAGTCCTTCCGGTAGATAATCTGCCGATTTGACCAGGTAAGGTATTCCTTTTATCCTTCTTACCTGAGCAATGCAACAAACCACAAAGGCATTTTCAGGAATACCCAGAGATAACCTTGATACTGGCTTATTAATTTTGATCCATGCAGGATCATAACCTTTGTAAATGACCTTGCATTTGTCCTTAAAGTATCTTCCTTTCTGGTTTACAAAATGATCCCTGACAGCATTACTCAGACAAACCATTCTGTCGATCCGCGGGTTAAGAAAAGAAAGATAGGCTGTCGGATCATGCCAGTGAACATTTAGTGATCCTATATAACCAATAATTTTAATTTTTAACCTGTATGCTGCTAGAATACAATTAGTAATAGCTTTACCGTAAGTAATATATAATATGTCAAATTTCTCCTGCTTAAACAACTTCCTAAGACTTCTTACAGCTTTCAGGTCAAATTTTTTCAAAATAGGTATATAAATTACCTTGATGCCGTATTTTTCAAGTTCCTCCGATTCTGGCACACTCCTGTGTGTTACGACTGATATATCCACTCCCTTTGAATAAAGACCTTTATAAAGGTACCTTTCAGGGAGGGTAATTGAATTACCTCCACATAAATCTGTAACCACAAGTACTTTCATCCGCTTAATTTATTCTTTTTCTCATCCTGCCAAAAATAATATCAATAATAGCTATTTAAACAATAAATTGACACCTTTTTAATCCAATATAATCAGTTTTTGATTTTTAAAAGGTTAACTAGCTACCCGCAAATTTTCCTTCAATAATTTTTCCCGAAAACGTTTGAAATAATTATCTGTGGTTTTTATCTGGTTTTAATTATTGATTTCATTGAAAATAAATGATATATACAAGGGTATTATTTAATGATTTTACATATTTTTGGGCGGAACCCTGCCTGATTAGAAAATGTTAACTCAAACTAACAATGGGAAAAAGAAAACCTCCTTTGAGCTTCTGGCAAATCTGGAATATGAGTTTCGGATTTCTGGGTATTCAGTTCGGATTTGCTTTACAGAATGCAAATGTCAGCAGAATTTTTGAAACACTGGGGGCAAAAATAGAGGAAATACCTGTTCTCTGGATTGCTGCACCGGTTACAGGTCTGATAGTACAACCTATAATAGGGCATATGAGTGATAATACGTGGAATAGACTTGGGAGAAGACGTCCCTATTTCCTGACCGGGGCTATACTCGCCTCTCTGGCACTTCTGATTATGCCAAACTCACCTGCTCTCTGGGTTGCAGCAGGAATGCTATGGGTGATGGATGCTTCAATAAATATTTCAATGGAACCGTTCAGGGCTTTTGTGGGCGATATGCTCCCTTCAGAACAAAGAACAACAGGCTTTGCCACACAAAGCTTTTTTATAGGGACAGGTGCAGTCGTAGCATCACTTTTGCCATATATCCTTACAAACTGGTTTAATGTACGTAATACTGCACCGCCCGGAGAAATACCACCCTCGGTAAAACTTGCATTCTATACAGGTGCTGCTGCCTTTTTTTCAGCTGTAATCTGGACTGTTATAAAAACCCGGGAATATACACCTGAAGAACTGAAAGAATTTTCAGAGACACAATATAACTCATCAATTGAAAAAACAGCAAAAAAATCAGTACTGGATAAAGAAGTTTATATCAGGCGTGGCATTTTCTGGATAACCGGAGGTTTTGTTCTGAGTTTTCTTGTATTACAGTTTAATCTGGAGTCTGAGCTTTATATACTTACTGTTGGAGGTGCAGTATTTGGTTTTATACAGTTGATTACTGGTTTGATGGTATCATCCGGAAAAACAGGAAATGGACTGGTTATTGTCATAACCGACCTGTTTAGAATGCCCCGGACAATGAAACAACTTGCATTTGTCCAGTTTTTTTCCTGGTTTGCACTTTTCTCAATGTGGATTTATACCACATCGGCTGTAACCAGGCACATTTACGGCACAAGCGATACTGCAAGCGAGCTATACAACAAAGGAGCCAACTGGGTTGGGGTAATGTTTGCTGTCTATAACGGTTTTGCTGCAATCATGGCCTTCCTTCTCCCGGTTATTGCCAGGCATACAAACAGAAAATTCACTCATATGCTAAGCCTTATTGCAGGTGGCTTCGGACTTATTTCTATTATTCTGTTTAAAAAACCGGAATTGCTTATTATCTCAATGCTCGGAGTCGGTCTTGCATGGACAAGTATCCTTTCAATGCCCTACGCAATTCTGACCGGGGCTCTTCCTGCCGAAAAAATGGGAACCTATATGGGTATTTTCAACTTCTTCATAGTAATCCCCCAGATAATGGCAGCAAGTATTCTTGGCTTTCTTGTTAAACACATATTCCGTGGCGAAAGTATCTACGCAATTGTAACAGGTGGCATTTCAATGTTTCTGGCGGCTGTCTCAGTACTTTTTGTAGAGGATAAGGACTAACCTGAGTGAACAAATGTGGTTTGATGCATCTATATTCGATCTCGACGGAGTAATTGTTGACACAGCAAAATATCATTTTCTCGCATGGAAAAGACTGGCTGATATGCTTGGCATTCCCTTCAGTGAAAAAGAAAATGAAAAACTAAAAGGAGTCAGCCGCATTGAATCCCTCGAAATAATTCTTAACCTGTCGGATAAAAAATATACTGACGATGAAAAAGCCAGACTGGCAGAAATAAAAAATACCTGGTATGTCGAATATATCTCCAGTATGACACCTTCTGAAATTCTGCCTGGAGCCATTGAATTACTCCATGAACTCAGGAGCTGGAAAATAAAACTGGCAATAGGTTCCGCAAGTAAAAATACACCCTTAATACTTGAACGCGTAAAAATAAAACACCTGTTCGATATAATTGTAGACGGGAATATGGTAAAGAGATCCAAACCCGACCCTGAAATATTTCTCGTAACAGCATCACTGCTTAATGTCCAGCCTGAAAGGTGCATTGTTTTCGAGGATTCAGTGGCAGGAATACAAGCCGCCCGTAATGCGGGAATGTACACTATTGGTATTGGCAGCAAATCATTACTTAATGAAGCAGATTATTTAATAAACAATCTTTCTGAAATAAACTTCAAAAAAATAATCTCCTTAAAAACCAAAAAGCAATGACAAGAACCAATCTTTTCAAAATCCATGAATGGATAATTGAAGAGGAAGGATTTCACCCTGAACTCAACAGGGAAGCTGAGAGTATTTTTTCAATTGGTAATGGATATATGGGGCAAAGAGCAAATTTCGAGGAAAAATATTCAGGAGATTCCCTTCAGGGAAGTTATATTGCCGGCATATATTACCCAGACAAAACAAAAGTCGGATGGTGGAAAATAGGATATCCTTCATATTATGCCAAAGTCCCCAATTCACCAAAATATACAGGAATTGATGTATATGTTAACGGCCGCGAGATAGATCTGGCAAAGCTTAAGCCATCAAAATTTAAAAGAATACTTAATATGAAAGAAGGGTTTCTGAAAAGGAATTTCATCGTGAAACCTTTCAGAGGCCAAGAAATCGGTATAGAAAGTTTCAGGTTCCTGAGTATGGCAGACCCTGACCTTTGCGTAATCAGATATAAAATTAATCCCATTAACTTGAGCGGCACTCTTTCGCTTAATATTTATCTGGATGCAGATGTTAAAAATGAAAACGCCAACTATGGGGAGAAATTCTGGGAAAGTATAAGCAACCATGCAGAACCAGGTACTGGAATGCTTACCGCAAGAACCTTAAGAACTGATTTTTACATGTCTGCTGGTATGACATTTGAAATTACTCTGAACGGGAAAAAAGTAAATCCTCTTCAGGAAGTTACAAACCGTAAAGGATATGTTGCAAATCTTATTCATTTGAATTTTCAGGCCGGTGATGAAATAACCCTTGTTAAATATATTTCGGTTCAGTCTTCTCTTTACTACCCTGTAAAAGAACATTTTAAAATTACTTCCGCACGTCTGGAATATGCAAAAAGAAAAGGATTTGAAAAACTTTTCGAAGCACATAAAAAAGTCTGGGAAAAAATATGGAGCATTTCCGGTGTAAAAATTGAAGGCGATCCTTCAGCACAACAGGGAATAAGGTTCAGTATCTTTCATCTTAACCAGACATATACAGGGAAAGATGAACGACTGAACATAGGGCCAAAAGGCTTTACAGGAGAAAAATACGGGGGAAGTACTTACTGGGATACTGAAGCATTTGTACTCCCTTTCTTTCTTAAAACTGCTCCTATGAATGTCTCAAGAAACCTGCTTCTGTACAGATACCGACACCTGAAAAAAAGTATAGAAAACGCCAGGAAACTGGGATTCAGAGGAGGCGCTGCACTTTACCCTATGGTCACTATGAATGGTGAAGAGTGTCATAATGAATGGGAAATTACTTTCGAGGAAATTCACAGAAACGGAGCAATAGCTTATGCCATTTTCAATTATATACGGCATACCGGAGATAAAGATTATATGAAAGACTACGGCCTTGAAGTACTTATTGGTCTTTCAAGATTCTGGAGCCAGCGCGTATCTTTTTCAAAAAACCTGGGAAAATATGTTATTCTTGGCGTAACCGGTCCCAATGAATATGAAAACAATGTAAACAATAACTGGTATACCAACACAATTGCTGTATGGACTCTTTCCTATACCATTCAAAATATCGAAGATCTTAAAAAAAACAATCCCGAAGCACTCGAAAAAGTTTTCAGGAAAACAAAATTCAGATATAATTCAGAAACCGGAAAATGGAAAAAGATTATCACCGGAATGTATTTCCCATACGACAAAAAAAGGAATGTTTTTCTCCAGCAGGATGGTTTCCTCGACAAAGAACTAAAACCTGCCTCAGCTATCCCTGCTTCGCAGAGACCTATTAACCAGCACTGGTCATGGGACAGAATTCTCAGGTCTTGTTACATTAAACAGGCAGATGTACTCCAGGGTCTATATTTCTTTGAAGACCAATATGATACAGAAACAATAAAACGGAATTTCGAATTCTACGAACCTATGACGGTGCATGAATCATCATTGTCGGCAGGAATCCATTCCATTCTTGCATCCCGCATTGGAAATATTGAAAAAGCATATGAGCTATTCATAAGAAGCACCCGGCTCGACCTCGACGATTACAACAAAGAAGTTTCAGAAGGCTTGCATATTACAAGTATGGCAGGGAATTGGCTTGCAATTGCTGAAGGTTTTGGAGGAATGAGAATCGCAGGAGACAGGATAAAACTTAAACCCTTTATCCCATACAGATGGAAATCATATTCGTTTCATGCCAGATTCAGAGAGATTATCTTCGAGGTTAAAGTCACTAATTCCTTTTACATTGTCAAAAACCTTTCTGACAGGCCTCTTCCGGTAACCATTCAAGAAAAAGACTATGACATTTCTCCAAAGTCTTTTATAAAAATTAAAACAGTATAATTATCTTTATTACCTTGAAATCACTTTAATAAAAAATAATGGAAAAAATCCTTCTTTATATTCTGGCTGTTTTTTTCGTTGCAGCTCTCTCAGCAGGAGGCTGTTTATATAAAAAAAACCGGAATGCACCCGGACCTTTTGTCTCAGATGTTGTTCATCCCGAATGGTCAAAAGATGCTGTTCTCTATGAAGTCAATATCAGGCAATTTACACCTGAAGGAACTTTCAATGCATTTTGCCACCATCTGCCAAGATTGAAAGAACTAGGCGTTGATATCCTCTGGCTTATGCCAATACACCCAATCGGAATCAAAAACCGTAAAGATGAACTGGGTAGTTACTATTCAGTTATGGATTATTTGAAAGTAAATCCTGAGTTCGGCACTCTTGAAGATTTCAAAGTTTTACTCGATAAAGCTCACGAAGCAGGATTTCATGTTTTAATGGACTGGGTTCCGAACCATTCATCATGGGATAATCCTCTAACCATTGAACATCCTGAGTTTTATGTTAAGAACCATGAAGGAAATTTCATTCCACCTATTGGTACCGACTGGACTGATGTGATACAATTCGACTGGACCAGCAAAGGCCTTCAGGAATACATGCTGAATGCCCTTAAATTCTGGGTGGAACTTGGAGTTGACGGTTTCAGGGTTGATCATCCGCATAAAACCCCTCCGGAATTCTGGGAAAAAGCAAGAATAGAATTATGGAAAATAAAACCTGTACTGTTACTCGCAGAAAACGAAGACCAGACTGAATTTTTGAAGAAAGGTTTTGATATGAATTATTCATGGGAACTCCACCACCTTATGAATCAGATTGCCCGTAAAAAGGACAGTGTAAATTCACTTGAAAAATATTATCTAAAAGAACTTTCTGTTTATCCCCAAAATGCTTACAGGATGGTGTTTCTCGATAATCATGACGAAAATTCCTGGAACGGAACCATTACATCAAGAATGGGGGAAGCCCAGTATCCATTTGCAGTCTTTATGTTTACAACAAGAGGTGTACCCCTGCTTTACAACGGACAGGAATCATGCTTGAACAAAAGTCTTAGATTTTTTAAAAAGGACACCATCAACTGGGATACCTGTTCCATGACGGCTTTTTATAAAAAACTTATACGCCTGAAAAAAGATAATAAAGCTCTCTGGAACGGAGACCAGGGCGGTAAAATGGAAATCATAAAAACAAACCAGCCGGGCAGGGTATTTGCTTTCACCAGGAGCAAAGACAAAAATATTTTGCTGGTTTTTCTGAATCTCCGGGATAAAGAGGTTTCCGTAAAACCTGATTTAAAAAACATCCATGGCACTTTTACCGATTATTTCAGCCATTCAGAAATTGAAATACCTTTTAAAAAACCGCTTACTATTGAACCATGGGGATTCAGAATTTTTATAAAATAATTATCCTTCTACTGTTTACCAGTGGATGCAGTCATAAAACAATTTATACCGTTCCGGAATGGTCAAAAAAGGTTGTCTGGTACCAGATTTTTGTTGAACGTTTCAGGAACGGAGATCCAAATAACGATCCTGCCATTAATGACATCTCAGGTGCATATCCAGATACCTATCCGGAAGACTGGAGTATAACACCATGGGGGGCCGATTGGTATGCGCATGAACCCTGGCTTGATAAAATCCCGGGTAGCAACTTTTATGCAAAGATTCAGGCACGACGTTATGGAGGAGACCTGCAGGGTGTACTCGATAAAATCAATTATATAGATTCACTTGGAGTCACTGCAATATATTTTAATCCTCTCAATGACTCACCATCACTACACAAATACGATGCCCGTACTTATACCCATATCGACCGCAACTTCGGACCTGACCCGGAGATGGATGCCAGAATTATGGAGTCCGAAATTCCTGACGACCCTTCAACATGGAAATGGACTTCGGCCGACCGTCTCTTCCTAAGAGTTATTGAAGAATTTCATAAACGCGGAATTAAAGTTATTCTAGATTATTCATGGAACCATACAGGCAAGGAATTCTGGGCAATTAAAGATGTGAGAGAAAAGGGTCCGGCTTCAAAATTTGCCGATTGGTATAATATAATCAGTTATGATAACCCTGCAACACCTGAAAATGAATTCCGATACGAAGGCTGGGGCGGCAGAAATATTTACATGCCTGTATTCAGAAAAGATATAATACCCCCGACAGATACTGTTATGCCGTTTGAAGGTAATCTTCATGCACTTTCTCTCCGCAGGCATATTTTCGATGTCACCCGCAGGTGGCTCGACCCTGATGGTAATGGTGACCCGTCAGACGGCGTTGACGGATTCAGACTCGATGTGGCGGCAGAAATACCTATGGGATTCTGGCGCGAATACCGCAAAGTGGTAAGAGAAATCAATCCGCAGGCATACCTTGTCGGCGAGATATGGTGGCTAAAATGGCCCGACCAGCTTCTCGACCCGGCTCCCTTTATGAGAGAACAATTCGATGCAATTATGAATTACAGATGGTTCAGAGTGGC
>Ga0123519_10005765_pt1 | contig 19661 bp, 14 predicted proteins | sample YelNatPaOPRAMG02_FD_87396 | JGI IMG/M metagenome (GOLD analysis project Ga0123519, IMG submission 87396) | Hot spring microbial communities from Yellowstone National Park - Yellowstone National Park OP-RAMG-02 (version 2) | ecosystem: Environmental > Aquatic > Thermal springs > Hot (42-90C) ...
GCAGAATACATAAAACCTACAAAAGGCATTGATGGATATGATGTATTTGGTAGTATATTGGAAGCTCAAGACGGTAAAGAAATCCAATTAAATACTATTCAAATTGATACAGCTGATATAGATAAAGTAGAAGATGATGTTAGCATTAAGTTTATTGCAAAGAAAAAGGGTTCTTTGATACAAAAAGACGGTATATTTCACATAGAAGAAAATATAAAAATTGATAAAGCTGATATAAAAACAGGCAATATTGACCTAAAAAATATTTCTGATGTTAATATTGGTGGAAGCAGCAGCATAGAAGAAGATGCAGTTGGCCCTGGTATAAAAGTTACTGGCAAAAAGGTTGTTGTTAACGGTAATGTAGGTCCAGATGCTTATGTAGAAGGAGATATAGTTGAAATTAAAGGAAGCGTTCATCAAAATGCCACAATAAAAGCCAAAACTGCCCGCATAAAAAATCTAAGCGGTACATTAATAGTACATAACGCTTTTATTGAAAATGCAAATTATGCAAACATAGAAGCAAATAATAAAGTTACTATAGATAATTGTCTTGCTTGTAGAATTGTGTCTCCGTTTGTTGAAATCAAAAAAAGAGTTTTTAATGAAAATATTATAATCTCATCAAAAGAAATAATTTTAAACGATGTAACAGGAAGTAACAACAAAATTTCAATAAATCCGCTTAAAATTAAAGAAATATCAGAACAGTACGAACAGCTTATTTTGGAAGAAAAGCAGCTTTCGGTAAAATTTAAAGAAGCAAAAGATATGTTTGAAATGTTAAAGCAAAAACTTGATTATAACTTGAAAAGTTATAACGAGCTGATAGGATTAGTAAAAAATCTACGATCAAAAAATTTAAAGATACCAAAGACTCTTATAGATTCAGTTAATAGAGTTAAAGAAATACAAGATAATTACCATAAACAAAAAGAATTAATAATAAATCTTGGTGAGGATTACAAAGAAGTAACACGTAAATCAAAAGCATTAATCAAAAGCTATAAAAACGCACATGTTGTAATAAATGGAGAAATTGAGTCTGAGAATATCATAGAGTTTGGGGATACGCTTTCAAAAGTATTAACAAACAAGCTGAAAAGTATTAAAATTTATGTAAATGAAATTGAGAATAATGAAGAGATAGCCATTGATAACAATTAGACTCGTTTTACTTTGCTTTATTCTGTTATTTATACCACATATGGCTTATGCTTGGGGCGCTGGCGTCCATACGCTTATATCATTTAATTTGCTTGATGAACTAAAGGCATGCGGTAGTATTTTTTATCCTGTTATATCTAATAATTTTTGGGAATTCTTATACGGTAGCCTAGCACCTGATTTTATGATAGCTAAAAAATTAGTATCAAAGAAAAACAATTCTCACAATTTTGATTTTGCATATCGCTTTATTAAAAATGCAAAAAGCGATAAAGAGCTATCTTTTGCGATCGGATATTTATCGCATTTAACTTCTGATAAAATTATGCATGAAGTTTTTTTAAGTGACTATAATGTAGCAAGCTCACTTGAACATATGAATTTAGAACTGTTATCCGATACTTATTATGCCAATTACTTGAATGTAGTATCATTTGTTTTAAGGAGAAGGAGCAAGCTTGACAAACCACTTAAAGCCAATTTTGGTTTAGTTATTAATACGTTTGTTGGCAAAAATATAGTAAGATTATCAACAAGAAAAACTATTTATTTTATACCAAAAATTATGGTTTTGAATAATTTTGAAATTAATAAAAACATAGTTGATGGTTATATAAAAGCTTCATTAAAATTAAGCAAAGACAATATAATCAAATTGAAATAGTAATTTTTTTACTCTCCCAACCTGCACTTTTTTGCATTATATGAAAACTAATTTTTGGAGGTGTTGCATGGATACTACAAAAACATCAAAATTTTTAAATAAAATTTTTACTGATCCTAATTTTGGTTCAATTTATAGATATAGAAATGTAGAGATTGGTGGTATTTTGCTAGGGTTTTTATTTGAAGGCGGAATCAATTTTTTATTCAGCAATAATGGTAAAGATAATACACGTTTATGTTATCATTTAGCCGTATCTTTGTTACATAAAGGATATGAAATTTTTTATATAGATATTCACAATCCAGTTTCTTTTTTAAAAGAATGTAATTTTTATAACAAGATAATTGAGATGAATAAAATTGGCAATATTAAATATTATAATCTTTATGATATCCAATATATTGTACCAAAAGGTACTAGTGTAGAACAATATTTTTTCAATTTAATGGATGATATTGAACGATATAAAAAGAGTAATTCAAATAAGAAAATCATTGTTTTTTTAGATACAATCCAAGATTTTATTAAAGAAGTTTCTTATAAAAATAATAAAAAAAGCAAAAATTATTTTGTATATAATTTAATGGATAAACTCAAATTTTATCGTGTATCTCATATTACTTATATTGTTTTGCATCGTACAGCTAAAACTGATATGAACGAACTAGATGGTGTAACAGCTTCAGATATGGTTTATAGTATTAAGAGCTTACAAAGAGATATTTATGGCAACACTATAGATTATCTTGTAAAACAAGAGAAAAATCGTTTTATAGCATCTGGGCAGGTTAGAATACAAACTTTAGATAATTATGAATCTGAAATAACTGATAACATAACTGACATACTACTTGATATTGATGAAAAAGCAATATTGAAAGTAATTTATTTTAATTTAAATAAATATAAAGAGTTACAAAAAATGCAACTTAATCAATTAGTAAAAAAAGAGTTAACTAAATTAGATAAAAAAATTATAAAAACAAAAATAAGCGAAACAATCAATAAATTTATAGAATTAAAATTTTTAAATACCCGACGTGGACATAGATCAACTATTTATTTGTCGTTAAATATGAAAAATAAAGATTTTAAAAAATTAATAGATGAGATTGAACAATAATAATGAGACTGACTAACTTTTAAACTCTCCAACCTGCAATTTTCCACATTAAGTAGCAGGGCTAAACAACCTGCTAAAAAACCTTAGGAGGTATTTGTGGAAGTTGCAGCTAAAAGAATTGAGAAAAATATCTACGGGCACAAAATCAATCCATTTGGTTGGCAAACAGAAGCAAGCAATTACAAAGATTTATTAATTATTGCTCCAACAGGGGCAGGCAAAACAATCGCAGCTTACAATTGGATGACGCAAAACAATCCTGAAAGGATAATTTTTACAGCACCCATTAAAGCTCTAAGTAATGAGAGATACTTTGAACTTAAGCGAACTGGTCAAAATGTTGGTATTCTTACAGGCGATGTTAAACACAACCCAGATGCAAAAATACTTTGCATGACGCAGGAAATATATACCAACAATTACGCCGTAATGCCTAATCAACAAGTAATTATTGATGAGATACACTACATGTTTCAGGACCCTAACAGAGCAAGAGCTTATGCTGAGGGTTTATACAAAACTAATCCTCAATCTAATCTTTTGCTTTTATCTGCTACAGTAAACAAAAAAGTAATTGATTATTTTAATAAGGTTGCGAATAGGAATTTTGATGTAATAGAGATTAAAAATAGACCAGTTGAAACAATCTACTTAACCAACCAATTAGGCTTTAACAAAAAACTTAAAGAGTATTTTTCTGCCTTATTCTTTGTTTTTAGCATGTCAGGCGTAAGAAACATAGCGCTTGAACTTGTTGAATATTGTAACATCAATAAAATATTACCTACACCTCAGCAAATTGATGAAATTCAATATATTGGAGAAAAGTACAAAATTACTGATAGAGATATTTTGTATTTTGTAAGCAGTGGAGTGGGTATTTATCACGGAGCTATGAGATATAAGGAAAAAATATTTATTGAAAAGCTATTTAGAAAGAACTTGCTTAAAACCGTTGTAGGCACAGATAGTTTAGCTTTAGGAGTTAATCTGCCCGCGAAATCGGTTATATTTTGCCAGCTTGCAAAATACTACGACGGACCTATCTCAAAAAGAGAATTTTTACAAATGTCTGGTAGGGCAGGTAGGCTTGGATTGTGGAATGTTGGATATGTAGGTTATATAAACAGCGATTATGAATCATTTGGTTATACAACAAGCAGCCTTTACAAACAGCTGCAAAAAGCAAAGTTAGAAGAAGAGCATATTAGAGTTGCACCAAATTACAGATATATTTTTAGAAAAATACCGTTTGAAGATATAACTGCAAAATTTAGCATTTTAGTTCAAGACATTGTTGAAAAAGAGGTTGACACAGTTATTAATCTTTCAACCAATTTAGATAAAGCAGATATGAGGCAAAGAAAAAAAGTAAGTAATGAAATACATTATGCTATTGGCGAAGTTAAAAGAGCATTGTTCGAAGATAGAAAAAGCTCCAAAGAAATCTACAAAATTTTTCAAGATATCTTTTTTGATGAGTTTGATATATCAACAAATATGTCAATAGCTATTGATATAGCCAAAAAACAAACTCTTGACGCCATCAATGTCTTTAAAGAATATTCCGATAAACGAACTCAACGAGAGGCACTGCAGTTTCTGAAATTCTTCAGAGGATTAAAAGGCAAATATAACGTTGTAAATATTGATGAGTTTATGAAAATGATCAATGACGATGATAATTTTGTTCTAAACCCGCAGTTGATTGACAATGAATAACAAAAAAAGTATCTTATTTTTAAATTTTTTTAAGAAGGAGGTCTTTTGTGAAAAACCATAAAAACATTCTTGAATATTATCTTATTACTGAGTTACTTAATATAAATCAAGAAAAATTTAAAGTTGATTATAGTTTTAGAAACAAAAAAATTATTAGTCCTCAAAAGTTTAAAGATGTTATTAATGGGTGTCGTGCTCCAATTGACAAAAAACAAGGCGTAAATGAAAGTTCATTGATTGCTTATAAGATTAGTGTTGGAGTTATGAGCGTTAAAGATTTTACTAAATATTTGCAAGATATTGGTTTTTTTGAAAGCGGTGAAGAAATTGATAATATTAAAGATGAAAATCAATATATATCATTAGGTTATTTTTATATTACAAAACAAGGCCACTTAATTATATCAAATGACAAATGTGCCAAAGTTATGCCGATAGTTTATCTTTTGCAAATTTATAAAGATAAAAAAAATATTAGCGACAGTATTAAAGAATTTGTGGATAAAGCAAAAGAAATGGAAGATTTCTTTAATAGAGCATTTTTTACAGAAAATTGGATAGTAGATACATCTGAGCCTAGTCTTAGCTACATTTTAGACAGCTCTGCTATACTTGAGCCTGCTTTTGATGCGAATAAATTAGAAAACTTAAAAAATTGTGCAGTATATATAACTACCCCTATTTTGTCAGAGCTCGATAAATTAAAAAATAATGATGATGAATCAAAAGCAAAAAAATCAATTAAATTTGTAAAAAAAATTTGTGATATGACTGATATAGTAGAAGCGAATTTAATTCAAGAAGAGAAACTGATGCTTGGAGTTTGGTATCCATCAAATAATGATAGAAGAATTTTTTTAAAATCAATAGAATATTCTGATTCTGAATTAGATAGAAACAAATACGGTGTAGATTCGAAAGCAGATGTATCTGTAGTAAAAGCCGCTGTTGAATTATCAAGCAAATCTTTTCCTTTTGTAGTTGCTAAAGATAGAAGGATAATAGAATCTATATCAATGCGTACAACTTGTTTTTGGCATAGTGTAGATTTTAATACTGATCTTGCTTTATCTTCTAGAAAAATATCAAATATCAAATCAGTTAATAATTTTGATGAATTGAAAAATTTAGAAGAGTTTTTTTTTGATATTTATTTTAACAACCTAAGCGATTTATTAAAAGAAGCAAGAAAAGATACAAAAATTTCTGAGTACTATTTTAACGGGACTTCCATATCTATAGAAGAAACTACTTACAAAAAAGCTATCGAAGATTTAGGCGAAGTATCTGCAAATCAAACTGTTGAAGATCTAAGTAAACTTATTAACTTTGATGAAGAATCTAATTTACTTGATATTTATTTATCTGGAAGAGAAATTAAAACAAATTTGAATAGTATTAAAAACACTGTTGAATTTTTTGTTAGCCAAGATATACCTTTAGCTAAATGGATATCTCCGCATAATCCATTCTTAACTCAACAAATAGCTATCAATTATGCCAATACTTTACCAAGACAAGATTTGATGGCGGTTAATGGACCACCTGGTACAGGTAAAACAACGCTGCTTAAGGATATTATAGCAAATATAATAGTTAAAAGAGCTATTGCTGTAATAAATTCTGATTATAAAATTTTCGATGAAAAAGGAATGCTTGCTGATTTTTTAAAAGGTTATAGTATTGTTGTTGCATCAAACAACAACGCAGCAGTTGAAAATATTTCTATTGAGTTGCCGCAGTTAAATGAAGATGTTGAAAATGCGTTAAGGTCTATTGGAGAAGAAAAATTTAGATATTTTGATAATTTTATCAGTGAATATTTTAATGAAAACCAAAATGAAACAGATTATGACAATGAAAACGAAGATGACGCAGATATGTTAGATAAAGCAAAGACATATAAGTATCTAGGTCTATTGTCTTTACCGCTTGGTAATTATAAGAATCGTTCTAAAGCTAAAAACATTATTAGCAATATAGAAAGTTTTTTAACGGATAATAAGGAATTTAATGATGTTTCCCAAGAAGATATAAAAAACATAGGTAAAAAAATATTACAGTTTAAAAAAGAGATTGAAGAATATTCTAAAAAACATAAGCTTTATTATGATTGCATAAAGGAACAGTTAAGACTGCAAACTGAAATTGATAATTTAGAGTTGAAACGTCAAAAACTTAAAAAAGAAATTGAAGAAGTAAAAAATAAAATAGATAATTATAATTTACAAATTAAAAATAATGAAGATAAAGTAACTAAAATTAGAATGTTATTAGAAATGCATATTAAAACAAGCCCATCAGCGTTAAAGGAATTTTTCTCTTTCTTTTTCAAATCTTTTGAAAGAGATGTAATGCAGTGGAAAGCAAAGTATAATAGTTTTTTTCAAGATATTGAAAATATAAATAATGAAATTTTAAAATTAGAAAATCTTAAAAAAAGCTTGGAAAATTTAAAAGAAAAGTTGGTATCAAATTATGAAAAAATAAGGAATGAAGCTGATGATAAAAACTTAGAAAAAGAACAAAAAGAAAGCTTAGCAGAATATGTTTATAGTAGTATTGGCGATATGCTTATAAAAAAAGATTTGTTTTTGAAGATAATATTAGAGCCAGAAAACTTAACAACAGAAGAAAAAGAATATATATATCGTTTTAACGCTTATCGAAATGAAAAATTAAATATATTGAGAATGCAGATTTTTATAGAGTCACTCAAACTTCATATGAAGCTTATATTAAAACACAAAACAGAATTTGCTTATATGCTTAAGTCTATTGTAGTTTTGCTGTCCAATCCTAGTTCTTTTAAAAAATTTAAATACAGTGTTGATGAACTATTTGACGCATTCTTTTTTATAGTGCCAGTTACGTCAACAACCTTTGCATCGTTTGGCAATTTATTCAGTCAAGTACCTATGTTGTATATTGGTTATCTAATGATAGATGAGGCTGGTCAATCTGTTCCTTACAGTGCGGCAATGCCGCTTTATAAATCTCAACGAGCAGTTGTTGTTGGAGACCCGTTCCAAATAGAGCCTGTTATAACAATAGCCAATAATGTAAATAAAATACTCATAAGCAGTTATAACATATCAAGTAAATATGACTTAACATCGTCTTCGGTTCAAACATTATCAGATGATTCATCTGAAATAGGAGCTATTTATGGTAGTAATCGTCTTGGTATACCGCTTAATGTCCATAGACGATGTAATAACCCTATGTTTGAAATAGCTAATATAATAGCTTACAATAACCGCATGATAAAAGGAGCTGATGACAAATATACTATTGACGATATTTTGCCAGAATACTGTAATAAAGGTTCTTTGTGGATTCATGTGGATTTTGATAAGAGTGAGAATAAGGATGGAGTTATTAAAGCTGAGATAAATGCATTGAGAAGGCTTGTTTATGATATGGAATCAAAAATAAAAGATAAAAATATTAATATTAATGATTTTGTTAAAGGAAAAAATATATTTATCATTACTCCGTTTAAGGCTGTTGAGAGCCGTTTGTATAACGATTTAAATAAATATGCTTTAGAGCAAGCATTAGCAAATAAAAATTTAGGACGATACATAGGCACTATTCATACTTTTCAGGGCAAAGAATCCAAAATTGTAATTATTGTGCTAGGTGGTAAAAATGAAAAATCTATGAGTTGGGTTTCACAAAAGCCAAACATGTTAAACGTAGCACTCACAAGGGCAAAAGAATACTGTTTTATTATAGGTGATAGAAATAAATGGGAAAGGCAAAATTATTTTAGACACGCATTAAGTAATTTGCACGTTGTACATAATATAATTATACCATTTAAATATTTATAATATTTTTTTTAATTATATCAATATAGAGAATTCAATCTGCAAAAATATTCATAGATAGTCCATTCTATTTATTTTTTATTATCCCCAACCTGCACTTTTTGCATTAATTGGATCATAGCGATCCTCCTTTAATACTTATTCCCTCAGAGCGGCTAACCCCGCTCTGAGTAGTTTGGCAGTATGCCTAAGGTCTTTGACATATGAATGCTATATTAATAAGGTTTTGAGAGTAAAAAGTGATGGGTTTTAACTCAAGAATGTAAGATAGGAACCTTACTTTGCCTCCTTTGCTTTGCACTATTAGTTTTAGCCTAAGAATGTAAGATAGGAACGATGTAACGTTTTTGATAGTGCACCACCAACCAAAAGTTTTATCTTAAGAATGTAAGATAGGAACCGGAATCGGAGAAGATATCTTTTAAAATGCATGCCTGTTTTATCTTAAGAATGTAAGATAGGAAGAAGAATTTGAAAACAATATTATGAAATTTTAGTTTAAATTTAAGAATGTAAGATAGGAACTTGCAAAAAGCAAGAAGCAAACAGCATATTGATGGTTTAAATCTAAGAATGTAAGATAGGAACAGTTAAAAGCAAGCAGGATGTAAATGATGTGGCACTGTTTAAATCCAAGAATGTAAGATAGGAACAGCGCTACCTCAAGCTTTTCGCAAGCGGCTACATACTTTGTTTAAATCTAAAAATGTAAGATAGGAATAAGCTTTCGCGTAGTCTGAGCCCAAAAGCGCGTTGCGTTTTAATTCAAGAATGTAAGATAAGAATAATGCATTTTTGTGCAGGTTGAGTAGGTATTTTAATTTTTAGTTTAAGAATGTAAGGTAGGAATGCTATATCACGATAGCTATCTCTGCTGTATCATAGCTGGCTTTAAATCTAAGAAAGTAAGATAAGAATTCTTGTTATTTTTACATTTTACATCGGGCTATTTTAATCTAAGAATGTAAGACAAATTTTTTCAAAAACTCTCCAACCTGCACTTTTTGCATTATACAGCAGGGCTAAAAAGCCCTAGCAAAAAATTTTAGGAGGTATTTTTGTATGTCTTTTGTTAAAGGTATTTTGGACTTAGTGGTTGTGACTCCAACCTTGCAAATTGTTGATTCTGAGTCGGCAGACGGTGGTACTTTAAAAATAAAAACACGAAAGCTGCCTGTGTTTTTAATGGATGAAAAAGGCAATAGTTACATTGTTAAAGAAACCGCAGCTTTAAGCTCTGAATCACTGCGTGGTATAGCTCGCAGACGATTAGCATCGGCTACAATGAATGAAATTATTAAAAACAGCAAAGGTAAGAAATTTAACCCGCGAACGGTCCATTTATTTATTGACGGCGGTTTAACAAATGTAAACAATGTTTTAACCTACGAAAAAGAACAAGAAATTCGTGCAAAGTTTCCATTTTTTTCTGTTTTTGGTGCAGGTTTATCATTATCAGGCAAATTAGTAATGCAAGATGCAATTCCAGTAGTTAATGTAGATGGTGAGTGGACATATGTTACCAATGTTTCTACAGATGAGATACCAAAATATGCTGACTTTTTTAATGGTAAATATTCTAGTGCTTTTTTTGTTGCTTCAACGTTCAACGGGCAAAAAGACGATATTCTATCCCACAGTAGTTATATTTTTCAATTCTTAGCAGAAGAAGATGTTGCGGAATGGGAAGAGCAAGCGTTTAAAAATTCTCAAGATAGAAGAACTAGCGTTCAAGAACAAAAAGATAAAAAGAATAATAAGCAAGGCAAAAAAGATGATGCCCCAAAAGATAAAGATAAAAAAATGACAACGCAGGGTATCAGAAGCACAGAGTTTATTGTACCTGGTACACGATTACGAACCGAAATATCTGTATTTGAAGATGTAGCTCTTTCAGATGCAGAAAAAGGGTGTGTTGCTTTAGCATCATTAGAAATAGCAAAGCAAAGGAGAATTGGTGCCAATCAAAGAATGAATTGGGGCATTTATAATGCATTTTTAGACCTTGAGGTTGATGATGCAAAATCATCAGCTTATAGAACCGTTAATAAATCTAATTTTTTGCTCCACACAGAAGATACTCAAGATTATCTCAATAAATTATCAGGATATGTAGATGCTTATTGGGAATCAGTAAAAAAACTGACGGTTGATGATGTTGAAGAGCTAAGAGCAAATCTTGAGAAGAACAAAGAAGAAAATAACAAAAACAGTGTAAAAGAGGAGGAATAAATTATGATGAAACCATTAAAGGTTTCTTTTAAACTTAAAACTCCTGCCGCTGTTGAAAAGACCATAACATTAGATAAGATTGTTATGGCAGTTGTTTGCGGCAGAACAGGTTTTGCAAGAACATCAAACTGCGATAAAAAAGTAATATCAGAAATTATCAAAGAGCAGGACGGCATATTTGCCGCCTCCTGTGTCTTTGCAGAAATGCCGATTGTTTTTAGAACATTTGATGTAAAAATAGCCCCGAATGTCGATAGGCAAATGTATTTAGATTATTCTCAATCAATAGGTATGAAATCAGAACTTTTAACAATAAGCGGTGCAAATAGCGGAGAATGGAAAAAAGAATTTACTACATTTGCAACAATATTTGCAAATAACTTGTATTTTTATACTTTTGCAGATAAAGATAAGCTATCTGATGTTTTAAAGCGAGTTAACGGCATTGGCAAGAAAAACAAAAATGGTCTTGGTGCTGTTGTTGGTTTTACTATTGAAGAAATAAGCGAAGATAAATCTATTCAGTTGAATGAATATACGCCGTCTAGACCATTGCCTGTTGATTTTGGTATTAAAACAGATAGAGTGGCTCTTTACAATCTATATGGACCAAGCTGGGATAGATCGGGTCTTGAACCTTGTATTATGCCACCAATTGCATTTGGCGAAATTCTGAATAAAGAACCACGCGAGCCTGTTTATTATCTTGAAGATATATCAGCAACAAGGTTTACTGCTAAATATCACCCCGAACTATTTATGAATGAAACAGAAAAGTTTAAAAATCTAAAGTTTAAAAAGAATATAAGCAAACTACCTTGTGCAGGCTGCGGTTGTATTGAAGAAGATGTTGTTGATACCAATGAAATGGATATTAAGAAAATTGCATCAAGCAGTTATACTGATTTTATGAACTTTGATTTTTCAAAAAGCAGAGTGCTTTGCAAATACTGTGCTGCGGCTTTGACAAATTCTTATTTAACAAAGGCAAATACTCTTATAACAAAAAATGAGATAATAGGCGGCAAAGATGCATCAATTTTTAGCCTGCTTACAAATTCGCAAATAGATTCAGATGAGTATATTTGTATTGCACACAAAGGCGGAGGCAGTTCTAAAAAACAAATTTTAATAGGCTCTTTGCCATCTATATCGCCTGCAGTAATTGCGGTTAACTCAAAATCTCATACAACAAAATTTGTTGATAGAGAACTGTTTTTAGATGTGCTAAAAATCATAAAGCGAAATAATGCTTACAATTTAAAAAACATAAATATATACAAGCCAAACAGCGAAAATAACAAAGAAATTTATGAAGAGGTTTATTCAAAATTAACACCGTCCTCAGCTTTAATGCTTAACTTTATAGGACGAAAAGAAATAGAATTAACTAAGGAGGTTGTTTAAATGGATTTTTTTAAAGTTTCATTAGGATATTATCCAATACATAATATAACTATTACATCTAGAGAGATAAGAGAGGCAGTAATAGATGTTACACAAAACAGTGAATATGAAAGTGCTATAAATTGGCATACTAGAAAGCCACCGTTTGTTATTTTTTCTAAACCTTATTCTAATGGCACAAATATTTATACTTTTAAAGAAGATGTAGCAGATTTCTTAAAAACAAAATTATTAGAAAGACGTGTGCTTTATGTCCCAGCAGGAAATAATTTTCACAAAAAGGTTTTTATTAAAAACGCATCAATAGATAAGTTAGATTATGAACCAATAAAAGATGGTAATTTGTATTTATATTCAACTAGAATGCCAATTATTACGGCAGTGCACGAAAATGAGATTAAAGTTAATACTGTTGTAAAAAAAACTGGAACTATTAGCGATGTAGAAACTACTATCCTTGAAAATATAATTTCAAGGACACTAAAATACACAATAAAACATCACTTTAACAGCGATATTGAACTAAATGATTTAAGAATCAAAGCAGTTGAATCCAAACAAGTTGAGTATTGGTATAAAGAAGGGGTTCAACTTCCGGGTTGGCTTGGAACATTTTTCTCAAACTACAAATTGCCTACATTTGTTGGATACAAAACAGGATTAGGATATGGTGAGATTGTTTTAAAGCAAGTACTGCCTTTAGAAAAATTTACAAAGTTTGCAATATAAAAAGGAGGTATTTATGAAGCTAAGAAAAGACCAAAAAGAGGCAATGGAGAGTATATTGTCGTCATTAAAAGACAATAGAATGGTATTGTTTCAGGCTCCAACGAATTGGGGTAAAACTGTTTTAATTGCAGACCTTGCTGTAAAACTAATAAAGCAAGGCAAAAATGTAATTGTTATAACCTTAAGGAATGATTTGGTTGCTCAAACTATTGAAACAATGAATAGATATGCAGAAGATTATACTCCTGTTGCTGTAGTCGGTAAAACTAACTACATTATGGTTAAAAGAGCGATTGATGAGCTTGTTAAGATTAAAAAGAACGTTAAAAAAGATAAAGAAGAGGAATACGATGAGGTAATGACAATACTTAACGATGCAAAAGAACCATACTTATTTATATCTGATATAGAGTATAAAAATAAAGGCATCGCAGAAAATGAGTTTTGGGTTCTTTTAAAGTATTTAGCATTACCGCAAAATGATGACAAGATACCAAAAATCAGCGATGGCTATAACTTTGTTGTTACTAATATGTTTTATTTAGCACACTATTTAATAAAAAGAGATGATGATTTAAAACCAAACACTGTTGTTTTGCTAGATGAGGCAGATTATTTTGCTGATAACATTAGAAGTTTTTTTAATACAAACTGTTCTTTCTATACGATAAAAGTAATATCTGATTATCTTTATTTAACAAGAGGCGACAAAATTTTTGAAAAGCTGTCTAAAAAAGCCGAGAAAATCAGAAATAAAGGCGACGATATTTTTAGGCTTGCTAAAGTTGGAACTCAAAGCGATATTGATATAACCTATAACGCTATTATTAATAATATTGATTTAAAGTTCATTGATAAAATTTTAACTAAAAGGTATTTAAACCCAAACAATTATATTGATAAAGCTCTTATAAGAAATTTAGTTGAAGTCAAAAACTTTATCAAAAAAGTAGGACAGAAAAAGGATTTTAATGGCGAGTATAAAATTAGCTTTTCATCTATTAGGCGGTATGTAAACATAGAAAGAACTACTAAAGTAAAAGAGGCGTTAGGATACCTCAGCAAGCTTTGGAGAATTTTTACTGATGCGTCATATGATAGAGGGATAGTTGTAATCGGTGCTACGATAGCATCACCTACCAAATTTTCTAACGAAGCCGAGCTTAAAAAAGATATAAGAGAAAACAAGTTGTTCTTGCCAATTAATATTTCATTTGACTATTTGTCATCTGAAACAGGCAAGAAAAATGCAATAGCTTATTTGTTAGATAAAAAATTGAAAGATTGCCACTACCACTATGGTGATAGCTCTGCTACAAAAGAATGGATAAAGGCTATAGTAAATATAGTTAAAACAACATATAAAGCTAATAATAACGCATTAATTATGTGCAAATCACGTGAGACAGCAAAAGAGATTGCAGAGGCTCTAGAGATAGAAAATCTTGGGGTTCAAATTTACTACGATAAAAACAGCGATATAAAAACACCTTTAAATGCGTTTAAAAGCAACAACAACGGTGGAATATTTGTATCGCATGCAGGTTTATCGGTTGGTATGGATGTTTCAGATATAAGTCAACTTTATATCGCACAAATACCTTATACCCCGCCCGGACCGGGACAAGACACCAAAGAGCGTGATTTTATTCAGTGGATAGGAAGGTTAAGAGATAATAAAAAAGAAACAAGGGGATTGTATGTAATTGATTCACGTATTTGGGATGAGGTAAATCTACTTAAAAAAATTAAGACTGATTATCTCTCTGTTGAAATAATTAATCTTCCTAAGCCAAAAGAAGTTGCTTAATAGATTTGTTTAAGTAAGCGGTATTTGCCGCTTACTGTTTTAGAAATGAATCGTTTTTTGTATTTTACCGCCTCTGTGGTAGTGTTTTTGTTGTTTTAACAGCATATTCCACATCGGAGGTTTGCGAAGAATTCGCATGATCTTTGATATATGGATACTATATTGACAAGCTTTTTAGAATAAAAAGTGATGGGTTTAAATCTAAGAATGTAAGATAGGAACTATTCCAATCTCAAAGAAAACTCTTTCGTCGTTTCGGTTTAAATCTAAGAATGTAAGATAGGAACACGTTACCTACTAAAATTGAATATACGTTTTTAGTAATTTTAGTTTAAGAATGTAAGATAGGAACGGCTCTTAAACGGCAGCTTGATTGGTATGTAATCCTGGTTTTAATCTAAGAATGTAAGATATGAACTCAGAACAAAAACAGACTCTAATGCCGCTGAAAGGGTTTTAATTCAAGAATGTAAGATAGGAACAAGGCAAACGATACGGAATGGTGGTGGATCGGTAAAGTTTAAATCTAAGAATGTAAGATAGGAACACGTCAAACAGTGTGTGTGAATTTTCTAAAAATGTTTTAACTTAAGAATGTAAGATAGGAATGACATCAAAGCCAAATGTAGCTATTTAGTGTTTTATTAAGTTTAAAAATGTAAGGTAGGAATATGTATTGCTCACGTCTAGCGTAGGTGTAAACTTTAACCTAAAAATGTAAGATAGGAGCCAGAAAGTTCTGCAAATATCCAGAGAGAGTTCCGCTGTTTTAATCTAAGAATGTAAGATAGGAAAAAAGTAAGTGCAAAAAAAACTTTGCTTCGTTTGAGATTTTATATTAAAAATGTAAGATAGGAACCTCAGAGCGACTTAGAGCAAGCCCTACGAACGTTTTAATCTAAGAATGTAAGATAGGAATAGAGGAAGAGAAAAACACCTGACGCCTAGTTGCGTTTTAATTCAAGAATGTAAGATAATTCTTTTGAAAATCTTCCAACCTGCACTTTTTGCATTAAGTGAGAGTAATTTTTTTTGGAGGTGTTTTATAATGAAAATAGCGTCTATCAAGTTTCATTTTGAAAATTCTTTTTCAGAAACATCTGAATCATCAAAAGGAGAAAAAAGTGGTAACAACCAAAAAGAATCAACCGTAATACCATTCCATTTACTAGATAAAGACGGCAAGATTTGCAGTGGTGAAGTTGTTGAAATTTTTGATAATAACGAATTTAAACCTGTTTTGCATGTTGACGAAGAATGTGAATCTACCTTAGAATTAGAAGATGAAGATTTTTCGTATATTTTAAAAGAATTTGAGGCTCAAAAAAAGAATCAAAAACCCAAAAAACAAGCTGTTGATAATCAAAAAGGTAATATACAAATACCACTTGGTAAGTAGTTATGTTTGTATTTTTAGTCATTGTGTCGTTTTTGTGCGGCTTACTTGCTCTTAAGCTGTTTCATGTCCCTGAGATAGCTAGTTATTTTGTAGCTATATTTGTTTTTTTTCTGTTGAATTTAGGCATTTATTTTTACGCTAAATACAAGGAAAAACATTAATTTTATATTGATAGGAGGTAGGTGTGAAGTTTGACGAAAAAAATCCAGAATCAGATAATTTAACTTTTATAAAATACAACGACTGGCTTTTTATTAAAGCCATAGTAGATGGCAAGTGTGCTGTTTGTGAAGCTGAAACTAATTGGTACTGTTTTGATTTCGGCAATTATATTTGCTCAGAAGAATGCATTGATAAAGCAGAAAAAGATTATTTAATTAGGAGGTAAATATGCCCGATATAAAAGAGATTTTGCAGTTTGCGGTTACCAACAATGCAACCGATATCCACATTAAAGTTGGAGATGTGCCAAAATACAGGATAGCTGGCGATATTCAAAAAAGCCATTTTGAAAGATTCACATCATCTGATTTTGGCAATCTACTAACAAATGAATTTAAATTAACAAGCTATCAAAAAGAACAGCTTGAAAAAAACAGGCAAATTGATATAGGCTTTGGAGTAAAAGATGTTGGCAGATTTAGAGTTAATGTGTTTTTTCAGCGTGGCAATTATGCTGCTGTATTTAGATACCTATCTAACAGAATACCAACGTTTGAAGAATTAGGATTGCCAGATATCATTAAAGATGTTGCTTTAAAACCAAGAGGTTTAATTTTGGTTACAGGTATAACAGGCAGTGGGAAATCAACAACGCTTGCATCTATGATTGATTTTATAAACAAAGAAAAAGCAAAAAATATTATAACAATAGAAGACCCAATAGAATATATTTTCCACGATGAAAACAGCATAGTGGTTCAAAGGCAGGTTGGGTTTGATTGTGTTGATTTTGCATGGGGACTAAGAGGCGCTTTAAGAGAGGACCCAGATGTCATTATGGTAGGCGAAATGCGTGATCCAGAAACGATAAAAACAGCACTTGAGGCGGCAGAAACAGGTCATTTGGTTTTATCTACGCTGCATACGCTAAATGCGTCCGAAACAATCAATAGAATTATATCTACATTTGACGCCAAAGACCAAAAACAAATCAGAACACAGTTAGCAAGTGTAATCCAAGCCGTTATTTCACAAAGATTAATTAAAAGTATATCAAAAGAAAAAGGTAGAGTTGTTGCTACAGAAATACTCATAGGTACTGATTTTGTAAGAGAAGCTATTTTAGATCAAGACAAAACATCTAATTTAGCAAAAGCTTTAAAATTAGGCACAGATGGCATGATGCCTTTTGATGGTTCTTTGTTGGAACTCTACAAAAAAGAATTAATCAGCCTTGAGAGTGCTTTAGAATTTGCAGAAAATCCAACTGATTTATCATTAAAAATAAAGGGGGTGATATGAGAACACCAATTTCTTTTGCAAAATGCATTTACTCTTTTAATAAAAGCACAAATAAAACAAAAATCAGCTATGATTTTCATCAGATATTCAGCGATAACATAGAACTTGACAGCACGAATATTAAAACACAAGAGCAAGCATTGAAAGAATTTACAAGGCTTGCTAATGCTATTGCAAAAAGCTATGAAGTTGAAGATATTTTAATAAGAGTCACTAATGAAACAAATGATAAAGAAAAACGTTTAGCTGTTTTTGATGCTTACATAGTAGAGGATTATCCTGATTATGAGATGGCGCATAGGTGATCTCCAACCTGCACTTTTTTGCATTAATTGAGAATGTTTTTTGCAAAATCTAAAAATTTTGCAAAAATGAACGGTTTTAACCGCCTCTGTGGTAGCGATTTTGCCTTACTAAAGGCATATTCCACATCGGAGGTTCGCGAAAATTTCGCATGGTCTTTGATATATTGATGCTATAGAGATAGGGTTTTTAGAGTAAAATTTAATGGGTTTTAATCCAAGAATGTAAGATAGGAACAACATAGATGCGGTAGGAGCGGTAACTCCTACCCCCGGTTTTAATCTAAGAATGTAAGATAGGAACTCGAATGTTGCTCTTGCTACTCCGCTTGCGATTTTTGTTTTAATCCAAGAATGTAAGATAGGAATTCTTGATGCTTTGTATTTACAAAACCTGCTAAACGGTTTTAACTTAAGAATGTAAGATAGGAACAGGCTATGTAACAAAAAGCGATATAGCAAAACATACAGTTTAAACCTAAGAATGTAAGATAGGAACAGATGATTTTTAATTATTTAGACAATTGCTATTTAAGCTTAAGAATGTAAGACAGAACTTTGGTAGTTATTCGGAAATTCCGAATAACTGAGTTTTTAAGATTTTGCAAAGTTTGCAAGGAGGTGTAATAATGGTTAGAAAGAGAAGTAGCATTAGTCAAGCAAGGGGTTTTCTTTATGGTCTTGCTAAGTTTTTAGGCGATATTCAAGCTGTAAGCAAAGGACCAAAAGCTGTAGCAAAGAGAATTGCTAGAAGATCCGCAGGAAAAGCCACAGGCAGAATACTTGGAAGACTTTTTAAGTGAACTATTTTTTCTCTTGACATCTATAAAAATATACCTATAATACTAGTAACTATCACAGAGTATCTGTGATTTCACGGTTTGTTGTTTCCGCCCATTTTCCGCCGTGAACCGTCGAACGTCGTATACAAGCCGTTTGACAGCAAAAAATGGGTTTTTTGGCACGCAGGCTTTGTAAGTCTTTGCGTGCCTTTTTTGTATGTGCAAGGAGGTAAAAATGGATAAAAAAGATAATGTTTTATTGTTTTTCAATGAAAAAGACCCAATAAGGCAAGAAAGGCTAAAAGACATAACAGAATTTGACCACTCTACAGAAACGCCAAGCAGCCAAACACTAGAAAAATTAGCAAAAGACATTGAAAACGGCATAAACAACGGAACGATACTTTCTTGGTTAAAAGATTTTGATGAAGAATAGATAAAACCAAAATAACTAATTTTTCTTGACAACTGCGTTTTAGTTCACAATTGTTACAAGTGTGCCAACATACAAGTAAGGAAAAATCTCCTTTGCTGTCTTAACCGGTAGCTCTACACACCCAGCACTTTGTGGATAACCATAGGCATATCTTTTAAATCCATGTATGGCAATGCCGCCGTGAAAAAAGTTAACATACGGCACATCTGGATCGTAGTACGGTTTGTCATCTATCGGAAATCTACCTGACATTGTGAATTTTTTATATCTTGCATAAACAATAAAACTGCCGTTAGGAGTTAAATTCTTTACTCCTGTGTTGCAGTTAGATTCAATTATCCAACTGCCGTTTTGCCAAACCTTTAGCCTTTCTGGCTGTTTTTTATCAACTAAAACCCACACAAAAGACTTAGGAGATTGCCAGTGGTTTTGGTAGGCATCTTGGAGTAAACTGCTAATATTTGAGTCTTTTTTTAAACCCATATCACTTAAAAAGTGTTTAATGGCTGATTTGTATAAAATACTTTGTAAACTCTTTGGAGTAAGTGATGTAAGTTCATTAGGCACTGATTCTGAGTTCCA
>Ga0123519_10005766_pt1 | contig 19659 bp, 20 predicted proteins | sample YelNatPaOPRAMG02_FD_87396 | JGI IMG/M metagenome (GOLD analysis project Ga0123519, IMG submission 87396) | Hot spring microbial communities from Yellowstone National Park - Yellowstone National Park OP-RAMG-02 (version 2) | ecosystem: Environmental > Aquatic > Thermal springs > Hot (42-90C) ...
AGGTCTCCATCAAAAGTGGGTGGCAAATAAATTGGACGAAATAATCAGTCAATTCCCGAATTTGATCAAAAAGGAAGAAAATCGCTATGTCTTAAACAAAGATTGCTTTGAATATCACTTTTTTGCGCCAGAAAAACTCTGATTAACTAGCAAGTAGTAAACTAACTTATTTAAGTTTTTAACAAATTTTATTTGCATGCCAGAAATTGAAGAGAAAAAACTGCCGATACCGACTCGCAGGCCGGAATTGCGAAAATTGACCGGCGTTTCTGCAGAAGATTATAAAATTGCGTACGATTTCGCAGCTAAAGTTTATAAAAAATTTGGACCACTTGTCCTTTCAATTGTGCTTTTTGGCTCGGTTGCAAAAGGTACTGCAAAACCAGAATCGGACATCGACATTGTGATAATAGTTGACAATGTCTCTGTTGTTTGGGACGAGGTAGTTGTTTCGTGGTATAGAGAAGAGCTGTTTAATATAGTTCGAGCGGATCCGCATAGAGATAAATTACACATAAACACTGTTACTTTGTCTGCTTTTTGGGATAATGTGCGAAACTCCGACCCGGCAATAGTTAATATGCTTAGATATGGAGTTGCGTTAGTAGATTTAGGATTTTTTGAGCCTCTAAAATTCTTACTTTTTCAAGGCAGAATAAGACCTACTGCAGAGGCAATTTATACTGTTTTATCAAGAATACCTTGGCACATATTGCGTTCTAGGATTAAAACGCTATCTGCTGTTGAAGATTTGTATTGGGCAATGGTAGATTCTGCACATGCCGCGCTAATGACTTATGGTTATACCCCGCCAAGTCCGGAAGTCATTGCTGACCAGCTAAACGAAGCTTTTGTTAAAACAAAAAAAATAAGCCCGAAATATGTTGATTGGTACAGAGAAGTTTATACATTGACGCATGAAATTACTGAACACAGAAGACATAGGGTAAGCGGTGACGAGCTTGAAAAGATTTATCAGCAAACACAAGAATTTACAAAAGTGATGGAAGAGCTAACTAAAAAAGGTGAAAAAGATTTCTTAAAGAAATTTGGCTAAAATGAAAAATGGTTGCTTTGTTGTATTTGAGGGCATAGATGGCGCAGGCTGTGAAACGCAAAGCAAGCTGTTTTTGAGCCATATAAAGCATCATTTTGGCAAAAGCAAAGTTTTGTTTTTAGATTATCCGAACTATTCTAGCGTTTATGGAAAGCTCTTGGATTCCTTTTTACACGGCAAACTCAAAATTTCTAGAAAAGAGGCATTCCTTCTTTTTTTCTTGGATCAATTAAAAGATGCTGAAAAAATTAAAACTGCTTTAGAGAAAGGTAAAATTGTAGTAGCAAATCGCTATTTTACATCCGATATCGCATACCACTCAGATATTATTAGTCCAAAAGTTGCGATAAACTTGGCAGAGATATTCGACTTACCGAAGCCGAATTTAATATTTTATATAGATATTTCGCCTAAGGAATCTATGCGAAGGAAAAGTTTAGAGAAAAAAGGTAAATTAGATATTAATGAACGGGCGATCAAAACCTTAACAAGAGTTAGGCAAGCATATTTCTCATTAGCAATGTCACACACATGGCTCCACAATTGGCACATAATAGACGGTCAAAGAGCAAAAATAAAAATTGCGGAAGATATTTGGAACATTTTCCTAAAGTATAATTGCGATTAAAATGGACGGTTTTAAAAAATCGGTTTTTCTGTTAGCAATCGTTACGATAGCTACGGGTTTAAGCACATCTCTTTTTTCAATTTACTTAAATAATTTGGGAATTAGCCTGACGAACATCGGACTTATTTTTGCGGTTGGTCTAATACTGGCTAGTGCTATGAGATTATTTTTAGGAACTGTTGTAGATGATTTTGGCAAAAAGGCTCTGCTAAGTGTTAGTATCTTAGGCTTTAGTTTTTTTGCTTTCGGACTAATTTTTGCTAAGGATGTCTCGCATTTTATAATTTTAAAACTATTTTTTGATTTTTCAAATGTGTTTTTTTGGACTGTTTATACGGCACACTTTTTAGATGTTATTAAAAAAGGGAAAGAAGGTAGTGGGTTCGGTTACAGAAATTCTATTTTTTATGCCGCATCTGCCTTTGCTCCGGTTTCCGCCGGACTATTAGCGAATTGGCTTGGATTTAAGCTACTTTTTGCGACAAGCGCGATTATTTCGCTGTTGGGTTTTGTTTTGGCAATAAGCATAAAAGAAAAAGTAAGAGTTCGCAAATTTGATTTTAAATTTGTGCAGAAACATTTTTCAGAAATTTTTAAAATAAAAGGTATAAAACAAATTGTATTTGGAGTAGTCTTAATAGATTTTCTTTTTACTTTTTGGGTAATTTACATGCCGATTTGGCTTAGCCAAAATGGTTTTTCTTTGAACGCTATTGGTGCGCTTATTTCAGGCTACATCTTGCTTAGTGCCATTTTGCAAAATTCTATTGGCAAAGCAATTGATAAACATTCAATTAAACAAATTGTTTTTCCGGGTATATCTTTAATTTTGCTTGGTGGGCTTTTCTTTTTTGCCGCAAAACAATTTATATCGCTTTTAATATCAAGAATGACTTTAAGCGTTGGTGGAGATATGGCCTATTGGCCATTTTGTGCAAAGCTGGCCAGAAATGCAAAAAAAGAAAGCCATGGCTCAGCATCCGCATTTGTTTTTGGCCTTTCCGGAATATTTTCTGGTGTTGCAGCAGTTTTTGGAGGTTGGCTAGTCCAGCGTTTTGGAATACAAGAAGTGTTAATAGCAGCTCTGTTTTTAAGTTTGTTACTAATTCCTTTGCTGTTTAGAAGGCCTCAATAAGTTTTGCCGAACATTAAATACCATTTGGCAGGCTTTCCACACTTAGCGCATTTTCCAGTTGCATGTTCTTTTTCGTTATAACCTAGTGCGCCAGCATCGACTTCGATTTCCATTTGTTTTCCACAATCAGTTTCACCACACCAAGGCAGCTTCACTATACCCTTTTTCTTCTTTAGCTCTTCTTTGGCATTCTTTGTATTTGTGAAGCTGTGAATTGCTTCTTTGACAAATTTCTCAGCATTTTTATATAAATTCGAATCTATTTCTTCTAAAAATGTGCTAATTTTAGAAGATAGGTCTTTTTCTGCAACTTTTTCTTTTCGCCCAGAATCGCGCAATGCGACTAAATATTCTTTGCTTTTAAGTTCTTTTTCTCCAACTTCTATGCGTATTGGAACCCCTTTTGCTTCCCAGTGGTAAAATTTTTCTCCAGGAGAGGCATCTGATAGGTCACACTCTACTCTGAAGTTTTTACTCAGGTTTTCTTTAAGCTCTTTTACTTTAGCTAGAATTTTTTCGTTTTCGCTATTTCCGCCTTTCAAAATCGGTACAATAATTACTTGAACGGGTGCGATTTTCGAAGCAAAAATTAAACCTTTATCATCTCCGTGAAGCGCAAGTGCTGCTCCCAAACTTCTCTCTGAAATGCCATAACATGTTTGCCAAACATACTTTTCTTTGCCGTCTACATCTTTGAATTTTATGTCGAAGACTTTGGCAAATTTTTGTCCTAAATTTATAACCGAACCCAATTCTAATACTTTCCCATCTGGCATTACGGTTATGAAGTCATAATTGTATTCGGCTCCTGGAAATGTTTCCCAAATTGGTGTTTTAATTATCAAAAAAGGTATTTTTAGCTCTGTGAAAAATTTGCTATAAATTTGAAGACCTTCTTCTGTTTGCGCCCTTGCTTCTTCTGCTGTTGCGTGAACTGTGTGCGCTTCTTTAAATCGAACAATTTCGCGCACTCTGAACATAGCTTTAGTCATTTTTGTTTCCCATCTAAATACAGGAACTATTTGATAAATTTTAATTGGTAGATCTCTCCAAGATCTTATCCAAAGTGCAAACATAGGATACATAATTGTCTCTGAAGTCGGTCTAACAATCAGTTCTTCGTCTAAAACATGATGCCCTGCTTTAGTTACTCTCAGAACTTCGCCGCCAAATCCCTTGAGAAATTCCTTTTCTTTGGCGAAAAGAGAGGCTGGAACAAAAATCGGAAAATAAGTCTCTTTGTGTCCAGTTTCATCTAGCAACTTCTCGATTATTTTAAGCATTAACTTAAGCGCTGCGAACCCATATGGCTTCCAAACATAAGCCCCTTTTAGTGGAAATCGCTCTTCTATTAAATCTGCATAAAATACGATTTTGTCCCACCACTCAGAAAAGTTCTTTTTAGACAAATTTAGTTTAACAGCCATAAAAGTTTCATAGCCGTTGTATTTTTAAAGCATTATGGTTAAATGGAAATATGACAGTTCGCCAGCCAATAATTGCTACATTGGGACATGTCGACCACGGCAAGACATCTTTGCTAGATCGAATTAGAGGTACTGCTGTTGCGGCAAAAGAAGCTGGCGCAATAACGCAAGCAATTGGTGCTTCTACAGTTCCTCTAAGTGTCATTAAAAAAATATGTGGGCCTTTGTTAGAAAGTTTCAAAATAAAATTTAGCCTGCCAGGTCTCCTTTTTATAGATACTCCCGGACATGAAGTTTTTACTAATTTGAGGCGGCGCGGAGGTTCTGTAGCAGACCTTGCAATCGTCGTAATAGACATTACACAAGGCATTCAGCCTCAAACTGAAGAAGCTCTACAACTCCTAAGGCAATTTAAAGTACCTTTTGTAGTTGCTGCGAACAAAATCGACTTGATTGCCGGCTGGAAATCACACGACTCTTGCTTTATGAGAAATTTTCCGTTGCAGTCTGAAAACACAAAGGACCTATTCGAGAAAAAATTGTATTCGCTTGTTGGACAATTAGCACAACTAAACTATAATGCCGAGCTTTACTTAAAAATACAAGACTATACCAAACAAGTTGCGATTGTTCCAGTTTCTGCAAAAACTGGTGAAGGCGTAGCAGAACTTTTGGCTATTTTAGCCGGTCTTGCGCAAAAATACTTAGAAGAAAGTCTTAAAATTGAAGTTTCTGGGCCTGCAAAAGGAGTTATTTTAGAAATTAAAGATGAGAAGGGGTTGGGTCTCACAGCCGATTGCGCTCTCTATGATGGAACTCTAAAAGTAGGTGATACAATTCTTTTTGGCGGTTTTAATGATGTATACGAAAGCAAAGTAAAAGCTCTTCTAAAGCCACTTCCGCTTGTTGAGATGCGAGAGGCTGGAAGGAAATTTGAAATTGTCAAAGAAGTAACTGCCGCAACCGGTGTTAAAATAGTAGCACCTGGTTTTGAAAATGCACTTGCTGGAGCACCGATTTATGGTGTATTAAAATCAGAAGATGTTGAGGCTGTGAAAAAAACTATTTTGAGCGAAATTGAAGCGGTAACATTGAAAGTGCAAAAACCAGGAATTGTGCTAAAAGCAGATAGCTTAGGTAGTTTAGAAGCACTTTCCAATTTATTGGGCACCAAAGGAATTCCTATACAAAAACTTGCGGTTGGGCCTATTAATAAAAATGACGTAATGGAAGCCAAAGCAAATTTGGAAAAAGCGCCACTTCTCGCTTTTGTTTTAGGTTTTAATGTTAGTGTAGATGAAGATGCTAAAGCTTTAGCAGATTCTGAAAAAGTGAAGATAATAACCGAAAAAGTAATTTATCATTTAATTGATAAAATTTCTGAAGAAATAGAACTGAAGAAAAAAGAGCTGGAGAAAAAAGAGTTAGAAGGCTTAACATGGCCTGGGAAATTCAAAGTTTTACCTGGTTTCGTGTTTCGACAAACAAAGCCGGCTATTTTCGGAATTGAAGTTTTAGCTGGCAAGGTAAAGCCAAGGACTTCCTTGCTAACTGGCGATGGAAAAGAATTGGGCGAAATAAAAAGTATCGAATCCGAAGGGCAGAAGTTAGAGGAGCTGCCAGCTGGGCAAAAAGCTGCGATAGCTGTGGAAGGTGTAACAGTTGGCAGGCAAATAAAAGAAGGGGATGTGCTATTCATAGCTGTCGATGAGAGAAGTTTCAGAAAATTCAAAGAAAAAAAGGAGTTTTTAAGCCAGGCGGAGCTATCTTGCCTAAAAGAAATTGCTGAAATAAAACGTAAAGAAAACCCGACTTGGGGGCTATAAGTTTAAAAGATGGCGAATCTGCTTGGGAACCAGTCGATTTGCTTTAGCCTCCAGCAGAAGTGTATTTCTTAATTGCTGCATTCCAAAGTAGTACGCTAAAGGTGAAAAATGCTAGCGCGACAATTGCAAGTTCTACAATTTTAAATGTTGGAAGTTGACCTAAAAGCGCAGATGCTGGATAAAAAGCTGCCAATCCGACTGGAAAAATAAAAGTAAATAACAATAACCCCATGGGACCGAAAATTGAAATTGGAGTTTTGCCAATACTCACGATTTCATCCAATATGTTAAGAAGGACCCGAGATTTAACAACTAGGAAAGCAAGTGCCGTAACAGCTATGTCCAAAGAAAAAAGGAATAGAACTGCTAGACCGAGTAGAAAAAGATAACTTGCCAAATTGGCCATGTTAAAAATCCAACCCATTTTTACGAGCGCAAAATTGATTAAAATAAAGCCTACAGCCACATCAGGCAAACCATCCGGACTAAATCTGCTTATTGCCAAAGCAAGTGGGCTCATGGGCCTTATCAAATCGGTATCATAAACGCCCCATTGTATTTTCTCGATAGTTCGCCAAGTCATTGGTGCAAAAAAGGTATAATTTACTCCTGTGGCTGCAGTAAAAGTACCTAGCAAAAGTAAAAATTCCTCAAAAGACCAGCCGGGAATACCTGCTGATGAGTTGTAGATGAGAAGGCCTGCGATAGGTCCCATAATTGAAAATAGCATATAGCCTAAAGTTTTGAGAATAAAGTTGAAACGATATGCTAGCTCGTCGCTTAGCTCTAATTTGCTTGCACTTTTCCACACCTTCCAAAATTTTGCCACTTTAACCTCCTACAGCCGAAAAGTGAGCCATAGCTCGCGCCCAAACTAATTGAATTAATGCGTAAAAAAATGCAATCCAAAAAATTTGAGCTGCTATAACATAAAGAGCTGATAGGCCAACATATTTTCCAAGATAAATTTGTATTGGTACATACAGCATGTATTGGAAAGGTAAGAAATTGAAAATGTTTTGCCAAATTTTCGGAAAGTATGCCAAAGGTATTACTCCACCACCTAAGAACACAACTATACCATTTCTAACGTGCTTTATGCCGCTGTAGCGAGTTACCCAAAAAGCGCTAAGACCGACGAAAAAAACAAAGATTATATTTAAAATAACTGCAAGAGCAAAAGAAAGTGCTGCAAGTGTGAGTGGCAGCCAGCCTGTAAATTTAAGACCGAAAAAGGCTGCTCCAATTGCTAGTAGAGGTGCTGCTTGCACAGCAGCTACAAACCCCAGTCCTCCAATTTCTTCCAAAAACATTGATTTGAAAAGTGTTATTGGCCTGGCCAATCTAACCACCAAAGTTCCTCTTCGCACAAATTCGCTTATTTTGCTATCTAAAGCAGTCCAAACAAACATTCCTGCAAGTTGAATTAAAATGTAATAACTAATTAACTCGTTAAAAGTATAGCCTTTTATTACATCTACACCGGTATATGAGTAAATCGCCTTCCAAAGAAAATAATAAACTGCCAAAGAAATAGGTCCTATAAATACCCAAGTAGCCACTTCAAATCTGTACGCAAGCAGTTCTTTAAATGAAATTCTAGCATATGCTAGCGTTTTTCTAATTTTTTGGGCTAATTTTTGTAACATGTTACTCTTTGTAAATTTTTTTAATAATCTCTTCTATTTCGGGGTCTGTAATTGTAATATCTAAAACTTTGTATTTCGAGAGCAGATATTGAATGACTATGTTAAGCTCTTGCACTTTTGTATTTACTTCGATTTTTAAAGCAAATTCTGTTTGATTGAGTACTTTGCAGCCAGGTACTTTAAATGGCGGGCCGCGCTCTGCAAGCTTAACTTCGAGGTGCTTTTCCTTAAATTTTTGTTTTAACCTTAAAAGTGGACCATCGTAAACAATAATGCCGTTGTTAATTATTGCAATTCTTTTGCATAACTTTTCTATGTCTGACATGTCATGCGTTGTTACAATAAATGTTGTACCTTGTTCTTTATTTACTGTGAGTATGAATTCGCGAAGTTTTTCTTTTGAGATCAAGTCTACGCCAACTGTTGGTTCATCTAAGAAAACAAGTTTTGGATTGTGTAAAAGGGCTGCAACGAGTTCACATTTCATTCGCTCGCCTAGAGAAAGATTTCGTACTGGACTTTTTATCAAATTTTTAATATCTAATAATCCCGTAAAATAATCTAAACGTCTTTCGAATTCTTTGTCTGGAATTTCATAGAGGTCTTTAATAAAATGATAAGTATCTATTGCTGGAATATCCCACCAAAGCTGGCTTTTATGTGGCCCAAATACAACTCCAATATTTTGAACATATTTTATTCTATCTTTCCAGGGATTAAAACCCAAGCAATTTACTTTTCCAGAATCTGGGACTAGCACGCCACAAAGAATTTTAATTAAAGTTGATTTTCCTGCGCCATTTGGTCCAATTAAGCCAAGTATCTCGCCTTCTCTTACTTTCAAGCTAACACCTTTCAGTGCGTGCACGATTCTTGGTTTTCGCACTACCAAAGCTTTAAGTGCCTGTAGCAAGCCGGCTTCTCGTGTGTAGCTCTTAAAGGTCTTTTTGAGATTGCTAACTTCGATAACCAACTGGCCAGCCATTTTTAAAGCTCTCAATAGTTATTTAAAAGCTTAATTCGTTAACATCATTTTTATTTTGGCGAGAATTTGACTCGAGCCAACTACGTCTTACCCCCGCATTTTATTTAAAATAGAAAAATTTGTAAATTTGCGGGGGTAAGAAAGGTATTTTTGTTTTGCATAAATACGGCTATCCTCTATTAAATATTCCCTATGAAAAAGAGCAAGTTACTACAATGCCTTGGAAAGAGCACAAGTTAAAAAAACGGATGCAATATTTTTGCAGTGGTTTTTCAAGAGATACGTTAAAGAGCATAAGAAGTATTTGCAATAAATTAAAATATTTATTTTAGCTTTGCAGGCCATTCCAACTTTTGGCTAACCTCGCAAGTGCGCGTATTTTTTCTTTTTGGCCTATTTTTGCTTGTTTAATTGCTTCGTCCAAGACTCTTATGGTATTATCATAAAGGTCTTCTCTAACTGGGAAAGGAATTCCATCTTTTCCGCCATGTGCGAAAGCATAATTTGCTGGATCTTTCCAGCTTAACTCAGAGCCATAAATTAAATTTGCAGTTAGTGCTAATGCTCGGACATGTTTCGGCCCGAAACCAGGTACCATAATAAGTTCTTCATAGTTGCTAGGCCGAATTTCTGCAGCCTTCTCCAAAGTCTTAACATTTAATTTTAACATATCTCTAATAAAATGCGATGTTGGCATATGTAAAACTTTAAAATTAGTAAGTTTTGTTTGTCCATTCACTAACTTCAGTACATCTCGATCGTTAACCAAATCAACAGAAAGCTTTCTGGCTTCACGGGCTACTTTCGCAGTCATATCTAAAACTTCGCACTCCGTTTTTTGTGCACAAATTGCTGTGTGTGGCTCTTCTACAAAACTAGCTACAGAGTCTGATAACCAGTGGTAGCGTCTTGCCCAACCACTCTCGGACATGCCTTGCTGTATGATTGCCCAATCGCCTTTTTCTGTAAAAATTATAACATGGTGATACAAATTATAGCCGTCTTGAATTAACGAATTGTCTACTTTTGCTGAAAGTTTAGAAGCTTTAATCAAATTTTCACATTTTGAAGAAATATCGTTTGCATCGCATATTTGAGTTATTTCTTCTGGCGTTTTGCGAGCCACAGTTCCTTTTCCGCCGCATACAAAAAGACCTTGTTGTGTAGAATTTAGAGCCTCTTTTAGAGCACCACACGTTGTAGTGGTCAGTCCACTTGAGTGCCAATCGAAGCCCAAAACACAACCGAGAGCTTGGAAAAAATAAGGATTAGAAATGCGCTTTAAAAATTCTTTTTGTCCAAATTCGTCCACAATTACTTCTGTTATTGATTTTGCTAATGGCTTCATTTTTGCAAATAACCAAGCTGGACAACTCCCGTGATGCAAAGGCAACTCTGTAATACCTGTCCGCATAAAGCTTAAAATGTAGCCGATGTTTTTATATTTAATGCAAAAAAGAAAGTTACTTTATAAAAAAGAAAATTCTAAAATACGATGTTTGGCATGCAGCCACCATTGCTTGATCGGCCAAGGCCAAACTGGAATTTGTGGCATTAGATACAACAATGGAGAAACTCTTGAGCTTTTAACTTATGCTAGACCTGCGTCTGTCGCCATTGACCCTGTAGAGAAAAAACCGCTATTTCATTTTTTACCCGGAAGCCAAATTTTTTCTTTTGGCACAGTGGGATGCAATTTAAGTTGTCTATTTTGCCAAAATTGGGAAATAAGCCAATACCCAAAAATTCTGAAGCAAAAGCTTTCGGGCGGAAGTTACGCAAGCCATATAAGAGAAATTGGAGAGGAGCTTGAGCCGGAAGAAATTGTAAAAGAAGCTATAAAGCAAGGTTGTCCTGCCATAGCTGCTACTTATACAGAACCGACTGTTTTCTTTGAATACGCTTATGATGTATTCAAATTAGCAAAAAAGAAAGGTTTGAAGACGGTTTTTGTTTCAAATGGCTATCAATCAAAAGAATCTATAGAGCTAATTAAAGATGTTTTAGACGCCATAAATATAGACTTAAAATCAATGTCTAATGAATTTTATTCAAAAATTTGTGGTGCGAAATTAGAACCTGTGCTAGAAAATATAAAGCGATTTTATGAAAAAGGGGTTTGGGTTGAACTAACAACTCTTTTAATTCCTGGGAAAAATACTTCCGAAGCTGAGTTAACAAAAGCAGCTAAATTTGTCAAAAGTGTTTCTCCAGAAATTCCTTGGCATTTTTCTGCTTTTTATCCAAATTATAAAATGTTAGATTTGCCACCAACTCCTATTAGCACTGTTCAGAAAGCTTGGAAATTGGCAAAAAAAGAAGGCATGAGATTTGTTTATGTTGGAAATGTTAACGATCCTGAAAAAGAAAGTACATATTGCCCGCAATGTGGCCAGCTACTAATAAAACGCAATTATTATGATGTAGAGCTTGTTGGGCTAAAAAATGGCAAATGTAGCTCTTGCGGGGAGAAAATTCCGGGAGTTTGGTAAATGGTAAAAATTAGATTGCCGGCTGTTGCAGGTAGCTTTTACCCAGAAGACAAGGATGAACTTCAGCACGTAATAAAGGGATTTTTAGATGAGGCTAAAAATTTTAAATTAGCCCCAAAATGCATAATTGTTCCACACGCCGGCTATTCTTACAGTGGCGTTGTAGCGGCATTTGGATTTAAACAATTAAAAAATTTGGAAAAGAAAAATTGGAAAGTTCTTTTGCTAGGTCCTTCTCATTACTACCCTTTTTACGGGCTTTGTTATGCGAATTTTGATTATTGGCAAACACCATTAGGAAAAATTAAAGCAGAGAAACCGAATTTAAAAGAAAGCGAGCTTTTATTCGAATTTACTGAGGCGCACGAGCCCGAACATTGTCTAGAAGTGCAACTTCCATTTTTACAAAATGTTTTAGATCACTTTAGTATAATACCACTTCTTGTTGGCGAGGTAGAGCCAGAAAAAGCTGCGAATGAGCTTTCAAGAATCATAGATGAAGATTCCATTTTGGTAATAAGTTCTGATTTAAGTCACTATCATTCCTATGAGCAAGCGATAAAGATTGATTCGATTGCAAATTCTGCAATTCCAAAATTAGATATAGAGGCTGCACAAAAAATAGAGGCTTGCGGGAAAATTCCTATTTTAATCGCGATGTACTTAGCTAAAAAACTAGGCTGGATGGGACACTTTTTAGATTATAAAAATTCTGGCGATACTTCCGGGCTAAAAGCCCGCGTTGTCGGCTATGGTGCTTATGCATTCACTTGATATGCGCAAACCACCCTATACAATTTTATCAAAATTCTATGACTTGCTCGTTAACCCTAAACAGTACTCTGCTTGGCATAAACTAATTGAAAAATCTGTAAAAACTTATACGCCTAGAAAATGCAAAAAGGTATTAGATTTGGCTTGTGGTACTGGACGGATGACTGTACTGCTGGCGCAAGACGGTTATTTTGTTTTTGCTGTAGATATCTCTTCCCAAATGCTCAACAAAGCTAAAGCCAATATTAAATCTGCAGGATTAACGCAAAAAGTCAAATTCCTGCGCCAAAATATGTTAGATTTAAATATAAAATCTAAAGTAGATTTTGCCATTTGCTTTTATGACTCTCTAAATTATCTTCTAAAGAAAAAACAGCTCAAAACTGTTTTTCAGAAGGTTTATAATATCTTAAATCCTAATGGACTTTTTATTTTTGATATCAATACACTTGAACATGTTAGAGTAGCAAAGAAATTTGACAAAAAAGTGTACAACGTTGGTGATGGCGAATTGATCTTTGAGTATGGCGGAAGAGGCGAGTTTTGGAAAATTAAAATTTCATACATAAAGAAAGGAAAACTAATTGGTGAAGAAGAGCACGTCGAGCGAGGATACGATCCAGTAGAAATTTCTAATTTGCTTAGGAATTGTGGTTTTCAAATTAAATCAACGTTAGACGCTCAATTTAGAGTTTGTGATCTCGAATCGATAAGGTCTACCAGAGTTTATTTTATATGCCAGAAAGATGCGGGTTAAATTACATAACGTATTTACTTGCCTGAGACCAATAAGAAAACAAAATCTAGAAGACAAAATAAAGAAGGCGAGCAAAGTCAAAATCGCTCCAAAGAGATGTTTCATACCAGAATTATATCCTTGCGCCGTCGCTAAGGGACTTAAGCGCGTACGGGTCGTTTACCTAAAATGTTATTAGGTATGAGTAACTTTCCATCACATTATTACTTTAAATCTATTTAAAGTAAAAACAGATTTGCCAAAATGAAAGAACTAGGGATGATGGTAGAAGTGGTTGGTGGTGTACGCATAGGGCAAATATTAGAGCGAATGTGCAGTTTAAAAGATGCACAGCCGTCGCACAAAAGATTTAAGAAATTTAATAATTTAATGTTTATATGAAAGCGTTAATAGTTGATAATAGTGTGCGGTTATGGAAGGAGCTGTTATATGAATTTTACCAGCTTGCGCACAAAAATTTTGTTACGGGTAACGAATCGGAAGTGTGTAAGGAAGGGTTCGTACGTATGCAATTATCAACAAATTATGACATCTCTATACACCTTGCTGCCGAAGTGTGCACGGCCAAACAATTAATCAAAACGCATAAATTTGATTTGTACTTCTTAGATAATCAGATATTTGACAAATCTTCGTCCACAAAAAATTTATACCAAAAGCAATTGGTGTTTACGATTAAAGAAAAAATAGTTTCGACAGTTTGCTAAACATATACGATATTTCAACTCACGACAGCGGTTGTAATTTAAAAAAATGTTCTAAAAAAGGAAAAGATATAATAGATTTGGTTTTAAATTTTGTTGAAAATGGGACTTGATGAAATTGCTTTGCTAAAAGATAAATACTCAGAATTCACAGAGTTGGAGTTACACTTCTATAATATGAAATATCATGGAGTATACGAAGAAGAATTAAGTAAGGGCGAGACTAGACCCGTCTTTTACTTATACTCTGATAAAGACTTTTTTTTAATATCTTTTATGATAGCCGAAATAGAGTCCCCGTACAAAACTGATGGCAAACACATGTATTATAATGGAAAACGCTTGGATATAAGGAACATCGTGGCCACAAGACTTTCGAACAAACTACCTTATTATTATTTTAGAGGTCCGATTTCTTTACATCCAACACTCGACGACGAAAATATTCTTAATACAAGTTTTAATCCAAGGTGCAGTGGATGCGATTTTTGTTTTTATGGCTATAGAAATAAGCACTTAAAAAATATAAAAGCTACGGAAGGTCTCAAATTGGTGCAAATAGAAACACAAAAGGAAAGTTTCGATTTTTTAGACGAAATTGCTGTTGTCACTGGAAGATTTGCTTCGGAGGAAAACTTAGTTAACCACATTACTGAGTTGTTGGACTATGCGCCAGATAACGGCTTTGATGGTAGGCTTCTTTATATTGGGTCGCAACTAACGTCCGAAAAATTCGTTTCTAGAATCTTAGATAAAGTTGGAGGATCTAAAAATTTTAAATATGTTTATACTGTTGAAAGATTTTTTGACAGGGACAAAGTTATGCACGGGAGTAAAGGACAGAAAAAATTTAGAGATATTGTAAAAGACATTAAAAATTTGAAAGCATTAGGTGTTGAACAATTACAATACAGCTATCTTGTTGGAATAGAAAATTTGGATAAGTTCAAACAAGGCGTCGAAGATTTAGTCGAATATGCAACCCCACACATTTCTATATTTAGGAAAACAGGTCTTCCAGAAAATGAATCGTCTCGTGCGGAAGATTATGTTAGAATGGGCGCTGAATACATATGTGAAATTAGACGACATTATGAAGATTTGTACGGCAAAAAATTTATTGGAAATAATTTCGCAAATCTGTGGCCTTTTCCAAGATCAAGATTTAATCTCGACCACTATCTTAAAAGACTAGGAAAACCGATGAGACCTAATGGTACATTGATCGGTGAGTAGAATGGTGGAATTGTACCTTTTAGTTTTAACCGGGTGGCCATCCGATGGGAAAACAAACATTGCTAAAATGTTAAGAGATTTTGGTTTCGAGTATCTATCAACAGACGCAGTTCGACGGAAACTTTACCCTGGAAAAGCCCCATTAGATATCCCATATCCCGAAGGGTGGGAACCTATTTGGGACGAAATAAGAATGCGTAGAGATGTTACCTTACTTTCTGGAAGAAATGTTGTCATAGATTCGTGTGCCCAAAATAATTACATAAGAGATAAATTTTTTAGTTTGGATCTCGAAACAAAACTTTCTCTAAAAGCAAAGGGGGCACATTTACATAAGTATCTTATTAAATTATGCGTGAATGATGATGTACGGTTACAACGCGAATTGGCTCGCGGCAGAAATTTAGATGATATGTTAAAAATAATCGACGCTATGAAAAGCGATTACCAAGATCCTGCTAATTATAAATTCGAAGATGTTTTATTTCTCGAGTACCCTAACAATACGTTCGATGACCAAGCTAAGATATTAGAACATATCAAATCTCTGTGTGGCTGTTCCAGCCGCAATATATGGAACAAGTATATTTCGGTGAAAAAAAGAAAAAAATCGTATGCTGGAAAGATTGTAGTTTCTGGAGAAGACCATCGAGCAAATCTAGAGCAAATCATTAAACCACACATAAACAAGTCTACTGTAATGTTAGATGAAGGATGTGGTATAGCAGATCATTTATTATTGTATTCGATGGGCGCCAAAAAGATATATGGTATAGATACTTGTACAGAACTAATTCTCGAAGCTAGAAAATCGGTAGCAAATAGACCTGAAATTGAGATAATGTGGATGGATATTAACGATTTAGAATTTGACAATAATACTTTTGACATAATAACAAATGTTTTTGCACCGCAAACAAAAAAGTCGTGTGAGGAAGTTTATAGGACATTAAAAAAGGGTGGATTGTATGTTAGAGTCACAGGAGCTGGTGAGTTTGTAGAGTATAATGGAAAATTACTCAAACGGCCACAAGATATTATTGGGAGAGGGATGTTTATTGATAAAATGCCAAAGCAAATCTTAACTGAAGAAACTCATCAAGTAAAATCTGCAGGTTTTAGTTTTGTAAAAGTGAATGAATTTCAAGGAATTAAAATTTTTAAAACTATGGAAGATGCTATCTCTTATTTGAGATAGTCTGGTCATTTTGTTTTTTCTGAGCCATTTGCTCCACTTAGTGAAGACGAGGTGCAAAAAATTGTTAACAACAAAGCTGAATTTGAAATTACGTGCCACAATGAAAAGGTAATAGGCGTACCATACGATTCTTTGTTAATAATTGCAAGAAAAAGCTAATAATCTAAATAATACCGTATTCTTTCAGCTTCTTTGTAAGCTGTAATGGATTTTTGAAAAGTAGCGTGTGCATTCCTAGTTCTGCCGCTGGTTCGAGGTTCCTTTTTGTATCGTCTATGAAAAGTATTTCTTTTGGTTTTGATGTAGTAATTTTGAGCAATTTTTTATAAAATCTTTTATCTGGCTTAAAAAAAGCGTGTTCGTGTGAAAATAAACCACCGTCGAATTCTTTTGTGATTTTATATTTCTTATTTATTTCTGGCGTGAGATCAACATGGCTATTTGCAAAAAATAGTACCTCATATCCTTTTTGCCTAATTTTTCTTATTAAACGAACAATTTCTTTCACCAATATTATCGAGTCGAGCATCGTTTGCCTAACCTTTTTCCAAGAATCAGAGATATCGAATTTCTCTTTCAAATCAATCCAAAATCTTTTTGATTTTTCGTTAGATGTTGCATATTTATTATAATCTTTAAATATTTTTTCCAACTCTTTAATTGGTATGTTATATTTTCTACTCATATCGACGAGCCAATTTTCCGAATGTTTGTAAAGTATTCCGCCCAAATCGAAAACCAGTGTTTTAATTTTCACATTTAGACTCTAAAATTTTAATTTTTAAATGTTTTGATAAATTAAAAATTTTCCAAAGCTACTTTTTAAACTTTTATTGTAGTTGGGGCCCAGTCTTCGGGCCGCGGCACGTTTTTTAAACACGACCATTTTGTTGGTTCTTTCAATTTAGCCTCGATATCAGTTTCAAAGACGTTCGCTAATATAACGTCTGACGCGACATCACACGGAGTTATGTTCCCACTAGGGTGTACTGTTAACTTTAGTTTACTAGCCGAACACTTGAGTGGGTAATTTAAAGATAACTTAATTTTTAATTGCCTCAGAGTTTGTGACTTAAAGCTGCTCTTTTACTTTCAAAAACCAAAAACGAAGAGATTTAAGAAGTAAAGTTTATAACAAACTAAGAAGCAAAATGAACATGCGAACGATTACTATTGTGTTAGGCTATAACAATGCGGCGCGAAATTTTACCTCAGTTGCACTTGCCCGTCTGCTAACAGGTCTTAGAGCCCATCTTGAGCACTACAAGAAAGGAGACTGCCTGTTGCTGTAGGAAAGACTGGCTAGCTTGTTGCCATGCAAAAGCTTCTGCGCTCAAATTTGGGCCAGCTTCGAAAGTACGATCGCAAAGACTGTTAAATTTAGTTCTAGCAAAATCAAAGCAATTTTGGCCAAGAGCATTAGACTTATGGGTGGTGCTAATAATACAAAAGAAACAGCTGCACTGGCAGCCAATTTCTTGAAACAGTTTAAATATGTAAAAGTTATAGTCGCAACATCGCAAGATCACGCCCCTCGTGCACTACGAGACTTCGTCTTAGCACTTGCCAAAGCAAAAGTACCGCTAAACTATTTCAGCACAGTACCAACACCAGTAGACTATAGCAAAGGAGGCCTTGCCAAAGTTGTAATTTTAGAACAAAATTAGCACAGACGAAGAACTTTTCTGAGTCAAGTTCGTTTACCCTCAACGGGGTTTTTATAAAGTCTAACTAAATAGCGATGTAGCTCGTTATCTTGATAAAAATCCAGAAGGACCAGATACGGCCACCAAGGTATTAAGCACGCATTGACCACAAAACTTCACACTTACGCTTAGACTCTGTTGAAATGTCTGCAAATGTTTGCCAGAGAATACCTTGCGGTTCACGCCGATCTATCCTATTTGTTCTTGTAAAGCTCGGAGCTTTTGAAAAGGATGCAGCATCTGTCACGATATTTTTCCACGGTTCTGTTAAGTTCCTGAATGATTTCTAAAGAGATTTAAAGTTCTGCTATGGATTATACAGCAGAACTCTCGTCAGAATGGAGGTGCTGGGAGGTACGAACATGAAATGCGTGTATTGTAAATCCCGGCACGCCGTTAGGAACGGCGTAAAAAAGAACGGACTACAGAATTATAAATGTATCGCCTGCAACCGCCAATTTACAGCAAAGACTTGGAAAGGTCTTTGCAGACTGAGGCATTCGCCGCAGTCGGTTTTAAGTGCCTTGATGTTAAAATTCAAAGGCCGACAATCTCTTCGAGAGATTGTCTATTGGTTAAAAGAGTTCTTTCAAATCAAAATTAGTCATGTGGCAATTTACAATTGGATTTTGAAATTTGCCAGTTTGTTTGACAAACTGGCTAAGTGCCACACTATACAATTTACAAAAGTGTGGCACGTTGATGAAAAATTTATCAAAGTGCGAGGCTCCAAAGATAGACATGCTTATCTTTGGGTTGTTGAAGATAGTAAAAGCAACATAGTTGCGGTTTATGTCTCAAACCGCAGAGACATCGTATCTGCGAAAACTGTTCTAAAATTAGCTCGTGAAAATTCAGGTTTTGAGTCCGAGGTTTTAGTTACAGACGGTTGTCAGGTTTATAAACGAGCTTGCCGCATTTTCGGACGAAAATGCAAACATGTTACTGCACACTTCAAAGCTGAGCCACTAATTTGGAAAGGGCATAGCTACTGGCTCAGCAATAATATTATAGAGCGTTTGAATAGTACAATTGAGCTATTCAAACATGTTATGCGAGGCTTTAAGTCTCTACTAACCGCAAACATCTGGATGAAAATGTTTGCGATCTTCTATAACTATTTGAGGCCCTAATCAGAGATATCAAGAGCTAACACCTGCTGCGCAGCAGGTCTGTTGCATAACTTGGCGGGCATTGCCCGCCATTTGACCGCAAGTGCAGTCAAATCTTGAATTTCTAGAGAAAAATATCAAAAATTTATGAAAAATCATTCGTTAAGTTAACAGCACCTTTTGGCAAAAACTATAAAAAGTTACGATCGCGTTCGATTTCATGATAAAAGTAGTGATTTTTGATTTGGGAGGAGTGTGTTTTGATGTAGGTTGGTTAAAGATAAATGACGAAATGCTAAAAAGATTTGGAATAAACATATTAATTAAATCTTCAAATAATTATGAACAACTATCGAAATATTATAATTGGTCTCTCGAAGGCAAAAAAGATGTAGTAGATTTTTTTTCTAAATTAAGTAAAAAAGAAGATGTCTCAAAAATTATCGAATTTTACAAGATGCTCTATAAAAAGTATAAAAAACCTAATAGGAAAATTATAACTTTAATTAGGCGCCTAAGGAAAAAATTTACAGTCATAGGCCTAACGGATACAAATAAAATACATTTTGAAGTACACGCAGAAGATGGAACTTTAGACAATTTTGACGAAGTTTTCACATCTTTTAAACTAGGTAGCAGAAAAAGCGATAAAACCACATTCTATAAAGTGCTAAGAAAAATAAACGCGAAACCAGAAGAAGTTGTATTTATTGACGACAACGATAAAAACATTGAGGCTGCCAAGTCTGCAGGCATATTAACTATAAAGTACAACAATTATGCTCAACTAATTGCTAACTTAAAAAGACTAGCAATTCTTTAGGTACAAAATGTATCGATTAGAATTTTGTTAAAGAATGTAAGATGCGCCAGCCGAGATTCGCACTCGGGTCCTACGCTTGGCAAGCGCATGTCCTACTACTAGACTACTGGCGCACAAATTTAATTAATCGATGTATTTAAAAATTTTAAG
>Ga0123519_10005768_pt1 | contig 19655 bp, 12 predicted proteins | sample YelNatPaOPRAMG02_FD_87396 | JGI IMG/M metagenome (GOLD analysis project Ga0123519, IMG submission 87396) | Hot spring microbial communities from Yellowstone National Park - Yellowstone National Park OP-RAMG-02 (version 2) | ecosystem: Environmental > Aquatic > Thermal springs > Hot (42-90C) ...
CGGCTGTCGGCGTGGCGACGTATGATCCGAACCAGCCGCCGACGGTTATTCCGGGCATTTTGGTGATGTGCACGCCCACCAAGCTGGACTTCTCCATCTTGGTGGACAAGGCCCCCAATGGCGGCGGCTCCTACAGCGGCACCATGACCATTGACTCGGTCCTCGTGCCCTTCCAGAGCTGCACGGGCGGAGGGGAGTCATAAGACTCCTGAAAAAGGAGACTCCGGGTAAAGGAAAGGCTGTCTCCCTCACAGAATCATGAGTGAGACGATAGAGGAAGCCTGAAGGAGCGCCCGCGGCCGTTGTTCCCAACGGCCGCGGGCGCAACCAATTCTAGAGAAGGGGGCAGCTCATCCATATTATCAGGCCCACTCTTCCTTTCTCCCGGGAATTCGGCTAAATTAGGAGTAAATCCAGCAGCAAAGGATGGCAGAACCCATGATCAGAGAGACCGGCGAGAATTCCCGTCACCTTCCCAATTGGATAGCAGTTCTTTCCCTCATGATTTTTCTTGTGACCGCCTTGGCGGTGCTTCCGGCACCGAGGGCAGGTGCTCAAAGCGTTGGGGAAGGGCAACTGGGAATCGGGACATCTCCTGCATCGCTTTTCCTCGATGGCGCTTACCACGGGGAAACCCGATGGGAAAGGATATGGGTTCATACCACATGTACCGCCTGCCCGGCGCAGAGCGAAGTGGAAATAAAACTCGGCTGCAGCGGCGATATTTGCGGATGGATGAGCTTCTACGATGAGGACAAACAAACCCCTCTGGAAAGCCTTCGGGTGGTTTTGGACGCAAGTGGAACCGCCGGCAGATGGATGTGGGCCAAATTCACCATCCCCGAGGATGCGCCCGTCGGTAAGAGCACCGGGGCCTTCGAACCCAGTGCGTCACCGCTGGGTGTGAATGCAAGCGAAGGGGAGACGGGAGTGAGCATCATCCTCGGCTCGCCGATGGACATCACCATCAACGTGATCGGCACGCCGGTTTTCTCCGGCATCGCGGATAACTTCAGCGCCAAAGATACGGAGACGGGCTATCCGGTGCGGATCGAGTACCGGTTCCAGAACACCGGCAACGTGCGCGCTGCGCCCAGTCCAACCATCACCGTTCTCAAAAATGGCCAGCCCGTGGATACGTTCGGGGCACCCAAACAGGATAAGACAACGGTGAACCCGGGCGCAACGGTGACCATCACGGCGGAAATGGATACCCGATTCGCCGAGGCCGGAGAATACGAGGCCGAAGTAACGGTTTCTCTTCAGGATATGACCGTCGGCACCGGAAGGGTGAAATTCGCCGTATTGCCCAAAGGGAGCCTGACCCGTGCGGGGGCCTTCACGAATCTCGAGCTTGATGAAGCCAGCCCTGCCGTGGGAACTCTGGCAAAGATGTTGGCTCATTTCAGCAATATCGGCCAGATCGATACGCGGGCCCGTTTTGAGGGGGAGATCTATCGGGATGGCAAGCTCGTGGATACCTTGCAGAGCGGGGAGGTGCTCGTAGCGGTGGGGCAGACGGGCATCGTGACGGCCTACTACAAGATTGAGGCCCCCGGAAACTACCGGGTGAGCGGGTATATCAATTACGAAGGCATGACGACCGATCGCCGGGAGATCTCTTTCACTGTTGCCCCGGGGCCTGATCAGACATCTGCCGGTACTCCCGAGTCTTCCGGATCTGATGAGGGCGGGTCGTCCTCGGCGGTGATTTGGATCGTCATCGGGGTGATCGTGGCGGCCGTTCTGATCGGCGGGGGACTGTATTTCGGCCGGAAACGCGCCCGGCCGAAGGCCTGAGCGATTCATGAGGACTCCGGATAAATCGAATGGGAATGCTTTTAAAATACGGTGGTGTGCCATGAAAAGACTGCTTGAACTCAAGGCGATGGGAACGGCCGCGTTGGCTGTGGCCCTGATAATCAGTTCCGTCTGGGTTGCGCTCGTTCCCCTATCCGCGGCTGACGGCGCTTCCCAATCATCTTCGCCTTTCCTGTGGATCCTTCCCGATGCCGACACGGGCCATCCCGGAACCCAGGTGATGCCCCAGCCGGATATCCCTCGCCAGACGGCGTGTTGGTTCGGGCTTCCGGAGGGCGCTGAAGGGATTTCGGCGGTATCCGTGAGGATTTACTATCCCAACGGCTCTCTCATGGGAGAGTTCGTTGCCGAACCGGTGAGCGATTCAGGGCTCATCGCGGAGGCCCTCGCAGAAGCGGTCAATGCGGGATTATTGGATCAGGCCGCGGCCGATCTCCTTCAGACCGGATCAGCAGCGGTTTACCGAGCAGTGGTTCAGTTGCAACCCTATGATCCGGCCGGTCATTATCGGGTGGAGGTGTGGGCCACCGATTCGCTCGGCAATACCGTCAAGCAATGCATCAACTCGTTCGAATACCTTGAGCTTAAATCCTGCTCTCTTGATTTTGCCGCCCTCAACTTCGGTCAGGTGATGGCCGGGAGAGAGGTTAAGGCAAAGGGGAATCAGAATGTTTCCAATGGGGGGAATGTTCCATTTCTGGTAGAAGTCCATGCAGCCCCTATGATCGGGAGAAACACGGGATATGAGCTGCGCAATTTCCGGGCATGGCTGGGAGAGGAGCAGATCTCCTTCCTCGCCGATGAACGGGCCGTCTTTTCTGCCCCCTTGATGCCCCGAAAGAGTGGGGCAATGGGATTTGCCCTTTTGATCCCGCCGGAGACGCCCTCCGACCGGTATGTGGGGGATATGGTGGTCTCGGCGGCTTCCATGCCATCACCTCATGTGATGCTCACCGAACCGCATGGCGGCGGGATCTGGCATGCGGGAGAGACATTGCTCATCTCATGGCAGACCACAGGGGATCATCTTTCCATCGGTATCTGGTTTTCTCCCGATGGCGGGCGCAGTTGGCCCGTGCAGATCGCTGAGAATGCGGCCGACACCGGTGAGTACGGATGGCAGATCCCGGACACCCCTTTGGTGTTCTCTCATCAAGCGATCGTGCGGGTCATCGCCATGGATCCATTGGGCCTCTATGATACCGCGCTCAGCGATGCCTTTACGGTGGCAGAAGCTGAAGCGTTGCCCACCCCCACTCCGACTCCGACTCCTACCCCCAGTCCGTCTCCCACATCCACTTCTACGCCGGGGGGTGGTGGCGGCGGAGGCGGAGGTGGTGGAGGTAGCGGAGGCGAGAGTACGCCCACGCCCACTCCAACTCCTTCGCCGACACCGGCGCCGACTCAGCCGGCGGCGCCCACGGTGGTTGTGCTGGCTCCCCTCGGAGAGGCTTACTGGCAGATCGGGGAGACGTTCTCCATCGTCTGGGAAGCTACCGGACAGGGGGTCACCATCACCATTCAATATTCTACAGATGGTGGGCAGAGCTGGCCTGTGACAGTGGCTCAAAATATCGGCAACAGCGGTCAGTATCAGTGGGCGATTCCGTTCGATGAGGGCCTCATATCGGAGACGGCCGTGATCCGGGTGATCGCTACGGATGAGTTCGGCACCTCCGCAACGGATACGAGTGAGCCCTTCTACTGCGCGCCGCCCACAAAATAGGCGGTCGGGAGCGGTCATTTACCGGATATTGACCGATTTTTGACCGCTGTTAACGGAAATATTGACCTGAGCGAGGTATAAAAAAGTGGGAAGGTCTATTATCGGCCTTCCCACTGAGTATTTGTCCCCGGACAGAGTCAAGCAAGGGGTGAGAATCATGAGGAAGATCTCTCTTATCGGATCGTTGGTTCTGGTGCTCGCAATGGCGGCGGCAATGATCGGAGCATTTGCGCCGAGCCTTGCCTCGTCGGATACGGTCGTGCTCAACTATGCGGATGGCATCTGGTCCAATGCCACCGGATCGGGCGGTACCCCCTCATGCCTTGTTTACAACAATACCCCGCCCACGACGGATACCAACACTGTCCGCTATGGCGATAGCTTGTACCCTGTGGATTGCCTCCCGATAGATCCCAGCAAGCAAAGCGGCTTCGGGTTCGATGGCGTCGGGTCGGCTTCCATTCACCCGGGTCAGGCATTCCTTCTGGGCGAGTTCTTTCACTACAATCGCCCCATATATGCCCCCAAACCGCTCGAGAGCGTCGAGCTCCATGTGAACCTCGTTTTCAGTGTTCCTGTGCTGTCCACCGTTCTGGACTATACGGTATTGCTGGAAGAGACTCCAAACAACGGCCAGTGTGCCTACGGCCGGACGGGCCGCTACTACTGCAACGATCGGGTGACCTTTGCCAACACCATTCCGCCCCAGACTTTCTGGATCAATGGTACTGAGTACACGCTGCAGATCGTGGGATTTTCCTCCGATCCAAATGACCCCAGCAAGGCGATCAACCAGTTCATCACGGAAGAGGGAAAGGATAACCACGCATGGCTCTTCGGTCGGATCTTGGTGGCTCAGCCGGATATTACGCTAACCAAGACGCCGGAGAACCAAATCGTCGAGTGCGGTGCGGATGTGGAGTTTACCCTGAGCGTTCAGAATACGGGAAACACGGATCTCACCAATGTCGTGCTTGTGGATGCTCAGTGTGATGAGATCGGCGGCCCCAACGGCGATGACGGCGATGGCATTCTCAATGCCGGCGAAACATGGACCTATGTGTGCACCGTCGAGGATGTGACCGAGCCCTTCACCAACGATGCCTCTGTCATGGCGTGGTACTCTTCGAAGATGGTGAGCGATTCCGATAGTGCTACCGTGGAGATCAAGGACTCGGATGGTGACGGGACGAACGATTGTGTGGACGGTTGCCCGAACGATCCCGATAAGACGGAGCCGGGGATCTGCGGATGCGGAATCGCGGATGACGATTCGGACGGGGATGGCGTAGCGGATTGTGTGGACGGTTGCCCGAACGATCCCGATAAGACGGAGCCGGGGATCTGCGGGTGCGGAATCGCGGATGACGATTCGGACGGGGATGGCGTAGCGGATTGTGTGGACAACTGCCCGGATATCGCCAATCCGGATCAGGCCGATAGCGATGGCGATGGCATTGGCGATGCGTGCGAAGAAGTAGGGCCCTCTTCTACGATCGAGGTCTCGAAGACTGCTGACCCGACGCAACTCAATCTCCCCGGCGGACCGGTCGAGTTCACGGTTACGGTTTGCAACACGAGCGATTCAGGCCATGTAACCATCACCGCTCTCGTGGACGATATTCACGGCGATTTGAACGGTCAGGGGAATTGCACCGTTCCGCAGGTTATCGCCGCGGGCGATTGCTACACCTGCACCTTCACGGCGATGGTCCAATCCGATGTGCCCAAGACCGAGATCGATACCGTAACGGCCTCCGGAACGGATGATGCCGGTAACCCCGTGACCGGATCGGATAGCGCGAGCGTGCATCTGAAGCAGAGCGGCGGCGGACCGATCCCGGGGATCACGGCATGGGGCATCATGGGATTGATCGTTGCTATTGCCGGCGCCGGATTCCTTGCGCTCCGGAGACGGGCCGCGGCAAGATAAGGCGCTGATTTTTCTCCATCGCACGAACCATGGGAATGGGGCTTCCCCCGCGCCGAGGGAAGCCCCATTTTTCTTCACCAAAGCGGCTCTTCGGGTTTGCCACTCCACCTCAGGGTGAATGACCATGATGACCTCACCGCGGACCTTGCCCCGGAATTCCCCCACACCCCATGAACGATCCGGCTTCTCCGATCCCACCCACCCAAAGGATTTTCTTGGGGGACACCCCCAAATCCCCCAAGAAGGTGTCTTATGCACTCTCTTCTTCAATCGCTCCTTTTGGGTTTTCTTTTCTCCTTGACCGGCATCGGCCGGCCCGAATAGAATAGGGCCAATCCCTTCCCGGAGGGCAGCCATGCACGCGCGAAAGTGTTCTGCAATTCGATGGATCGTCATTGGTCTGGGGCTTTCTCTTTTGCTGACCCCGGCCTGCGGTGAGCGGGAGACCCGGAGCACAGGCCAACTCCCCTCTGATGCCGGGAACCCCATTGCCGCTCAGGGGGAATGGCTCAAAGATGATCTCGGCCGAACGCTCATCCTTCGGGGGGTGAACCTCGGAGGTTCCTCGAAAGTACCCGCCCAACCCAACGGGGCCACTCATATCCGGGAAGGATTCTTCGATTGGCGGGATGTTTCCTTCGTGGGAAGGCCTTTTCCGCTTGAAGAGGCCGATGAGCACTTCGCCCGTCTCCGGGCCTGGGGAGTCAGCTTGATCCGTTTCCTCGTTACGTGGGAGGCCATCGAACATGCCGGGCCGGGGATTTATGATGAAGCGTATCTCGATTACGTTAGGGCCATCATCCAAAAGGCGGGGGAATACGGGATTCTCGTGTTCGTTGATCCGCATCAGGATGCATGGAGCCGGTGGACGGGAGGGGATGGGGCTCCGGCATGGACCCTCGAGATGGTCGGATTCGATATCACCCGCCTCCATCAGACCGGAGCGGCCGTCTCACAGCAGCTTTATGAGGGATCCTATCCCCATATGATGTGGCCCACCAATCGGAACAAGCTCGGAGCGGCCACCATGTACACACTGTTCTTCGCGGGGAACGTCTTCGCCCCGAACACCCGTGTGGAGGGGATCCCCGTTCAAGAGTATCTGCAGACGCACTACTTCAATGCCATCAAGAAGCTTGCCGGGCGATTGAGAGACCTCCCGAACGTGATCGGCTATGATTCCATGAACGAGCCGGGGACCGGATTCATCGGGCTCCCTACGTTGGAGAGATGGGATACCCTCCTCACTCAAGGGCTCATGCCGACGCCGGCCCAAGCCATCATGGGCGCCATGTACCCTCAGGAGGTGGGGCACTGGGAGCTTCAGGGGCTCACCTTCGTTCAAACGGGCACGGTCACCATGAATCCCGAGGGGCTATCCGTTTGGAGGGAAGGGTATGAAGATATATGGAAGGCAAACGGCGTCTGGACGGATGAAGGCGGCACGCCGCGCATCGTGCACCCCGATCACTTCGCCACCGTGAATGGGAGGCCGGTCAACTTCGAGCGGGATTTTCTGAAGCCGTTTCTCGTTCGGTACGTCCGGGAAATCCGCACCGTGGATACAGATGCCCTTATCTTTATCGAGAGCGGCGGCGAGAAATCGGACCCGATCCCGTGGGAGCCGGGGGACCCTCCCGGCATCGTTTATGCCCCCCACTGGTATGACGGTCTCACCCTCTTCACCCGGCGGTTCAATCCGGAGTTCAATGTGAGAACGTCCCCCACGATGGAGATCCTCACCGGCCGGGAAAAAGTGCAAGCGTATTACAACGAACAATTGGCGGCGCTCAAGGAGCGGGGCACCGCCGAGCTCATGCCCACGCTCATCGGGGAGTTCGGGCTTCCCTTCAACCTGAACGACGGCGAATCCTACCGCACCGGTGATTTCTCTCTTCAAACACAGGCCATGACCATGTATCTTCAGGCCATAGACGAGCTTCTCCTCGGTTACACCCTCTGGTGCTACACGGCGGATAACACCAACGAACGGGGAGATCAGTGCTATGGAGAGGACTTCTCCATCTTCAGCCGGGATCAACAAACGGATCCGCTGAACATCCATTCGGGGGGAAGGGCGCTCGATGCCTTCGTTCGGCCGTATGCTCGCGCCACTGCCGGAACCCCGCAGCGGATGCGCTTCGATCCGGAGACGAAAACCTTCGAGTTCGCGTTTCTATCCGATCCGTCCATCGAGGCCCCCACGGAAATCTTCGTTCCCGAGTTTCAGTATCCGGGCGGCTATGCGATCGAAGTCTCCGCCGGGCGCTTCGAGAGGGATGAGGTTTCGCAGACCCTCCGGGTGTTTCATCCGGCCGATGCGCCCGCCCGCATCACGGTGAGGATCTCCCCGCTGGGATAACACCGCGCCCCGTGCTATAATCCGGCTTGGCGGGAACGATGGCCGGTGAGACGAAACGGGGAGCCCTCGAAGGGGTCAAGGTGATCGAGTGGGCCGAGCTTGTCTCCGGCCCCTATTGCGGGAAGCTTTTGGCTGATCTCGGCGCGGAGGTCATCAAGATCGAGCCCCCGGGTTCAGGGGATGCGGCCCGGAGGATGGGGCCTTTCCCCGAGGACATTCCCCACCCGGAAAAGAGCGGCCTTTTCCTTTATCTGAACACGAACAAATACGGCATTACGCTCGATCCGTGGGCACCCGCCGGCAAAGAGGTTTTCCGGCGGCTTATCGAGGACGCCGATCTTCTCATCGAGGACAAATCCCCGGCACGGATAAGGCAAGCGGGACTCGACTATGAATCCCTCAAGGCTACGAATCCGCGGCTCGTGATGGTCTCGATAACCCCGTTCGGACAAACGGGCCCCCATGCCGAATGGAAGGCTTATCCGCTCAACATCGTCCACGGGGGGATGCTGGGGTATCTCACGCCCTGGGTTTCCAAGTGGCCGGATCGGGAACCCATCCAACCCGGGGGGATGATCGGCGAATACGGCAGCGGGCTTTCGGCGGCCACCGCGGCGCTGGCGGCGCTCTTCATACAGCGGGCTACCGGCCGGGGACAGCACGTGGATGTTTCGAAGCAAGAGGCGGTCATCGCCCTCAATCGGGTCAATGCTCCTCAGTTTCCCAACGAAGGGAAGAGCGATACCCGATTCGTGAACATGTCGGGATTGCTCGGGGCGCTGATCCCCTGCAAAGATGGATACGTGGTTTTCCAGATCAACGAAACGCATCACTGGCGGGGCTTCGTGCAATTGCTCGGAAACCCGGAGTGGGCTCTGGACCCGGCGTATCTCGATGGCGTTGAGCGCGGCAGAAGGTTCGAGGCCGAGATCAAGCCCCGCGTGATCGAGTGGGCGAGGAATTTCACCATGGAGGAGCTTTACCATAGAGGTCAGGCGGCCAATTGCCCCTTCGCTATGGTGATGTCGAGCGAAGATGTGGCGCGTTCCCCTCATCTCGAGGAGAGGGGTTTCTTCGTGGAGGTGGATCACCCCGTGGCGGGGAAAGTCACGCACGCGGGTGCGCCGTTCAAAATGTCTAGAACGCCGTGGGCGATTCGGATGCCGGCGCCGCTTCTGGGGCGGCACAATGAGATGATCTATTGCGGGCGTTTGGGCTACACGGGAGAAGAGTTGGCCGCGATGCGCCGGGCGGGGGTGATTTGAGGCCCCGAGCACACTTCGAACGATGAGCAAGAACCCGTTGGAAGGTATCCGAGTGGTGGATTTCGCTTGGGCTTGGGCGGGAGCTCAGGCGACGAGCATTCTGGCGCTCCTCGGGGCGGAGGTGATCAAGATCGAGAGCCGCCGCCGGATAGACCATTCCCGCGTTTTTTCGCTCACCACGGGACAGTGGTTCGATGATCCGGATCGTTCGGCGATCTTCAACGATATGAACCTCGGCAAGCTCAGCGCCAATATCGACCTCAGCCACCCCAAGGGAGTGGAGCTCGTCAAACGTCTTGTCGCCGTTAGCGATGTCGTCGTGCAGAACATGCGCCCGGGCAAGATCGAAGCCCTCGGCCTCGGGTACGAGGTCCTGCGCAAGGTCAAGCCGGATATCATCATGCTTTCCTCTTCGGCGCGCGGGTGCACGGGGCCGGAGCGCGGATATATCGGATATGCGCCCCTATTCAGCGCCCTCAGCGGATTTGCCTATATCAGCGGCTACGAAGGGGAGGAACCGATTCGCCTCTCCGGTGAAATCGATCTTCTGAGCGCTACGAGTTCGGCCTTCGCCGTCCTCGCGGCGCTCGTCCACCGTCAGGCCACCGGCGAAGGCCAGTTCATTGACCTTTCCTCCACCGAGGCGGCGAGCGTGCTCATGGGGGAGGTGTTCATGGATTACTTCATGAACGGCCGCATCCCGACCCGTCACGGGAACAAGCACGCCTTCATGGCCCCGCACAATTGCTACCGCTGCAAGGGCGAGGATAAATGGGTGAGCATCGCCGTCGCCACCGATGAGGAGTGGAAGGCGTTCTGCCGGGCCACCGGTCATGCAGAATGGGCCGCCGATGAGCGCTTCGCCGATGGGCTTTCCCGATGGCGAAATCAGGAAGCGCTCGATCGGCTCATCGAAGGATGGACGATACAGCACACGCCCGCGGAGGCGGCGGAGATGCTTCAAGCGGCGGGCGTCGCTGCCGTGCCCTCGTGCAACAGCGAAGAGCTCTGGAACGATCCGCACCTCAGATCGCGGGACTTCTGGAGCGAAGTCGAGCATCCGCTCCTCGGCCGGAAGACGGTGATCGCGCCCGTATGGAAGCTCTCCGAGACGCCCCTACGAATCCGGGGGCCGGCGCCGCTCTTTGGGGAACACAACCGGTACGTGTTCGGCGAGCTTCTTGGGCTCAGCGAGGGGGAAATCGAAGCGCTCGAACGGGAACGGGTGATCTATTGATCGGATGTGGATCCATGTCTTCAGCGTTTATGGTTTCTTTCCTTGACAACCACAATATCTTGTGCTAGTCTTTCTCCACAATACAACCGGTTGGGGTGAGGGCGGGCATGCGGTGTCCCCATTGCGGCCATTCGGATTCGAAGGTCATTGATTCTCGAAGCGTTGATCAGGGCATTCGCCGTCGGCGGCAGTGCTTGCAGTGCGGGGAGCGGTTCACGACCTATGAACGCATTGATAACTCCGTACTCACGGTCATCAAGAAGGACCGGCGGCGGGAGCCCTTCGATCGGGAGAAGTTGCTTCGGGGAATTCGAAAGGCGTGCGAGAAGCGCCCCTTGCCGGCGGGGACGATCGAAAAGTTGGTGGATGAGATCGAGTTCGAGCTTCAGCGCTCGGGCCGGAGCGAAGTCTCGAGCTCCCGGATCGGCGAGATGGTTATGGAGCGCCTTCTCCGGCTCGATCACATCGCCTACATTCGTTTCGCCAGCGTCTACCGCGAGTTCGCCGATATCGGCAGCCTCAAGAGGGAGGTGGACTCGATCGCGGCCCGCGAAGCCAAACAGTTGCCCCTCATCACCCCGGATGAAGCCTCATAATCGCGAGGAGAGAAGCCATGGTTACCAGACAGGTCAAAGCAAAAGCGGCCGATACGCAGCTTAAGAACCGCATCGCCAAGAGCGTTTTCTCGGCGGCGGAAGCCTCCGGCATTCAGGATCGTGAGCTCATTGAGGGGATGATCGAACAGGTCATCTCGCGGCTCGATTGGCTCGAACCCGTTCCGGTGGCTTTGCCCGGATGGGAAAACCTAGTCCCGTCCTCCAAACCCCGGATTTCCGAGGCGGAGATTCAGGCCAAGGTGCGGGAAGTTCTGGCGGAAGTGGCCCTTGCACCGGTGCGGGAGGCGGCGGCCAAGCCATCGCCAGAGCCGGCCCAAGGTATCAAACCCGCGGAGGGGTCCATCAAGCTCTCGACCAATGCGCGGGTGGTGCTCGAGCGCCGGTATCTCCGAAAGGATCCGCAGGGGAAGCCCATCGAGACCCCCGAAGATCTTTTCCGGCGGGTAGCGCTCTTCATCGCTTCGGCCGAGAAGCTCTACAACCAGAAGGCCGATGTACAGGCCATGGCGGATGAATTCTACCGGCTCATGGCGAATTTGGAATTCCTTCCGAACTCCCCCACGCTCATGAACGCGGGTCGAGAGCTGGGGCAGCTTTCGGCGTGTTTCGTTCTGCCGGTCGAGGACTCGATGAACTCGATCTTCGATGCAGTGAAATATACCGCGATGATCCATAAGAGCGGCGGCGGCACCGGATTCTCGTTCTCCCGCCTTCGTCCCGAAAGCGATCGGGTGGGTTCGACGGGGGGGGTGGCCAGCGGGCCGGTCTCCTTCATTCGGGCCTTCGATACCGCCACCGATGTCATCAAGCAGGGCGGCATGAGACGCGGTGCCAATATGGGCATCCTCAGTGTGGACCACCCGGATATCATGAAGTTCATCACCGCCAAGGAAGACCCCAAGGCCCTCAATAACTTCAATCTCTCCGTAGCCGTCACCGAGGCTTTCATGGAGGCCGTCGAGAGAGGGGCGATGTATGATCTCGTCAATCCGCGTAACGGCGAGGTGGTGGGTCAGCTCAACGCCAGGGATGTGTTCGATAAGATGGTGGATCGTGCTTGGGCCAACGGGGATCCGGGGGTGGTGTTCATCGACCGGATCAACCGCGATAACCCCACGCCGCATCTGGGCAAGATCGAGAGCACCAATCCCTGCGGCGAACAACCCCTCCTTCCCTATGAGAGTTGCAATCTCGGCTCGATCAATCTTTCGAAGATGATCACCGAAGAGAATGGGGTTCCGGCGATCGATTGGGAGAAGCTCCGGCGGGTGGTGAGAACATGCGTTCGCTTTCTCGACAACGTGATCGATATGAACAAGTTTCCCTTGCCCCAAATCGAAGAGATGACCAAGAAGACCCGGAAGATCGGCCTTGGGGTGATGGGCTTTGCCGATATGCTCATCCGCCTCGGTGTCCCTTACGATAGTGAGAAGGCGATCGAGATCGGAGAACAGGTGATGGAGTTCGTTGATCGGGAGGCTCTGGCCGCTTCCATCGATCTGGCCAGAGAGCGAGGGCCTTTCCCGGCGTTCAAGGGGAGCATTTACGATAAGCCCAAAGCCCCGAAGGTCCGCAATGCCACGCGGACGACCATCGCTCCCACGGGAACCCTGAGCATCATCGCCAACTGCTCGAGCGGCATCGAGCCGCTCTTCGCCCTGAGCTATTTCCGGCAAGTGCTCGATAACGATAAGCTCGTCGAAGTGCACCCGATCTTTGAAGAAGTAGCCAAACGGGAAGGATTCTATTCGGAAGAGCTCATGAAGAAGCTCGCCGAGACGGGCCGGGTTCGGGGGATCGAAGGGATTGCGCCATGGGTGCAAGAAGTGTTCGTTACCGCCCATGATATCCCGCCGGAGATTCACATCAAAATGCAGGCCGCCTTCCAGCGGCATACCGATAATGCCGTCTCCAAGACGATCAACTTTCCCCACAGCGCCACCCGCGAGGATGTGGCTCGAGCCTACATGATGGCCTACAAGGAGGGGTGCAAAGGGATCACGATCTACCGCGATGGGAGCCGCGATGTGCAGGTCTTGAACATCGCCAAGCCCACGGAGAAGCCCGAGGCTTCCCCTGCGCCGGCAGTAGTCAAGAGCACCCCGCGCGAGCGGCCCAACGTCACCTTCGGGGTCACCGAGCGCATGACCACCGGATGCGGTACGCTGTACGTGACGGTGAACGCCGATGAACAGGGCATCTGTGAGGTCTTCGCTACCCTGGGGAAAACGGGGGGATGTGCGGCGGCGCAACTTGAGGCCACCGCCCGGCTCATCTCCATGTCGCTCCGGGCGGGACTCAGCGTGGAATCGGTGATCAAGCATTTGAAAGGCATCCGGTGCCCTTCGATCGCATGGGCCGGCGGGCATGCGGTGCTCTCGTGTGCCGATGCGATTGGCACCGTCTTGGAACGGCAGATGAAACACAAGTTGCCCCGGAGCTCGGGCAACGGCAGCGGAGATCCGGCGGAGGCGTTTTCAGAAGCGCAAGGGAAGGGAAATGCCACGGCGTCCGGTAGTGGGATCACGGGAGGCCAGTGCCCGGAGTGCGGCGGGCTTCTGGTGTTTCAGGAAGGTTGCCATATCTGCTATGGGTGCGGGTACACCAAATGCAATTAGGGTTTCGGGCGGGGTGAGGAAACATCGGGAGGAATCAGACGATGGCGAAGATTCTGATCGTCTATGGTACCAACGAAGGCCACACCCGGAAGATCGCTGAGCACATCGCCGACACTTTGCGCAAAGCGGGCCACCAAGCCGATCTTCTGCAGGGGATCAAGGCCCCTCCCGATTTCTCCCTCTCCGGATACGATGCGGTGATCGCGGGGACCTCCATCCACATGGGCACCCATCAGATCGCCATGCGCAAGCTTGTCAAGAAGCATCGAGAGGAGTTTCAGCGCCTTCCCGGGGCTTATTTTTGCGTGTGCCTCACTGCGGCCAGCAAGGTTCCCGAAGCCCCTCGGGAAGTGGAAGGCTACATCCGCGATTTCATCAAGTATACCGGTTGGACCCCCCCGAAGACCGCCGCCTTCGGCGGTGCGTTGCGGTATCCCTACTACAATATGGTGAAGCGATTCATGGTGAAGCTTGTGGCGCGCAAGCTCGGATTGGATACCGATACCAAGCGGGAATTCGTCTATACGGATTGGGCGGCGGTCGCACGCTTCGCCGAGGAGTTCGCGGCGACCCTCTGAGAGCCGTCAAGCCCCCGGCCCCATATCTTCCAACCGGATCCATCCCTCCTTGAGGGCACATGACACCGCCTCGGTGCGCGACTTGACCTTCATCTTCGAATAGATGTTGATGAGATGCCCCTTCACCGTGCGGACGGTGATGCCGAGTTCCTCCGCGATGTCCTTGTTGCTCAGGCCCCGGGCCGCAAGCTGAAGGACCTCCACCTCCCGCGGGGTGAGGAGTTCCACTTCATCTATCCGCACCGGCTCCGGATGCGCGCCGGATGCGCGCTTCAAAAGGCCTTTGCCGACGATGGATTGCACCAGGGATTCGCGGGAATGAAATTCCCGGATGGCATGCAAAAGCTCTTTGCTGGCCTTAAGCACCTGATTGGAATAAAGCCGAAGGCTTTCTTGAAGTTGAAGGTTTTCCGCCTCTTGCCGCTTTCGCTCGCTGATATCCGTCACATAAAGGACGATGGCGGGTTTCCCTTGATAGGTCGTGTTCCCGATCCCGATATCCACGGGGATCTCTTCTCCCGCCTCACGAAGGATGGTCGTCTCGAAGCGCGCCCCTTCCCCACCCCTCCCCGCCGTGTTGACGAGCGCCTCGCGCGGGATAGCCGACGGCACTTCCCGGCCGAGAAGGGATTCCTTCGAGCGCCCCACGATCCGGGCGAACTCGTCATTGACGAAGATACCGACCAACTTGCCCTTTTCCTTTTCTTGAAAGACGGCCAGTCCCTCGCCCGCCTTATCGGCGGTTTCAACCAAGATGCGGTTGAGCTCTTGGGCGCGGCGAAGGGCCTCTTGGGCCCGCTTCCGCTCGGTGATGTCTCTGGTGATGGCGATGAAACCAATGATCCGGCCGGATGGATCCCGAAGCGGTGCCGCACTTACCTCCGCCTCGTACTCCCGTCCTTGCCGGTTCACCAGCGTGATCTCGAGATTGCCGCTGTACCCTGATTGAAGGGTCGAGGCCATGTTCTCGCGCGCACGTGTCCTATCCGCGGGCACCACAAAATCAAGTGAATTGCGCCCGAAAAGCTCCTCCTTTCGCTCGTAACCATGAAGCCGGACCATCACGTTGTTCATATCCAAGAACCGGCCTTCGAGGTCAATGACCGCCACACCTTCAGCCACCGACTCGAACATCACCCGGAGCATCTCTCGAGATTCCCGAAGCTCGGCTTCGGTCTTCTCCTTTTCCGCAAGGTCTCTTGCCAGTACGGCCGTGGCGGCTTTGTCCTGAAATGTAGTGGGCCATGCCGAGATTGCCATGGGAATGCTCGTTCCATCGGACGCCCGGAAAAGGCTGCGCTGTTCGATAGAGGAACGACGGGGATCGCTGGTGTCATCAGCGGGGGGGAATGGCTCCTCGGCCGTCTCAGAGGAGCAGATCTCGTTCCATGGTTTCCCCATGAGATCGCCGGCCCGATAACCCAGACGGGCATAGGCTGCTGCACTGGCCGCTCGAATGAGTCCATCTTGGATCAAGAAGGAGGGAAAGGGGATCTCTTCAATCCAGTGATGGGTTTGTTCTTTCATGAAATCCCCTCCCCGAGATATTACCATAATGGGTCTGCATGTTCTGGTCCTTTAGGACGGTAGACTTAGACCTCTTATCTTGCCGTTAAATCCCTGATTACCGTTCGAAGACACTTCATTGTACCACATATTCTTACGGAAGTGCTATTGGCCTTTTGGACCTTGATTTTTCTGTTGACAGGGACTTCCCCAAATGGTATAGTCAGCCCCAACAAGGATGGAGAAGGGGCCCGGGTTGCGCACAGCCCCGGCGAAAGGAGGGTTCTCCTGTGGCGAAGAGCGTTGGATTCATCGGGATGGGGGACATCGGGCTTCCGATGGCCAAGAGGATCGCGGCCAAGTATCCCACCACCATCGTGGGGCATCGAAGGCGCGAGCCTATCGAGGAGATGAAAAAGTTGGGGGCCAAGGAGGTGGGGACGGCCAGGGAGGTGGGGGAAAACTCGGATGCGGTGATCATCATGGTTCAAAACGATAGTCAGGCGGAAGAGGTGATCTATGGCCCGAACGGGCTCTTGAACGGGATGCGTGAAGGCTCGGGTATTCTTCTCATGGGCACCTTCCGGCCGAAATTCTGTGTTCGTGTGTACGAGGATGCCCGAAAGAAGAAGGTGGATGTGCTGGATGCGCCGGTGGTGGGGGGGCGGATGGGGGCGGAGGCGGGGAAGCTGGGCATCAGCGTCGGCGGCGATCAGAAAGTCCTCGAGAAATACCGCGACGTGTTAGAGACCATGGGAAAGGTCACTTATTGCGGCCCCATCGGCACCGGTCAGATCTTTAAGCTGGCCAACAATATGTGCGCCGTGGTCAATTCTCGGATGGCCTACGAAGCGATCTCATGGGGAATCCGGTGCGGGGCCAAAGAGGAGGACCTCGTCAAATACATGGCCGCCGGCTCCGGGAGCAGTTATATCCTTTTGAACTGGGATTGGATGAAGTCCATTGCCTCCATGGATCCGCCGCCGCCGACCTACTATGTGGGGGCCAAGGATCTGCAATATGCGCTGGAGATCGCCTTTGAAATGCTGCAACCGTGCCCCATCACCGCTCTGGTGAAGGAGCTTCAAGTCTCCGGCCCGCCCAAGCTCCCCAAACCCGAAGGGAAAGGCTCTCTATAGCGGGTTTACCGGCGGAGGATCGAGGAACACCGAAGGAGGAAGCTTTATGGGAATCTGTTATCAGGGCAAGACGCTGAAGCAAATCGTCGAGGAAAGAAACGCGCTTTTCCGGCAGAACGGGCATGCCTATGGATTGGAGAAACTCGAACTCATGGAAAGCGATCCCGCGAAGTTCATGCGCTTTCAGATGAGATTGGTGGCCGGGTGCATCAACGCCCGCGAAACGGCCAAGCTGATCTCCTCCAATCCGATGTCCGTGATTCAAGGGGAACTCCTGTTCATGCTGGCCAATCCCGAGGGGGATGTGGTTTCAGCTTCCTACGGGCTCGCCGGGCACATTCAGTGCATGCCGTTCATCATCAAGAGCATCGCCGAGCTTGGCTTCGAGGATGACCCCGGAATCCGGCGGGGGGATATCTTCTTTACCAATGACCCCCTGTACGGCCCGCCGCACAATGCCGATTGCTATACCTTTCTGCCCATCCTGTACAAAGATGAATTGATCGGGTGGACGGTGGGACTCAATCACATCGTTGATGTGGGCGGTATTCAGCCGGGAGGGCTGGGCACGATTTCCACCAGCGTTTTCACCGATGGCTTCACCGTTCCCCCCACGAAAGTCGGCGAGAACTTCAAACAGTATGCATGGTGGCCTCTGCACTGGAAACGCCGGACCCGCACGGAGCTCTTCAACGTTCTGGACGATAAGATGCGTGCCGCGGGAGTGGTCGTGCTCCACAATCGGATCATGGAGATCATCGAGGAATTCGGGATCGATTACTATCGTCAGGCCCTGCGCGAGATCATCGAGCGGGAGCGAAGAATCCTGATCAATCGGATCAAGTCCATGGCGGTCCCCGGCAAATACAACTATCTCCAATTCGATTGGGTGAGCTATAAGAACACGCTGGGGCGGCTCTGGCCCGCTTCGAACCGGAACTGGCTGATCCACAAGCCCGGCGAACTCAACATCCGTCCCGATGGCTCCTTGCTCACGGATATCGAGGGCCTTTCGAGCGAAGCCGAGTTCCACTGCAATGCCTATGAACCGGCTGTCCGGATGCTTACTTCGCTCGGGATGTGGCCCATGTTCGCTTACACCGAGACGATCAACTCCTCGCTCCTCTACATCACTGATTGGAACATTCCCCCCGGCTCGATGTTCAACCCTCAAAACCCGTGGGCGGCCACGGTCATGGGCCTCGGGCTTATCTCCGGATATATCTACCTCTTTCTGAACACGCTGAGCTATGCCTACTTCGCCCGCGGCTTTCTGGAGGAAACCTTCCCGCAGGATGGATCGGCCATCGGGTACGGGGCCTCAGGTATCTTGAAAGATGGGTTCATGTGGGCTGGGGGCGATATGGCACTGCTCACGTGCCAATCGGAAGGCGCCACCCCGTTCCATGACGGCTTCCCCGCTTCTGTTTGCTCTCCCAATCCCGCCTCCGATATGGGTGAGCTCGAGGTGGTCGAATTCCTCATGCCCACTCAGGTGAACATCGGTCGAAGGCTCATCCCCGATTACTGCGGCCACGGCAAGTTCCGCGGAGGCCTCGGATTGGGCATTTTGCAGATGGTCAATCAGCCGGGGCAGTTCGTGCAATTGGCTACGTTCGGCGATACCTACGGCGTAGGCGCCTGTGCATTGGGAAGAAGCGGCGGCTATCCCACGGCCAACAATGTGATCGCCTTTGCCCATGGGACCAACCTTCGGGAACTTCTGGCCGAGGGTCATCCTTATCCCAGGGATTTCGTCGAGATGCTGGCGTGGATCAAAGAGGGGAAGCTCAAGGCAAAGAGCATTGAAATCTTCAACGGCTCTACCCCCACCATCCCCTGCAACGATGGCGATCTCTACGCTACCGCCGCCGGCTCCCGGGGCGGTTGGGGGGATGTGCTCGAACGCCGCTATGAGCTGATCGAGGAGGATATCAAGTACGGGTGGATCACTCCGGAGACGGCCCGCACCGTGTACGGCGCCGTGACCGATGGGAACGGCAAGGTCCTCATCGGTGAAAGCGAAGCGCTGCGGCGGGAGATGCGCGAGCGGCGGCGGGCGCGGTCGGTGGATGCGAAGGAGTGGTGGAAGCGGGAGCGGGAGATCGTACTTAAGAAGGCGTGGCATGAAGATGTGGCGGCGATGTTCGCGGATGCGCTCAAATGGCCCAAGTTCCGCCGGGAATTCCTTGGCATGTGGCAACTCCCGGAGGAGTACAAGGTGTAGGGAGCGGCGGGTAGAGAGAACCGAGAACTTGCCCGAAAGGAGCGGATCATGGAAGAGAAGAGGAAGGATGAACGGTTTTCCCGGGATCAATTGAAGCGGCTGGTGGAGGGGACGCTTTCGTGGGAAGAGGTGAAGCGAGCCATTCGTCTGGACCCGAAGGATTCGGATCGGTTCTGGAAGTATCTAGAGGTGCTGCAATCCCGTGTGCCGTGGAAGGATAAGATCCTTCTGCGGATCTCGGATCATCTGTACATCGTGGCGAAGGAGGGCGGGGGGCGGGTGACCAAGTGCGATTGCGGGCATGAGTTCGGGGATTACCGGATCAATTGGAAGCTGGGGTGCCGGGTGTATGTGCGCCGGACGAAGGAGGAGATCGGGGAGGTGGTGACGATACCGGAGGCGCGGCACAACACGGAACTCGTGGAGATGCGGGAGTTCTACTGTCCGGGGTGCTTTGCGCTTCTGGGGGTGGAAGTGGTTCCGCCGGGGTATCCGCCGGTGTTCGAGATGCTTCCGGATCTGGACACGTTCTATCGGGAATGGCTGGGCAGGCCCCTTCCGGATGAGAGCCCCGATTGGTTCCGCGATAAGACTCTGGAGAAGCCCGCCGAGTGGGCAAAGGAGGA
>Ga0123519_10005770_pt1 | contig 19652 bp, 19 predicted proteins | sample YelNatPaOPRAMG02_FD_87396 | JGI IMG/M metagenome (GOLD analysis project Ga0123519, IMG submission 87396) | Hot spring microbial communities from Yellowstone National Park - Yellowstone National Park OP-RAMG-02 (version 2) | ecosystem: Environmental > Aquatic > Thermal springs > Hot (42-90C) ...
GGCAGCTCAGGCCTCCCCCAGGTAGGCTTTGCGCACCCGCTCGCTCTGCAGCAGCTCGCCGGCGCTGCCCGAGAGGGCCACGCGGCCGGTTTCGAGGACGTAGGCGCGGTGGGCCAGGCGCAGGGCGGCGCGGGCGTTCTGCTCTACGAGGAGGATGGTAACGCCCTGGCGGTTGATCTCGCGGACGGTGTCAAAGATGGCGCGCACGAGCAGCGGCGCCAGGCCCAGCGAGGGCTCGTCGAGCATGAGCACCTTGGGGCGGCTCATCAGCGCGCGGCCGATGGCCAGCATCTGCTGCTCGCCGCCCGATAGGGTGCCCGCAATCTGGTTGCGGCGTTCCTTCAGGCGCGGGAAGAGGTCGAACACCCGCGCCCGGCTCTCCTCGATCCCCGCTTTGTCGCTGCGGCTGTAGGCGCCCATGTTCAGGTTCTCTTGCACCGTGAGGGTGGAAAAGACCCGGCGCCCCTCGGGGGCGTGGGAGATGCCCATGTGGACGATGCGGTGGGCTGGCACGCCGGTGAGCGGCTCACCCTGGAAGCGGATCTCGCCCTGGCGGGGGCGGAGGAGGCCCGAGATGGTGCGCAGGGTGGTGCTCTTGCCTGCGCCGTTGGCCCCGAGCAGGGTCACAATCTCGCCCTGTTCCACCTCCAGGTCGATCCCTTTGAGCGCATGCACCTGGCCGTAGTACACGTGCAGGTCATGGATGCTCAGCATCGCCATGCTCAGCCCTCTTCCTTGCCCAGATAGGCCTCGATCACCTGCGGGTTCTCTTGCACTTCGGTGGGCGTGCCCTCGGCGATCTTGCGGCCGTTATCCAGCACGACGATGCGGTCGGAGATGCCCATCACCACGCGCATATCGTGCTCGATGAGAAAGATGGTGATGCCGCGCGCACGGAGTTGGCGGATGAGCGCCATCAGCTCGGCGCTCTCCTGCTCATTCAGGCCGGCGGCAGGCTCGTCGAGGATCAGCAGCTGGGGCCGGGTGGCCAGGGCGCGGGCAATCTCGAGCCGGCGCTGGCTGCCGTAGGGCAGGTTACGGGCCAGCTCGTCGCGATACTCGTAGAGGCCCACGAAGCGCAACTGGGCCTCCGTCTCCAAGGCGATCTGGGTCTCTTCGCGGCGTTGGGCGGCCGAGCGGCTGATGGCCCCCCAGATGCCCGCGCGGGTGCGGCAGTGCAGCCCGGCCATCACGTTCTCCGACACAGTGAGGGCCGGGAAGAGCCGGATGGTCTGGAAGGTGCGGGCAATGCCCATCTCGGTGATGCGGTGGGGTCGGAGGTGGGCCAGGCTGCGGCCCTTGAAGTGGATGCTGCCTGCGCTGGGCGGGTAGATGCCGGTAATCAGGTTGAAGACGGTCGTCTTGCCGGCCCCGTTGGGGCCGATCATGCTCAGGATCTCCCCCTCGGCAACCTCGAAGCTCAGGTCGCTCACGGCGGCCAGGCCGCCAAAGTACTTGGTGAGGCCGCGCGTTTCCAATAGCGCCATCGTCCCATCCTCTGCATGGCAAACCGGATGCTCACCGCAGAGACGTTGAGGGCACCAGGCCCGGGCCCCCGTGTTGTCTGCGCTGCGGTGGGCCTTGTTTCGCATTCAATCGCCGCTGGCGGGCGCCGGCGCGGGCGTCTCTTCCTCGTGAATCTCGAGCCGCGCGCGGCGGCTGGGCCATAGCCCCTCGGGGCGCAGGACCATCATCAGGATCATCGCCGCGCCCAGCCAGGCATCGCGCCAGTTCTTGGCCTCGCGCACAATCTCGGGGAATACCACCATGCCCGCCGTGCCCACCAGCACCCCGGGCACCGACCCCACGCCTCCCAAGACGACGATGCAGAACATGATGACCGATTCGATGAAGGAAAAGCTCTCGGGCGCGATGACCCGGTAGCGGCTGGCATAGATGACCCCGGCCAGCCCCGCCCAGGCCGAGCCGAGCACGAACGCCGTCAGCTTGGCGCGCGTGGTGTCGATGCCCATGGCTTCGGCGGCCAGCTCGTCCTCGCGCACGTACATCCAGGCCCGGCCCAGCCGCGAGTGCTCGAGCCTGCCCGCCAGCCAGATGGTCAGGACGACAAAGGCCAGCACCAGGTAGTAGTAGTGGATGGGCTGTGTGAAGGCGAAGCCCAAGATCTCGGGCCGGGCAATGCCCGAGAGGCCATTGGGGCCACCGGTGAGGCCAAAGATGTCGTTCTTGAGGGCGATGCCAAATATCTCGCCGAAGGCGATGGTGACGATGCAGAGATAGTCGCCCCGCAAGTGCAGGATGGGGCGGCTGATGACAAAGGCGAACAGGCCCGAGACCAGAGCCCCCACGGGCAGGAGCAGCAGGATGGGGATGCCGAAGTGGAGGTTCAGGATGGCGGCGGTGTAGGCGCCGATGCCGTAGAAGGCGGCATGGCCCAGTTGGAAAAGCCCGGCATACCCCACGATCACGTTCAGGCTCAGGCCCAGGAGGATGTAGATGCCGGCCAGCACGCCGACGGAGACCTGATAGTCGTTGAGGAACAGCGGCAGCACCACCGCCGCCAGGCCGAGGGCAAGATAGAGGTAGGCTGGCGGCAGGGCACGCAGACGATCCCGGATTTGGCTCATCAGGCGCAGCTCCACTCGCGGGCGGCTCGCGAGCCGCCACTACAGCTTTTCGGCCACGCGCTCGCCCAGGAGGCCCCGGGGGCGCACGATCAGGATCACAATCAGCAGCAGGTAGGCGATGGCATCCTTCCACTGGGCGGCCCAGTAGCCGGCACCCAGCGACTCGACCACCCCCAGGATGAGGCCGCCCAGCACGGCGCCCGGGATATTGCCGATCCCGCCCAGGATGGCGGCGATGAAGGCTTTGAGGCCGAACATCCAGCCCAAGGTAAAGTCGAAGGAGCCATAGTGCAGGCCGACCATCACCCCCGCCGCTGCGCCCAGCGCCGGGCCGATGAAAAAGACCACGGCGATGATGCGGTCCACGTCGACGCCGACCAGGCGCGAGGTGTCGTGGTCGAGCGACACGGCGCGCATGGCTGTGCCGATCTTGGTGTACTGCACGAACAGGTACAGCGCAGCCATGAGCACCAGCGAGCCTGCCAGCACCGCCACCTGGGCCAGCCCGATCCTGACGTCGCCGGCGATGCGCCACTCGATGTCGGGCACGACCTCGGGCGGGTAGACCTTGTAGCTGGCGCCCCAGATGTTGCGGGCCAGGCTCTCGAGCACAAAGGCCGCGCCGAGAGCCGAGATGATGGGCGCCAGGCGTGACGCGCGGCGCAGGGGCCGGTAGGCCACCCGCTCGATGAGCACGCCGATGAGGGCCACGCTGACCATCGCCACGACAAAGGTGGGGGCGAGGATGGCCGGGCCGGGCTTGGCTACCAGCGCGCCGGCGCCGGCCAGCACCGTCCAGCCCAGGTAGGCGCCCCACATGAAGAGATCACCGTGGGCAAAGTTGATCAGTTTGAGCACGCCGTAGACCATCGTGTAGCCGAGGGCGACCAGGGCGTAGAAGGCACCGATGGTGATGCCGTTGATCAGGTGCTGGATCAATTGGTCCATGCGGATGCGCCTTTCCAGGGGATCGGCCTGCCTGTGCCGGGCAGGTGGAAACCTGGCAGGCCTGACACAGGCCGCCAGGTCTCCACCACGCTGGGAACCTCAAGCCCTATGGCTGTTTGGGGTTGGGCACGAACTCGCCCTTGTCGTTGATGACATAGGCCTTGTGGATCGTGCCCAGGCGGTCGCCCTTTTCGTCAAAGCCGATGATCGGGCCGGTGATGCCCGGGTAGTTCTTGAACTGGGCCGAATGCAGGAACTCGGCCAGCTTGCCCGGGTCGGTGCTCTTGGTCTGCTCGATCGCGTACTTGATGACGCGGAAGGCGTCGGCGGCCATCACCCACCACACGCTCGACGGGTACTCGCCGTACTTGGCCTTGAACTCCTCGTTGAACTGCTTCGCCTCGGGATAGTCCAGGTCGGTCGGCAGCGGTTCCGTCACGACCACGGTGCCCTTGGCCGCATCGAGGCCGGCGATTTGGATCAGCTCCGGGTTGTTGCAGGCGTTGCCCATCACCCACGGGGTGGTGAGGCCCAATTCCTTGCCCTGCTTCAGGAGCAGGCCGCCCTGAGCGTGGTAGCCGGTGAAGAAGATGGCATCGAGCGCCGCGGCCTTGATGTTGGTCAGGGTGGGGGTAAAGTCCTTGTCTTTGGGGTTGATGGCGTCAAAGAAGGCCACCTGCAGCCCCTGCTGCTCGGCGTACTTCTTGCTCCAATCGGCCAGGCCCTTGGCATAGGTCGAGTTGTCGTGCAGGATGCCGATCTTCTTGGCCCCCATGACCTTGGCCATAAAGCTGGCGGCAAACAGGCCCTGCCGGTCGTCGAGGAAGCAGACGCGGAAGAAGCGTTTGTAGCCCTTGGTCGTCAGAGCAGTGGCCGTTGAAGAAGGGGTGATGTGCAGGATGCCGGCCTCGTTGTAGATGGCCGAGGCGGGCTCGGTGGCGCTCGAGTTGTAGGCGCCGATCACGGCGATGACCTTCTGCGATTTGAGCCGGTCGGCCACCAGGGCCGCTTCTTTGGGGTCGCCCTTGTCGTCTTCGACGAGCAGCTCGACCTGGCGGCCGAGCAGGCCACCCGCCTTGTTGGTATCGTCGACGAGCATCTGGACGGCCTTCTTGAAGCCCTCGCCCTCGTAGGCATAGTCGCCGGTGATGGGCCCCTCCAGGCCAATCTTGATGGTGCTGCTTGCGGGCCGGCAGCCCGGCAGGGCCGCGGCGATGGTGGCAAGCAGGGCGATCAGGAGCGCAGTTCTCTTCAGCATGGGTTCTCCTCCCTCAGGGTTGGTGGGAAACCGATGGGACCACCAGCAGGCTCGCCGGCAGGGCCGGCCAAGGTTCGCACACGGCGCGGAGCATCACCCCCTCTCCAGGGAAGTCCTTCCAGACCTGTGCGATGAACCGACTGTGCTGAGGCCGGCCGCCACGCTGGCCGGCCAGGAGCCATCGTTCGCCTTCTCGAAACGAGCACCGGCGCCGCTTTTCAGCGCCCTGCTGCACCTGGGTGCCGGCCCGACCCTGTGCGGTCACTGCTGCATGGCAGGCCCACCGGAGTGCGCCAGCCACCGGGTCTGGGCGGGGCCGCGGTTAGGGGAGGATGCCCGCATGGCATCGCCGGGGGAACGAGAAGGGCCGGTTGGATGGGGCCATCTGCGCTGCGAGCCGCGGCGCCGCGGCGCACTTCTCACCGATGACCGGAGAACCACTAGGGAAGTTGCTGACAAAAAGCATTATACTCGATGAGCCGCCAGGAGTCAATGTCCGTACAAAAAGGAGCCGAAATCACCCTTTGCCCGATCCCTGCCCGTCGGCCCGGCGCCCGACGCTGCGCACCTCGGCCGCCACCTCTGCCGGCACCGCCACAGTGACGACCGCAGTGTGGTCGTAGGAGGCGGGCATGGCCACGCGCAGCACCTCGGCCTCGGCCAGTGGCTGCCCGTCGCGGCCCACTGCCGTCCAACGCTCGCCCTTGCGCGGCAGCGGCAGGAACTCGTAGGGGAACGAGACGGCTGCCCGGCCGGGCGCATAGCTGGGCTCGATGCGGAAGATGGCCTGGCCCGGGCAGGCGGCAATGCACTTGCCGCAGCCGGTGCAGCGACCGGGGTCAATGCGGGGCAGGTTGGTGATCGGTTCGCCCACGGTGATGGCTCCGCTGGGGCATGCCGTCTCGCAGGGGTTGCAGGGGATGGCCTGGGCACACTCGATGATGATCGTGCCCGGCGAGGGGGCGGGCCGGTCGGCAGGGGCGCTCGCGCCGGGCTGCCGCGATGGCGAGGCCTCGAGCGCCCGCGCCGCGCCGGGCTGCCGGGAGGCCTGGGCCGCCAGGCGCGCCTTGGCCAGGGCGCGGGGCTCGCCGAAGGGTCCGGCGCGCAGCGCCGCCAGGCGGGCCTGAAAGGCCGCCATCTCGGCCTCGGCCTGGGCCTGTGGCACCAGGCCCAGGCTCGCGGAGGCAGCGAGGCCGGCCACCCGCCCCTCCTCCATGGCCGTCGAGGCCTCTTCCACCCCTGCCAGGTCACCCGCCACGTAGAGGCCGGGCACGGTGGTCTCCATGCGCTCGTTGTGCACGGGCACCCAACCACCCAGCGCCCGCTCGTAGGCAAAGCGGCAGCCCGCCATCCAGGCCAGCTCGGCCAGCGGCGAGAGGCCCACCGCCAGACAGATGGTATCGACCTCGAAAGTGCGCTCGCTGCCGGGCAGCGGCTGCCAATGGGCGTCGATCGCCGCGACCACCGCGCGCTCGACCTGGTCCACGCCCTCGGCGCGCAGCACCGTGTGGCCGGTGAGGATGGGCACCCCTGCCCGGCGGACCTTGGCGGCGTGCACCTCGTAGCCGCCGATGGCTGGCAGCGCCTCGACGATGGCGGCGACCTCTGCGCCGGCCTGCAGCAGTTGGTAGCTGACGATCAGCCCCACGTTGCCCGCGCCGACCATCAGCACGCGTCGGCCGGGCAGCACGCGATGGATGTTCATCATCGTCTGGGCGGCGCCCGCCCCCATCACGCCGGGCAGCTCCCAGCCTGGGAAGGCCAGTGCGTTCTCGCTCGCCCCCGTCGCCAGGATGATGCGTTGGGCGCTGAGGGTCGTGGTCCGGCCGCCGGAGATGATGCCCAGCACCTGGCCCTCGAAGAGGCCGTGTACCACGGTGCTCAGGCGCACGCTGACGCCGAGCTCCCGGGCCTGGCCCAGGAGCTCCTCGGCGATGCGCAGGCCGCGTACGCCGGCGCGGTGTGCCTGCGAGCCAAAGAACTTGTGGATCTGCTTGAAGAGCTGGCCGCCGGGGCGCTCGTTCTCGTCGAGCACCACCACCCGGGCACCCCAGCGCGCCGCCTCCACTGCGGCGGCCAGCCCGGCCGGCCCCGCGCCCACGATGGCAATATCGGTATCTGGGGATCGTTCCATCGGCTCCTCGCAAAGCTGTAGGGGTGAAGCGCGCGGATGATGTCGCTCTTGCTGAGAGCGACTCATCGGGCCGCACGTTTCACCCCTACTCCTCCCTTCCCCAGCGGCCCACGCCCACCTGCGTCTCGACAACCATGCCATCGGCAGCAGGGGTGACGCAGGTACGGGTGTTGGGCCGGCCGTCGACAATCATCACGCAGTCGGTGCAGCGGCCCAGCCCGCAGAAGTAGCCGCGCGGGCGGCCGCGGCGCGTGGTGCGCCGGAAGATGCGGTAGCCCGCCGCCAGGAGTGCGGCGGCGATGGGCTCGCCCTCCAAGGCCGGCACCGGCTTGCCATCGACCAGGATGGTGATCGGCCGGCGCTCGGGGGCGGGGCCAAGGATGGGGTGTTCTTGGATGCGCATAGGCTCTCATCTCCCAGCTTTCGGCGGTCATCCCGTCGCTCGCAAGCCTTGGTCAGTTGACCTGATAGTGACGGATCCCAAAGCCTGGCTCCCGGCACACGCTTCGCGCACAGCCGGGAGCGTACCCTTTGTCGTGTTGGGTGGGGTTGGCCAGAGCCGCGGGGCGGCCCGCGGGCCGCCCCGCGGCTCTGGCCAACCCCACCCAACACCCTTCCGGGTTGGTGCCGGGGGGAAGCCCAGCAGGTGAACCGGCTGTTGCCGGAAGCTCCCCACACGCGCTTGGCCAGCGATGCGAACGCTCAGCGAACCATGACCACGGCCATCATAGAATTGTGGCCGCACGGCCAAAGCCCTCGCCCGAGAAGCGCGAAAGGGCGAAGGGCTCGAGGGCCAATGACGGGCGGCCGTCGACGAGCAGTTCCTTGACCAGCCGGCCGGTGATCGGGCCTAAGGCAAAGCCGTGGCCCGAAAAGCCGGCGGCGATGAGCAAGCCCTCCACGCCCGGCGCCCAGTCGACGATGTGGCAGGCGTCGGGGGTGACGTCGTAGAGCCCCGCCCAGCAGCGGATCACCTTTACGCGGGCCAGGCCGGGCAGAAAGGTGAGGATGGTCCGCGCTGCCTGGGGCAGCCAGTTCGCATCGACCTCCTGGCTGAAGGTGGGGGGTGTCTCCTGGCCCATTCCCACGTGCATGGCGCCGCTGCGCGCCTGCCGCCACCAGGCGCCCGAGGCCAGGTGGATGCCGAAAGGCTCCATCAGCGGCGGCACCGGCTCGGTGACGAACACGTGGTGGCGATGCGGCTCGATGGGCAACTCTACGCCCACGCCGTGCGCCAGCGGCACCGACCACGGCCCCGCCGCCAGGACGACCAGGTCGGCGGCGATGCGGCCAGCGGCCGTCTCGACCCCCTGCGCCCTGCCACCGTGGGCGGCGATGGCGGTGGCGGCGGTGTGCAAGAGGAAGCGGGCGCCCTCGCGCTCGGCGGCGCGGGCGTAGCCGTAGGTTACGGCGATGGGGTTGCAGGAGCCATCGGTGGGGCAGTAGCGGGCGCCGGCGATGGGGGCACGCCGGTCGAGCGCGGGCGCCAGCTCGAACACCTCCTCCGCGCTCAGGATGCAGGTGTCGAGCCCGGCCGCCCGCTGCTCGGCCACACTGGCGCGATGCTCGGCCATCTCGGCCTCATCCGCCGCCAGGATCAGGTTGCCCGTCTGGCGGTACTCGCTGTCGATGCCCAACTCTTCATCGAGCGTCTTAAAGATCTCGATGGCAGCCATGGCCCAGGGCAGCTCGGTGCGGAAGCGCCACTGGGCGCGCACGCCACCGCCGTTGCGGCCCGAGCCACCGTAGGCCACGCACTCGCGCTCGACCACCGTCACCCGCACGCCGGCGCGCGCGAGCTCGTAGGCGATGGCGCAGCCAACCACGCCTGCGCCGATAATGACGACTTCGGAAGGGCGCTCAGCTCTCATCGGCGGCTCCGGCCAGAGTGGCGACCTCGACGGGGCGAACGGGCGGGCGCGAGGTGGCGGGGAGGAAATCGGAAAGCGGGCGGCCGGTCTCTTCGGCAAGGAGCTGAGCCACCAGGCGGCCGCAGGTGCGGCCCTGGCACAGGCCCATGCCGGCTCGGGTGTAGCGGCGCACTTCGTTGACGGTGCTCAGGCCCAGCCGGATGGCGGCGCGCACCTCGCCGGCGGTCAGTTCCTCGCAGCGACAGATGATGGTCTCGTCGTCCATGGTCCCTCCATGTGCGCAGTTCCAGAATACCACCAAGTGCGCATTGTGGTCAAATTCGGGTTTGGCGAGGCGAACTCTTGCTGAGCGCGAGCCCTTGGGCCACGTGCTTCGGCGCTATGTCACCTCGCGTGGCAGCCAGAGTCGGGGGTGAAAACGGGCGCGGCAAGAGGAGGCTTCAGCTCCGCGCGTGCTTGGCCCCCTCGCGCGGCGCAAAGGCCACCTCCCACCGTGGCCGCGCCAGGGTGCAGGCCCACACGCTCGCGGCCCCCGCCTGGCGCAGGGCGGCGGCGCAGGCCTCGAGGGTGGCGCCGGTAGTGCAGAGGTCGTCGATGAGGCACACGGCGCGGCCGGCCAGGTTGGGCCCGCGGTAGGCGAAGGCACCCTCGACGTTTGCCAGCCGCTGGCTGGCCGTGAGCCCCACCTGCGGTGGCGTGGCGCGGATGCGCGCCAGGTGGCGCGTGTCGACCGGCAGCGCCAAGGCGCGGCCCAGGCGGCCGGCGAGGAGTGCCGCCTGGTTGTAGCCCCGCTCGCGGGCGCGGCGTGGGTGGAGGGGCACGGGCACAAGCAGCTCGGCCGGCGGAGGGTCGCGCCGCCAGCCCTCGAGAAGGATGGAAGCGAGCGGCCCGGCCAACACGCGCTGGCCGCGGTACTTGAAGCGACGGATGGCCAGGCGCAGCGGGCCCGTGTACCAGGCGGCCGAGCGCAGGCCGTCGAGGGCCTGAGGGTGGCGGGCCCTGCGCGGGCAGTGCGCCGCGTCGCTCGCAGCCTCGCCGCAGATGGGGCAGATGGGCGGCACAATCCATTCCACCTGGGCCAGGCAGGCCGGGCAGAGCCAAGAGCCGCGGCGCCCACAGCCCCCGCAGCGGGGCGGGAAGAGAAGGTCGATGAGGCCGGCGAGCGCGGCGAAGGGCACGGGCCACCTCCTCCTGTGCAGAGAGACGGCGGAAGAGGGCAAGTGGCAAGCGGCTGTGCCGGCCAGGTGCCCTGGCCAGGCCACGGGAGATTGTAGCCCCGATGCCCGGTGGGCGCAACTGGCCGCCCGCAGGCAGCCGGAGTGTATATCCCAGAATCGTCGGCGTAAACTGTGGCCGTCGGAGGGGGTGCAGCCGCTCGGCGCGGCGCGAGACCCACTTGTCACTCTGAGCGGCTCCTGCGGCCAGCCTTCAGACCGGCGCCAAGCGAGCGAAGAGTCCTTGCCGGCCATGGTGGCACGCTTGGAGTGGTTTGGCGCCACGGCAAGCAAGGATTCTTCGCTGGAATTGGCGCTCCGGTGCTGCCTGGCCGTGACTGCCGCTCAGAATGACTCTCACGACGACGGTGGCCGGCGAATTCACCGACGATTTCGGGATACACACGCAGCCGGATGCGTGTTGGCGGCCCTGTGGCCCTGTGCTATAATCGGTGATGAAGTAGCAGCGGCCCCCTGGGGTCTCGAGAGGAGGTGCCATGCCTGGCTTGCAGAGCGTGTACCAGTTGCAGTGCGCAGAACTGGAACGCGCCGACGCGGCGCGCAAGCTTCAGGAGGCGGAGAGGAGCCTGGGCGAGAGCGCCGAATTGCGCCGGGCCCGCCAGGCACTCGAGGGAGAGGAGGCCAAGCTCTCGCAGTTGCGTACACGCCTGCGCGACCTCGAGCTGGAGCTGGAAGGCCTGAACGACAAGATCGCCGAAGGCGAGGAACGGCTCTATGGGGGCCAGGTGCGCAACCCCAAAGAGCTGGAGAACCTGCAGGAGGAACTGCGTTCCCTTCGCAGCCGCCGCGACCACCTGGAAGATTCGATCCTCCACGGCCTCGACGATAGCGAAGAGAGCGAGAAGCGGCTGGGCGGGCTGCGGGCCGGCTGGGAGAAGGTGCAGGCGGCATGGCAGGCGCAGCAAGGGGGCCTGACGGGCTCAGTGGCCGAGCTGAAAGCCCAATTGGCCCGCCTCGACGAACGCATCGCCCACCTGCGGGCAATCATCCCGGCCCCGCTCCTCGATGAGTACGATGACCTGTGCCGCAAGAAGGGCGGCCGCGGCATCGCAGCGATCCGCAATGGCCTGTGCGAGGGATGCCGGGTTGCAGTGCCAACCGGCATGGTCCAGCAGGTGCGGCGTGGCGATACCGTCATCCGTTGCGGGAATTGCGGCCGCATCCTCTGGATGGAATAGAAGCATCGCCCCAATGTTGTGGGCGTGCCAGGGCAGGCGGCCTGGGCCTGCCAGCGAGGCGATGTTGCCTCTCTGACCCACGGAGGTGCGTATGGGCACGATCGGTGTACCGACCGCTGAGGATTTGCCTCGCACGGCCGACATGGTCATCATCGGCGGCGGGGTCATCGGCGTGGCGACGGCGTTCTGGGCGGGGCGCGCGGGCCTCCAGGTCGTCTGCCTGGAGCGGCGCGACGGCCTGGGCACCCTGACCACCGCTGCCTCTGAGGAGTGTTTCCGCGCCCAGTTCGCAGAGCCCGAGAACATCCGCATGATGAAGGCCAGCATCGAGTTCTTTGAGCGCTTTCGCGAGATGACGGGGCTGGAGGATGCCGACCTGGGCATTCGCCAGCAGGGCTACCTCTTTCTCAGCAAAGCGGAGGACGGGCTGGCCAGGCTGCGGAAGCGGGTGGAACATCAGCGGCAACATGGCCTCGACGATGTGGAGCTGCTCGACGGCGACGAGGTCCGGCGCCGTTTTCCCTTCGTGGCGCCACACGTGACGGCGGCCACCTTCCGCGCCCGCGATGGCTGGCTCTCGACCCATGCCCTGACCTACAGCCTGGCCCGTGCGACCCCCGGTGGCCGCTTCTGCTTGCGCACCGAGGCCACCGGCCTGGCCATCGACGAGCGCGGCGTGGCTGCGGTGCAGACGAACCGTGGCCCCATCGCCACGCGTTGCGCCGTGCTGGCCGCGGGACCCTTTGCGGGTGTGTGGGCCGAGCGTGTCGGCGTCCGGATTCCCATCACGGCGGTGCGCCGCCACAAAGTCATCATCACCGGCTATGCCGAGATCCCCAGCGATGCGCCGATGACGATCGACGACGAGACAGGCGCCTACTGGCGGCCTGAAGCCGGGGGTGCGGCGCTGGGCTGGGCATTGCCCGAGCCCCCCAGCCCGCCCAGCGAAGCGGTGCCCACCGACTGGACCTTTCCGGCCGTGGTCCTCGAAGCGGTCTCTGAGCTGACACCCTTCTGGAGGGGGGTGGCCGAGCGCCTGCGGCGCGACGGTGTGTTTCTCAGCGCCGGCCAGTACCCAGAGACGCCCGACGGCAACCCGATCATCGATGCCTGCCCCTCGCCCGCGGGGCTGTATCTCAACGTGGGCTACGGCGGGCATGGCATCATGGCCAGCCCCGAGGGCGGCCGCATTCTCGTGGAGCTTGCCTTGGGCCGCGGGGCGGCCGAAGCGTACCCCTTCCGCCTGCAGCGTTTCAGCGAGGCGGCCGAGGGGCCACGCAAGGCCGAGTCGATGGTCATCTGAGTGGGGTGCTGCTTGCAGAGTCCCGATGCCCGGACCCCGCCTTCGTAGTGAGGGCTTGGCCCTTTGCCGCGGGGCGCGCAGGAGGCCGGGCTGGGGCGAGCGGCGTGCCCAAGTCTGCAGCCATGCAGACGTTGTCTACCTGAAGCGTGCTGTCATCAGGGCGAGCTGCGGCCCAAGTCGGCTTCGGCAGCGAGGTGGTTGTGCCCCGTCCTTCAGCCAGTAATCCGTTTACTCCAGATCAACCAGCCACGGAGGAAGAGCGCTTCTTCGGCCGGGAGGACGTGATCGAGTGGATCGATGACCGCCTGGTGGCCGGGGAACGCCAGATCGCCATCTATGGGACCCCGCGCATCGGCAAGACCTCTCTCCTGTACCGGTTGCGCTCGCGGCTGGCGAGCCACGCCATCGCGGCCTACATCGACCTGGCGGCCGCCCAAGGGCCGGCTGTGGAGATGCTGTGGGGGCTCATCTCCGAGGTGCACGCGCAACTGGGCGCGGGCCGCGAAGAGTGGCCAACCCTCCGGCGTGAGGCTTTCCTGGCCCAGCCCGAGCGACTGGGCAGCGAGCTGTTGCCCCTGTGGCGGCAGGTGCTGAGGGGCCGGCCGCTGGCGCTCCTGGTCGACGGCCTGGTGCAGGCCAGGCTGAACGAGGGCCCATGGGCCGAATTGGTGCTGCGGCTGCGCGACGTGGTGGCCAGGGAGGCTGACCTGTGGCTGGTGCTGGCTGTCAGCGGAGCATCGAGTGCGCCCGGCGGGCTGCCGCCTGCCCTGCATGGGCTGCGCGGACGCGACCTGGAGGGCCTGGCCGAGAGCGAGGCCGAAGAGCTGCTGGTGGGCCTGGCGCGCTTTGAGCTTGGCTTCGACTATGACGCCATCCGCCGCATCTACACCCTCAGCGGCGGCCACCCCTACCTGCTGCAGCTCTTCGGCGCCGAGCTCTACCGCCGCCTGGCGCCCATGGGCCAGGTGACCATCCACGCTGTGGGCGACCTGCTGCCCACGGTCATCTCGGCCGCCGAGCATCTGTTCAGGCCGGCATGGGAAGCGCTGGCGCGCGACGAGCAGGTGGTGCTGGCAGCCATCGGCAGCCTGCCGGCCTACCAGGGCACGGTGACAGCCTGGGATGTCGTGGTGCTGCTGCGCAAGGGGGGCGTCACCCGCTCCATCAATGCGGTCGAGCAGAGCCTGCAGGAGCTGGGCCGGCACCGCATCCTGCACTCTCTGGGTGGCGGCGGCTACACTCTCTACATGGACCTCTGGCGGCCCTGGCTGGCCAGCGTCCACCCGCTGGTCGAAGTGCTCACCGGCAAGCGCCCTCGCCGCGACGTGGGAACGCCTGCGCGCCGGCACATCTCCATCGATTGGACCGGGGTTCTGGTGTGGGGGGCTATCGCCGTCGCGATCCTGATCGTGGCGCGGCTGTGGGCCTCGCGGGGCAGGGCGCCCGCCGTGGTGCCCCTGCCGACGGTGGTGACCGACACGCCGGTGCCACGGCCCACGGCGACCCGGGTGGTGCTGCCCGGCAAGATCTGCTACATGGCGCAGGCCACGCCGCACGAGCCCTGGTGCCTGTGGATCATGAACGACGACGGCTCGGACCCGGTGCGCCTGACCGATGGCACGAGCGACGACACGCTGCCCGCCTGGTCGCCCGATGGCAAACGCATCGCCTACGTGTCGAATCGGGCCGGCAACCGCGACATCTGGGTCATGAACGCCGATGGCACGCACCGCGAGAACATTACCCGCACGCCGGCCGATGAGTGGACGCCGGCCTGGTCTCCCGACGGCGCCAGCATCGCCTTCGCTTCGAACCGCGACGGCAACTGGGAGCTGTACATCGCCAAAGCCGACGGGACGAGCCCGCAGCGCATCACCTGGAGCCCGGCTGCCGACTATGCGCCCACCTGGTCACCCGATGGAAAGCGCATTGCTTTTGTGTCGGAGCGTGATGGCAACCCCGAGATTTACGTGGTCAACCGCGATGGCAGCGGCCTGCAGCGCCTGACCAAGAGCGAATCCACCGACCTGTCGCCCCGCTGGTCGCCCGACGGCACACGGATCGCCTTCGAGACCTACCGCGATGGCAACATGGAGATCTACACCATGGCGCCCGATGGCTCGGACCTGCGCAACATCACCGCCGAGCCCGGGTCCGACGAACACGGGCCGACCTGGTCGCCCGATGGCAAGTGGATCGCCTTCTATTCGAACCGTGACGGCAGCTGGGACATCTTCAAGATGCGCGCCGACGGCAGCCAGAAGACGAACCTGACCCAGGGGCCGGCCATCGAGCAGGCGCCCGCCTGGCAGCCCGGCCCGTAGGCCGTGCCGCGGCACCCCCGGAGCGGGCTTCCGGGTCGCCGGCCTGTCTGTCAGGAGGGTGGCGTGCCTGCCTGCAGGCGCGCCTCGACCGTGGCCGCATCGAGCCCGCGGACGCGCACAAGCTTGCGGCGGGCCCGCTCGCCCGCTACCAGTTGGAGGTCACGCCGGCGCACGCCCAGGGCGGCGGCCAGGAAGCCCAGCAGGGCCTCGTTGGCTGCCCCCTCGACCGGCGGCGCCGTGACCCGCACTTTGAGCTGGTCGCCCTGGACCCCCGCCACCTGGTTGCGGCTGGCCCGCGGCACCACCTGCACAGCGATGGTCACCCCGGCCTCGTCCTCGGAGACGACCCAGGACGGCACTCCTCACCCCCCTTGCAGAATCGGGCGGCTGTACGCCCGCTCCTGCGCGCGCGTAGAACGACCTAGCGCACCACCGTCGCCAGGATGCTCAGCAGCACTTGCTGCACAACCGAGAGCAAGAGCATGGCGATAATGGGCGTGATGTCGATCATGCCCAGCGGCGGAATGATGCGCCGCAGGGGTTCGAGGATGGGGTCGGTGATCTGGTAGACGAGCGACAAGAACGGATTGTAGGGGTTCACGTTGAGCCACGATACAATCACGCGGATCAGAATGGCCAGGTTGAGGGTCCAGAACAAGAGATTGATAAAGGTGCAGAGCCAACTCATTCGTCAGTCAGTCCTCCCAAGTAGCGCGACTTTTGGTAAGCCGCCCACACGGCCCGCGACAGCACGGTGCGCAGGCCGCCCTTTTCGAGCTGATACAGGGCCTCGGCCGAGGTGCCGCCCGGCGAGGTGACCATATTGCGCAACTGCGCCGGGTGCAGGCTCGACTGCTGGGCAAAGGCGACCGAGCCGCGCAAGGTCTGCAGCACCAGTTGCTGGGCCACGCGCCGCGAGAAGCCCAGATGCACTCCGGCGTCGATGAGCGCCTCCATGAACAGAAAGACGTAAGCCGGGCCTGTGCCGCTGAGGGCCGTCGCCATGTCGAGATAGTCCTCGTTATCGACCGAGACCTCTTCGCCCAGGGCGCGCAGGATGTCCCTGGCCTGCTCGCGCTGCCGCTCTTCGACCGCGGGCGTGCTCATCCATACCGACATGCCCTCGCCGATCTGGGCCGGCGTGTTGGGCATGACGCGCACGATGCGGTCGTGGCCCAGGCCTTTGGCAATGGTCTGGATACGGGCGCCGGCGACGATCGAAAGCACCAGCGCCTCGGGCTGCAGGTGGCCGTTCAGGCCGGGCAACACTGCGGGCAGCACCTGTGGCTTGACCGACAGGACCACCACCTGGGCCTGGCTGGCTGCCGCGGCGTTGTCGGTGGTGTGGCCGACGCCGTAGCGCTCGGCCAGCTCAACGCCCCGCTCGGGGTGAGGGTCGCTGGCCGTGATGGCCTGCGGGGCCACCAGCCCATGGCGCAGCAGGCCGTTGATCATGGCCTCGGCCATGACGCCGCTGCCGATGAATGCGAGTGAAGTGTTCCCCAATGCGCTCATGATCGCGGTTGACTTTCCTTTCTAGACGACGCACGGCAGACCACGGGCCGATGGCCATCAGGCCCTCGGCCCGAAGAGGGCCCGCCCCAGGCGGACCATGGTGGCCCCCTCTTCGATGGCGACCTCGAAGTCGTCGCTCATGCCCATCGACAAGTGGCGCCAGGGCTGTGCCGGCCAGCGGCGAGCCAGGTCGTCGCGCAGTTGGCGCAGGCTCCTGAACACTGGCCTCACCTGCTCGGGGTCGGCGACCAGCGGCGCCACCGTCATCAGGCCCTGAACCTCGAGGTGCGCCAAGGCCAGCATGGCCTCGATGGCCGCGTAGAGGTCGGCCGGCTGGGCCAGCGGCAGGCCGTACTTGGTGGCTTCGCCCGACACGTTGATCTCTACCAGCACCGGCAGCACCCGGCCCCGTGCAGCGGCCAGCCGGTCGAGGCGCTGGGCCAGGCGCACACTGTCGACCGAGTGGACCTCGTCGAACAGCTCGACGGCCGCGGCCGCCTTGCGGCTCTGCAGGTGGCCCACCAGGCACCAGCGCTTGCTGGCGTAGGCCGCTGTGCCCAAAAGCTCCCTGAGCACAGGCAGCTTGCCCGAGGCCTCCTCCACCCGGTTCTCGCCAAAGTACCGCACTCCCAAGCGGGCCAACGCTGCCACCCGCTCGGCCGCGACCGTCTTGGTCACGGCCATGAGCTCCACCTCTTCGGGCTGTCGCCCTGCCCGGCGCGCCGCGGCCGCCATCCGCCGGCGCACCCCGTCGAGACGCATCTCCAGATCTTGTTCGGTGTCCATAGGCCAGTTGTCCATTGCGGGCGGTCAGTGGCCGGCCGTCTACCGGCCATTGACCAGGCCAACCAGTGCCCCCAGTCGCCCGGTGCGGCCCCCTTCGCGCCGGTGCGAATAGAACTCGTCGAGATGGCAGGCTGTGCACAGGCCTGCCTGCTCCACCTCGCGCACGCCTGCTTCGGCCAGGGCCAGCGCATTGGCAGCCGGCAGGTCGAGGTGTGGGCGGCCCTGGCCGGCCTGGCCGACGATGCCGGGCCCAAAGCGCCGGCGGAAGCCGTCGGCCAGGTCGGGGCTCACCTCGTAGCAGCAGGCCCCGATGGCCGGGCCGATGCCTGCCCACAGGTCCTCTGGCTGCGAGCCGAGGTGGCCCTCCATGGCCCGCACGGCGGCCGCGGCGATGCCCTGCAGCGTGCCTCGCCAGCCGGCATGTACCAGGGCCACGGCGCGCCGCTGGCGGTCGTAGAGCACGATCGGCACGCAATCGGCAAAGCGCAGGAACAGCGCCAGGCCCGGTTCAGCGGTCACCAGGCCGTCGGTGTCCTCCAGGCTCTGGCCGGCCTGGGCGCGGCCCACCAGGGCGATTGTGGCGCTGTGCACCTGGCAAGGCGTGACCACTTGCGCCTCTGAGAAGCCCAGGGCTGCGAAACAGCGGCGGCGGTTCTCGGCCACTGCTGCGGGGTCGTCGCCCACGCTCGCACCCACGTTGAGCGAGGCGAACGGTCCCTGCGACACGCCGCCGAGGCGGGTGAAAAAGGCGTGGCGCAGGCCCGGCTCGCTGCGCAGCGCTTCAAACTGATAGTACACCAGGCCGTCGCGTTCGATACGGGCTATTTTACCACATCCCACGGCAAGGGCTCCTCGGGGTTACGGGCACGCAGGTAAGCCTCCTCGTCGATGCCGGCCTCGCGCACCATACGCCGCCATCCGGCCAGGGTCGGCTCGCGCAGTTCGGCCAGTGCCCGGCCCAGGGCGCGATCGCCCCGGGCCAGCACCCCCTGCACGCGCGCCCAGGCGCTGCCCTCGCCGCGGAGGGCAATGCCGGCCGGCCGCAGGCTGCGGGCCAGCAGGCGCATGCCGGCATCGATGGTTCTGCTATCGGCCATGGCCTCACGCTCGAAGGGGGTGTGGGGCTTGGGCACAAAGGGGGTGACGTGCGCCGTCACCCGGCGGCGGAAGCGGGCCTGGACGGCGCGGCTGAGCTCGGCGATGGCGGCGACATCGTCCTCGGTCTCGGTGGGCAGGCCGATCATAAAGTACAGCTTGAGCTGCGAGAAACCGTGCTGCCTGGCGCGCTCGGCCGCCGCCAGGATGTGCTCTTCGGTCACGCCCTTGCTGATCAGCCGGCGCATGCGCTCGCAGCCGGCCTCGGGCGCCAGGGTGAGGGTGTGGGTGCCGCTCTCGGCCAGGGCACGGAGGAGTGATTCGGGCAGCGGGTGCACGCGCAGCGAGGAGACGGCGATCTTGGCGCCCAGCTCGCGCAGGGCCGGAAGCAGGGTGTCGATCTCCCGGTAATCCGAGACGGCGGCGCCCACCAGCCCCAAGGTGGGGCGGAAGCGCAGGCCTTCGCGGGCCTGCTCGAGGATCACCGGCACCGAACGTTGGCGCAGAGGCCGGTAGAGGTAGCCGGCCAGACAGAAGCGGCAGCCCCGCGAGCAGCCGCGCGAGATTTCGATCAGGTACATGTCGCCGAACTCGGTGTTGCGCGTGAGCACCACCGAATGCACGGGGTGGCCGTCGAGCTCCTCGGCCTGCAGGCGTGTAATGGGCCCCGGCGTTTCGTCGGGCACGTAGAGGCCGGGGAGCTGGGCCAGGGCCCTCCTGCGCTCCCGGCGGGGGGCCGAGGCGGTGCGGACCAGGGTGTCGAGCAGCGCCTCGAGGTGGCCCTCTGCTTCGCCGACGAACACGGCATCGACCAGGGGCGCGAGCAGGTCGGGGTTGGCGGTCGGCACCGGGCCGCCGGCCAACACCAGGGGCGCGTCCTCGTGGCGTTCGGCGGCCAGCACCGGCAGGCCCGCGCGCCGCAGCATATCGACCAGGTGCAGGAGGTCGAGCTCGAAGGAGATGGTGGCGGCAATGACGGCAAAGCTGGCCAGGGGCTCCTGCGACTCGACGGAGTAGGGCGCCTCATCCTCTGCCCAGAAAACGCGCTCGGCCACCACATCGGGGCGCTGATTGAACGACTGGTAGAGGGTCTGCAGGCCCAAGCTCGACATGCCCACGTAGTAGCGATTCGCATAGAGCAGGGCCACGGGCAGCTTGCCCCCCCAATCCTTGGTGATGGCCCCTTCTTCGGCCGCCAGGGTCTCGCGCGCCCGGCGCACCGCATCCCATTTCACGTCTCCACTCCTGAGGACAACAGGTTACGTATAATAGCGCATCTAGGGGAGGATGTCAACGCTCCAGGGGCCGGCGCTCTGACAAGTCGCGCCATTGTCACCCCTTCATTGCGCTGCTGAGGAACTTGGGTGGGCCAGGGACCGGGTTTCGCGCTTTGCGCATGCCCGGTGCGAAACCCCCC
>Ga0123519_10005771_pt1 | contig 19650 bp, 19 predicted proteins | sample YelNatPaOPRAMG02_FD_87396 | JGI IMG/M metagenome (GOLD analysis project Ga0123519, IMG submission 87396) | Hot spring microbial communities from Yellowstone National Park - Yellowstone National Park OP-RAMG-02 (version 2) | ecosystem: Environmental > Aquatic > Thermal springs > Hot (42-90C) ...
CTTAGATATGAAATCCCTTCATCCTTCTTTCTTAGGATTTTTAGATCCAATACATACTCCGGATGGAAACGCCGGTTTAGTTAATCACTTAACAATTCGCTCCTTTAAAGGAAAAAATGGAAAGATAGGAAATTATTTTTATAATAAAAAAGGAAAAATAGAACAAGTTACTGTAGATAAAACTTGGGATGCTAAAGTAGCAACTCCAGACCAATATATAATACAAAAGGATAAAAAACCTATACCCAAGTCATCCAGAATAAAAGTTATGCAGGCTGGAGAAACTAAAATAGTAAAACCTTCCGAAGTTGATTATATTATAGCTCAGGCTTCACAAATGTTTGATCCAGCTACTAATTTAGTACCTTTTGTTAATTCAGATAACGGTAACCGTGTTAATATGGGTGCTAAATTTGGAGAACAATCTATTTCTTTAGTTAATAGAGAATTACCTCACGTTTCTACTGTGAATGAACATGGAAAAGAATTTATAGAAGATATAGGTAAATTATTTTCTATTAAATCACCAGTTAATGGTGTTGTTAAAAAAATAGGTAAAGATTTTATTGAAATTAAATCTGGTTCAAAAATACATAAAGTTGATTTAAGAAATCATTTAGAAATGAACCAAGAATCTTTTTTCCATGATGAACCGGTTGTAAAAGTTGGACAAAAAGTAAAAAAAGGTTCTGTAATAGCCTCAAATAATTGGACAGATAAAGAAGGTAGATTTTTAAGTGGTGTCAATGCTCGAATAGCATTTTTACCTTATAAAGGATATTCAATTGAAGATGGTATTGTAGTTAGCGATTCTTTTGCTAAAAAGATGGCTTCACAACATATACATGTCGAAGAAGTGAATACCAAAGAAGGTGGTTTAAATTTAGATAGATTTAAACTCAATTTTAAAAATAAATATCCTTTTGAAGCTTTTCAAAAATTAGATGAAAGAGGAATTGTTAAAAAGGGAGTCGAAGTTAAAAAGGGTGATATTTTAATTGCTTATGCTAAACCTGTTACATTTTCTGAAACAGATAAAATAGCGGGTGTTCTTGCCAAAGGATTTAGAAATAAATTTATAGATAATTCTGTTGTTTGGAATCATGATTTTCCTGGACATGTTATCGATGTTGTTAAAAGTGGAAATTTAGTTAAAGTAAAAGTAAAAAGTATTCAACCTTTACAAGTAACTGACAAACTTGCTTTAGCTCACGGGAACAAAGGAGTATGTAGCGCAATAGTTCCAGATTCTCAAATGCCTCATACTGCTGATGGTAAACCTATAGAAGTTATATTTAATCCACATGGTACAACGGCAAGGATAAATTTTGCGCAAGCATTTGAAGCTTCACTTGGAAAGATAGCTGAAAAAACTGGAAAAAGATATTTAATAAAAAACTTTGAACATCCAAATAACTGGGAATTTGTTAAAGGTGAATTAAAAAAACATAACCTCACAGATACTGAACCTTTAATTGATCCTGAAACTGGAAAAGAACTTAAAACTTGGAATCCAGTTAAAAAACAATTTGATCATCCTTTTGTAGGAAATGCTTATGTTCATAAATTGGTGCATCAAACTCGTAAAAAATTTGATGCTCGCGGTAGAGGTGCTTATTCTATTATAGAAATGCCCGGTAAAGATCCAGAAGCATCTCACTATATTGGAGATTCAGCATCTAAAGAAAATCCTAAAGCTATTGATAGATTAACCACATATGCTGTATTAGCTCACGGCGCTAAAGATGTTATCGCAGATATGTGGAACAATAAAGGACAAAATAGAGCTGATGTTTGGGAAGCTATTATAGCCGGCGCTCCAATTCCACCTCCTAAAAAATCTACAGCAACTGCTAAAATGGAAGCTTTAATGAGAGCTGCTGGTATTAACACACAACGTAAAGGTAGGTTTGTAGCATTTACTCCTTTAACAGATAGAGATACAAAAGAATTATCAGCGGGTAAAATAGAAAAACCAAATTTATTCTTAAGAGGAAAAGATTTAGTTCCTATTAAAGGAGGAATGTTTGATCCTATTTTAACTGGAGGAATGAAAAATTTTAATCGTTATAATCATATGGATTTAGGAACAAAAATTCCAAATCCTATAACTAAAAATGCTATAAAATCTTTATTGGATTTAAGTGATACCGATTTTGACGAAATTCTTAAAGGAGATAAAGTTGTAGATGGAAAAACTGGCGTAGATTATTTTGAAACTAAATTAAAAGAAATAGATGTAGATAAAACTATAAAAAAATTAGAAGCAGATAAAGCAACGGCACCAAAAACAAAAATTAATACTATTAATAGAAAACTTAGATATTTAAGAGCTTTAAAAAGTAGTGGTATAGAACCGCACGAATATCTTATTTCTAAAATTCCAGTTATTCCCACTGGGTTTAGACCTATTATAGCATTACCAAGTGGAAGTATAGAACCCGCTCCTATAAATCAATTATATAGAGATGTTGCTATCGCTTCTAAATTAGCAACCGATAAGTCATTTCCTAAAAAATTAAAAAATGAAGCAACATATGAATTATATAACACACTTAGCGGACTTCAAGGTGTAACCGAGCCAACAATCAACAAACAGACAACAACTAGAAAATTAAAAAGTGCTTTGACAGAGTTGGCCGGTTCCGGAAGTCCGAAAGGTGGATTTATACATAGTAAACTTTTAAGTAAAACTCAAGATTATATTGGTAGTTCTGTTATTGGTGTTAATCCTCATCTAGGAATAGATGAAATAGGAATACCTTATGAAATGGCGGAAAAAATATATGAACCTTATTTATATAAGGAATTAAATGCCCTTGGTTATAAAATGAGTGAGTTTCCTAAAATCAAAAAAGAAAATCCACAAGTAATAAAAGATATTTTAGATAAGATAGCTAAGGAACGACCAATTGTTATGAATAGAAATCCTTCATTACATAAGGGTTCTGTGTGGGGACAAAATCCTGTTCTTATAAATGGAAAATCGATTCAAGTTAATCCTATGATCCTACGTCCCTTAGCAGGCGACTTCGACGGCGACGAGCAAATAAATCAGATACTAGTATACTCTGAATTTGGACTTGACTTTTTAAATTATTATCGTTATTTTGATGACATAAATTTTCAAATTTTAAAGGAAAAATTTATGTCTGCAAGAATCAATGTTACTACACAATTTATTAACACATTTAATGAAGAAACTATTAAAATGTTTGATGGGAATCCTGAATTAAATAACAATTTTTTTGTTATTAGTTTAGAAGATTTTCCACACGATAAAACTAAAAAAGTTATAGAAAAAGATCACCGTACTTTTTATGAAGTTCCTGAAGGAATAAAAGTTGTATCTTTCGATGAAACTACCAAAAAATATGTTTTGGCGGATGTGAAATACTATTCAATCCATAAAGATCGTGAAATATGGACCGTAACAACACTTAACAAACGCCAAATAATTTCCGATGATGATCCCAGAGCTGTTTACGGTATTAATCCGAAAAATAAAACTTTAGAATTAGAAAGATTTTATCCTAAAGATTCTTTAGGTGTTATGGTTCCTTATGCTAAATCAATAGAAAAATTATCTTCAGAAAATGAATGTATTAAAGAAATTTCTGGAGGCGGAAAATTAAAAGAAAAAATACAATTAAATAAAAAAGTTGGTTATGTAATTGGAACATTAATTGGAGATGGTTGGTATGATCAAGTAAATGGTAATTTCACAAAAGTTAATTTAGCAGGTATAGAAAAACCCGTAATTGAACAATATGAAAAATTTTTAAACGAAGAAATATTTTATGATAATGTATATATTACACATGAAATAATGGGAAATTCTTATGGGCGTAGTGAAAAACATGTAATTTGTTCGGTTGATTTTGCTAAATGGATTGCTCCAAAAATAGGTAAAGGTGCTAAAAATAAACATCTTCCAACATTTTGGTTTTCCGCACCAAGAGATTTCAAAATAGGTTTATTATCTGGATTACTTGACACTGATGGTTCTATATGTATAACTCATGGTAAAGCTAAACCACAATTACAAATAAATATTTCAAGTATATCTTTAAGATTACTTCAAGAAACCCAACAAATGCTTTTATCGTTAGGTATATCATCCAAAATATCTTTTTCTAAAAAAACTCAAGCTGATAATGATTTTTGGATTCTCTCTATTTCAAGTGTCGATATTCAAAAAATTAAAGATGAATTAAATATAGCTCATGAAAATAATAAAAAAGCTTTAGCGGAAGTAATACCTGATAAGAATTCGACTGCCTTTATAAAAACAGATTTAATTCCTATAAATTTAGATATTATAAATTATGTTAAAAGATATGTTACTAAAAGTTCTGGATTAATGTCTGCTCTCTCACAAGCTAAAAAATGTGGATATATAACTAGAAATAGTGCCAGACGAATAATTAATTCTGTTAATAAAACAACGAAAATTTCAAAATTTGCTGTTGATAAAACAGAATATCCTAGACCAGAATGTTGGAGAAATTTTTTGTTGATGGTATGTAATGAATCTATATCATGGTCTCCAGTTGTTGAAGTTGAAAATACCGGTGCTATAGAAACTGGATATGATTTAACTGTTCCTGGGTATGAAACATTTATGTCTATAGATGGTACGATACTTTCTAATACAGTAATTGTGTCGGCACCTATTTCGAAAAAAGCGGTTGAACAGATAAAAACGATGATACCTTCTTTAAATGTTCTTAGTCCTAAAAATGATGAGTTAAATATAACATACGACCAAGAATATATGGCTGGTATATCTTTAATGACAGAAAATGGGAGAAAATTAAATCTTTCATTTAAAAACTTAAATGAATTGGAAGAAGCTTATGCCAAAAATCAAATTAGAATTAATGATATAGTAAAAGTAGGTGGGAAGACTACTTCTTTAGGTAGGCTCTTAGTAATGAAAGCATTGCCTCCAGAATTAGGATATAAGGGCGATTCAAGAATAACCAAAAAAGAATTAAATGAATACTTAAAGAAAATGGTGAAAGATGGTTCGATTTCAAAATATACCGAAGTAATAAATAATCTTAAAAATCTTGGTGCTAAATATGCTTATGATGAAGGATTCTCTTTTAGTTTAGATGATATTCGTCCACGTCCGGACATAAGAGCTAAGTTTTTAAATCCTGCTATTCCTTCTATAGTAAAAGGAAAAGAATTTGATACAAAAAAAGCCATAGAAACTGCTAAAAAAGCTCAAGAACATTTATCTAAAGAATTAATTGCGGAACATAATAGAGCTTATTTACCTGCTGTTTATGGTTCTAGAAATATAAAACCAGATGTTATGCAACAAATTGTTGCTACTCCTTTTTTTGTTAGTGGTTTAAAGGGACCCATTAAAACTCCTATAAATAAATCATATTCTGAAGGATTAGATTTATTAGATAACTTTAATGTATCTTATGGAGCTCGTAGGGCTATTGTGGATAAAGTAAATCAAGTTTCAGAACCTGGTGCTTTATCTAAAGAATTAATTGCTAGTATGTCTGGTGAAGTTATAACAATGAAAGATTGTGGAACACATAATGGTGTTTATGTTGATATAGATGATACATTTAATCTTCAAAATAGAGTATTAGCCGAACCGGTAAATGGTTTACCAAGAAATACTCTTTTAGATAATAAACATCTTCAAGAATTAAGAAAAGGGAAAACAAAAAAAATATTAGTAAGAAGTCCTTTAACTTGTAGAGCTCCTAAAGGTGTTTGTGCATATTCTTTATATCCATCATCATTAGTTTACGTGAAAGATTCTAATGAAAATATATATAACATATCATTAGAAGATTTATTTAATTTAATAGATGCGCCCATCACTTTAACGGGAGATATGGAGGAAAAAAGTCCAATTAATTGGACTATTTGGGGAGCAAATGGATGGGAAAATTTAGAAAGAGTTTTACGTCATCCGAAAGCTCACAGAAAAATGATTGAAATTACTACAGATCAAGGTTTAAGTGTAATAGCTACGGATGATCATCCACATGTTATATTTAGACCTAAAATAAACTCTAAAAATTTTACAGTTACAGAAGAGGAATTAAATCAATTAGAAGAACATAGAGTATTAAGTATTGATTTAAAATTAGGTGATAAATTAAAAATTGGAACTTTAAACAAAGTTGATACAGAAATAAAATATGCCACAATTATATCTTTGAAAGATGTAAGTGATAAATGTCAAAATCATTGGGTTTATGATGTTACTGTAAGTAATTCTCATAAGTTCTATGTAAATAACATACTTACATTCAATTGTTATGGCGCCAACGAGCATCATCAACTTCCAAAAATAGGAGATCCTATTGGATTAAAAGCAGCACAATCGATTGGTGAAACTGGTACACAATCTGCTTTAAGTTCTCACCATTTAGGTGGTACTGTTGCTGCGGGCTCATTTAAAACTGGATTTGACCAGACTAAATTTTTATTACAAATGCCTCAAAACGTAAAAGCAAAAGCTACGTTAGCTGGGGAAGATGGGATTATAACTCATATTAAGGAAGGTATTAATAAGAGTAAATTAGTTTTTATTGGAAGAAATCCAGATCCTTATATTTGTTTCAATCCATTAAAAGTAAAAGTTGGAGATAAAGTTCATGCTGGAGATCCTTTAGATGAAGGGCCTATTAAAATTCAAGAATTAATTGAATTGGCTCCTATGAAAAATGTTCAAACACATTTAGTTAATGAATTAGAAAAATCTTATGGTGGAACGAAAATATTAAGACGTAATACAGAAACTATTGTACGTGGTGTTACTCAATATGCTAAAGTTATTAAACCAGGAGAATCACCTTACCTTGAGGATGAATTAGTTCCTTATCATATGGTTGAATGGATTAAATCAGGAAGAAAAATAAATGTAGAAGATGTTATAGGTTGGAAATTAAAAACTCAGACAGATAAATATCCAGCTGGGACCCAGATAACAATTGATGTAGCCAACGATCTTATAAAAAAAGGTATTAAAGAAGTACTTGTTAATGCTAATGGATTAGAAATAAAAAATCAAGCAACAAATATTTCAACTATACCTTTAATTCAACCGGATTTTTATAAAAAATTATCCTTTGAAAGAATTAGAAATAGTATGAAAGAAGGACCTATATCAGGTGCCTATTCAAATGTTCGTGGGAATTATCCAGAACCAAGTCTTATTACAGGTATAGATATTGGTTTGGAAGGAGAAGAATAAAATGGCTTTAATATATCTTGATATAAATGAAAAAATTAAAATCCAAACTTGAATGTAAATTTGTTTCTCAAGGTGAAGATTTACATAATCCCCACTTTTTAGCTTTAATCGATTGGTGTGAAGTAAATGGAGTTGATTTAGAAAAATATATTCTACATCAAGGTAAAATAGTTTTAAATGATGATACTTTAGATGATGATTGGGACTATGATATTATTACTAAAAAAGGCTTAGAAAGAGTATTGGGTAAAAATTATAAGAAAAGTATGAAGGAAATAAAAAATAAAGAAGTTTGTGAAAATTGTATATATAAATTTCAATATAGATTGGCAGGATTTTGTAAAAATTTATATAGGAAAAAAAAGGAGGCATCAAATGACGCCCCTTTATAATATCAAAACGGTAATTCTAATTGTTCTGATTTATTCATATCTTCTTTCGCCGCCTCTTCCGGAGATACTTTATGAAATTTAGATTGAATTCTATTTTCAATTTTTTCAAGTTTCTTGTCTCTTTTCATTAAAAGAGCAGTTTTTTTAACAGACCATTTATTTACTCCAGCACTACCTCTTTCTATTAATTTAGTATTTTTTTCGATTTCTTTATCATAAAGCTTTAATTGTTTTTCAGCTTCTTTAAGAATTCGATTTTTTTCTCTTATCAAAGATAATTCGGTTTCTTTTCTTTTTGCTGCTGCAGTTGCTGCAGTTGCCACAGCCACGAGTTTTGCTTTTCCTTTTCCCTTGGCTTTAGTTTTAGCCTTAGCTTTACTTTTAGTTCTAGTTTTAATTTTTTTCTCCATTAACATATTTAATTTAATTAATAAAAAATAGGGGGAAAGTCCGATAAAGTAGACATTTAACACATGCGCGCATAAAAGTCCAATTAATTGGACATTTCCCCCCTTCCCGCCAATTTAAAACTCATTTTCGAGGCATTTTTCCATTAATTTTTTCACCCTTTCAATTTGGATTAATGCCTCTTTTTCTTTTTCGTCATATTCTTCCAGTCGCGCCAAGTCTACTGAACGTGTTATTTGATAAATATCTCCCCAATACTTATCTAAATAGAAATAGATAAGTTTAGGGTTTTCATCAAATAATTTGAATAGTACCAGTCGAATATAACGTCCTTCATCAATAGCCTTCGATAGAATTGGAAGGTATTGCCGAATATAATACAAGGCTAAAGAGACAGGCATACCTTCATTTAGCCTTTTTTTCCAGAGCATCTGGAACAGAAACCCTTTTGTTTTTCTCATATTTTTTTTTTCCTTTCTTATATATCATTATACCATTATATCGTTATACCACTATACCACTATACTGCCGAAAAAGTCCAATTAATTGGACATTTCTCCGACACAATACATAATACACAATAATTGTAAACTATGTAGATGTATTTTTATATTTATTTTTCATTAAATTAATTAACTCTGTTTCTATAGATTCTGGTTTATAAAAATCTATAGTTTTATTCATTATTTTGTTTATTAATTTTTCTTTTTCTTTTATTAATTTATAAACATCTTCTTCTATTGAACCTTTAAAGAGAGGATAATATATTTGTGTATTCAATATTGCACCTCTTCTGTTGGCTCGATCTTCGGCTTGTTCGTGTATGGCTGGATTCCAATATACATCATTAAATACTACTTTATTTGCTGCAGTTAAGGTGATGCCGAATCCTGACGCAATAATTTGGCCGAAAAAAATTTTATAATAAGGATTTTCTTGAAATTCTTTTATAATTCGGATTCTATCTTGTTTTTTTGTTTCTCCCGTTATCATTAAAGAATTTTCATATTTAGAATGCATTTGATTTAATGGATCAATGTAAAAACCAAATATTAATATTTTTTCATTATTATTTAAAGAATCTTTTATATATTGTTCTGTAAAAGGTATTTTTTCATTAGAACAAAATTGTCTTAATTTATTTATTTTAGCTAAATGATTTGCTCTATTTATAAATATTTCTGATTTTATATAATTTCGATATTCATTTTCAATTTGCTCGTAATTTTTTTGTTGTTCTTGATTAAAATCAATTCGATAAACATGATATTCTTTATCTGGGATATTTCCTAAAACATCTTTTTTCAAACGACGTATCATAACGCCTTTTATTTTATCAGCTAATTCATTTAAATTAGATGCTCCATTTACATCCCAATAACTTCCTGGACCAAACGTAACTAATTTACGGTCGCAATATCTATTGGCAAATGCTGTAAAACTATCTCCTAAGGGATGTTTAATTAGATGTAATAAAGGAAATAATTCTGCCGGTTTATTCATTATAGGTGTACCAGTAACACAAATAACATTTTCACATTTTTTAGCTATAGCTTTAGCTGCTTTAAAACGTTGACTTTTACGTTCTTTAATGTAATGACTTTCGTCAAATATTATAATATCCCATTTTATCTTTTCTAAAATTTCTTTGAATTTTTTCAGTTTATCATAATTAATAATAACATATTTTTTATTTTCTATTTCCTTGTCGACTATACAAAAATCTTCTTTAGATTCTCCTAAAAAAATTAATTCATCTTTCCATACTTCACGTACTGAAAGGGGTGTGACTATTAGAACCTTTTTTGGTTTCTTTTCTAAAATATAAACGGATACTTCACGGGTCTTACCTACACCCATGTCATCAGCTAAAATAGCTGAACCTCTATTTAATAGAAATTCTATCGCTACCTTTTGATATTCATCTATAGGATATTTACTTAAATCATAGGATCGTTCCTCGATATTAGTTTTAGTATATTTATCTATTAGAAATTGAAAAGCTGTTTTAAATCGTTCTTTATCGATATCAGAATAGTAATCAAATATTTTTTTATAGTCTAATATAAATTTATCAATATCAAGAGGAATTGTGGCTGCAGTAAAATTTAAATATCTTACTTTTTCTTTCGCATCCCAGGGTATATTTAATTTTCTACATGCAGCTACAAAATTCCAATCAAATTGATAATCAAATTCAATTCTTATTTTTTTCCTAAGATTGCGAATTCTAATCGCATTCATATTTATTTTTCTTTATCTTATTTAACATTCTTTTTAACATGGATATCAAAAAATTTATATTTTCTACATCTCCTAAAAAAGAAATATGACGATCTCTGTCAAATAATTTTATACTTATTTCTTTATTTATTATTTCTAAAAATAATTTTATATCATTTTTATCTATTATTTCAACTTTCATTTGGAAAAAATATTTTTATAATTTCTTTTTCAACTTTATTATATATATTAATTTTATTTTTTTCCTCTATATTGATACAATATTCTTCAATATCATAACTATCTTGAAATGATTCTGATTTTGATTCCGGCGATGAATCTTTTATATTTTTCTTCTCAAATTTAGATGGTTCTTGAGTTATTATTTCAATTTTATATATTTTCATTTTATATTTAATAACTAAAAATTATCCTAAATTTTTTAATATATCTTCTTTAAGTTTTGTTAAATCTTCTATAATTGTATCTAAAAATATCATTCCACATTTTAAATGATAATTATCCTTTCTATCATACATTCCATCTGAATAGTTTTCGACAAGACATTTTTCACCCTTCTGAATATCTTCCCCACATAAAGCGCGACATTTTCTTTTTCCTCCAGCTGTTTCTATATAAAAATGGGTGTGCATTTTTTTCTTCTTTAAATTTAATTTTTAAAAATAAATTAACTTTTTTCATCCGAATAATATAAAAGTGTTGGATTGTCTTTGTGAATTAATATATCTGAATATTTTGATCTAAAAGTTTGAACATCAAAAGGAGTACATATTATATGTCTTCCTTGTTTTGTAGGTACAATTGTTTTTATTTTATAACCTTCGGGTTTTAATTCGTTTATAAACTCCATTATGGGAACTAAATCAGTTATTTTATCATCTATATCTAATAACCATTTCTTTTCTGGGTCCGAAGAATATAACCCACAAACTGATTCATATAAATTGTGACATGTATATTGTTTATTAGCTATTTGTATAGCTAAATGTTTTAACATTTGTAAAGCTATCTTTTCATCATTACGTTTATTTAAACGAATATATGCTCTTGCGTTATTATCTTTACAATATTTGATAATATATTCTTTTTTTTCATAAAATTTATCAAAACTATCCACATAAATTGATTTAATTAAACGTTGACTTTCAGTCATTTCTTTATCATCAGATCTTCTCTTAATTATTTGTATAAAATAAAAATCGCCTGGTTCAGTGAAATTTAATAAACCTCCTATTAAATTAAAATTATCTATTTCCATTTTTTATTTATTTAATTTTTTGCGTTTTTAAAAATAAAAATATTAAAATATTTTAATAAATACAATTAAAAAAATTTTACCTAAATATTTAAAATATATCCCTATAGGAAAAGTTAAACTTTTTTATCTTCTGGATACAAAGTAAACCAAATAATTTAACTAACTAACCTATAGGGATAAATTTTCATCTTAAACTATGAGTAATAATTTCAATTATTTCAAAGAACCCTCTTTCACTTGGAAGATTTTCAATAAATTTTTCAGCTAGTTCCTTTGTTTCAAATCTATTAGAATCGTTGGCAAATGATGTCCAATCAATGTAATTACGATCTTCTTCTTTAGATAAATATCTACCAGAAGTTACATCTTTAATTACGTAAAATTTTTTCATATTTTTTTCTTTTTCTTAAATAAACTGTTATAGCCGTGCCAGTTGCACAACCTAATGAATATACAATTGTATTTAAAACATAGTCTATTCCAACTATTATATAATATAAAGCGAGAGTTTGAAAAACTCCTAAAAAAAATGTAAGGAAAAAAGATAATATAACGTTTTTATCATGTAAAGCATAATAATAAAAAACAATTATTATGTCTAATACAATTCCGCCTATGAAATATAACAATAGTGTAAATATAATGCCCTCCTTTCATCTAACATTTAACATTATTATGCCACGAAAAAGTCCAATTAATTGGACATTTTAGCGGCGCTATAGAATATATTATAATTGTTATTTTAATTTTCAAATCTTATATATTTATAATACAGTAAAATATGCGTAAAAAAGCAGCTTTAGTAAATACATTAAAATTACGTCCTCATCAAGAAGATGCTATTAATAAATATTTACAACACGGAGGAAAACAAATAATCTATCATGGATTGGGTAGTGGGAAAACTATAACATCTATAGGAGCTGTAGAAAAATCTGATTCTAAAAGTGCATTAATTTTAACACCTGCCTCTCTTCAAAAAAACTATATAGACACAATTAATAAGGTTGTTACTCCAGATGCTAGAGGTAAATATCACGTGATGTCGTATGAAAAATTTCGTATGAATCCTGAAAAATATATGAATGAATATAAACCAGATACTATGGTAATTGATGAGTTTCATCGTGAAAAAGATCCTAAATCAGTATCTTATAATGCTATAAAAGCGGTAAGACCTAAAGTACAACACTTTATGGGATTAACCGGTACAACAGTTCAAAATACGCCAAATGAAGTTTTTCCTTTATTAAATTTAGTTTCTGGTGAAAATAAAAGAATTCCTTCTTTAAAAGAATTTGAACAAAGATATACAAAAACAGAAAAAGTATATCCTAAAGGATTTTTTTCCGGATTATATGCTAGATTGACTGGAAGATATGGAGAAAAGAAAGTTCTTAAAAATGAAAAGGAATTAAAAAAACAACTAGATCCTTATATACACAAAAATGTTCCTACTCCAGAATTTTTGAGTCATTTTCCTCAAAAAGAAATAAAAGATATAGAAGTTCCTATGACTCATGAACAAGAAAAGAAATATGATTATTTTATGAAAAAAGATTTGGGAATAATTGATAGGTGGCGTATAAAACATGATATTCCCCCTAGAGCTAGAGATGCTAAAAATTTCTTTGCTAAATTAACACATGCTAGAGAAATTTCAAATACTACAGCAGTTTTATCTAATAAAAAAATAGATCCTATTTATTCATCAGGAAAATTAAATGTAGCATATAAAAATTTATTACAACATTTAAAATCCCATCCTTTAAATAAAGCTATGGTTTATTCTAATTTTACTGAAAGTGGATTACATCCGTTTGAGGAAGCTTTAAAACGTGACAATATACCATATGGAGTATTTAGCGGTAAAGTAACAAAAAGAGCAAAAAATCAAGATGTTATAGATTATAATACTGGTAAAAAAAGAGTATTATTAGTTTCACCTAGTGGTGCTGAAGGTCTCGATCTAAAAGGAACCACATTATTACAAAATATAGATAAATCTTGGAATCCTGCTAAAAATGATCAAGTTATAGGGCGTGCGGCTAGATATGAATCACATTCAGCATTGCCTCCAGAAATGAGAAAAGTGAGAGTTGAAAATTATTATTCTACGATAAAACCGGGATTCTTTAAGAGATTATTAGGGAAAAAAAGCATACCTACAATAGATCAATATATAGCTCATCGAGCTAAAGAAAAAGAAGAATTGAATAATCAATTCGATGCATTATTTTAAAAAAGGGGACTTAAAGTCCCCTTTTAAGTTTGAATTTGCCAATTAATAAAATTTTCTCTAAAATTTGAATTGGTTGTAAAATTAATACCTATTACTTCCTCTGAAAAGAATTTTACTATTTCATAAAACATCTCATTAGAAAATGTTCCTTTTATTTCAATTGACTCGCCTTTACCATATATAATTAACGTAGGGATTCTTTTGATAAAATATTTTTCTTTTACATTAAAATCACATTCTTCATCGTCTATGTTACATACATATAAATCTTTAAATTTTAAAGCTTTAGAACAATATTCAACCGTATCAAGATAATTTTTAAAATCTATAATATTATCATTTCCATAAAAAGCTAAAGCTATAATATCATTAGTTGACCTTAGAGGGTTTATAGAAGATAAAAATTCTTCCTTATTAACTGGATCTTTTACATTTTTCATTTTATAAGATAATCTGAAAATTTATTATACATTGATTCAATTACTTTTTTGAGTTTAGGGTTACTAACTTTTTTAGTATTACGTTGATAATGTTTTACACGAATGTTTCCATGATTTGTATTACCAATAACTCTTGCTGCCTTAGTTAAAACGTCAAAAGCTTCTGCTGGAGAACACTGAATTGCCCCAACTAAAAATTCTATTCCTTTACCGTAATCTGTTTTTTCAGCAAGTTTTCTGCTGTCATTCGTTAATTGTATTCCTTTTATAAAAGTACCCATCAATCTTTTAATTTAAAGTTTAAAGAACCATTCATAATAAGTAAACATTCACCAATGGTGAGTCTTTTAGCAATTTTTGAATTTAAATATTCAACTGCTTCGAAAATACTTTTTGAACTTTTTTCTTTTGCAACTTTAATTACGTATTTTTGTCTACGATCATATTTTATAACATTTTTAGGCATAAAATTTATATATTTTTTTAAAGTTTTGAAATGTTTTATCTACATCTGATTTACAATATTTTTCAATTAAAGAATATTGTTTTTTCTTCCATAAATCGCTAACATCTTCTCCAGAACAATCAGCTTTAGGATCTCCATTTTTTAAAGATATTGATAAAGTTCTTAAATTAATTGGATATACTCCAAACCATGTAACTATATCTTTTAAATCAAAGTGATGTTCATTTGAATATTTATATAAATTTAAAAACTTTTTATGTGTTATTTTTTTCCCATAAAAAAGAGCTTTAAAAATTATCAAAGGAACATCATAATTTTTTCCATTAAAATGGATATACATATCTGGTTTTACTGTATTTATATAATTTACAAAATCTTCTACTAGTTTTTTTTCATCCGCATGACAGGTTCCACCTTTTTTCTTAAGTATAACATCATTATTGGAATCTATTTCTACTAAAGCCCAAGCTATAGCTACTATAGCATTAAATGGAGGATAAGGTACAAACTCTTGTCCTTTTTCTTTAAAAATTTTTAAATATTTATTATATTCTTCTCCAAGGGCTATTTTTTCTTCAAAAGAATAAAAACTATCATAGAAGGGATGTAAATTAATGGGAACAGTTTCTGTATCGAATATTAATCCTTTCATGTGTATAAAGATGTAAAATAAATTAAATCATATATAATTTTGTATTTCAAAGGATCATATATCTTACTTAAAAAATCTTCAAAAGCTAATAATCCTTCTTTTTGATTAAAATCTCTTTTAAAAGCTTTATATTCGGGATAATATCTCCCATTTTCTTTCAAACAAAGTTGAAAATAGGAAATATACGCTTCCTTTTTATTTGAGCCTAATAAAATGTATTCATTATCATTTATAATATTTTGAAGTATTAAATGTGGATTAGGAAACGTATTTTTCATTTCTAGAATTATTTTCAAACTTTCATTTTCATTCAATTTTTTCGAACTCCTTTAATTCTTTTGTTATAAAAAATGTATTAAAATTTATTTCATCCAATAATATTCTATATTTAACCGTTCCTCTTAAAACTGAAGATAAATGTCTTTGAAAAATTTGAGATACTTTTATTTCATTATCATCATATTTTATAGGAATTATTTCTGTCTTGTTCATATCATATTTTTCAAATATATCTTGAATATTTTTATTCATAAATAATACTTTATGAAATATCCATTTTTTTACTGGCTCTTCATTAGAAATAAAAGTTATACTTTTATCTTTTAAATCAATTAAATCGATTAAATCAGAATCTTCAGATTCTTTTTTCATTAATTCAAAAGTTGAAATAATGAAAAATTCTTTATTAGTATAAAAAAAATATTCTTCTGGAATTATTTCTACTACCAATTTTAATTCGATAGTACTTAAATTAGGTATTCCAGGCGTAGTTGTATCTGGAAAAGTTGATTTTTCCAAATTAAATTTTATTATCTCTCTAAATAAATCTAATTTATTCATATAAATTATTATACCTTAAAAAAAATAATTTTTTATTAATTTATTAATTTGTCAATTAATAAATTTTTATTACATTATTTTTTCTCTTTTATTTAAATAAATTATACCATATATTACAAGAAAAAAGAGAGGGGAAAAATGGGAGGGGGAGCCGTTAAAAAGGGTTATTTTTAGGGGTATAATGTTAATATGAAAAAGAAATTTTTTATTCAAGTAAAAGCGGATTTCCTTCTAGATATTTATGATGATCTTTTACCATTTACTCCGTGGTTATATCTTCATTTAAGATTTAGACATAATTACTTTCCAAATCAACTTTTAGAAAGCGGTATAAATATTAATACACTTAAATTATCTAAAGAATTAGGAGTACATCAATCTTTAACATGGGCCTCTCTTAATGAGTTAATTAAAAAAGATTTAATTGTAAAAATGGAAGGTAAAAAATATTTTATATTTTCTGAAAAAAAATATTTAGAAAATGTATCTAAAGATCATCTGAGATTATATGATACAAAAAATGCCTTTTTCCAGATATCTAAAGATTTTTTTGAAAAATATTGGAATTATTATCAAGGTCATATTGAATTAAAATTATATTATTATCTGATAATGAAAAATAACCATTTTCTTTTTTATAAAAAAGTAGATAAACAATTATTAACTGGAAATGGTGTTACATTAACGAATATTTGGAAGGAATTAAAAATACATCGATTAACATTAAAAAAACATCTTCAACGTCTTGAGGAAGGATGATTAATAGAATTCGATGGGAAAAATATATATACTCTTTCGGAAGATTATATTCTCAAAAAGTCCAATAAATCAGACATAATTTCACAAAAAGTCCAATAAATCGGACTAGATTTCTAAAAAAGTCCAATTAATCAGACTGATGCGAATTTTAAAAACCTCAAAAATAAGCTAAAAATACACTTTCTTAATAGTCCAATTAATTGGACTTTTCTCGAAAAATCCGTATTTTTTGACCTCAAGTGTCAGTTTTTGATAAAAAAGTGTCAGTTTTTGATAATCGATAGTCAGATTTTAATAAAAAAGTGTCAGATTTTAATAAAAAAGTGTCAGATTTTAATAAAAAAGTGTCAGTTTTTGATAATTTTTTTTACTAACTACTAATAAAATATGATAGTTAACCCCTCTCCAATAATAAGAATAATAATAAATAAAGAGCAATAATAATAAGGGATTTTTTCTTTTGATCTGATTTCAATCTTTACAAATTTAGTCCAATTAATTGGACTCTTTTTAAAAATATTTATAACACCTTGATAACTGGTTCCACTTTAATTAATTAAGTTAAATCACGTAGCCGCGCCCGCCGCCGCGCCGAAAAAGTCTACTTTATTAGACATTCGGATCAATTTTAAGTTACTTTTAAATTATTTATATAATTTTTTCTTTTTTCTCTTGCTTTTAAAATATTTTTTTATTATTTTTGTATATTATTATTTACTAATTAAAAAAAAATATTTAATGGAGAAAATAAGAATGTTAGCAAGTGGACCAGCCGAAAAATTATTAGAAAATAGAAAAGTCTTTTTGATGACTTATATAGATGAAATATCATCAGCAGATCTTATATTAGAATTATTGTATTTAGATGCTGTATCCACAAATGATATAGAATTGTATATTAACTCGCCCGGAGGATCTATATCTGCTGGACTAGCTATATACGATGTCATGAAATCCTTAAAGTCAGATATCAAAACTATTTGTGTAGGACAAGCTTCTTCAATGGCACAAATTTTATTAACAGCCGGCACTAAAGGGAAAAGATATGCTTATCCACATGCGCAAATTATGATGCATCAACCGATGGGTCAAGTATCAGGTCAAGTCACAGATATAGCAATTCAAGTACAAGAATTTAGTAAATTAAAAATTTTATTAGCTCAAATAATAGCTATTCATACAGGAAAACCTTTAGAAGAAATTATTAAAGATGCTGAAAGAGATTTTTATTTTACTAGTCAAGAAGCTAAAAAATATGGTTTAATAGATGAAGTTATAGAATTAAGAGATATACCAGTTTTATTATCCGAATCGACACAGGAAGGAAAAATAGTTAAAAAGAAAAAAACTAAAAAATCCGATTTAAAAGATGGAGTTATAGAATTAAGAAATATACCAATTTTTTTATCCAATCCAATACCAAAAGGAAAAATAATTAGAAAGAAAAAAACTAAAAAATAATAAAAATAATGGTATAAATAAAATAAGAAAAAATTTTAATTAAAGAAAGGTTAAAATGCAAAAATTTAACAATTCGTACGGTATTAAAAAAACTCCTCAAAATCAACCAATTCCAGGAAAGAAAATGGTTGAAAACAATGCTGGTGGGTATGTGTTTGAAATTAATGATTTTGCTCAGTTTAAAAGATTTTTGATATTAGGAACTGAAAATGGTTCTTTTTATCAAACTGAAAGAGAAATGACTCTTGAAAACTGCAAAACTCTTGAGAGATTGTTATCGGCTGGAAAAGGTAAAGAAGTGGTTGATATGATAGTTGATGTTAGCGATAGGGCATTGGCTCCAAAAAATGATGCAGCTATTTTTTCTTTAGCTGTAGTAATGGCTTTAGGTGATAACGATACTAAGAAGTATGTGTCTGAAAATTTAAATAAAGTTTTAAGAACTGGAACGCATATACTTCAATTCGTATCTTATGTTGATAATTTAAGAGGTTATGGAAAAATTTTAAGAGAAGCTATTACAAATTGGTATGTGAAAAAACCAGCCGAAAAATTAGCTTTTCAAGTTTTAAAATATAAAAATCGTGCTGGATGGACTCACAGAGATGTTTTTCGTATGGTTCACCCAAAACCGAAAGATATGATTCAAGAACAAATTTTTAGATATCTTGTAAAGGGTGAATATAAAAAGAATATTGATGAAAAAGCTATTGCTTTAATTAATGCATATGAGGAAATAAAAAAAACTGATAATGAAAAAACAATTCTTGATTTAATTCAGAAATATGAACTTCCAATGGAATTTATTCCAACGGAAAAAAGAACTAAAAAAATATGGGAATATATTATTCCTAATGCTGGAATGACATTTTTACTTAGAAATTTAGGTAATATGTCTAAGCATGATCTTTTAAATGTACGTAATACAGAACTTATTAAAACTTTAGAAGATAAATTTACAAATCCTCAAAATTTACAGGAAGCAAGAATTCATCCCATTAATATTTTGATAGGTATGTTAACCTACAAAAGTGGAAAAGGACTTAGAGGTTCTGGAAATTGGATCCCAGTTCAAAAAATAGTAGATATTTTAAATGAAGCATTTTACGTATCATTTAAATACATAGAACCATCGGGTAAAAGTATATTAATAGGTTTAGATGTATCCGGTTCTATGTCTGGAGGAAATGTTATGGGTATTCCATGTTTAACACCAAGAGTTATATCAATAGTAATGGCAATGGCTAC
>Ga0123519_10005776_pt1 | contig 19641 bp, 22 predicted proteins | sample YelNatPaOPRAMG02_FD_87396 | JGI IMG/M metagenome (GOLD analysis project Ga0123519, IMG submission 87396) | Hot spring microbial communities from Yellowstone National Park - Yellowstone National Park OP-RAMG-02 (version 2) | ecosystem: Environmental > Aquatic > Thermal springs > Hot (42-90C) ...
ACTGGAAATGATAGCTGGAGAATTAAAACTAGAAATTCTATGCAAAAGTAACCTTTTAGGTGGGTCAATATTCGACGCCGATGGTGGGTCAATTTTCAATGCTGATTGACACTGCGTTATTCCAAGGCGCACCGAGTGGGTGGATCTGTGGGAATTTATTGGACGCAGCGTCACGGTGCGGTTTGTATGGGACACGAAAGATGCGCTTTACCAGATGTTCGACGGCTGGTACGTCGGCAACATAAGACTCACTCCACCCTGGGGGCCTTGATATGGCAGACAATGAAACAACATCACAACCGCTGATAGAACAGACCAGTTCTTCGGAGAACCATTACGAGCTGATGGCTATCGCTCAGGCTTGTTGGGAATGGTTCGGCCTGAATAGAGAAAAACCGTTTCTTGAGCAAATGTCTGAAGACCTGCACGAGATGCGGGTGCTTATGGAGCAGAGTTTTATGATAACGGACACACTGCGCCAGGAGGTGCAGCAAGTGCTCGATGCGCACGCCCAGAGTGCGCAGGAGTATATCCGGCAGGTTGAAGAGCCTGTGCCGGTCGACTACCACCCGTTCACATCAATGCCGGTAGGAACTACCGTGCGCGATCTGCCTGACGGCGGCAGGCTCTTCGGTTTTACCGACGGAGCATTCCTACGAGTGTTTCCGGACGGTTCAATGACTGCCATCGGTGAAGACGGTACACCAGCGTCTGTCATGCCCGCGACCGGAGGCAAGGTCACACTGCCTGACGGTCGCGAGTTCGTACTCGTCTCCGATGCTGTCAAGGTGACTCACGAGACAGCAGGTATAGAGGGACTGCCGGACGGCATCGAGCCTGTACTGGCTTCGCAGGGCAGATACAGTGTAGAGCTGCCGGGCGGAATACGGCTGGACGTGTATCATCGCGAGAGGATCGCGGCGGTCATCAACCCAAGCGGGACCATAGACGTTCTCGGGATCGCGCGAATGGAGGGGATTGGCGAGGAAGTTCAGGTGCGGCTCATCTCAGGCGGCGCGAAGAGCTTCCGATGCCTTGAGAGTGGGCATGCCGGGATGATCGAGGCAAGCGGTACGATCCACCTGTCACTATCATCAGGGATCGATCTCGTTATCCGCTTCCCGGAAGGTGGTGGCAGCGGCGGCGGCAATGACCAAGGTCCGGTCTGCTTCGAATGTGAGGCAACTGACTCATGAGCACCGACTTCCTCGGCAAAGGGTTGAGGTTTCCGTTCGGCTTTCAAAAACGATCTGGTGGCGCGCAGGTCTCGACGACGACATCGGCTGACCACGCGCACATCCACGAGAGTATCCTGCAGATACTGGGCACGCGGCCGGGTGAGCGGTTCATGAATCCCGAGTTCGGTTCGCACATCCGTGATCTGGTTTTCGAGCCGAACGATTCGGTCTTGAAGGGGCTGCTGCGGCACTACATCATCGATGCTATCGAACGCTTCGAGAAGCGCGTTTACGTGACCGATGTCTCGTTTGACGAATCGTCGGAAGCAGCCGACAGCTATACATTATATGTACGCATCTCGTACCGCGTAATCGACACGCAGGTGGAAGGCAATATGGTCTTTCCCTACTGCCGCGAGATGCTGATGGATGGATCTGATGCGGAGGCAAGGAGAGTGTCCGTTGGGTAGAGCAAGCATCTCATATAGTAATAAGGATTACGAATCCCTGCGACAGGAACTGCTTGCCCGGGTGCCGCAGCTTACAGATCGCTGGACGGATTTCAACGAGTCCGATCTCGGCGTGGTACTGCTGGAATTGTTCTGCGGCGTCGGCGATATGCTCGCGTACTACCTCGATGCTCAGGCCGCCGAAGCATTCCTGCCGACGGCCCGGCAGCGTCAGAACGTTACCAATCTCTGCAAGCTGATCGGCTACAGGCTGGACACCCCGGTTGCCGCTACCACGGCTCTGCGTTTCAGTCTGCCGTATGCAACGGCTGAGGACATCACCGTTCCGGCAAGGACAGTCTGTAAGGCAAAGCTCGATGACGGTGATGTGGAGTTCGAGACTACCGAGGATGCGGTGATTCCGCGCGGGCAGCTCTCGGTAGACGTCGGCGCGCGGCAGGGAACGCGCAAGAGTGAGGACTTCACATCAGTGGGTGGTCGAAGCCAGCGACTTGTGCTAGCTTCCACCAGCATCGCTCAAGGAAGCGTGCGGGTGAAGGTCGGGGAGAACAACTGGGAAGAGACGCGCTTCTTCATCGACAGCGCGCCGGATTCGAAGCACTTCCAGGTTGATACCGACGGGCTGGACGTCACCTGGATCATCTTCGGCGATGGAATCCACGGCGCGGTCCCGCCCGCAGGCGAGACCATCACTGTCGAGTATCTGGAGACTCTTGGTTCCGAAGGAAACATAGGGCGCGATTTGGTGACGGAAATCGTCAGCCCGATCTACGTGAGCGGAACACAGATCGATCTGACGATCACCAATCCTATTGCCTCCACTGGAGGCTCCAACCGCGAGACCCTGGATCACGCGAAGCTGCAGGCCCCGGCCGAACTGCGCTCGCTCTGGAAAGCCGTTACCAAGGATGACTTCAAGGCACTTGCCGAGGGCTTTCCGGGTGTAGCGAAGGCACAGGTGCTGGATGCCAATGACTGCGCCAACATACGCTACTACCAGGTGAACATGGCCATCGCGCCGGATGGAGGCGGCCAGCCGTCTCCAACGCTGAAGCGCGAACTCGCCGAGTTCATCGAGAGCCGCAAGGTAATCACCATCGAGGTGAACCTCTTCGATCCCTGCTACCGTCCGGTTTCCATCGATGCTGAAGTCTACGTGTACCAGACCGAAGACATCGAAACGGTGCGCAGGCGCATAGAGGACGCGCTTCGGTCGTTCTTCTCGTTCGACAGGCTGGTCTTCGGTCAGTCGGTGTACTTCTCCGATGTCGTCTCGCTTATCGACGGAGTCCAGGGCGTAAGCCACGTGACGATGTTCTCGCCGCAGGCGGATGTTGAGATTAAGCCGGGTCAGATAGCGACATTGGGTGAGGTGCACCTCGATATTCGGAGGACTGCCTGATGCCCGGCTACTTCGCCCTTCGACAAGCTCAGGATTGGCTCATCGACCTCCTGCCGCCCCTTTATAGAGAGCGCGATGCAAGCGGCGATCTGCAGGCTTTCTTGCGTGTGCCTGCCGCGCCGCTGGACGAGCTCAAAGAGCTTATCGACCGACTGCCGGACATTTTCGATATCGACAGATGTGACGTCAGGTTCATCCCACTACTTGCGGCCATTGTCGGTTATAGTTCCGACCCGACCCAAAATCCCGACACGCAGCGCCGGGATATCCGAGAGACCGTCGAGCGGTACCGGCGCAAGAGCACGATCCCGGCGATAAAGCGCGATCTCCTTAACGTCGGCTGGCAGGGAGAGATAGAAGAGACGTTCAGGAATGCTCTGCGGCTCAACAAACGGTCTGTGGCGAACCATGCGAAGCTGCCCGGGCGCATTCACAGCCTCGGAGTATATCGAGTCGAATGCCGCAATCTCGTTCCGGGTGTAAGGACAGCGCTTGTTGAACATCATCCAGCCGGAATGAAAGTCTTCTTCCTACAGTGGCTTCTTTCTCAGGAGTCGATGGAGGACTGCCTCATCGCAGCGCTGCGAAGGACCGTGGCACTGCACTCAACAGGGCGCATCCATGATGTGTTCATCATCGGCCGGAGGCTCCTGAACTCGGACTATCGGCTGACCAAGAGACAGACTACCTGGTCCCAGTGGCAGATAACGCAGCAGAGCACTCTTCGTCAGGGGTTTGAGAGCGCCGGAGTCATTGTCAACCGCTGGCACGGGCGGATGCCTGGCCACAAGCTGAACAGCTTCGCTCTGAACACTGAGCGCCTGATCAATGTCGAGCTTTCTGAGCGGCGGCTTGTGTTTACCTGCGAGGTCGAAACGACCGAACCCGCCAGTCCGATTGTCTTCAGACTCTTTCGTGAGCATCTGAACCGTTCGAAGCTTGCACACTCGATGAGCTCCTGCAGGATCCTGTTCAGACAAAAAGACTTTACAAGCTCAGTTACGGACGGTCTTGAAGCAGCCGCAAATCTTTACAAGGTCACCGAGTGGCCACAACAATAGGGTTCGGGTGTCAGTCAGGTGTCGGGTGCCGAGCGGTCTAATACGTGTCACCTGATGTTCGATACTCGAAGCTCCGGCAGTGCCGGGAGGAGGCTAATATGGCAATACACCTTTTCAAGGATGCTGAGCTTACTCAGCAGATATCCGAGGGTACTCTCCAGTCGCCGGATTCGGATGTGTTTAACGGTACCGATGGCGAGTCCAAAGACAAGCAGCTCTATCTTGCCAACGAGCAGACCACACTTGCGTCCGCTATCGACGGCATGACTTCCACGATCCTGCTTGCCGAGGCACGCTTTGCAGACGGACAGGTCATCATAATCGGTGCGGAGCAGATGCACATCGTAAGCGGCGGCGGTACCACGGAGCTTACCGTGGAACGGGGATACGCGGGGACTGCCACGGGCAACCACTCATCTGGTACCAAGGTCTACTCAGGCTACAACTACAGCGACCTCACTATCCTGCCGGTCGATGAGGTGGGGTCGAGCGAGGCATCGTGGGTCAAGCTCGCAACAAACCAGGCGGGACTAGAATCGGCGGTCACGGGCGCTCCGCTTGCTCTTGGTAACAAGGTCCACAACTCGACGCTTTCGTTCTGGCGGAGGATCATCGTGCCTGCCGGAACACCCGTCCAGAACAAGACCGACATTAAGCTGCGGCTTACCGGCACCGAGTCTCCCATTATCTGAGGTTGACTTATGGCATATCACAGCACAAGCGGAACAGCAAATAACACAGCGGACTTCTTCGTGAGGTTCAAGAACTTCATCGTCGATACGGTCGGATGGACAATGCTCGCCGTCGATATGGGAGCGGCCAACCCATATCTTTACGTAAACTCGTCAGGCGAATCGGGCAAAGAGACGATCTATCTGCTCTTCGACAAGTTCACGGCAAACGCGGACAAGCTGTGCGTCCGCGCGGCGCTCTGGTGGAACCCCGGCACATCGGCTGCAGTGCTGCCTGCCGGGACTACGGGCTATAACTACATCTCGACCAAGGACAGTGCCACATTCCTCTACTGGATATATGCCGACCTCGACCACATCGTTGTGATCACCCGGATCGGCACGAGCTACTACGGCGCTTACCTCGGGATACCCAAGCGTTACTGGTCATCAAATATGGCGCTGACACAGGCGGATGTGACTGCGGGGTCGAACGTGGTTGTTCCTGTGGACAACGCGTCGTACTTCAAGCCGGGTCAATACTACCAGATCATCAACCGAGATAAGTTCGAGCGAATGCAAGTCACGGCCATTGATACCGTCTCGACTCCCAACACAATAACCATTGTGTCACTGGCAAACGCTTATGTCACGGGCGCAAGAGTCGGCGAAGACGTGATACCGGTCCTGATTTGCCGAGATACCCAGCTTATTCAGATGCATACGGGTTCGCGCTACAACGGCTGGACCACATCGGTTATAGACATCTCGGTCAATGGTTCTTCGGGCGGCGCGATTTCTAATGCCGTCAACGACTGCCGCTACAATCTCATTGGGATATTTCCATGCTGGGCCTCTTGTGGCACTACCAACTACAGTGAGGTGCGCGGGCAGCTCATAGAGGTCTACGAAACATCGACAAGCTGGGGTGTTTCAGAGGACGTCGTGGATGCCGGGGGTGGAGTCACCTATAAGTACTTCTATATCGGCAGCAAAGGCTTTGCGATCCGGGAGTAAGAGATGGCCACGAGAGCAGGCAAGAAAAGCACAGTAGAGAATAAGGTCTGCATTGCGGCTCCCAGGGCCAGACTTGGACGTATGGGCGGTCAAGCGAAGACAGTTTCAGGAAGGCTGAAGAGGCGTGGCGACTCGTAACGGCAAAGCAAACGCTGTTCAGTCAAGGATCGGCGCGGCGTCGCCTCGGGTGGTACGGTTTCGCAGTGGTGGGCTTGCGTCAGTATGGGACTGGAGGAATGACGCCGAAAGCGACGCTCCCGGCGTGCCGGTCGCCTGCGATATCGACTGCGCGGTGCATGTTACAGCGCATGTGTCTGTTCAGGAAGATTCCGCGCTCAGGATAGACGGCGCGTATATCACGGCTGCCGACACGAGCATTGTAACCATGAAGCTTGTCGACATTGTCTGCGACCAGCGATTGTATGTTTACCAGGTCTCGGCATTCGCAACAGACGGCGATTTCCAGGCGGTTGTGCTGAACTCAAGAAGCGCGCTCCTCGATGAGCAAGTGATTGTGTCCAACAGCCTGCTCAAGGGTTTTGATATAGCCTGGGAGATCATCGGAGCGATTTCAAAGCAGTTGGACGTCGCGCTGCAGTCCTGCGCACCGAGGACGGTCTATTGCGATGTCCTTATCTCCGTGCCGGAGCCTACGTTGTTCATGGCGGACACACTGGTCGGAGTCAGTGGGATGGTATCATCCCAACTTGACCAGAGCATAATCGTCTGGAATTCCATCGAACGACGCGCCGATTGCCTCCAGAATATCTGGGGTGTGATCGAGCGTCGGTCGGATGCCCGTATTATTGTTGGCAAGACCGTTCGCCTGGAGGCGGATGCGACTTGGCGTATCGACAATATCCGCGTCATCAAGTGCGACATAGCGGCGGTGATTTCGTGCATTCTGGCTCTCGAATCCGACCTGGAGATACGGACGAGCGCCAGACTCGCGGATGCGGACTTAATGCAGAGAATCTACGGGCTGCTCATTGAGGAAAGCCACGTGATTCAGGTTTGAAAGGAGAGAGATTATGTCCCTCGGACTCATAACACGAAGCGGCCGGGTTCTTACGGCCAGACTTCTCAAAGGCGACGCAATCGACGGGATAACCCACTGCGCCATAGGCGACGGCGATGAGACGTTCATTGACCCGATGAACCCGCCGGATGTGAGCGTGGATCAGACCGCGCTCAAACACGAGCGCGCAAGGAAACGGTGTTACAAGGTCGCGTTCCTTGTCGAAGACCCGGAAGGGACGCTGGAAGTGAACGGCGTCCGCTACTCCGAGAGTGGGCTGGAAACTCAGATAATCGGCGTCTTCTTCCGGTTCGAGGAGGCTGAGGCAAACGGCATCACCATCCGCGAGTACGGCTTCTTCGGCGGAAACGTCGAGTATGTCGACGGTCTCCAGTCGGATTATGCCGAGGGCGGCGTCTACGATCCGGCGACCAAACCGTCCGGCCAGGTGAAGACGCCCGGCTATCTCTATGAAGTGAAGAACATCCCCGACTTCAACAAGACCTCCGACACGCGGGTCGAGCTCGTCGGGGTTATCAAGATATAAGAGGAGAGGAGGCGATCATGTCCATATCCAGAGACACATTCGATCCCGCGAAGAATTACAAGCGGGTGCGCTATCATCAGGACCGAGACCTGCTGGACTCCGAACTCAACGAAGCCCAGGACATCACAATCCACGAGCAGAAGAAAGTCGCCGATCTGCTCTTTAAGGAAGGCGCTATCATCTCCGGCTTTCTCGTGTCGGTTGCAGGCAACGTCGTCACGGTCTCCACCGGCATCACCTACATCGACGGCCACATCGAGAGCATTCCCGGAGCAGTGCTGACCTACGATCCGGCGAAGACCTCCGGCTTCGACTACGTGTATGTCGAGCTTTTGAAGTATAACTACGGGCACAACCAGGATGCGGGACTGATCAACCCGGCGACCGGCGAACCAACAACGGAGCGCGAAAAGTGGGTGCTCTCGCTCAAGAACCACGACACGAGCGGCGAAAGTCTGCCGAACAACGTCACGCAGCGCAAGGTTGTCCCCATCTACAAATTTGACCGGATGAGCGGCGACGTGGCGGCGACCGTGCAGGAGAAATCCAGCATCTATCTCAGCGACTTCCTCGGCACGCTTCCTGGCAGCCGCATAACGGTCGCATCCATAACCGAGGACCAGCTTTCGTTTGCCGCCGCCGAGGGTCTGAACTCGCTCCTCAACAACCTTGCGGAAAGGACTTACGACCAGGCGGGAAGCTACCTTGTCAAGGGATTCGACAGCTTCATCGGCTCAAACGACGGCGCGAGCGTGCGGGTTATCACCAACGCGGGCCGCGCATATATCCAGGGATACCGTCTTCAAAAAGATCTGCCGACGACGACCGTGGTTCCGAAGTCGGTCGCGACAAAGAGTGTGCGTGGAGAACAGAAGACGTTTGTCACCGGCCAGCGCAGCTACGCCTTGAACTGCACACCACTGAAAGAGACCACCCAGGTCGAGGCGATTGTGGAGATAGTCTCGAACATCACTCGCGGGTCGGTCGGGGGCGGCGAGGACCTGCTCGTGCCAAATCCCGTGGTCGACATCATCGAGGTCAGTCAAGGAGCAACCGTGTTTGTCGAGGGAACTGACTGGCAGCAGTCCGGCAACTACGTTGACTGGACCGGCACAGGCAGCGCTCCCGCGATTGGCACGACCTATACCGTGCGGTGGACTTATGTCAAACAGATGGTCAAAGGCACGGACTACGTCGATGGCGGGTGGTTCGGGCAGTCGGGATACCCGGCGGCAGGCCAATACTTCTATGTGGTAACTGCGTTCTCGGCATCCGGCGAAACTGAATACATCAGCGGTCGGGTCGTATCGCGCCAGACTGCCGCCGGAGAGGCTAACCTTATTACATGGAGGCCCATAAACGGCGCGGCAGGCTATCGCATATATCGCGCGTCGCCTAACACCGGACGCACGAGCTTCAAGAGGCTCAAGGAGGTCGGTTCGGGAGTCACCTCTTACATCGACGACGGCGTGGATGAGACCACGACCAACTCGCCGCCAGCGTCGAACTCCAGCGGACTCTCCCAGCCGGTGCCTGAGATAGCCCCAGGGAACACAAGCATCATCAACTTCGGCAGGAGCGGCGTGGGGAGTGACCCGGTCAACGGCTCGAACTGCAGCATCGACTATGATTACTACTTGGGCAGAAAAGATATCATCTACGCGACTGCGAAGGAGTTGAAGCGCATAGAGGGCGCGCCTTCGGACTTTCCAAAGCTCCCTATGGTGCCGGAAGGGAGTCTCGCTCTCTGCAGCGTCGATTGCCCGGCGAACTCGGTCGCGATGACGATCCGAAACTTTGGTCTCACACGCATCACCATGTCCCAGATCCACCAGGTGATTCAGGATGTCGAAGACCTGAAATACAACGACGCCCAATACCAGATGAACAATGAACTGCAGAACCGCGACGCGCAGACCAAGAAGGGTATCTACTCCGACGACTTCTCCAACGAAGCCCAGTCGGACACGTTCCATTCCGAATGGAGCGCGCGCGTCGACGGTATCCGCAAGTTCGTCGCGCCTGCCCGTGCCGCAACTTCACGGGTGCTGCAGGTCAATCCCGCCGCAAGCAATGCTCTTTTCAAGGGCAGCCTCGTTCTCCTGCCTGGGACCGAAAGAGTGCTCGTTCAGCAGCTCGACTGGTCTGAGGAGAAGAACATCAACCCCTACGCCGTGTTCGAAAAGCCTCCGGCGACGGTCGAGGTGACCCCGAACATTGGCCGCAGAGGTCAGACCGGCATCGCGGTCACTGGATCGAACTTCACTCCCAGCGCGGAGCATATCACTATTCGCTGCGATGGCCAGGTTGTTGCGACGGATGTTCATGCCGACGCCGCCGGACGGGTGGTATCATCGTTTGTTATCCCGGAGAGCGCCAGCAACGGCAGCCGGATTGTCGAGGTCACCGACGGCACGTATGCCGCCCAGGCAAGCCTGCAGATAAACGACCCGCTGGTCGTGACCCGGGTCGAACGTGTCGAGGTTACAAACACCATAATCCAGCAGCAGACCATCATCCAGGAGCGGATCATCCGCGTTCCAGTGGTCAGGACCGTGTGGCGATGGTGGTGGGGCTGGAACAGATGGGACCCCTTGGCGCAGACGTTCAGTTTCACCGAGAACAAGATCATCTCCGCGATGGGGCTTTTCTTCACGCGGAAAGACTTGTCTATTCCTGTGACCGTTCAGATCCGGGGCGTCACCACGGGTTTGCCTAACGACGTGATATACGCCCAGCAGGTGGTCTCGCCGGGCGAGATAAACCTCAACGCCGAAACCAAGGTCGTCTTCAGCGATCCGTTTAACGCCGAGGCGAACACGAGCTACGCGGTCGTGATCCTTACCGACAGCACCAACTACCGTGTTCGCGTGGCGACACTGGGGCAGTTGGGCCAGAACGGAGTCATCACGAAGCAGACCTACACCACGGGCGTGCTCCTCGAAAGCTCGAATGCCGAGACGTGGACTCCATTGAACGGCTCCGACCTTGCCATGAAGATATACGGTTATGACTTCGCGGCTAGCGGGGAGGTCAGGTTCCAACCGATTACCGGCGTGCAGTTCTCTGAACTGAACCTGGACGAGTATTCGGCGATCCCGCAGGGTACATCCTTAACCTGGGAATATTCGACTGACGGCGGCACAACCTGGGATGCCATAGTCCCGGCCGAAGAGGAGAAACTGCCGAACATCGCGGCGCAGGTGCTCGTCCGTGCCAGGTTTGCAAGCAGCCTGACAAACGACTCTCCTGCTTTGAACTACAAGGACGTGAATCTGATCGGCTACTTGAACAACCCCGACGGCACATATATCTCACGGGAGAACGAGCTTACCCAGGGGGTCGAGTCCACCAAAGTCTACGCCCAAATGAACATCCCGAGCGGTTGCACTCTGAACTGGTTTGCCTCCAACGATGGCGGAACGACCTGGGAACCGATGGCACTCGACTCGACCCGGGAGGTAGACCAGACCTGGACAGAGTACGTCTTCATCCGCACTTTCGCCAACCCGGCCGGAAACCGTGTCCGATATAAGGCAGTGATGACCGGCAATAACCTGATCTACCCGCGCATCCACTCCCTGGGCGCGACTCTGAGCTAAAGGAGCGCGGAGATGATAACGAGACGAAGCGGCGGGATGACTGAGTTCATCCCGTCGCCCAAAGAAAAGCGGGATGGCGTCATCCGAAACCACGTGCTCGATCTGCTCGCTAACCTTGACGCCAGGATTCGCAGGATAGAGGGAAAGGCCAATTTGCCGACCGATCTTGCCGACGAGTTCGCGCTTGCTATGAACCACATTCGTCAGGAAGAACAGCACGTCCAGCGGCTCAACGAAAAGCTGCTCGAAGCCGGGATCAGCCATTGCGAAGAAGCAGGCGGCTGATTTCCCATCACCACATTGTCGTTTGCAACTCAGCCTGTCTGAATTGACTTGACCTTCTTCCTGATATGAGGTAACCCATCATTGGGACAGCCGCTCGGCGGCAGTCCAGAAGGAGATGGAAGTCATGAAGAAAGGGCTGCGAAGCAGAATACGCACACTTCGGTGTCCCCAGTTTAAGCCTGAAGAAGAGACCAGCCAGGACAGGAGGTTCTTGCAGCGGTGTTACGCTCAGGGTTTCGATTCGGCAATATGCCTTGTCCTCGACTATATGGACCGATATGTGCCATTGCCGACGATGCTCTTTGATCGCGCGCGGGAGCTTCGGTCCAGACGGCTCGATGATATCCACGGCGACGGCCAACCTGGTACGATCGTCTCTAATGCCGGATTCATTCTGGCCTGCAGCAGGATCCTCAAGCTCATCTATGAGGAACACGGTGAGGAGATAGAATGAGCACGAGCAGTTGCACGCGCCGAAGAGATCGAGAGCATGTGATCGCTTCAGACGGTGCCTCTTCACATCAGGTAAGAACACCGTTTCTGTTCACATTCCGAAGGTTCCACTTGACTTCCAAGCCTGTTGAGGCATTCATTGGATGTAAGCAGAACAGATGTTCTGCTTAGAATCCAACGGAGGTAGCGCCATTTGAAGCTGCAGGAGATCAAAATAGGACTCGAACTTGAAACTATCCAAAGAGACCGAGGCACAGTCGCCAGGTCTATCCAAAGTGTAGTGGGCGGCGATGTTACTCATGTAGGTGGTGGGACGTATGACGCCTGGGAGGTGCGAGATAGGCTGGAGCGCGTATGGCGAGTTGTTGCCGATTCCTCGCTGACGAGTGCGCCGGCGAATCTCAGGGCGGAGGTTGTCAGCCCGATTCTCGGCTATGATGATATACCCGAACTCCAGGAAGTGGTAAGAGCCGTTCGGAAATGTGGAGCCCAGGTTGATGAAAAATGTGGACTTCATGTCCACGTCTCGCATTCGGATATTACCCCGAAGGCGCTTGCGAACCTAGCCAAGCTGATCTATAAACAGCAGGACATCATCTACGCCGCGCTCGGGGTGAACCAGCACCGGATGGAGAAATACTGCAAGCCCATAGACTCTGCATTTATCGAGCGGATCACCAAGAACCCGCCCAAAGATTTCAGGCAGCTCAACACACAGTGGTACGGACGATATGTAGAGCATCCTCAGCGTTATGACTCGACTCGTTACTCGATTTTGAACCTGAACGGCTACTTTTTGAGATCTGCCATTGAGCTGAGGGCTTACGCCGGCAGCCTCCACGCAGGCCGAGTCAAAGCCGTGATCCTCTTCAGCATGGCGCTCCTTGCAAGGGCGATGAATTGCCGGGGTGCATCGGCGAGGAAGCGGGAGTATGATCCAGCCTCGGCCAAATACGATATGAGAGTTTTCCTCATATCGGCGCTCAAAATGAATGGCCCAGCCTTTAAGAGTGCTCGCGCGCATCTCTTGCATCTGATGACTGGAGATGCCGCATGGAAGCACGGGCGGCCGAAGCCGAAAGGTCCGAAACCATCTATCGAGACGGAGGTGTGCTGTGGAGCAGACTAAGGTTCCTATTCCCGCCGACGTGCTGGAGGGTCTGGAGGCAGTCCGGCTCTCCGGCAAGACCAATATGCTCGACGTGCCGATGGTAACGAAGCTGGCTCTCGACATTGGATATCCCGAGACGGCTTTGTGGGTGCGCGAACATCAGGCTCTGTATGTAGTCGGTTTCTTCCGAGGCTTCGAAGCCACCGACAGGCTTGATGAGAACGTGCTCCGAGAAATGGCCGAAAGGTTCCTCGATAGCGAGGGAGGTGATTGCTGAAGTGCGGACAGGTCGGAGTAATATTCGGTACCAAAGACCGATCCCAGGAGGAGCGCAAGTACTTGAAGTGGGTGTTCGCGTACCTCCTGCTCTTGAGCGAGAGGCGTGGGCCGCATGCAACGGGAATCGCCTATCTTAAGCAGGACGGCGAACACGGCATTTTCAAGCGTCCGCTGCCTGCTTCGGAGTATGTGAAAGACAAAGCGTTCATTCGCACCCTGGTCAAAGCAACTGGTGGTACGACATGGCTTGCCGGGCACACGCGGTGGCCGACTCAGGGCAGTCATCTGGACAACCACAACAACCAGCCGATCCTGGTCGGAGGGCGGCTGATAGGAACTCACAACGGACACCTGACAAACGCCGACGAGCTGTTCGAGCGGCTCGACCTACCGAGATTTGCGGAAGTTGATAGCGAGGTCATCTTCAGGATGGCCGATGCCGCCCTCAGCGACGGGCGCATCGATCTTGCGGCATTCAAGAAGCATCTTGCGCTGTGCCGGGGAATGATGAGCGCCGTGCTTGCATCGAAGCTCGATCCCAAGAGAGTGATCGTCATAAAGGGCAACAAGCCCCTGGAGCTTCGATACCACCCAGAGCATCGTGCGATTGCCTATGCGTCCGATCCCGCATATCTTGATGTCGCGCTTCCACCGGAGACCGGCTGGGCGGAGATACCCACGCGGGCAATGAGCCTGATGACCTTCGATTGCGATGATCTTCCCGATTTCGCGTCCCAGCCGTTCAGGCTGGCTGGCGGTAGGGGACGTGCAGGCTTTCAACGCTTCACCGGTTGGCAGATCCAGCCAGATGAACAGGACCAATGAGTGAGAACTGGAGGTAAGTATGAGCAAGGTATTCTACGTCGATAAGTCTGTGGCCGAAGGCAACAGAAAACAGGGCTATCCATTTGAAGTCTATACTAAACCGAGTATCAGGCGTACAAAGATATGCCTCACGGACGAGGACGCACAGCGAATAGTGGACTGGCACAACGAGCAGCAGATGCCGCCCAAGATCGATCCGGCCGCAATAGTGCAGGCATCTACTAAGGTGCCTACACACATGCTCGTGGAAGAAGAGCAGAGCGGCAGCATTCTTCGAGGACTTGCCCCGTGGCCGGGACTGAATGAGAAGCAGGAGCAGGCTTGCCGCGACCTCGAATATGCGCTGATGAAGTGTGAGCTTGCAGGGGTGGTCATCGCTGTTATGGACAGTGAGATGCTTGCCACGACCGACAAGATAATGCAGCAAGTCGCCGCTGTATTGGTGAAGAGCATGCTTCGAGGACACGAAGAACTCTACAAGGCAACACGCCCGCCATTTGGCCGAAAGCTCGACGATCATGGCAGACTCGGTTGGCACGGAGATTGGTAGAAAAGTGGAGGAAAAAGATATGAGCCAAATGAACACCAGCAAGATCCCTGCTGCCACGGGCGCGCTGCGCATATTCGTCTATGGTACGCTCAGGGCAGGCCGGATTAACTACGACAGGTTCTGCCGTGGCGCACTCTATATAGAAGATGCCGCCGTGTGGGGTAGGCTTTATGAGCTTCCATCACGAATTCCAGTCCTGCAGGTGCCGGATAGCGGCATCATCGCTGTCGGAACGTCGGACCCTCTGGCGGATGTCAAAGCACAGGAACGCTTCAACGAGAATCCGGCCGCTGATACACCCTGTGATGAGACATGCTGGCGGGTGATACAAGGAGAGTTGATGACCTTTCCTGATCCGCGGCTGTCGCTGCCTCCGATTGATCGATTGGAGGGTTTCCGTCCCGGGCTGTCCTGCCTGTACCGTCGAGTGCTGGTGCCGGTCGTGCTCGATAATGATATGCGTACTGCTGCCGCGTGGTGTTATGTGGGAGATGAATGCACAATCCAGCGTGCGGTGCCGACAGGAAAGACATGCTGGCCTTGAACGCCCGATAGCTAAATGCTACTTATAAGGGGTAGACGTATAGTGCTCACTCAGGTATATTGCCTGGTATGGACAGTAAACAGATGCAGCGGAGTATAGGGCGGGTCATTCAGGCGAGGAGAAGCAGGCTCGGCTACAGCCAGGAGTCGTTCGCCGACGCGATAGGCGTTCACAGGACCTACGTCGGATCGGTCGAACGCGGCGAGCGCAACGTCACGCTGAAGAACCTGCTGGTTATTGCAGATGGACTCAAGATGCCGCTTTCCACGATGATAGCCGCGGCCGAGGCGGACTTGATGATGCACGATTCATAGCATGAGCAGCAAGGGAATGCCCTGGTGAACAACGCGGATATTCACAATAGAGTCAAGGCGGCAATGTCCAGCCTGATATACAAGAAAGGCTATGCCGCGCCTGCGGACGTTCTTATGGAACTGGGCGCGCTATCAAAGGAAGACTATGAGAACTGGCGGTCTGGACGCGTTCCATATCTGGAAAAGGTCTGCCAAATAAACTTGAGCAAGCTCTCCACCATCATGCGCGAGATGCGCGCATACGCAAGGGAGCACAATCTGAGGAGTCGTGGACCGACTATTGTAAGTGGGGAAAGGGTGGCTCTGTCCGGCTCCGTTTCTCGAAAAGCGGCAATGATAACATTGAGCGCGGCTACGCCACCCATTTTGTGAGTCTGGAGAAAGTGAAGTCACCGGTATCATCGAACAGCGACGATCAATGACTTACAAGTCCAGCGCGCTTGCGCTGTTCTCCTCGAATAGCCTCCCTAGACGAATGTAGCGTTTGAGCGAACTCATGGACTTATGCCCCGTCTGCTGAGCGATTACGTGCTCAGCGACGCCTGCTCTGCTTGCCTGTGTGCAGTGCCCGCTTCTCAGGCTGTGCCCGCTGTATTTCTCCGGATCGAGTCCTGCAGCTTTGACCGCGCGTTTGATGATGTTTCCCACGGACCTTATCGAGAGTCTCTTGGAGACGAAGTTACCGTGCCGGTCGAGACCACGAAAGATCGCTCCCTCGGTTATTTCAGATACTTCCAACCAACGCCGTAGTGCATTTACGGGGCAAGTGTCGGGATTCCTGCCGTGGGGCACTCCTACCCAGCGGCCCTCACCCTGCTGATCGGTCTTCGACTTCCTGAGAAGGATTACTATCCCTTCGTCTCTGTAGCTGATGTCATCCACGTTCAGCCCCACGATTTCCGAGCGCCGGAACGCTCCGGCAAAGCCGATGAGGATTATCGCTTTGTCGCGGGCATTGATGAGCGTGTCCGGCATCGCCTTCACCACGCTCCTGATGTCCTCCGACAGCAGCGCATCGACCGGCTTCGCCGGGCACCCGATCTTTCGAGTCATTCCATGCAGCAGTTCCTTTATGGCGGGATGGCTTGTGGGCGTGGGATAACCCGCTTCTCGATGAGCGGCGGCTATCGCCGCGCAGTGCCTGCGGATGGTCGGCACACGAAAATCTTTCATGGCGAGCGAGGTGAAATAACAGGCTACTACATCCGGAGACGATGGCAGGTGAGGAAGTCCGAGGTTGTCGCACCACCGGACAAAGCCGTTCCAGTCGCGGGCATATACTTCTTTGGTGGAGTCGGCGACGGTGGTAGTGAGGAAGTTTCGAGCGTTTTCCAGGATATCGAGAAGCTCAGGAGGCGCACCTTGAGTGGCTTCCTGGAACACGCTATTTCTGGAAAGCAGTGTAGCATGATGTTTTATCATTTGCAAATGTTTCTTCGCGTATCGGCAGTTTTCGGCCCGATGGCGCGATAAAAGGAGTTACCGTGACCCTGAAGAATAGAGCCGAACGCGGCACAAGTCAAGTATTTCCCGGCAAAGACCCGGAAGAGCTATTTCTGACTTCCACGAATAGCGTGTTACCAGAGTTGTCCTGTTTACGGGAGGCTCATCCGTGGGAGGTTGCTATTCATGAAGCATGCTGTTCGGCTGATACCTATTGTTCTGATGGTCGGCTTGCTTGTAGCGATGGCCGGTCTTTCGATGAGCGGCCATACCGCAGTGAAACCGGCACCGGCTTATATCGGGAACATGAGAAGCTGTGTGTTTCATCGCCAAACTTGCAGCTACCTGCCGGCTGAGAAGAACAGAACATTTTTCAACTCAAGGACGGAAGCGATTGACGCAGGCTACAGACCGTGCAGAAAGTGCAGGCCATGAGCTTAGGCTTGTGGGTCTTTGCGGTACTGCTGATAATGATCTGCGGATACGTTCAGACGGCTGTTTTTCGCGCGATGCTTAAACGACACAACGGGGAATATGCCTTCCAGATCGAGGCGGTGGCTGCTCTCATAGTTGCGATGCAGCCTTCTGGTATCGCCGAACACTCCAGGCGCGTGGCTGCTATCTCCGAGAGGCTGGCGGTGGAGTTGAGAGTACCTATATAGCGTGTGCCGCTCGTCCGTGCGATGGGACTGCTGCACGAAGTCAAGGAGATAGGCGGTCTTCCTGACTATCTGCCGGTCGAGGCTGAGATACTGACAATCGCCGATTATTTCGACGATGTCACCTGTGCTCTAGACGAGCCGATGAGTCTGGAGAAAGCGATAGAGGATATCCGACAACAGGCAGGGACTCGTTTCCGTCCCGAGGTGATAAAGGCGTTGATGAGGCTCGCGCTTCGGGCTGAGGCAGGAAATAGATGAAAAAATATGCCTTGCTGGTTCCTGGAAGACGGTATTTCTGGAAAGCAGTATAGCATTACCAGCCGAGCTTTATCAAATTTGCCGCCTGGCACCAGCGATCTTCCGGGCAACCTTGGAGAAACAGCTATTCTGAACTCCGCTTGAACCATTCAATATAAACTCACACCTTTACCAAGTCAAGCATTCGGCAAGAGATAACGGCTAAAAGAGCCATCACGCTTCCTGGAATACCGTCTTATCGGACTTACGTTTGCCGACTTAGAAATGGCTGGAACTACGGTGCAGATGATCTTTAGAATTACCTCTTGACATGCTACGCATAAGTAGCGCATAATAACTGTACGGCAGTTTGCCTGCGGGGTAGGTGCCGTTGAGGTGATTCGATGGAACAAAAACGGCTCATCAGATGTCGTACAGCGGGCGGAACTAAGAGATAGTTTGCTATAGTTCAAATCTGTGAAGTGGTTGTTGTGGTGATGTTGTAAGTTGACAATCAGGCCGATCCTATCGGCCGTTTTACATCTAGTGATGGGAAGGGTGGCTTTATGCGAAGAGTAGCTGGGGTTGGTCTAGTCGTTTTTGCATTAGTTCTCGCGGCTGCATCTGTCTCTGTTGCAGCACTTTCTGACTGGTTAACGGCGTCGGAGATATCAACGGCGATGTCGCAGCCTGATGGGAATCACGTGTATTTACGGCTGGAGGAGATCGTGAAGATCAAAAACAGCCCGGCGTACATCGTTATAGCCGAGCCTTTCAGCCGTAAGGACAGACTGATCTGCCTGACTAACCCAAGCCCGGAACTCCGTCTGGGCCAGTCGGTCGATGTGGAAGGCGATCTGGTCACGCTTAGACCGGGAGTTCGAGCCCTGCAGAACGTGACGATCTGGGGCTATGAGTCCGAGTCCGGCGAGCTGCTAATACACCCTCCGATCATAAAGTGTCTTACCGAGACAACTCCCTGGCAGTGGAAGGTCGACCTCACTGTTCGCGACTCGATGTCGAGCATGGCTTCGAGAGAATCCTTTTCCTCCGATGAACCCAATTCAGATCCTGCCGAGGGTCCCAGCTACTATCCGAAGATCGGGAACACTGCTGAATCAAGTGGGCCGAGCAGTCCTCAGACCCAGACCCAAAGTGTCCGCACGCAATCATTCTACGATGGAATCCCTGATCTGGTAGGTCTCGATCCTGGCTCCCTGGTGGAGCTTGAATGCAAGAGGATCATCGACGTTGGCACGGAGACGATAAACGGCATAGTTTATAACTATCTGGATATGGCTGAGGATTTGCCTTCTACCGACTGGATACGATGCTACTACAACGCCGGCAGTCCCACCACTGACATGAGAATCAACAAGATCGCCGGCCAGATCCAATACGTCGGCACGACGGAAGTTATTTGTGTCGATGACGGCCCCGACTATAACCCGCAGCTAATGGAAGGCAAACTGAGTCTTGTAAGCCCGAACACGGTGGCGTTCGTGAGGACTCAGGCGAATGGAGCATCTGCCAGTCTGACCGGGAAAGTCGTGACTGCAAACCAGACCGATTTCCCCGGCGCGCTGTATGTGCAGGAGCCATCCGGTTCCGGTTACTTCGGCGGTATCAGGGTGCGCTGTTCGGGCGGTACATTCTCACGCGGCGATATAGTAAGTATCAGTGGGACTGTGGCTCTTGCTGCCGATGGTGAGCGTGAAATCAATCCAGCTACGGTTAGTTATACCGAAGCAGGGACGACACCTGGTCCTCTCGGAATGCCGAACAAGCATCTCGGCGGGGGTGATTTTAACATCTACTGTCCGGGGACGAACAACCCAGACGGCAGCGCAGTGGGCCTGTACAACAAGGGCCTACTCGTCAAGATATGGGGCAAGGTAACCGCCGTAGATGTCACGAACAAGTTCTTCTACATTGACGATGGGACGGGATTTGTGGACGGCACCACGCTCGA